>Ga0364860_10188_pt1 | contig 40908 bp, 36 predicted proteins | sample ExccelAu500001D4_FD_206916 | JGI IMG/M metagenome (GOLD analysis project Ga0364860, IMG submission 206916) | Enriched cells from Trout Bog Lake Hypolimnion, Wisconsin, USA - BchlTB.Aug20.5000.01 .D4 | ecosystem: Environmental > Aquatic > Freshwater > Lake > Hypolimnion/Profundal zone | place: USA...
CTAACCGGGCTCTTTTTTCCAAATTCCTGCATACGTTATCTTTTTATGAAATAATTTAAAACAGGCTGCAAAAATAAGATAAATGCCGTAACTGGCATGTTATTTTTCCAAATCGAGGCTGATTTTAATCATAATCTCCGCGCAGGAGAGGAAAGCTAGTGTTTAAATATATGTTGCCTGGATGCTATTTGAGTAAATAAATTTTTTGTAGAGGTTAGCTGCGGCTGGTCGGAGTGCGGCGGGCGATTTTGATTTATACGTATTTCTAATAAATTTTGGAGCTTTGGCTTTGGTCTTTTGTATCGTCGTTCTTTTTCTTTTAACTTATTTCCCCTAGACTTTTTAATATCTTTGGCGTTCGGGGAATCCGAAACTATAAATATAAGGTCATGAAGCGTTTAGCGATATTGGGGTCAACCGGGTCGGTTGGTACACAGGCATTGGAGGTCGTGGCTGCGCATCCTGATCTGTTTGAAGTAGAGATTTTGAGTGCTCACAGCAATGCGCAATTGCTGATAGAGCAGGCGAGGAAATTTAAGCCGAACGCAGTTGTTGTTACTGATGAGGCAAAATACAAAGAAGTCAAGGATGCGTTGCTATTGCTGCCTATCAAGGTTTTTACAGGGCAGCAGGCACTTTGTGAGGTAGTGCAGTGGAAGGCGGTAGACATCGTGCTGGGAGCTATCCTCGGGTTTGCCGGTCTGCAGAGTATTCTTGCAGCAATAGATGCAGGCAAGCGCATCGCCCTGGCCAATAAGGAAACCCTCGTAGTCGCAGGGGAGATGGTTATGCGGCTGGCGAGCGAAAAAGGGGCCCTCATCATTCCGGTCGACAGTGAGCACTCTGCCATTTTCCAGTGCCTGGTGGGTGAAGACATCAACAAAGTGGAAAAAATGATCCTTACGGCCTCCGGGGGGCCTTTTCTGGGCCGTAAACCCAACTACCTGGTTAATGTCAAGGCCAGTCATGCCCTCCAACATCCCAACTGGAGCATGGGCGCGAAAATCAGTATAGACAGTGCTACGCTCATGAATAAAGGCTTGGAAATTATTGAGGCCAAATGGCTGTTTGGGCTGCAGAATGAGCAAATAGATGTTGTGATCCATTCGCAATCGGTGATTCATTCCATGGTTCAGTTTACAGATGGTTCAGTTAAAGCCCAGATGGGGTTGCCCGATATGAAACTACCAATCCAGTATGCGCTGGCGTTTCCTACACGGGAATCCAACAATTATAAAAGGCTGGATTTCAAGGATTTTCCTAAGCTTACATTTGAGCCTGCAGATTATAAAACTTTCCGTAATCTTGCCATTGCAAAAGAGGTTTTGTTTAAAGGCGGTAATGCAGCCTGTGTGATGAATGCAGCAAATGAAATGGTGGTTCATGCTTTTTTGCAGAACAAAGTGGGTTTCCTGGAGATGAGTGATATGATCGAGAAAACCCTCGAGCAGGTTCCTTTTATGGATCACCCGGGAATAGATGAATACAAGCTTAGTGATGCCGAAGCCCGGATATATGCCGCAGAATTTATCAAGAAGAGCCAACTATCGATCTATTAAATGCTGCAAAGGCGAGGAGGGGCGAAATTGATGGTGCTCGGTTTGGACGACTTGATGGAGCAGATATTTTTGCGACGTGGATAATTGAAATAGAATTACCAGTACAATTTAGATCAAAGATACTTTAAAAATTTCCGTTCTACGATTTTTAATTACACATAATAAAAATGCATCTACTTACCATATTCTTGATGTCGGGCACTGTTGTAAAGGTGTTGCAGTTGTTTGTAGCCTTGTCATTGCTGATTGTATTGCATGAAGGCGGACATTTCTTTTTCGCTAAATTGTTTAAGACAAGGGTTGAAAAGTTCTACCTGTTCTTCGATTTTTTGTTCCCTTTTTCGGGCCTGCTGAATTTTGCGCTGTTTAAGAAAACTAAGGGAGAAACAGAATATGGTATAGGATGGTTTCCCCTGGGCGGTTATGTGAAAATTGCCGGGATGGTAGATGAAAGTATGGATAAAGAGCAGATGGCGCTGCCTCCTCAGCCGTGGGAGTACCGTAGCAAGAAGCCCTACCAGCGTCTCTTTATCATGCTGGGTGGGATCATAGTCAATACCTTGCTCGCCATTGTGCTTTACATTATTGTATTTGGCGTTTACGGCGAAGAGTACCTGCCGGTACAGAATGCGAAATATGGCATCATGGTTGATAGTGCTGCCAGGCTGACTGGTTTGCGAAATGGAGATTTTATCACGGGCATCGACGGAAAGCCGGTGGAACGCTTTGAGAAGATCATTCCTACGCTGGTGCTGCAACAGGGCAAAACCATCGATATCGTGCGCGATGGCCAGAATCAGAGTATTCCAGTGGTGGCAGGAACCATACATGCCATCAATACCGGGGCCAAGAATTCGTTTGTGTATCCACGTATCCCTATCGTCGTAGACGATGTGGAGAAAGGAACTTCGGCATCGCGGATGGATCTGAAGCACGGCGATAGTATAGTCGCCGTAAACGGAGTGCCGATAAGATTTTATGACGAGTTTGATAGTATCAAGAAGTCGCTGGTTGGCAGGATGATGACGCTCTCTATTGTCCGGGACGGAAAGGTTGAGCAGAAGACTACTATTGTGCCCGCAGATAAGACATTGGGATTCCATCCAAACAGTGACCTGGGTAAATACTTTGAGCTTAAGCCTATAAAATATAACCCGTTACAGGCCATTGTGCGGGGTTTCACTTTCACGTTTGAGAAATTTGGCGATTACATGAGCTCGTTTAGGCTGATGTTTACGTCGAAGGAAGTGAAACTGAATGAAAGCATGGGAGGAATCATCAGTTTCGGTAAAATTTTCCCGGCAGAATTTGACATGCAGAAGTTCCTGATGCTCACTGCATTCGTCTCTATCATACTCGCGTTCATGAATCTGCTGCCGATTCCCGGCCTGGATGGTGGTTATGTGCTCTTCCTTCTTTTTGAAATGATCACGGGCAGGCAGGTGAGCGAAAAGGTAATGGAGCGTGCCACTACCGTAGGGCTGGTGTTGCTGCTTACATTGATGGTTTATGCCAACGGACTGGACGTTTTCAGGTTGTTTAAGCATTAAATGTAGGGTATTACCTTATCTGAAGTATGCCAAAGGTGGATTTTCGGCGGAAGTTAACTTGCTATCACGTACAAATACGTCTGGAAAAATATGCTCATTCAGAATATAAAAGTAACTGTAGACGCCCTGGTTTTTCGCAGGCTGAATGGTGTCTTGCAGTTATTGCTGGTAAAGCGGAAATATGATCCGGGGAAGGGCATGTGGGCTTTGCCCGGTGGATTTGTAGAGGATGAAGAGGAACTGGAGGATGCAGCCTGCAGGGAGCTTGAAGAGGAAACGGGTTTGAGATTAGACTGTATGACCCAGTTGCATACCTTTGGTAAAGTGGGCCGGGATACCCGCGGCCGCAATATTACGGTCGCTTATTACGCATATATAGGCGAAGATACCCGGGATGTAGCTGGAGGAGATGATGCCGCTGATGCCGGCTGGGTGGACGTTTCAACCATAAAAGAATTAGCTTTTGATCATATTCATATGCTTGAATTCGCATTGTATACACTTAAGTTAACAACCTTGGGTGTTTGAACCATTTAATTTATCTTTGTCATATGCAATTACTTGATGGCGTATTGGTATCTGCACATATAAAAGAGCAGATCAAACAGGAAGTTCAGGACTGGCAGGCAAACGGGGGCAAAAAGCCACACCTTGCTGCTATATTGGTGGGGAATAACCCGGCCAGCGAAGCCTATGTAGGCTCAAAGGTGAAGCACTGCGAGGAACTCGGATTCGACTCTACGCTGCTGCGGTTTGATAGCGACATTTCTGAAGATTTCCTGATCAGTGAGGTTGAAAGGCTCAATAATGATGAGACAATCGATGGTATACTTGTGCAGTTGCCGCTGCCCGCTCATATATCGGGCGATTCGGTAATAAATGCAATCAGTCCGGGCAAGGATGTGGATGGATTCCATCCTATTTCGCTGGGCCGTATGCTGCTGGGACAGCCTACTTTTCTGCCAGCCACTCCCTATGGCATCATGCTGATGCTGGAATACTACAAAATCGACACGACTGGCATGCATTGTGTCATCATAGGTCGCAGCAATATTGTGGGTACACCCATGACGATTCTGATGAGCCGGGCATCTAATCCCGGCAACGCAACAGTGACCATGTGCCATAGCAAGACCAGAAACCTCCGGGAAATAACCCGTTCAGCTGACATTATAATCGCGGCGATAGGCCGGCCGAAGTATGTAACTGCCGACATGGTAAAACCCGGAGCGATTATTATTGATGTAGGTATTAACCGGATAGACGACTCTACTCGGAAGAGCGGTTCCCGACTGGTGGGCGATGTTGACTTTGATAACGTGGCCCCGTTATGCAGCTATATTACTCCTGTTCCCAAGGGTGTGGGGCTTATGACCATTTGTGGACTGATGAAAAATACCCTACAGGCTGCCAAGCAGGCAAAGGAATTGATCGGATAGCACGGTGGCGGAAATGTAAACCTGTAGGAAGAGCGATGATGATACCTAGGTGAGTCAGTAGGAGTTTTCGTATACTCACGGGATGGAGCCTTTTCAATGGGAATTGAGTTTCTTTCATTTTTGATGTTGTGCCATCTATCGATATTCCTGTATTCTCTATTGCATTGGCAGAGTTTCGTCGTTTGGGGGGCTCTTTGTTTTTGTTTTTAACTGCCCGTTTCTGCAGGAGGACATTATATTTTTTTCAGGTGTCTCCGCATCCTATTCCGATTCTCTTTTAAAGTTTATTTAATCATTGGTTAATCAATCAGGTGGCTAACAGACAGCATATTGTATCATACCCGGTCATGGAACACTTCTACACATTGCAGGGAGAAGGTTTCCATTCGGGAAAGGCAGCGTATTTTATCAGGCTGGGCGGATGTGATGTGGGCTGCGTATGGTGCGATGTGAAAGAGAGCTGGGATGCCAATGCCCACCCCATTCTGAGCGTGAGCCACCTGGTAGATGCTGCGTCGCGTTTGCCGGGCCGAATAGCCGTGATTACCGGGGGAGAACCGGCCATGCACGACCTGACTGCCCTCTGTGAAGGATTGCATCTCGCAGGTTTTGCCACACATATTGAGACATCAGGGGCTCACCCGCTTTCCGGCCAGCTCGACTGGGTGACTCTATCGCCCAAAAAGTTTAAGCAGCCGTTGACACAGTTTATAGACCAGGCTGATGAATTGAAAATGGTTATCTACCATAGTTCAGATTTTGAATGGGCCGAAAAATTTGCAGCCCAGGTTGCACCTGGTTGCAAACTATATCTTCAGCCTGAGTGGAGCAGACGGGAGATTATTACTCCATTAATTATTGAGTATATTAAACTTCATCCGCAATGGCAATTATCTTTGCAGACACACAAATACATCAATATTCCGTAACATGACCTGGATACAATCCGTAGTAATAGCCATAGTAGAAGGAATCACTGAGTTTCTGCCTATTTCATCCACAGCACACATCAAGTTTGCCAAAGCGATCATGAAAATGGATCCCAATGATCCTTTCAGTAATATGTTTGATATCGTGATTCAGTTTGCTGCTATTTTGGCGGTTATTGTTTTGTACTTTAAGAGATTTGTCAATTTTAAGGATGTTTCATTTTATGTTAAACTTGCAATCGCTGTAATTCCGGCCCTGGTATTCGGGGCGCTCCTCAAGAAGCATATTGACCACATCCTTGGCGACATAACGATCATAGCCTGTATCACGCTTGCGGGCGGTATTATATTGTTGTTTGTAGACAACTGGTTCAAGAAGTCAGTAGTTCACCGGGAAGAAGATATTACGTACCAACAGGCATTGAAAGTGGGATGTTTCCAGGTTTTGTCCATTTTGTTTCCTGGCCTTAGCCGGAGTGCTTCAACGATTATTGGCGGGCTCGCTACCCGTCTCGACCGTAAGGTAGCCGCGGAGTTTTCTTTCTTTCTGGCAGTACCTACCATGGCTGCCGCCACTGTAAAGGAATTGTATGATACCTACAAACATACTCCTGAGGTTTTTCATTCGACGAATACCAGCATGCTGCTGGCTGGCTGTGGCATAGCTTTTATTGTGTCACTCGTAGCTGTCAAATCATTCATCACGTATGTGCAGAAACATTCTTTCCGGGCTTTTGGTGTCTACCGGATAATTGCCGGGACGGCTGTTTTGGTTATGATTTATACGGGAATAATCAATAAGACAGGTGACCCCAGCTCCGTCTCCTCTACAACGGCGGCCGTGGTACCTGCTACCCATTTACAGGTAGCTCAAACACGATAACTCGTGATCTCTCTTATTTTCAAAGCGTAATGCATCTTGATTATTAATTTGTAACCCGCGCTTGTTTGGGTGCCTTCATCCTTATATGTATATGAATTGTATATTATGTTTATGTATAATCGTATGCATTGTTTCAGTCACCAAAATTAATTTGCTGGTTGTTAATTTTACGATGATTTATCATTAATTTTATCCTTAACAAGCAGGGTTGAGTACAGGTATTTTGAATATAATTTGATTTTATGTCTTTGTCGTTTGATGTTGCCCAACCGAACTTTAGGTTGTTGTTTGAGAACGCTCCGGGCTTATTTCTTGTTCTGACTCCTGAACTCACCATAGTCGCCGTCAGCAATGGATACCTGAGGGCGACCATGACCAAAAGAGAAGATATCCTGGGTAAGGGTCTGTTTGAAGTTTTTCCGGATAATCCGGACGACCAGTTGGCCACAGGGGTACATAACCTTCACTCCTCACTAAAAAGAGTTATTTCACTTAAGAAACCGGATGCAATGGCCGTACAGAAATATGATATCAGGCGGCCTGAGAGCGAGGGTGGAGGATTCGAAGAGCGCTTCTGGAGTCCGCTCAATTCGCCTGTTTTGAATTCAACCGGCGACTTGCAATATATCGTTCATAAGGTTGAGGATGTTACTGAATTCATCAGGCTGAAACAAAAAGGTGTGGACCAGGAGCGGATTAAGGAGGCTATGCGGCACAGGGCCGGGGAGATGGAGGCGGAGATATTTCAACGGGCGCAACAATTGCAGTTGGCGAATGTCCAGTTGCACGAAACCAATGAGGATATTGCAAGAGCCCTGGAGAAGGAGCAGGAGATGAATGAGCTCAAAAGCCGGTTTGTTTCCATGGCATCACACGAGTTTCGTACGCCACTTACCACTATAGTCTCTTCCGTGATGCTGGCATCAAAATATACAGAATTGCAGGACATTGGCAGGTTGCAGAAGCACCTGGATAAAATACTTAATTCAGTATCTCATATGACCGACCTGCTCAATGATATGCTCTCCCTGAGCAAGCTGGAGGAAGGGAAGATATACGCTCAGCCGGAAGAATTCTCATTACCTGAGTTTATTGACCAGGTTCTGCAAGACTTACAAAGCACGGCTAAAAAAGGTCAGGTGATAAGTTACCTGCACGAGGGCGCGGACGCTGTTTGTTTAGACCGGAAGATATTTAAAAATATATTGTTTAACCTGGTTTCGAACGCGATAAAATATTCCCCGGAAAATTCGCCGATACGGATTAGTTCCCGGACCAATTCTCACATCTTATTCGAAGTAGCTGACGCGGGGATAGGGATCAGTACAGAAGATCAGCCTCACTTGTTTGAAAGATTTTTCAGGGGTGGCAATGTGGCCAACATCCAAGGTACCGGACTCGGCCTGAGTATTGTTTCGAGGTACGTGGATATGCTGGGTGGGAGTATTGACTTCAGGAGCAAAATCGGTGATGGTACAACTTTTACCGTACTACTGCATAATATGTAATTGCCAGCATGATCATGCAGCGAACAGGTTCAGGGTGCAGCCCGGGTTGTGGTCTAAAAAGCGTTATCCGTGCGAAGCCAGGAGCAGGTCCAGATCGGTATACTTAAATCCGAATCTTTTGGCAATAGGCGCGTTTGTGACGCATCCTTTGTAAATATAGACGCCCCGCCTGATACCACCTTTAGAGAGTACCAGTTCTTCAGCCCCGCCCAGATCGCCACATTGCTGCATAATAGGCATCAGCACGTTGCTGATAGCGCGGGAGGCAGTACGCGAAACGGCGGAGGCGATATTAGGGACACAATAATGAATGACATCATATTTTTTAAACGTGGGATGTTCATGTGAGGTCAGCCGGGAGGTTTCGAAGCATCCGCCACGGTCCATACTGACGTCAATGATGACGGAGCCCGACTTCATATTCTGAACCATTTGTTCGCTAACCACTACAGGCGTCACGCCGTTGATCGGTTTCAGTGCCCCTACAGCCACATCGGCATTCATCAGTTCTTCTGCAAGTGTAACTGGTTCAATGACCGACGTAAAACAACGATGGCCAATGTTATTCTGGAGACGCATCAGTCGGTAAATGGAATTGTCGAAAATTTTCACATTGGCACCCAGACCGAATGCAGCCCTGGCTGCAGACTCCCCTACCACGCCGGCCCCAATAATGATGACCAGCGCAGGAGGAACCCCGGAGATACCGCCCAGCAGTACACCCTTCCCATTATCTGTGTTGGCAAGGTATCTGGCAGCTGTGAGTATGGCATAATTTCCTGCAATCTCGCTCATAGACCTCACAATCGGGTAAGTTCCGGCATCGTCTTTAATAGAATCAAAGGCAACAGCGATAATCTTTTTGGCAATGAGCTGTTCGAGTATCTCAGACTTGAGCAGCGGCATGTGAATCGGTGAGAAAACGACCTGGTTGGGCTGAAGCAGGCAGGCCTCTTCGTCGGAAATGGGTGCCGACTTGATGATTGTGGTAGCTTTATAAAGTTCTGATTTTTCATAAACAATATGCGCACCGGCCTCGCTGTAGTCGTTATCAAAATAAAATGAACCGTCGCCGGCACAATGCTCTACTGCCACATCGTGACCTTCATTGACCAAAACAGAGACCGCCTCAGGTGTCAGCGCCACACGGTTTTCCTGGAAGGAATTTTCTTTGGGTATGCCAATAAAAAGCTGCTTCTTTTTTGGCGCAATCTGTAACGTCTCTTCTAATGGAACGTAAGAAAAGGAAGGAGATATGTATGGTTTTTTTGTCATGCCCGCCACAAGTCAATTATTCTACGACAAAGTACAATTTATCCGGCTATTAAAAAAGGATTTTAACAAAAGTGGCAATAAATTAAATATTGGTTGCTTGCCGGGCTTTTAAGTAGTGTTTTGTAGCTTTAACTTTTATTTTTGTATCAGGCGCGATGAATATATTATGCTCAGACAATCAAATCAGTTAAGGCTTTTACAGAAACTTTCTCCACAGCAGATTCAACTCATGAAACTGCTGCAGATACCTACTGCCAACCTGGAAGAAAGGATCAAGGAGGAACTGGAAGAAAATCCGGCGCTGGAGTTCGAATTGGAGAATAATAATCCGGAGCAGGATAATTACGAGCTCGAGAGCAATTCCAAGGATGGCGATGACGGAGACTCCCCGACCGAAGAGGTAGAACTTAGTGATGACACGGCAGAGAAAGTGGATCTGGATGATTTTCTGAGGCGGGAAGATGACGACAGCAGCGGGTATGATTACAGTGATGATTATTATGGCGGCGGGGATAATGAGCGGGTAGCCACACCTGCCCGTGTGGAAACAAGCTTTCACGAGCACCTGCTCGATCAGCTGGGCATGCTGGAACTCGATGATCGAAGCCATAAAATTGCTGAACAGATCATCGGGAGCCTGGACGAAGACGGCTACCTGCGGCGTGAGATTACGTCTATTGTCGATGATCTTGCATTTGGACAAAGTGTAGACACAACAGTGGAAGAGGTATCATCTATAGTACAGAAGATACAGCAGTTCGATCCGCCCGGGATATGCGCGGTTACGCTCCAGGAGTGTCTGTTGCTGCAGCTGCAGCGTCTGCCTGAATCCAAACCAGTAAAGGATGCGGCCGCAGTAATCGATAAATACTTCAATGAATTCATTAAGAAACATTACGATAAGATACAGCGTCACCTCGAGATACCTGATGATGCTTTCAGAAATGTAATCAATATCATTATTCACCTCAGCCCTAAGCCAGGGGGGGCCTTTTCTGTGACAAACAAGGCTGAGAGCTATATTATTCCAGATTTTTTTATCTTCAACAATAACGGAAATCCAGAAATATCTCTGAATTCCAAGAATGCCCCGGAACTGCGCATTTCGGAGGGATACCGGGATATGATTAAGGCGTACGACCGCAGCGAAAAGAAAAATAAACAGCAGAAGGAAGCCGTCTTGTTTATCAAGCAGAAACTCGACTCGGCCAAATGGTTTATTGACGCCATCAAGCAACGTCAGCATACGCTCCTTCATACTATGCAGGCTATCCTCGAGTTTCAACGCGATTTCTTTGTTACGGGCGATGAGACGGAACTGAAACCCATGATACTGAAAGATATTGCCGCTCTTACAGGGCTGGACGTATCTACGGTCTCGAGGGTAGCTAATAGCAAATTTGTGCAGACTGAATATGGCACCTATAAGCTGAAGTACTTCTTCTCAGAGGCATTGCAAATGGAGAGCGGAGAGGAAGTATCTACCCGGGAGGTGAAGACTATTCTCAGCGAATTTATTGCAGCCGAAAACAAACGGAAACCGTTGTCGGACGATGTGCTTACCGACATGCTCCTGGAAAAAGGCTACAATATAGCACGCCGTACCGTGGCCAAGTACCGTGAGCAGTTGAACATTCCTGTGGCGAGGCTGAGGAAGGAGTTATAGTCCAGGTCAATCTTTATTGATGATGCTGATTTTCTCCGCCAGAATATATTGAACCTAAAATATGTGAAATTGAGAATAGATTGTTTTATAAAGTAAAATACCTTTTGGAGCGCAAATAAGTCAGCTTGCGGATATTATCCCTTCTTTATTCCATCCAGGAACCAAAGGACATCTTTCATCTTTTTTATGTTTTCTACTACAAGGAGAAAGTTCTTCCCAACTTGTTTGAGCCGTGCATTTTTGGTTTGAGTCTGTATGTATTTGAGAATGTGGTTAAAGGTGTCTGACTCAAAGTAGGGGGAGTCGGGGTTGCTAACGAAGTAAAGCCGCATCTGGCGGTTCTTAAGTATAAGTTTTTCAAATCCCAGTTCGCAGGCTATCTGGCGGCATCTAAGAGTGGTAAACAATTCTTCTACCTGGGATGGTATTGGGCCGAACCGGTCCTGGAGTTCCAGGGCGAATTTGTTCATCTCTTCCTCCGTTTCTATGTCGTCAAGCTGGGTATAGATTGACAGGCGCTCGGTAATATTCTCAATGTATGAGTCTGGTATAAGTATTTCCAGGTCGGTATCAATGGTACAATCGGTTACATAGTCATGTTTACGGTCCAGCTCTTCCTTGAAGACATCTTTGAAATCAGTGGTTTTCAGCTCACGCATGGCTTCGGCCAGTATTTTCTGGTACATTTCAAAACCAATCTCAGCAATAAAACCACTTTGCTCTCCTCCCAGCAGGTTGCCCGCTCCACGGATGTCCAGATCGCGCATGGCAATCTGGAAACCGCTGCCAAGTTCGTTGAATTGCTCCAGCGTTTGCAGTCGCTTGCGGCTGTCGCCTGGCAGCAGGCTCATCGGAGGGGCCACCAGGTAGGCAAACGCTTTCTTGTTGCTGCGGCCTACGCGCCCGCGCAACTGGTGGAGGTCGCTGAGTCCGAACTGGTGGGCGTTGTTTACAATGATCGTATTGGCATTCGCAATATCCACGCCGCTCTCGACAATGTTGGTGCAGCAAAGCACGTCAAATTCCAGGTTAATGAACTTGAATAATGCCTCCTCGAGCTGATGACCTTCCATCTGGCCATGTGCCATACCTATGTGCAGGTCGGGACAAAGGTTGCGCAGAAGCCCTGCCATTTCGGGCAGGCTCTGCACACGGTTGTGCACAAAGAACACCTGGCCTCCTCTTTCTGATTCGTAATAGATAGCATCCCTGATGGCATATTCGTCAAAGACCATCACTTCGGTGTGCACCGGCTGGCGGTTGGGTGGGGGCGTGTTGATGATACTTAGGTCCCGCGCATTCATCAGGGAGAACTGCAGGGTTCTGGGGATGGGTGTGGCAGTCAGCGTCAGGGTATCTACACTGGCTTTCAGCTCGCGCAGTTTTTCCTTGGAAGTGACTCCGAATTTTTGTTCCTCATCAATAATCAGTATGCCCAGGTCTTTAAATTTTACCTCCTTGCCCAACAGGCCATGGGTACCAATGACAATATCTATCTTCCCTTCTTCCAGTTTTTTGAATATCTCCTTTTTCTCCTTTGCTGAGCGGAACCGATTTACATAGTCGACAGTGCACGGGAAATCTTTCAGCCGGTCCTTGAATGTATTGTAGTGCTGGAAGGCCAGGATGGTAGTGGGGACGAGCACAGCTGCCTGCTTGCTGTCGGCTACGGCCTTGAAAGCTGCACGCACCGCTATTTCTGTCTTACCAAATCCCACATCACCGCACACCAGCCGGTCCATAGGCGCTGGCGATTCCATATCCCGTTTCACATCGGCCGTTGCCTTACCCTGGTCGGGTGTGTCCTCATAAAAGAATGATGCTTCCAGCTCTGTCTGCAAGTAGCTGTCGGGTGAGAACGCATAGCCCTGCGATACTTTTCGTTTGGCATAAAGCTTGATCAGGTCGGCGGCAATATCTTTTACTTGTTTCTTGGTCTTGTTCTTCAGTTTCTGCCAGGCATCACTTCCCAGCTTGTTGACTCTCGGCACGGTGCCTTCCTTGCCGGTATACTTGCTGATCTTGTGTAGCGAATTGATGTTTACATACAGTACATCGTTGTCCCTGTATATGATACGGATCGCTTCCTGCATATTTCCATTCACTTCTATTTTCTGCAGTCCGCTGTATACGCCAACGCCATGGTCAATGTGAGTCACATAGTCGCCGGGTGTTAGCTCCCGGAGAGCGCGCAGCGTCAGCGCCTTGCCCTTTGAATAGGCCTGTTTTACATTATACTTGTGATAGCGCTGAAAAATCTGGTGATCGGTATAGCAAATCACTTTTTTGTCGTGATCTATGAATCCTTTGCTGATAGAGGTGGGCACCGGTACAAATAGTACATGGGCATTCACATCGTCAAAAATGCTGCGCAGTCTTTCCAGCTGTTTGGGATTCTCTGCAAAAATGTAAGCCACATATTTTTCAGAGATCCGTTTCTGCAGGTCGCTGATGAGCATATTGAATTGTCGGTTAAATACCGGTTGCTCATCTGTGGCAAAGAGGAAGGTAGCATCCACCTCATCACCGGTTATTTTTGCCAGTGAATGGTTGTACCACTCGATCAAGTGGCGGTTTTTTATTTTCTCCTGCCAGTCGGTACCTGCTTCAAAGTCAGCCTTCGATATTTCCTTCAGCATTTCTTCCTCGTGGTCTACAGCTACTTGTCCGAGCTCCATCTTTTCGGGCAGGTCGGCTGCCATCTTGGCCAGCCGTCCCAATGTAAAGGAGAGGTCTTTGACCCAGATGACGGTATTCTCAGGCAGGTAGTCTAGCAGCGATATTTTTTCCGACGTATCGAATCGGGTTTCAATATTAGGGAGAATATTTACCTGCAGCAACTTACGTTCCGACAGCTGTGTTTCCGGATTAAATATGCGTATGCTGTCTACCTCGGTATCAAATAACTCGATGCGATAGGGATGCTCATTTCCAAACGAATAGATGTCGAGGATGCCGCCCCGCATAGCAAACTGGCCTGGCTCATACACAAAGTCCTCTCTCCGGAACCCAAGCGATACAAATCGCTCCAGCAGTGCATCTAGCTCCAGGGATTCGCCCACCTTGACGGAGATCATGTTGTTCGACAGTGCAGACGGGTTGACAACCCGTTCAAACAATGCCTCCGGATAAGTGACCAAAACTTTCTTATTCACTTTCTTACCGGTAAACTTGGTGAGCGCCTCCGTGCGGAGCATCACATGGCTGCTGTTGAGCTCATTGAAGTAACCGGTGCGTTTGAAAGAATCGGGATAATAAAAAATATCGAGGCCTTTGGTCAGATGTTCGAGATCATTGTGAAAATAGGCCGCCTCTTCTTTTTCGTTCAGAATGAACACATGGTTTACATCGGTCTGCTGCCAGAGCGCGGCGGCAATAAAGTTGATTGCAGAGCCGCGCAGGTTGTCGAGGTATACTCTTAGCTTGTGGCCGGGCAAGGTAATCCCCGCCGCAATTTGTTTTAAGCGGATGTCATTTTGGTAGAAACCCTGCAGCACCTCCAGATTCATCGGGGAGCGAAGTTAGGGAAAAGAATTTTGAGAATCTGTGAGTAAAACTTAGAACAAAACGCTTTTGTTCATTTCATTCGATAGTTATCTGAAATTCACTTTTACGGTATCCGCGATGTCGCACAGGTCGTTTATTTTATGCTTGCTGGCACCAGGGTTTTTCCATTCCAGGGATTGCAGAAACACCAAATTCACTAAAAAGGGCTATGGCTGCAAAGTTAATTGCGGTTGAATCCTCTTTCTATCAATGGTTGAGCATAGAGAGCGTAAAACCGGAGCTCACGAATAATGGCAGCGGCGACCTGATAATAGATATTGGTCGTGGGCTTATATTTCAGCCACGGTTTGCGAGCTGCCAGGATATCGTTTTGCTCGGAACTGAAAAGATGGCCCTGGCGCCTCTGCCCGGTCATTCTATCAGCCCGAGCTGAATAACTTTTTTTACCAGCGCAGCTGTGTTCTTTACCCCCAGCTTCGTCAGCAGGTTTAGCCGGTGATAATCGATGGTTCGCTTGCTGACGCATAGTTTGTCGGCAATCTGCTGGCTGGTCAGATCAGATGCTATGTACTCCAGTACCTCTTTCTCCCTGCGGGAGAACATAGGTTGGCTGGCCAGTTGTTTTGTGGCCTGCATGGTATCGTCTACCACTTTTTCCTTTAGAGCCGGTTCCAGGTATTTCTCCCCTCTGGATACGGTTCGGATGGCATTGAGTAAAATACTTTCAGTGGAGGTTTTAAGAATGTACCCATCCACGCCCTTGCGCAGCATGTTTTTTATGTAGTAAACATTGTCTTCATTAGTCAGCACAAGGATTTTTACCGCGGGATAGGTACCATGTATGATGTCTGCGAGGTCATCGCCACTCTGGCCCGGCATGTGTATGTCCAGCAAGAGAACATTTGGGACGGTGGTTTCCAGGCCCCTCAACAAATTCTTTCCGTCAGAGTAGCTTCCAGTCAGTACCATATCGCTACAGTTGGAAATAATGAAGTCGAGACCTGTAATGACCAGCGGGTGGTCATCGGCAACTGCTATTTTTATTTTCTCTTCCATAAGTGTACAATTTCGTTTTTGTGTCAAGCCGCCCTTAACCGCTCGATGCTGCATGGGACTCGTGCCCGGGGTCTGCATCGTGCCCGGGTAAATTCTGCAATTCAAATGCTATAAACACTGATGTTCCTTTCCCGGGTTGAGACTCCAGGGTAAAGTGGCCGTCCAGGCTGCTGACTCGTGTCTTTAGGTTATGCAGCCCCAGCCCATTTCTGATCTCTGCTTTATTAAAGCCTGTGCCATCATCTTCAACCGTGATAGTGAGAATATTCTCGCCTACCATCAGTTGCACGAAGGCATGGTGGGCCCTGGCGTGTTCCAGGATATTTTTAAGCAGTTCCTGTACGATCCGATAAATATTCAGCTTGAGCTCCTCGGGGAAGTTATCAAATGACCCATACGATTGAAAGTCTATTTTAAGCTGGCCGCCAGACTGCAGCGTATTGCAAAAAGTGCGAAGGGCTTCCGTAAGGTTTTGTTTGAGCAGAACTTCAGGCATCAGGTTGTGAGCCGTTTTGCGGATTTCTGTCCCCATTTCTGTAAGTATATTCATAGCCTCCTGGTAGGCAGGTACCTGGGTTATCTCTTTATGGTCGTAGTGCATAGTGCTGAACCGCATGATGGCCGCTCCAAGCATGCCCCCTATACCATCATGGAGTTCACGTGCAATGCGTCTACGCTCATTGTCTTCTCCCTGCACAGCCGCTCTGAGTACTCCTATCTTGTTCTCCTGCTTCAGCGATTTGATTATTTCTGCCTGCAGTCGCTGTTTGTGGAGTGTATTCCTGTAAATACCTGTGGATACGATCAGGAGCAGAAAGACTCCTCCGCCTATTGACAATATCCAGATGTTTTTTTCCACAATTCTGTTTTTCTGCAAGGCGATCTGTTTGTCTTTTTCGGCCGTCTGGAATTTTATGTCCATCAGGTTTATCGCCTTTGCGTTTTCAGCGTTCACCAGAGTGTCTTTCAGTACACCGATAGTGTCCATGCATTCAAGTGCCTTTTTATACTGCCCGGATGCTTTATAAACTTCCGTGAGTGTTTTATATGCGTTAATAAGATTGTCTTTCAGGTGCACACGGTTGGCGTTTTTTATGGCTTTAACGAGTATCTCCTCTGCCTGTCGGTATTTACCTCTGTGGTACCATGCTTCTCCCAGGTAAAAGGAGGCATTTATTTCATCGTTTTCAAAGCTGTCGCCCGTTAATTCAATTGCTTTAAGTAAATAAAAAGCGGCTTTTTCGTAGTCAGCTGATTCGATGAAGGAAACTCCTATCTCCGTATTTGCCAGGATTTTAAATTCAGGGCGGTTTAATTTTTCGGCAATTGCAATGATCTCCGTGTAATAGTGCCTGATACTATCCGGCGAATGCCGGGAAGTATAAAACTTTCCTTTTGTGAGCAATAGTATCGCAATGTAATTCTCATATTCGTGCTGCCGGGCTATTTGTTCGGCCGTGTTGAGGTAGTATAACGCTTTCTCGTTTTGGTGCAGCCGGATGTACACTTCAGCCAGCCCCTGGTATACTCCCACCTCGTGAAAAAGCTCGTGGTGGTCAGGCAGATCATTTTTTTTAGCGTACTCCAGTGCAGTATAATAGTTTTCAGCAGCCGCCACATAATCGCCCATTTGCAGATAAGCCCAAGCTAAATGGTCGTAATAATTAGATTGTTCGATGAGGGAGTAACAGTAGGGAAGCGCCTGCTTCATATAAATCAACCCCTGGGGATAATCGCCTTTGTAACCATAATTGACACCGGTAAGCAGTAACAAGGTGGCAGTATAGGGGTAATATTTAAGTTTAATAGATTTCTGGCTGGCTCTTTTATAAATGTCGATCGCGCTGTCTGGATTGCTTTGTTCCAATCCCTGTTTTAGCAAGTTGCCTATCTCCGAAGTGTCTTTGCCGGTTTCAGTGTTCGTTGTAGTTTGGGCACGTGCATACTGAGTTAGGGTCAAGAATAAAACGCACGAAATACTGAACTTATATAGACTGAAACGAGGGCGCATGTGGGAGCGGATGCGGTTTATAACCTATTTATACAATATTAGACAAAATATGAAAAGTTTTGCTGGTATTTATACCAGGTTTGACAATTGGCATAAATACTGAAGTTGCAGCTGGCGGAGCACCGTCGCCCGGGAAGCAGGCGATCCATCCGCTCTCGCCAGGATATACATATAATGTAAGGAAATCATGTGACACTCTGAAACCATCAAAGCCCGTTCCGGCTCCGGGCCATTGCTAATCGGGCCTGTCCGCTGGAATGTTACTGGTAATTAGGAGGTGATAGAGCGCCTTCAGCTGCCGAATTTGAATTGCCAGTATGTCGAAAGGCTAATGCCAGGGGCATTGTTAGTGGGCGTCGGCAGTCCCTTCTGGTTATTTATCCGGACGTCAATCGTGCTATTGCGGGCACGCTGCGTAAACTCTTTTTTGGTCATATTCTTGATTCAGCTCGTGCTGCGACCCCTGATTTTAGTCAGAACCCATTAACTTTTGGGTTTTTTAAAATACCTTTGCACCCAATTCAAAAAAACGCTATAATATGTCAGCCAACAAGATTCACGAGTTATTGGGCGATAAGGCCGGTTATTACCTGGAGCATACCAGCAAAACCATTGATAAATCTGCTCTTCATATTCCTTCCGGTTCTCACCTGGATGATGTATGGACGCAGTCAAATCGTAACGTGCGTACTTTAGGTAGTATCAGTTCCATTGTGAATCATGGCCGTCTGGGCGGTTCCGGTTATGTCTCTATCCTGCCGGTTGATCAGGGTATTGAGCACAGCGGCGGTGCTTCCTTTGCTCCCAACCCTATTTATTTTGACCCTGAGAATATTGTGAAACTGGCTATTGAAGGTGGTTGCAATGCAGTTGCTTCTACCTACGGCGTTCTGGGCGCTGTGGCCCGCAAGTATGCGCACAAAATACCTTTTATTGTAAAGGTGAATCATAACGAATTCCTCACGTACCCCAATAAGTTCGACCAGATCATGTTCGGCACCATCAAGGATGCATGGAACCTGGGTGCAACTGCAGTTGGCGCTACTATCTATTACGGATCTGAAGAAAGCGCCCGCCAGATAGTGGAGGTAGCCAAAGCATTTGAATATGCTCATGAGCTGGGTATGGCAACCGTATTGTGGTGCTACCTGCGCAACAATGGGTTCAAGAAAGACGGAGTGGATTATGCTACAGCAGCCGATCTTACTGGCCAGGCAAACCATCTGGGTGTTACCATTCAGGCAGACATCATCAAGCAGAAATTACCGACCAACAACGGTGGTTATAATGCAATCAATTTCGGTAAAACAAGCAAGCTGGTTTATGAAAAACTGACAACCGATCATCCAATTGATCTTTGCCGCTACCAGGTAGCCAATTGCTACATGGGCCGTGTAGGATTGATCAACTCCGGTGGTGAGTCGAAGGGCGCTACCGATCTGGCTGAAGCAGTGATGACGGCTGTGGTCAACAAGCGCGCCGGAGGCATGGGGCTCATAAGTGGCCGTAAAGCGTTCCAGAAACCAATGAACCAGGGAGTGGAGCTACTGAACACCATCCAGGACGTATACCTGGATAGCTCTGTAACGATAGCATAATAGTTTTGAAAATGCTGATAAGAGAGATAGCCGCCCTACCGGGCGGCTATCTCTCTTATGATCGGTGCCTTTAATTCTATCCTCCGTTATGGTCATGGTCGCCACCCGGGCCTCCTCCGTTTCCACCACCCCAGTTTCCACCACCCCCTCCGCGCATACCGGGTCCCCATGGCCCATGTTCATGATCCTGTTCCTGTGGCAGCGCGCCTTTGAAGTTCCTGAGCGTATAGGTAAGCTGGAACATTCCATATTGTTTGAGGTTGTTGGCAATGTCATTCTCAACATAGTTGGCAGCCACAATGCGCGACACACCCCTGTTCTGGTTCAGAATGTCAAATACTGTGAATCTTGCCTCCAGTGCTTTGTTCTTCAGGAATTTATAACCAATGTAAGACGTCCAGAGATTATAATTAATGTCGCCCGATGAACTGCTTAAGGTGCTGTAATAATAATTGGCTATATTGGAATTAAGTACTACTCGTTTGAATATGATCCAGTTGATCTTAAAAGAAGCAGTGTGATTGTAATAGTTGTTGTTAGTGGATGTTTGTAGTGAATTGTTTACAAAGTTGTAGCTGCCGGTATAAGACAGGGTAAAATCGAGGTACTGGCTCACATTACTGCTGATCACGATGCCACCGGTCGGCACCCAGTTATTGGAGTATTCGTTTATGCTGTTTACAATGCCGGGCGTATGTGTGTAATTCATGCCTCCCGAAAGGTTGAGGTTACTCTTGATTACGTCAAATGGAATGCCATAAGTCACATAAAGTCGGCTACTGGCGTAAGAATTGAGATTGACGGGCGCTGTTATCTGCTCGCCTCGCTTGGCTTGCACGTTGTTAGCCAGGCTCGAATCGGCCAGGAAGGTTGTGGTGGACGTGCCTATATAGTTTGAGATATAATTGACATTCCCGAAAACGAAAAAGTTATGAGCCGATTTTCTTCTCGTGGATCCGTAGCGAAACGTCATAGATTGCGAATAGTCCTGCCTTAAGCTTGCATTACCGGTACTCAATTGCAGGGGATTACTTACGTTTATCACATTTTGCAGCTGGGTAATGCCGGGCGGCGCAATACTCGAACGGTAAAACATAGTTATACTTTTCCCGTTCTTGAATTTGTAGGTGATTCGTGCAATGGGCAACACATTGGAATAGTACCGGGCTATTCCGAGCGCCGCCGGAAATTGCTGGGTGCCATCCAATACCGCGTACTGATAATTGGCGCCTATCATTAAGTTGAGGTTCTTCTTGGCGTACCGGTAACTTGCACCTCCTTTTTGAGTAAAATAGGTACTGTTGTATTTGTTGGAAAGGCCCGTGTCAAATAGTTTCTCGCCCAGTCCGTCGTCCAGGGTATCCGTTATGGTACTCGCCTTGCTGTATGTAACCGACGGGTTATAGTTAAACATCAGCTGGCTTGACTTCCCAAGCGGCTCGGTATAAGCGATGTTGGAAGATACCGTGTTGCCATTACTATAGGAGTTGTAAACCTGGTTGAGCCGGGTAGGGAGATCTGTGTTTGCTGAATCGACAGTGGTAAGCGTATTGTAATTACCGTCGCCCGTCTTTTCATTCAGCGAGTTGCTTAGGTTAATGGAGATGGTTCTCCCCTTCTTATTCAGTTTATGCCTGAAAACTATGTTATTTGAAAAGGTATAGCCGCCCGTATTCTGAATGTTGCTGTTGTTGGCAAAAATCAGCGGCAGGCCAAACTGATTGAAACTGGAATCGACCTGGCTTGATGTTGCATAATTCTGCTGAAGGCTGAGGTTTGGCGTAACTACCAGGGAGTTAGAGGAGTCGATAGTATACTCGAACCGGAAATTGAAGCGGTGGTTGAAATTTTTGGGCTGCGAGTTATCGTACTCATTATACAAAGACGTCTGGTTGCTGTCAAGCCTGCCGTTTTCTGAAGGATAAAAATAGTTTCTTGATTTACCTGTGGTTGTGAGGTTATCGGTATAGTTGAAAAAGTAGCTTCCTGTTACCTTTATCTTCGGGCCCCACTGGTCTGAATAATTGATCCCAGTGGAGTGAGTGGTCGTGATACCGGGTTGCTGACCTGTAAGGAAATTATTGCCGGACGAACCACCACTGACACCCAAAATGTCCTGTGAACTGAAGTTCTGGGCATTGATGTTATTCGACGTCTCAACAATGGAGATACGTCTTTCACCTTCAAAAGAATTGAATGAGCCTCCGGCATTATAATCGCCTTCTGAGCCATAACCTCCGAATAGCTTGCCAAACTCTCCTTTACGTTTGTCTTTTCGGGTAACAATATTCATGGTTTTCTGGGAGTTGCCGTCGTCAAAACCCGTAAATAGGGCCTGGTCGCTAAGCTGGTCATATACCTGTACCTGGTCCACCATTTCGGCAGGCAGGTTTCTTACAGACAGCGTCGGGTCATTGCCAAAGAAAGGTTTGCCGTCGACATACACTTGTTGCACTGCTTCGCCATGTACTTTTACACCGGAGTTATCTGATGTGATCCCCGGCATTTTGGTGATCAGGTCTTCAGTAGTGGCATCCGGGTGTACCTTGAAGGCATCGGCATGAAAGGAAGTGGTGTCGCCATTCTGCTCAGCGCGTATTTGGTGACCGGCTATCGTTACCCCCGACAACTCGTTGGATACTGATTTCATGGCAATAATCCCTGTATTGAAGTTTTTGTCAATTATGTGAATCAGCCTGTTTTGCGGTTTGTAGCCAAGATAATCGAGGTGTAATATATAGTCGCCCGGATTAACGCCATCAATGGCAAACTTGCCATCTGCATCCGTAATAGCGCCAAGGCCTGTATGGATGCTGGTATCCGTACCGTCTCTCAATTCAACTGTAACACCTATCATCGCCGAAGTATCCTTGAAGTCTGCTATTTTGCCAGAAATGGTAAAGGTTTGGGCAGTGCCCAGGAATGACAAAAATATCAGGCAGCCTAAAAAAGATAATCGTGCAATCATTGCTAAGTGTTTCTAAATAGATTTGGACGGTAATATACCGAATAAGTTTAAAAACACAGATAGGCAACGCTTATAGAGTTATTCAGCGGCCGGTGTTCGTTTATGTCTCCAGACTTTTCCAGCTGCTTCAAATCCCGCAACATTCAAGAGTATCAGTAGCATACCGTAGAAAGTATCCTCAACCGGTATCGTAAACATCCGGATACCCATGTTGTAGTGATTGTTATAGAGCACAACGGGTTCTTTCAGCAGGCTACCGGTGAGCAGGCCGTTGGATATAAAAAAGGGTATGAGTATGATCAGGTATGCCAGGTAAAAAGAAGGAAAGAACGAAGCTTTCCGGAAAAGCAACATCGAAATAGAAAGCGCCAGCGCCAGGCAGGTCACCGACGTGTAAAGTTGCCCGAGATGCATCAGCGCCACCGCGCTAAGCAAAACGACAAGTGCCACCGATACTATCTTGGCGGTCAGGACAAACTTCTCCGGTTTGAAATACCGGTTAACGCAGTACCAGGTGAAAACAGATGCATAGGGGATACAGACAAAAAACAGGTATTCCTCCAGCGGAAGCCCAAACAAGTAGATGCCACAAACATATCTTGGGTTAAAACTCCAAACGCCCGACTGTGTAAACCAGATATCCCAGCAGACAAACACGAGGGCCGTTGCCATGCAGGCTGGCAGAAAGCGCCACCATTGCTTATAAAAAAGGATTGCACGATGGAATGAAAACAGGAACGGCACCAGGATGCAGCATAAATCAACCAGCAGGTAGGTAGCGTGCTCAGCCATTTGATTGCTTGTTCTTGATGGCTTCAGCAAAATATTTGAAGGGCACCCACAGCATGCCGAAGCATTCACCATCTTCTTTTTCCAGGTGCTTATGGTGCACTTTATGCGCTCGCCTGATGCCGCGCAGGTATACATTGTCAGAGTTCCGCAAAAGCCTGAATCGCTGGTGGATGAAAATATCATGAACCAGAAAATAGGCAAATCCATAAAGTGTTATACCCAGGCCAACAGGGAGCAGCAGGGCCCGGGGAGTATAGATGCCGCAAGCCAGACATATGATCCCCGGAATGGCGAACAGCAGGAAAAAATAATCGTTCTTCTCAAAAAACGAACCTGGGTTTTTCTTATGGTGATCTTCGTGCAGCGACCATAGCAGCCCGTGCATCACATATTTATGAGTAAGCCAGGCAACGGCTTCCATAGAGAGGAAGGCAATAACTACAATTAGAACAGGTATTAGCCACATAATTGTGCAAATTTAGAATCGCCAAAATAATTGGCCAGTGTTTTGCTCCTGAAATCAAAAATATGGTTCAGCTTGGTCTTAACAAGCAGCCAATGAGCCATTTGCCCCAGCCAACCCAGGGGCAGGGCATATTTGACCTCGTCTGTCATCCGGGTACCACCCGGCACTTTCTCGAAAAGATGGGTATGTTCCCAGAATGCATACGGGCCCCTTATTTGTTTATCGATGAACTTCGTGGGGGCATTCACCTGCTTTATTTCTGTTGTCCATCGCAGAGGTATACCAAACAACGGTTTGACAATGTAGTCGATCTGCATTGTATTATAAATCGGCTGATTGTCCAGTCTCGTCAATACGACAAACCCCAGTTCGTCTGGCGTAATCCGGGAGAGGTTTCCCGCCTGGCTGAAGAATTGCCATGCCGTGTCTATATCTACCGGCAGTAACTGTACGCGGCGCAACTGGTAAATTCTCATGTCAGTGTAGGGTTAAATAATTCGTGTGCATATTCGGTAAGGCAGATTTTAAACCATTCCGTATACTGCTCCGAATGTAGCAGCATATCTTTTGTCACGGCTGATTGCGACATATATTTCCAGCTTTCTACTTCAGAGGGGTTGGCAGCCGGGTTGGCATCAGTTATCCCGGTAAACACATGGTCGAATTCATATTCGATCAGGCTGTTAGCCAAAGGCGCAAAATAAATAAAGCTGAATTTTTCGCGCAGTTCGCACGATAGCCCCATTTCCTCCCTTAGCCGTCGACGTGCTGCGACTTCCAGAGGTTCGCCGGGACGCGGATGGCTGCAACATGTATTGGTCCACAGTCCGCCCGAGTGATATTTCCCGGTTGCGCGTTGCTGCATCAGGATTTCTCCGCGGGTGTTGAACACAAATACGGAAAATGCACGGTGCAGCAACCCCTGTTCATGAGCTGCCATTTTTTCCATTGTCCCGGTCTCCCGGTCATCCTGATCCACCAGTATCACCATTTCATTCATAAAAAAGCAGATTTTTCGGCATCACTGCAGTGTCCTTGCTGCAGCATATAATCCCTGATACGTAATTTAAGGTCCGGATCCACAAGGGAGCGGTATTGGTTCATGAGCACTTTCTTGTCAGCACCCGTATCGCTGCTGTAGTGAAGAAAGCAGGGTAAATTGGTTTGCACACAGAACCTCAGAAAGCGGATTTCGGTGTTCCCCGGATCCCGGTCTACTGCTTGCTCTATCAATTCCTTGCCCCGGCTGAAACTGGCCCATTTCGTAAACGGATTGAAGGCGTGTCGAGCCTCAATGAGCAGGGAGACGCCCCTGTAGCAAACGAGCAAGGGGCTGGAGTCTGCCTTGACTGAAGCCATCAGTTCCTGAAATCGCAGGGCTGCAACCTCGTCTACGGGTGCCTGGTAGTAGAGATCCCTCAACACCCGTACCTCAGGAAACCTGGCTTGAGCAGATAAGGTCAGCGTGAAAAGAAATATGGTTGCCAGGCTCTTCATAACATATTCAGCTGGTGTCTTAATACGGATTGTACCATCAGTCCTAACTTACGGTGGTCTGGTATCCTGATGCGCTGCTGCATGACCCTGTCTGCCGGAACCTTCTTGATCATCTGGAACAATTTCCTGTAATAATAGTAGGCAAGGTAAACACCTCTTCTCGCATGGACGGGAAGTTTTTTTATACCATCGAGAGCCTGAACAAAATCAAACTCAATATCGCGTTGAATTTCCTCCTTTTCACGCCGGGTAAAACAGTCGAAATTGACGTCGGGGAAATAGGTTCTGCCCAACATTTGGAAATCGGCATTGATATCACGAAGAAAGTTTACCTTCTGGAACGCCGATCCCAGCTTCATGGCCGCTGGTTTCAATTCCTCATAGAGCTGATCGTCTTTCTCTGTAAAAACTTTCAGGCACATAAGCCCCACAACTTCTGCCGAACCCAGAATATATTCCTCGTAAGAGCTTTTTGTGTGACTTTTCAGGTAAAGATCAGCTTCCATGCTGGTGAAGAAACGTTCAATAAGATCGTGGCCGATCCCATATTTGTTTACCGTAAACTGGAAACTGTTCAAAATTGGGTTCAGGCTGATCTCCCTCGATATAGCCAGCCAGGTTTCCTGGCGGAATTCCCGAAGCAATTCTTCCTTGTTATGATCATGAAAGGAATCCACTATTTCATCGGCAAACCGCACAAAACCATAAATGGCATATATCGGTTCCTGTAGTTTACGGCCGAGGAAACGGATTCCGAGCGAGAAACTGGTGCTGTAAGCCCTGGTTGTTAGTTTGCTGCAGGCATAGGATACGTTGTCGAACAGGTGCTTCATAATCTGGAGTTTAAATGTCTTACCATTTGTTCGGCAGCCACCTGTCCTGAGATCAGGGCCGGCGGCACGCCGGGGCCCGGCACGGTTAGCTGCCCCGCATAAAATAAGTTCATCACTGCTTTATTCCGCATAGAGGGTTTGAGAACGGCTGTTTGCCTCAGGGTATTGGCCAGGCCGTATGCGTTTCCCTTATAGGCGTTGTAATCATTTTGGAAATCCCGGATACAATAGCTCTTCTTGTATACTATATGTTCTTTTATAGATTCGCCGCAAAAAGCCTCCATTCGCTGCATCAGGACTTCGAAATAATTTTCCCGGATCGTTTCATTATCATGAAGGCCAACTGCTAATGGAACGAGCAGAAAGAGGTTTTCCATGCCTTCGGGCGCAATTCCGGGATCTGTTTTCGATGGGCAGCATACATAAAACAAAGGGTTAGCGGGCCACTGCGGGTCTTCGTATATTTCACGGGCATGAGCATCAAAGGGTGCATCAAAAAACAGGTTGTGGTGGATGAGTTTTGCTATTTTTTTTCGCACACCAACGTAAAAGATCAGGCACGAAGGCGCAAATATCTTCTTGTCCCAGTAGGCCGTGCTGTAATTGCGGTATCCTGGGTCGAGCAGCTGTTGTTCCGTATGGTGATAATCTCCGGTGGCTATAACGCCATCCGTACGAAACGCTCCTCTGCCGGTTTCCAGGTGTGTGGCTTCACCGGCCGAGACTTGAATTTTGTGTACGGGGCAGTCAGAAATAAATTCCACGCCAAGGGAGGTCGCCAACTGTTCCATGGCCTTCGCTATCTCGGCCATGCCACCCATTGGGTACCACGTGCCAAGCTCAAATGCAGCATAGTTCATCAGGCTGTAGAGAGCTGGAATCTGCTGTGCCATAGCCCCGAGAAACAAGACCGGAAACTCCAGGAGCGCCACAAGACGCTCGTCATTGAAAAAAGACCGGATATACTTGCTGATAGGGCGGAACATGTGCAACTTCAGTGCGCCTCCCACAACTTCTTTGTTGGCGAATTCAAGCCAGGAGAGGGATGGCTTGTACACGAGATCCTGCATGCTCATCCTGTATTTGTAAGCGCCTTCTGCAAGAAATTGGCGGAGTTTTTCTGCACTGCCCTTTTCGGTCTGTTCAAAGAGCTCATAAATCCCTTCTATATCAGCAGGGATCTGCATTACTTCATCCTTGCCATAAATCACCTGGAACCCAGGGTCCAGCCGGACCAGCTGGTAGTAATCCTGTGGTTGCTGACCAAATTGGGCAAAGAATTTTTCAAACACATCCGGCATCCAGTACCAGCTTGGTCCCATGTCGAAGGTAAACCCCTGGTCATGGAAAACCCTGGCACGTCCGCCGACTGCTTCATTTTTTTCGAAAACAGTGACACCATGCCAGTGCTTCGCCATGGAGCAGGCGGCAGACAGACCTGAAAAACCACTTCCGATTACAGATATTTTCTTCAAATTAGAGTTTATATTTAATAAGCTAATTGCATAGCGGAGCAAAAAAAATTATTCGAGGAAAGGGAATATTTCAGGTACACCTCTCAGATACGTTACATTTCTGAGTGTGGATTTTTTTGCCGGGAATAATTCCTGGTTCCCGGCGACCAGTATTTTTGTTTCGTCACTACACTCAGCCAGAAATTTCAGCTGTTGTTCTATTTCCTCTAAGGGTCTGTTTGTAATGTAAAAAAGCAGCAGATAGTCTGGCTTGATCGCAGGTATCGATTTCTCAAGGCTTTCCATTTGGTTATTCTGGCCTAGAAAGAACGTTTTGCAACCTTTTGACCGGATTATATAATTAGCCAGTAACAGTCCGATATCATGCCATTCACCCTCGGGCAGAAAGAGCAGGAAGGTTTTTGCTGGCTGAACGGTTGGTGGTAGTGCGTTTGTGGCCGACATCAATTTGCTCCTAATGATGGCAGACGCAAAATGCTCTTCGGTTGATTCGGCGTTGCCTGCACTCCAAAAAATACCAACTCGCTGAAGGAAAGGGAAAATAATTGTTGTCACAGTCTCGTACACGCCTAGCTCGGATACCAGTCTATCAAACAGTTCGCCTATTTTTTGTTCTTCAAAAGCCAGCGTATACTGCATCAGCTCGTTAATGCGACCGTTCACCTGCTTGCTGCCTGCGTTCTTCTGTGGCAGAGAAAGGATCAGCTGACTTAGTGATCCGGGATCGAGCGTAGCTACTTTCGATATTTTATAGCCGCAGGAGAGCAGGGTCGAAACATTCAATAGTTTTCGTACCTCGTCATCGCTATAATACCGCCGGTTGGTATCCGTTCTCAGCGGACTGATCAGGTTATAGCGTTTTTCCCAGATTCTGATGGTATGTGCCTTGATCCCTGTCAGCCTTTCAAGTTCATTGATCTGGTAAGGTTTCATTTTATTTTGTTCAACTATTTTTTGATAAAGTTAAACAAAATTGAGCCAGGCAACATCAAATTTAATTATAGGGACATAGAATCCCTTGTATCTGCTCCTAAATTATGCAGATAGGAGTGTTGTTTGCATTAATTCGCCTGGATGCTTCCCCGGCTATATTTCTTCCGGTAATCCAGAGGCGACAATCCCGTTATTTTTTTGAAGGTTGTGCGGAATGCCTTGCTGTCTGAGTAGCCTACGGCATACATTACTTCGTTGATATTGTCTCTGCCGGATTCCAGGCTCTTTTTGGCTGCTTCTATTTTTACGCGCTGCAAGTATTCAATGGGGGTATTGGCAGTTGCTTTCTTGAAGCGCCTTTCAAAATTTCTGCGGCTAATCAGGAAAAGCCCGGCAAGCTGGTCTACGGATATCTTTTTATCGATATTGGTCTCAATATATTCCTGCGCTTTCCGGATCGGTTCGTCTTCATGCCCTTTCTGACCCATAAATATGTTGAATGGCGCCTGACTGCTGCGCTCGAGTTCTATTTCGAAGACCTTCGACAAATAAACAGCAACTTCTCGCCCGCAGTACTTTTCAACCAGGTACAATACCAGGTTAATGAACGAATAAGCGCCGCCGCTGGTATAGATGCCTTGTTCATCTGTTATGATCATTTCCGGAACCAGGTTCACAAGGGGAAAGCGTTGTCGGAACGCTTCTGCGGCGAGCCAGTGTGTAGTGCACCTCCTGCCATCTACAAGTCCGGTAGATGCCAGAAGGAAGGCACCCACGCACAAGCTCGCTACTTCTGCACCTTTGGCGTGCTGTTCGTTGATCCAGTTAATGAAGCTGGTATTCATGGCCAGAGAATGGGGTTCGACAGCAGGTATAATAATCAGTTCTGTCTTTTTTACGTCTGCAATCATTTTGTCGGGATGCACCGAAAACAACCCGTCATATAATTTTGTTTCGTCGGCCAAGCCTACCAGGTGTATATCGAAACAAGGGTTCTTTCCCATCTTTACCAGGTAGTCATTGGCGCCGCTGAGCACTTTATACGGCCCGATAATGCTGCTCAGGATGCAGTTGCCCTGTGGAACAAGAATGGAAACGTGTTTCATATTCAATTTTTAGGTCCAAAGCTACCGAATCCCGTTGTCGCAATCAACCCCTGATATTGGCGTATTTGCACGCTACGTGCTGTGCATTTTGAGCCTATGTTTGTACTGCGAGATGCGAATTGGAATTTGTAATTTGCTGAATAGTTCAGATGCACCAGTCTGGGCAACATGAATAAGTGGTGCAAAACCCGCTGTAAGTAAATTTAATGTAAGCTAAAGAGCCATAAAATGACCACAGGAGAAGTTGCCAACTGCCTCATCGAACCTTGCAGGCAAAGACAAATAGAACCGGCCCTGACTGACCTTTATGGCGCCGATTGCATCTGCCAGGAGCCCGAATGTGCCGCGGTTAAGAACTAAAGTTACTACAAGGTATCCTGTAGAAGAGCAGGCAATTTGGTGCTTTGATTGAGAAATTCCATCGGTCCGAAATATCAGACCCTCTGGTGGCAGGCAATTGTTTCTCCATACGGTGGGTAAAGGATATCTCACAGAAAGAGGTTGGCCGTACCCGGATGGAAGAAATGTGCCTGCCTGGCTACAGGGGCAAAATAGTCAGCGATTATTTTTTTATTAATCAACTTTTATTCTTTTAACGCTAAAAACAAAAATTATGGACAACAGTGTAAACATTATCAACTGGTTTGAAATCCCTGTTACTGAAATAGGCAGGGCAAAGGCATTTTATGAGGCCATCTTCGACATTAAAATGAATGAGATGGAAATGATGGGCATGAAAATGGCCTTTTTCCCGATGGAAAACATGAATGGCAAAGTATCGGGTGGCCTGGTGCAGGGGCCAAACTACGTTCCCTCCATGGACGGAGCAAAAGTCTATTACAACGGCAACCCTGACCTTTCGGTTGCACTGGGTAAAGTAGAAGCTGCCGGTGGAAAGATACTGATGCCGAAGACCAAAATTGGTGACGACATTGGCTATATGGCGTTCTTCACAGATACTGAAGGCAACGCAGCAGCCCTCCACTCAAGTCATTAACCTCTATAGCAAATTAAATTTAAAGTATTATGACTTCAACAGCAGCTGCGCTCAAAGCGCAATTCGATTTGCATACACGCCTCTACAACAATGTATTGGACGGGATCTCCGACGAAGAGGCAAACAACCGCAACAGCGAGCACGTCAACCACATAAAGTGGGTAGCAGGCCATTTGCTTGATGCCAGGATCAAGAGTATGAATCAGCTTACCGGTGGCGAGGCCGACAGTACCTATACTGAGAAGTTTGGACGCACTTCCGTGCTCGACCCTACGGGCGCTTCGTATCCGACATTGGGAGAGATTACCGCAAAGTGGAATGAAATCTCTCCGGTTATCTCAGCTCGCATCACCAGTATTCCAGAGGAATTATTGGATGGAAAGGCGCCGGCCCAATCGCCTATCCCGGATGAGTCTTTCCGCGGTTTGGTGGCATTCCTGGTTTCGCATGAGGCGTATTATGTAGGCCAACTGAGTATTCTGAGGAAGCTTGCCGGTAAAGAGGCTATGTCGTATCGCTAACCTGTTTTATTGATTGCTGGCCGGTCGGTGTCTTCATACTCCGACCGGCTTTTTTATGTATTTTTTTGCAGCCACGAGCTACAAGCGGAGTAATGATTATTTAACCTTCAGGTAGTATTGGTACCCTATTTTCGCAGCCTGAAACGGACATTTGACATTTATATTATGAAAAAACATAGTAGTTTTTTTGCGCTGATTTTCTCTCTCCTGGTTTTCTGCAGTTCCACCGCATTTGCTCAGTCCAGGATAAAGGCCTATTTCAATAATCCTGTCAACAATACAGTGTCGTCTGGTGTCAACGCCGTCTATCTTCCATCGGGACACATGGCAGATACAATTGTGGCATACATCAACCGGGCAAAGTATACCCTCGATATTGCCCAGTACGATTATAACCAGGACAGCTATGACGGGGCCTATGCCAATATCGCAACAGCTGTCAACAATGCCTACTCCCGCGGCGTTACTGTTCGTTGGATATATGACGGCAGTTCTTCCAATACCGGTCTCACTGCACTGAATTCCGGGATACATAAGCTGGGTAGCCCTACTTCAAGCGCATATGGAATCATGCATAATAAATTTATTATTATCGACGCCTATTCCACCAATCCGGCGGACGCCATCGTCTCCACAGGGTCGGAAGACTGGAGCAGCGAAATGTTTTATAAGGACTACAACAACATTCTTTTTATCCAGGATTCTGCCCTGGCACATGTGTATACCGATGAGTTTAACATGATGTGGGGCAGTACCACTGCTGTTCCCAATTCAAGTCTTTCAAAATTTGGGCCATATAAGACTGATCTCGGGTTGCACACATTTACCATTGGCGGGCATACCGTGGAGTTATATTTCAGTCCGTCCGACAATACGGATACCCACGTGGGCACCAGTATCCTTTCTGCAAACAAAGACCTGTATGTTGGGGTATACGATATGACACGCACAGGTGATGCAAACGATATAGTGGCCCGTAAGAACTCCGGCGTATATACGCTGGCTATTGTCGACCAGTACACTCCGGCTACTTCAACATCTGTGAACAGTATTTTGAGTACCGGCCTGGGAAGCAATTATGTGGTCTACTCAGGCTCCTACATCTATCACAACAAAATGATGATCGTTGATCCTTCTGATACCTGTTCAGACCCGCAAGTGCTCATGGGTTCCTATAACTGGACCACCTCCGCCAATTCATACAATGATGAGAACATCCTCATCATACATAATGACACACTTGCCAATATATATTATCAATCATTTGTTGCCAACTTCACCTCGATTGGAGGGGGATCGTTCACGACGCTGGCCGGCGGATGCAATACTTCGCTGATGGCAAAGACAATAACGAACCCTGGCAGTACGACAGTGTATCCAAATCCCGCTTCAAATGAACTAACTATCACGGCTGATCAGCCGGTAAATACTGTTGAGATTTTCACTATCTCCGGACAGGAGGTATTTACTGCAGGTTATCAGGAGCCAGTGTTTACTGTTAGCATTGAAAACCTGCCTTCCGGCATGTATTTTGCAAGGATCAACAGTCAGACTATGGTTCGGTTTGTAAAGCAATAGGCTGTACTGCCTGTGTTAACCGGAAATGGCCTCCGCGATTGTTTTTGTGACCGCTACCTGACTGTCACACTCCTCGTCGCCACCATACCCTCATTGTTTTGTACTGACAGCAGGTATGTTCCGGCGGGAAGATCGGTTAGGGTCACTCCGACTGCCTGGTTGCCGGTAGCCAGCATTTTATGCATGGTCAGCACCGTTTTGCCGGCCATATTTGTCAATACAATTGTGACAGCCTGTGCATCACTTGTATAGAACTGTATCGTTACATGGTCTTTTGCCGGGTTTGGGAACACGCTGATTAATTGAAGGCTAGTGGTTACAGCCGTGATTTCCTGGATCCCGGTCGTACAATAGTCCACTTTAGCAAAATAAACCTTCGACCCCGTGTTATTGCGGCCGTCGGCCCAGGTAGAATACACCTGGCATTGTGTGCGTACCGAACGGTTGTAGTCACCGAAAAATAAAGGGCTTGAGCTGCTGGCCGCATTTAGAGCGTTATAGTTGGTCGCGGCCGATGAAACGAGCATCGGGGGATAAAAAGTATTGCCGTTATCTGTCGAGTTAATCACATAATACCTGGCTGAATCATTCGAGTCAATGGCCGTTACCGATATGGCGACATTCGTACCGTTTACCGCAACAGTCGGCATTATGGTAATGTATTTTGCAGGAAATATATTGTTCAGTGTATCGGGGATACTCCAGGTAATACCTCCGTCTGATGAATGACTGTAGAATGAGTTTACAGTCCCGCCGGGGAAATCGCTCCAGACTATATGCACATTATTTCCTGTTCCGGCTTGCGCATCGGCTGCCATATTGATTGCTGCATTTTCCCGGTATTGCACTACAAATGGAGCACTGGGGAACAATGCTGACGACTGGCCAACCACCTGTGTCGGGGCGAAGCTGGTGCCTCCATTGGCCGATGCAGCATGCCGCACATAATTGTTATCCAGGTCGGCGAGGCTCATGTGCAGCACACCGGCATTATCTACTTCCACATTTCCGAACTGGGTATTGCCCGTAAAAGCCGGAACCATAATTCCGAACGTATCAGCCCCTGGCACCATTACTTTGATAGCTTCTGAAGCCGGTGCGGAACCGGGAGGGAAATTGACAAAGCTACAATACACATTTCCCTGGTAGGGCCCGCCACTGTTGTCTACAGCCAGCCATTCGCGGTCGGTCACACCATCTTTATACGGCAGGATGTTCTCAGAAGCAGGATCGAGCGCACCCTGGCCAATAATATGCTTCGGGGCAACACTCCATGTGTGTCCTTTGTCGGTAGAGTAAGCCCAGTTGAGGGTAAACAATGCAGTGTCTTCAGCCGCGTTTACCGAGAGATAGATCCACGAAAAATAGACCTTGCCATTTTTATCCCAGGCGAATGCCGGGTCGCCGCCACCCGCAGGCAGGTAGCCAGGGTAGTCCGCAGCAAGTATGGCACTGCTGTTGAAATTGCTCACTGTCCACGTAGCCCCGCCATTGGAAGAGTAGTAGATCGGGAACGTAAGATTTGAATACTGCTGCATATAGCTGAGAACAATATTGTTACTATCGGCAGGATCATAAATCACTGATATCTCGCCTTCGTCGACCGCACTGGGGTTGGACGTGATACGCTGGTCAGTAGCGGTAGTCCGGCCGGCCAGCCTGGTACCTGTTACGTCGGGATCTGTTCCAGTCTGACCGGGCAGATGAAAGCCTTTCTCCCGGAGCACCCTTTTCAGCAGTTCTTGCTTTTTTTCCGTCCGTTTATCCTGCCCGCTTGAGGGGATCGCCATAACCGCCAGTATGAGTGGAAGACACCATATCACCAGTAAAATTTGCTTTTTCATATATTGTATTTGATGTGCTCAGTTATGTTTAATCGGGGTTGGTAGATGAAAATTCTTTTCTTTCAGTGTTCGCTGTAGCATCTCTTTCCTCGTATCGTTCCTATGCGTCGCTGCGCCGGACGCATCTTTCGTGTGGTGCTTTTTTGCCTGGCGGTGCCGGCCGTGAACAGGCGATTCCTCGTGGGTTTGTGCGGTAAGCTGGATAGCAGACCCAATTGTAACCATTAGAATCAAAAATTTACTCATGTTCATACCTATAAAGGTAGGCCGGAGGCAGTCTCCATATTGTTAAATTTAATTTAACACAAGCATTTTTAGCTGTTATTTCAGTCATAAAGGTGATGGTTTGATAGTTTGTTTTCAGGAGCCAGAGTAAAATTGTCGTTATGTGGTTTCTGATATGCAGTCCCGGTAGCCACTTGGAGTCGGATAAGCCAACTGACCAAATTCAATACGTCGGTTGATACAGGTCAATGCAGACACGGGTTTAGTGGGGTAATTTTGAGTATAATTTAACCGGTAAATTCAATTGTATGAAAAAGGTAAAATTAATGATTGCGTTTGTGGCAATGGGTATTTTCTTTCTTGCCGGATGTACCAAGAACACGGAAAATGCATCCCGGGAAATGGTCGTTCCCGGTGCGCCTGTCCAGATGAGGTTGGTCACTTCGCCCCAGTCTGCAGGTGCCTTGATACAGTGGCAGTCGGGTTATCTTTCGGCCAGTATGCTTACAGTTGACGGGTCCAATATTGTAGGGAATTCCATGCGGCTCGTTCAGTATACCAATGCGACCACTCAGAGAATACAGTTATTTCACCCCACTTATCTCGGCACGGTTGAGACCAGTCCTGCCTTCTACAATGGCCTGTCATTTGTGACTACGCTTACATCAGGCCAGCAGTTTCATGCGATACAACTGAATGGCTTATTCCGGTTTGCCAACCAGTACGTACCGGTGCAGGTGCTGATAGACAGCGAGGTTCTGCTATCCAGTATATGGCTGGACAATATAACGATAAGCCAGGGTACGACGTATAATTGCATCCTTTATTTTGATCCGTCGCAGCTGATGACCGGGATCAACGCGGCCAGGCTGCTTGACGCTTCCCGTATCGACAACACGCTGGTTATTTCAGCCAATTCCAATATTGACTTGTACAACATAGTGATGACTAACCTCAACAATGGTATCAATGTGCTGTTTGCTGCACCTAATAATGGTGTACTGGACACGATGCAACTATCTACCCCGCCCGCTGTAGTCTACTGATTTTTCAGAGCTGATTACAAATCCTATCGGAAAACTCATGAAACCTGCCGGATGGTGGGTTTCGTTAGTTGTATCAGTTGCTGATACCGGCTAACCCGGGGGGGGCCGAAGGTTTCCGGTCAAACTCTATCTTACTATAATTCCTTTTCTATAAAGTACATACGCATAGCTCCCTTATTCTTGGCGTCAATCTCTCCCCGGAATGTGCAGGCATACAAGTCCTTGATTCGTTCATACGTAACCTGGGAGATATTGATGCGGCCGGGCTCGCTGCTTTGCTCCATGCGAGCGGCTGTGTTCACCGTATCGCCCCAAATGTCGTATGCAAACTTTTTAACGCCGACTATTCCTGCCACGACGCTGCCGCTATGCATGCCAATCCGTACTTCGAAGGTGTTTTCGCCTTTTTGCTGCTTTCGTTCTTCCATGTATTTGAGGATATCGAGGGCTGCTCTGGCAGTCAGGTCTGCGTGGTTCGCGTTGGCCAGCGGCAAACCGCACACTGCCAGGTAGGCATCTCCGATTGTCTTGATTTTTTCAATATTATATTTTGAAATAATCGAATCAAAAGCCATGAAACAGGTATTCAGTTCGTTAACCAGTTCCTGCGGGCTCATCCGTTCGCCCGCGCGGGTAAAGTCTACAAAATCTGTGAACAAGACGGTCACATCATCAAACAGCCGGGCTGTGGAAGTGCCTTTTTGCTTCAGTTCCTCTGCCACTTCTTCCGGCAGAATGTTCCGGAGCAGTTCGTCAGATTTCGCTTTTTCTAGTTTCAGTTCCTCATTTTGCTTCTCAATCCTCGATTTCTGCCTGGTGATTTCCCCGGTGCGTTGTATCACTTCAAGTTCCAGTTCTTCCTTCCTGCTTTCGAGCAGGCGCTTCTTCTCCGCTTCCTGTTCCAGCGACTTTTCCGAGAGCAGTTTCACCTGCCGGAGTTGGTTTTTCAGGTCTTTATTGATGTCGGCAAAACGCCATGCAAGGTAAATCGATATCGAAACCGGTATACTGAGTACTGCCGCTGCGGCAATGAACTCGAGTGCTTTGCCGGCCGGGGTTGCATCGTTGATATCTCCCTTCAGGATGGCGAGAATAAACAGGGTGATCAGGAAGAGTGCGAAAAAAAGAATTCCGAACCCTATGATCATGGCTCCACGCACTCTTTGCCAGGTAGCCCGTATGATCAGCCCTATTGCTTCGAGCGATACAATTGCTATCAGTATGAGTAACGTAATGCCGAATAGGTTGTAACTGAGGAACCAAAACACCGGTAGCATGATACAGCATAACGTTATGATCCCAAACCGCCACCTGGTACGCGAAAAAAGGACATTTGTAAAGCCGCTGAGCGAAAAACAGGCCACCGAAGCCAGTATTATGGCGGCGAGCCGGATGTGCATCTGGAATCCGGGGTCTGTGCTGTAGCGGCCCAAAAACGGCAGGAAAAACAATAGCGCCAGTGAGAAGCTGAACAGGCTAAAATAAAGGTTCGATTTTTCGGAGCGGGAATACAGATAGATTAAAAAATGAAGGAGCGACAGGGCGATGAAAATGCCAAACAGGAATACGAGTATGCCTGTTATGACTATGGCCTGTAGACGGTCGGAATCGATCAGGTTGTCGGCCCGGCCGGCAATAAGCTGGAAGCCAGCCAATTCATTGTGGTAAAGCCGGAAATACTCCTCGGTGTGATAGTTGGCATACCGGACCGCGATGGTATGCTCACCAGGTTCCCTCAGTGTAAAAGTAAAAGGGAGAAAGCCCGGGTTTTCATACTCCGTATGCTTTTTGTCGCCAATAACACCAAACGATTTAAGCAGGGTTCCATCGAGATAAATTTGCGAGGCGCCTGTGTGGGCCATGAGCAATGCCAGCGGTTTGCCCGTTATGTCTGAATCGGCCATAATATGCAGCCTGAGCCAGCAGATGCCGCTGATGTGTTGTGATGTTTTCCCCGGATTTTCGGTATAGTAAAGTTCCGTTTCGGCCGGCTCCCACAAGCTATCATTGAAGTTTTTTGCTGCCCAGGCTGCAGTGTCCCCGGCATGAAAGCGCCAGTTTCTGTCGAGGCTGAAATGATGCCGCATGCTGTCTGCATTGATGTAGGTGATAGCTGGCTGGTGCTGTTGTGCCAGCGCAAGGAAGGGCATGAGGAGGAGGGCGATAGCCAGGGACAGCTTCATAGAGGTAAATGTAGTGAATAGTATTAAATATATGACGCGCTTTTCGTGGCCTCGCCGGCTTGAACGCAGCCTGAAAAAGAGAATGCGTAAGCTTTACAGGCAGAACTGGCCCCGGATGTTTCGGTGGCACAGGCTCAGCAGGCCGAAACGATTGGTAACCGTTGCACCAAACTGAAAGAAGAAGTGGAGAAGGGCGGGAATATGTCGAACTTTTATGTGGAGGATTTGGAGAAATTTGATTCTTACTGTGGACAAAATTTTGGACTTCTTCGTACCTTTCAATCATGCCAATGAAATTTCCAGATTTACCTCCAGCTAAGATATATGGAGAAATGATGACACCTGAACAGAAAGTCATCCATAAACTCATACAAAGACAAGAAATAACCAAAGAGGAAGAAGATATTCTGATGGAAGCTATTGAATACTACAAACAGCTCTATCCATTTTTAAAGAATATCGACCTATCGACAATTTCAGACGAAGACGTCGTAGAACTTAAGAGATACACAGAGAGAGCTCTCAATTCAATAATATATCCGAAAAACATCATTAGGTTCCAAAGCGTTTTTAGAGTTACTCTTGTACATGACACTTTCTTACAAGACGGTAAAATTAGAGAGACAAAGTTCGTTAGCTTCCCTCCTCTGGAGATAATAAAAGAACAAGGCATATACGGCCGAGCCAACTCACCAGACTCAACAGTTTTTTATTGCGCCTTCCACCCTGGTGTTGCAGTATTGGAAACAAAACCGAAAGTGGGAGATAGAATTATTCTTACCGAATGGGAAAATTTTGAAAACAAACCATTTGTCTCCTGTCCTGTCACAAACAATAAAACCATAGACAATGAAGGACTCAAAGCAGCAACAGCAGCTTTTGAAGAAACGAAAAAATATAACCATCCACTCTTTGCAGAAATCATGGATTTATATTTTGAGTTTTTCAGCTCAGAACTTGTAAAGGATGGTCAAGTTCGCCATCTGAAAAAATACGAATATCTGTTTAGTGGGTTATTCTCAGATCGTGCGCTCGATTATGGTACTGACGCAGGGCAAGAGGACCAAGCGAAACGACGCAATGTAGATTGCCTAATATACCCAAGTGTGGCTAATCAACATAGATCTGAGAATCTGGCTATTGTACCTGAATCGGTCTCAGCACTTCGACCCCGTCACATGCTTGACGCAATCGTAACCGAGACTTTGTACGATAACCCTGATGTAACCAATGGAAAGTTACCCATCCATCTTAATGTTCTACGTCGTGCAGTCGACATATACGGAGGTGCTCACATTAAATGGAGTGACGATTGATTCAATGATGGATTCATAGAGTGGGAAAAGGCGTCGGTATATTGGAATATTTGCAAGATTACTTCAAAATCCTTAAGGGTGTGGTACTGGAGCCTCTTTATATGCCTTCATCCCGTTGAGGATGAAATGGTAGTATGCTATAGATCGCTTTGATCTTTTGCTTTCATATTCTTCTTTTGAAAGTTCCAAGAATTCAATCAGTTCATTCCTTGGCTCTTTCGGTAGAAAGCAAAGCATATCTAGGCCGACCATGCCATTATTTACGTCTGTGGCGTCGAAAGTGAGCTCAAAAATCTTAAAATTACCAATATAACATGTGGCAACCCAAATGAATTTTGGTTTGTGCTCAGTTAGTAACTTATACTTTAGTTGTTCGTCAATAACATACTCTCTTCTGGCCGATTTAATTGTCTCACTCAGTTCGATCTTTAAGTCCCAGACAAGATCATGTTTAATTTTGCTGTCGAAAAACTGTGTAAGAATGCCGTCAATACCCAATACAATCGCTTCAATATCTTCATACGCAATTCTTACTTTTGGGTATACCGGAACTATTATGTTGGTGACCTTCGTGGATAGATGGGGCGTTTTTTCTACCCATTTTGTTCTTAAATCAATTTCATTGTTAAAAGTAACCTGAACGAATGGTCCCCACTGGTCATCGTGAGCATATATGATATTGATATTATCTGCATGCCAACTTATTTTGGGCTTGGGATTAACAGCTTCAGGGGTACCTTGTTGAAAACCGGCAACAGTTATAGCATGTAGTCCTTCATCCTTTCCATCGGGATCAATTACAAGAATAATTGGGATCTTTAGAGGAGAATACGCATTAAGTACTCTTTTTATGTACGAAACCGATAAGAATTCTCGCCCGCTAGTATCTGGCTGTTTTAACTCCGGGGCCAGGCCTGAGTTGTGAATTGCCTGGCAAATTTGCCCTATGCTAAGCCCTTTGTTAGGAAACAAACGGCTACCATCCGATGAAAGTGTATCTGCATCCTTTGTGATTTGACTCGGCGATTTCATTGTTGTATTGAAATCTTTCGCCACTCCTTGAAGCATGCTCCAAATCGCCGTTGTAGCGCAGGCGGCAACAACGCTATCTTGTTCCTGGAAGGCTAAAGAATCAATTTTCAATTTGCGCCCAAAGAAGTGGACTGTATATGACCGTATTCCCCAGAAGTTCGGTGACAAGACTTCGCTATTAACATTCGAGTTTCGCAAGATAGTTAAACCGATAACGGTTGTGGGGATCGGCTTAACTACTATAAAGCCTAAATAGTGCTCATTAAAATTAAAGGGCGAATCAAGTTTATCCAGAATAAACTTCTTCAACATTTCATTGGTAACAGAAGTGTTGAAGAAATGGATCCTCTTGCAGAATTTCGGGTAATTTTCAAAACAATAAGCATAATAAGAGGCATAGTCTTGGAGATAATCCTTACTCACATACTCTTCCTCAACCACAAAAGTTTGAGCATTAAGACCGCCATGAGGGCCCAAGTACTGAAGGAGGTATTTGAATTGATTTTTGGCTTTGATAGCCTCCGAGGTTGTGTACTTCTTATGGGAAAGGGCTAGTGCAAAGTTATCCTCATTAAATGCTTGTACATGAATTTCCAATAAGAAAGGTTTTAGCGTTGAACAATCATCCGCAGGCGGTCCTCATTGACTTTTTTCAACTTAAGGACGTTCTCCTGCTGCTGCTCAATATCCTGGAAAAACTGTACAATTTCATCATTCATTTCCATTTTAAATGCCTTTAATTCAGCATTAGGTAAAAGAATGTCTGAAATCTGAAAAACCTCAGATGTACTTTTCTTCTCTGCCATATTGAAATTGTTTTTTTGGGGCTGCAAATTTATGAATTCCCTCCAAATAACAGTGCCACGAACAGCCAAAAATAGATAAGCCAAATGAAATTAGCAAATTTTTTATCTAAATTTTTCTTATTTCTGGCTTATTTACCGTTATATTGAAGAAATAATTCTATGTAGTCTCTATGTATCTTTTTTTGATTGATCGCTCTTTAGCTTGTTTATAATATTTTCGGGAAGATCAATGTTTCGGCGAGCAACCATCTTATATTTTCTACTGTTTGCGGATTTCGTTCTCGCAGACAAATCAATGTTTCGTCTATT
>Ga0364860_10251_pt1 | contig 40683 bp, 31 predicted proteins | sample ExccelAu500001D4_FD_206916 | JGI IMG/M metagenome (GOLD analysis project Ga0364860, IMG submission 206916) | Enriched cells from Trout Bog Lake Hypolimnion, Wisconsin, USA - BchlTB.Aug20.5000.01 .D4 | ecosystem: Environmental > Aquatic > Freshwater > Lake > Hypolimnion/Profundal zone | place: USA...
ATGCAGCGGCTGCAAGATTAAAATTCATTGAATCTGTTTCGATATTGCAAAACAGTAAAGACAAATACAGGCGATTGCTGGAAACAAGCAGAACTCCGGGTACCGTTTCTGCTTATGATATGCAGGCCGCAAAGTCAAAAATGATGGCCGATAGTGCGGTAATGCAAAGTGAACTTGAAAACTATAACGCACGCAAAACCATGTTTTCATATCTAACTGTTAAAGCCTCCTTTGATGGTATTATTACAGAACGCAATGTGCACCCCGGTGCATTGGTTGGTCCCGGGTCTGAAGGAAATGCCAAACCTATGCTCATTTTACAGGAGCAAAGCATGCTGCGATTGGTAACCAATATTCCTGAACAATTCAGTGCTCAGGTGAAAGATGGTGCCCAGGTTCATTTTAAAATAAATGCAATACCCGGTAAAGACTTTGTTGGAAATGTATCGCGTTCAGCCGGGTCACTCAGTGAACATTTCCGTGCAGAAACTGTTGAAATTGACGTAAAAAATCCTGATTTATCTATTAAAGGCGGCATGTATGCCGAAGTAAATATTCCAGTGGCCGGAGATATGCATGCTTTCAGCGTACCCAAATCTGTTGTGGTAACGACTGACGAAAGCAAATACGTTCTGGTTATCCGGGATAACAAAACCAAAAAGGTGAACGTGACTGAAGGAAACCGGGATGGAGATGAAATGGAAATATTCGGTGACCTGATTCCGGGTGAAAAGGTAGTTGCGGAGGCCAATAATGATATTCCGGAAGGGAAAATGGTGACTCAATAAGGTTGTATATGTTTTATATTCAGAGGTTCCATTCTTGTAAAAGTGGAACCTCTGATATTTAAATGATGATGATTGAATAGCTTTTTCCAACGCCGATGCATTCCAGCAAAACACTACATCGGTCTGTTGTCAAAACAATAAGCGGTAGGGCTGCCATTTTAATTCTTGATTTTACCTCCGTTTACATATTTACAGTCAAAATAAAAATTGCAGTTGGTTTTATGGTTGTAACCAACACATATACTACGATAGGATATTTCATACATGAGCGAAAGGGGATAAGATAAAATGGGGGTGTGTTTCCCATTTAAAAGATGAAAATTATGCTAATATTCTTCTATATCCCAGCCTTTTAAGGTATCGTTAACATTTATTAAACTTCTTAACAATTTCGAAATCATTTGGTAACGTTACCATTTTCGGTCTTATTCTTTCGTTATTAATATCATTGATATTTAGTTATATAGCTGAAATAAAATGTTTAACGTATTAATCGAATTAAACATAAGCTAACACGGGCTTAATATTCTCTTAACATTGGGTGACGTCCTTTGCACAAAATTAAAAATATGAAAAGAAAACAGACATTAAAACACTTAGCAATGACGCTGACCCTTGCTGGGATCACTGTTATGCCATTGATTTCTGAAGCTCAGCTCAAAGTTTCAGGGTTGTTATTCGGTGACTATGCTTTCAAAACCCAGGCAGACTCTGTGGGTTCCAGAAGAAAAGTTACATCAGAATATGCACAACTTCCAAAAAACTACAGCGGTTTTAACATCAGACGTGCTTACATCAACTTTGATTATGATGTGAATGACAGAGTGCACGTAGAGGCTATATTGGCACACGAATCTACAACACCTACAGGTGCTGCTGAAGTTGCTCCGGATAATAACAATATTATGTTCCTGAAATATGCCAACGTTCGTTTCAAACAGGTATTTAAAGGTACTGATCTTATTATGGGACAACAAAGAACTCCTACTTTTGCTACTTCAGGTGGTTCTGAGCCACTTTGGGAATATCGTCCTATCGAAAGAACCATTACAGACTTCAACAGGCTTGCCAGTTCTACAGATCTTGGTGTAGGTCTTGAAGGTAAATATCTTGATGGAAAATTAGGATACAATGTGCTTTATGGCAACAACCAGGGTGCAAAAGCTTTGTTTTCACCTACAACAACTCCATTTACATCAGCAGCTAATGCACCAAGACTGTATATGGATGTATGGTATAAATTCTTTAATCGCCTGGAAGTTCAGGTATATTATGATTATAGCTGCGATAATTCTAACTGGGATTCAACCAAAACCAAATTCCAGACAGCATCTTCAACTATTAAACCTATGATTGCATGGGTGCAACCTGGTTTGTTCACGGTTGGTGTAGAATATTATGTTCAAACAAATACACATGCTGCCAATGACATCAATGGCGAAACAGGGGCACAATCTTTGGGCGCCGTAGTAAGCAATGCAAAAGCAGGTTCCAATACCGCTACTCTTGCAAATTTAAGGAATACAACACCAACAGGATTGTCATTCTGGGGTCACGTAATTCTTATTAAAGATAATGATACCGGTAAAGTTTCTAAAAGAGTTGGAAACATGCAGGATGGACAAAAAGGTGGTATCCTGAGTTTGTTTGCAAGATATGATTCTTACAATCCTGATGCAACAATGACGGATGCATTGGCTTCTAATAAAACCAATCGCGGAAAAATTCAGAGCCTTGCCGGATTTTATACATTTGGCTTAGACTGGGAACCAGCAAAAAATATTCATATTATGCCAAACGTATGGTATGAAGGATTTACACAAAAATATGACGCATCTCAATTGTCAACAGTTGCGGGCTACCAGGCACAGAAAAACAGTTCTGATATGGTATATCGTTTGTCATTATGGTATAATTTCTAAGCTTAAGGTTACTAATAGTTAACTTTAAAATAACATGTAATACAAAACTGCCTGCTTAGCTTTGCACAAAAAAGCAGCAGGCAGTTTTTTTAATTGAGATCACAAACTTAAAAACAAAGAAAAATGAAAAAATTATTAATGTTCATCACGGTTGCAGCGCTTATTTTAAGCAGTTGCGGTGGCGGCGGAGCCAAAACCGATGAGGTAAAAGAAATATCAGGAGCAGGGGCTACTTTCCCTTATCCATTATATTCTAAAATGTTTACAGAATATAACACCAAAACAGGTGTTAAAGTAAACTATCAGTCTATAGGTTCAGGTGGTGGTATCAAACAATTGTCTGCTAAAACAGTTGATTTTGGTGCAAGCGATGCCTTCCTGAAAGATGATGATATCAAAACGATGGGTGCAGATGTAATTCATGTACCTACTTGTCTTGGTGCAGTGGTTATTACCTATAACATACCTGGAAATCCAAAATTGAAACTGACACCTGAAACGCTGGGTGGTATATTTTCCGGAAGCATAAAAAAATGGAATGATCCGAAGATCATGGCTGACAATGCAGGCACTTCATTACCAGACAAGGATATTATGGTTGTGCATCGTTCTGACGGTAGTGGTACAACGGCTATTTTTACAGATTACCTGGTAAAGGTTTCTACTGAATTTGCAGCAAAAGTGCCAAAAGCAGGTAAGGAAGTAAACTGGCCTGTAGGTGTAGGTGGAAAAGGAAACGAAGGTGTTGCAGGTCAAATAAAAAGTACGGAAGGTGCATTGGGATATGTTGAGCTTGCATACGCACAGCAAAACAGTATGCCTATGGCTGATATGAAAAATAAAGCCGGCAACTTTGTTACGGCATCATTGGCTTCTATTGCCGCTTCTTCCAATATTGACATTCCTGCCGATACCAGAATTGCATTAAACAATTCTCCAGCTGCTGATGCGTATCCTATTACAAGTTTCACCTGGATCCTATTGTATAAAGAACAAAAATATAACAACAGGACTATGGAGCAGGCTAAGGCTGCAACCAAACTTATCTGGTGGATGATTCATGATGGACAACAGTTTAATGAAGCACTGCAATATGGAAAGCTGGGCGACAAAGCTGTTGCAGCAGGTGAAGCAAACCTTAAATCAGTTACTTTTGACGGGAAACCCGTTTTAACTGACGATGCGAAATAAGGTTTGAAACCACAGCCGAAATAAAATTTTTTGAGTTATTGTAAATCCGGCGTACAAAGTATTGATCATAAACTAATTTTGTACGCCGGATTAATTTTTAATATAAGCATAAAGCAGTGACGCCAGCAAAATCAGGAAAAATAAGCGTTATTAAATTTAAAGAAGGATTTTTCTCAGGTCTGATGAAGAACTCCGCCGCGTTCAACATCCTGTTGATGGCTGGTATCTTTATTACACTTTTGGTAGCTTCCTTGCCGGCAATAAGGCATTCCGGTTTTCATTTTCTTATTGATAAAACCTGGGATCCCAATAATGATCAGTATGGTGCCTTGCCTTTCCTGCTGGGAACGATGATCACTGCCTTTCTGGCATTGCTTATTTCTTTTCCATTTTCTATTGCGCTGGCATTATTATTAGGCGAATTTTACAGAAAAGGTCTTGTAGCTGATATATTCAAAAACATCATTGAACTTATGGCCGGCGTTCCATCAGTTATTTACGGTTTCGGTGCTTTATATTTTCTGACACCGAAAATTGCTGAATTGGAAACAAGCCTTGGTTTTCCTTCATTTGGTGTAGGTATCCTGAGTGCTTCCATAGTTCTTGCCATAATGGTTGTACCCTATTGGACATCAGTGGCCCGTGAAGTAATTACCCTTACCCCTAACGATATACGTGAAGCTGCCTATTCTCTTGGAGCTACTCGTTTTGAGGTAATAAGGTATACTGTTATTCCATATACCCGCACCGGAATTATCGCAGGAATGTTACTGGCACTTGGCAGGGCATTAGGTGAAACGATGGCCGTGACAATGGTAATAGGTAATACCAACAATTTACCTAAAAATATATTTTCGACTTCAAACACTATGGCGAGCCTTATCGCCAATGAATTTACAGAAGCAACAAGCGAAACTTATTTGTCATCACTTGTGGAAGTAGCTTTGTTGTTATTTCTGGTAAGTGCGGCACTAAATATACTCGGAAAACGAATAATTACCGGACTCGGGAAAAAATGAGATTCGAAGGCAATAAACTTAAGCGGAGGATTATCTCGGATTATGTCTTTAACGGCATGATATTATTGGTGTCAACCATTTGCGCCATTCCATTAATATTGATCCTTTATTTTATTATCAGGCAAGGTGTCGCATCTATAAACTGGCAGTTTCTTGTAAATGTGCCAAAACCTGTAGGTGAAACCGGAGGCGGTATATTAAATGCTATTATTGGTTCATTTATTCTAGTTTTAATGGCTGCTGTTATGGCCATACCTGTTGCAGTAATTGCAGGTGTTTATATTGCTGAAAACAGCAATACCCGTGTTGCAAAACTTACAAGATTTTGTGCCGAATTGCTACAAGGGGTGCCATCTATTGTAATTGGAATTATTGCATATATATGGGTTGTGAAACCCGCAGGCCATTTTTCAGCCATTTCTGGAAGCATTGCGCTTGCCATTATGATGCTTCCTGTTATCATCAGAACTACCGAAGAAACTGTAAGTATGATTCCCGGTTCAATAAAGGAGGCGTCTCTCGCATTGGGTGTGCCCTATTATAAAACGATGTTAAGCATCATTATTCCCTCCGGCTTTAGTGGTATAATTACCGGAATTATAATATCGGTTGCAAGAGTTGCAGGAGAAACCGCACCTTTACTGTTTACCTCATTTGGTAATCCATTTGTAAGCACAAACCCGGGAAAGCCGATTGCATCGCTCCCACAAGGGATATTTTTATATGCAATGAGCCCATATAAAGACTGGAAACAACAGGCCTGGGGAGAGTCATTTATATTATTATCAGCGATTTTAGTGATGAGCTTATTATCAAAATTTTTAACCAGAAGATGGAAGATACAATTTTAAAAATAGAAAATTTCAGTGCATTTTTTGGTGATAACCAGATTCTGAAAGGAATAAATATGACCATTCCAGAAAAGAAGGTCGTTGCGTTTATGGGTCCATCCGGATGTGGAAAAACCACATTTATCAGATGCATAAACAGAATGCATGAATTAACACACGGGGCCTATGCAGAAGGATCTATTTATCTTCATGAGGAAGATATTTATGAGATGCTTCCTATTTTCATCAGAAGAAAAATTGGAATGGTATTTCAGCGGCCCAACCCTTTCCCTACGATGAGTATTTTTGAGAATGTTATTGCGGGGTATACGCTTAACGGGATGAAACTGAAAAAAGCAGAAAAAGAGGAAATAGTTGAAGATTCGCTTCGAAAAGCAGCGCTATGGGATGAAGTAAAAGAATCATTGCACAGGAGAGGTACTTTTCTTTCAGGAGGTCAGCAGCAAAGGCTTTGTATTGCAAGAGCCATTGCTATGAAACCGGAAATATTATTACTCGATGAGCCAACTTCAGCACTTGATCCTATTTCTACCCATAATATAGAAGAACTTTTGCTGGAACTTAAAAATTATTATACAATTGTAATTGTAACGCATAATATGCAGCAGGCATCGCGAATAAGTGACAGAACAGCCTTCTTTTATCTGGGAGATCTTGTTGAATATGATGAAACAATAAATATCTTTACCAAGCCAAAGGAAATAAGAACTCAGAATTATATAACCGGCAGGTTTGGTTGATACATATTACGAATGATGAACACGAAGTCTCGCAATAGCAATTACCATTTACAGTCCCCGGGGCTAAACACAGCTATGTCAAATGATGTAAATATGCTTACCAGGATACATATGAATTCAGTAAATTACTTCTCACTTTTTACTTCTCACTTTTTACCAGTATGACACATCTCGAAATAGAACTTAATAAAGTAAGACAATATGCCATTGAAATGATGCATATTGTAAAAACCCAGCTGCACAAAGGAAGGGAAGCTTTCTTTACAGCTAACAATAATCTGGCTCTTGAAGTATTGCACAATGAAAGGCGTGTGAATGGTTATGAATTGCTTATAGATAGTGAATGTGAGAATATTATCGCCCTGCACAATCCGGTTGCAATTGATCTCAGGTTTTTACTGGCAACCTTAAAAATAAACTATCATCTGGAGCGGATTGCAGACAATACCAAAAGTATCGCGCAGAATGTAGTTGATATGCATCCGGAATGGGATTCAAAGTTTCTGGAAGAACTTCAGATTGCGAAAGCATTTGATATTGCTGAAAGTATGCTCAATGATGCTATTGAATCATTTGAAAAGGAAGACACTGGTCGTGCAGCAAAAGTGTTTGAAAAAGATAAAATCATTGATGACATTACCGACAGGTGCCTGCCTATTATTGCAGAATATCTTAAAATAAGCAGTGAAGATGTTGAAAGAGATATATATCTGCTTCTGATTCAGAAAAAACTGGAACGAATAGGCGACCTTGTTAAGAATATTGCAGAAGAAATCATCTTTTATATTGAAGCAAAAATCCTGAAGCACCATGCAAAATCAGAGCTTTGACAGACGTTACGATGATTTTGAGAATTAGATTTATGTCTTCACATTCTAAATAATTTAATCAGTTTTCTTAAAAGAACAGGGCCCTGATTTGCATCAGAACCCTGTAAAAAAATGAAGAGAGGATTGAAAAAAATTGAGAAAATCTTCTGACGATCAATCATTCAGAATCATTTGAATGATTAATTCCGATTTTTTGGTCTTATCATTTTGTATAGGTTTTTCCAGAATTCCATTATTATTATCCTGGTCAGGCTATAGGCGGAGGCTCGCTTTATCTCTGTCTTGGAGACTATGAATCAAGTCAGAATTGTGTGGTAAAATGCGAATTGTATTATAAGCCACCTTCCACCAACTGGTATATTTATAAGGAATATTATTTCCTTCTGGCTATGCATACACGCAAATACAATCAGGCAACCGCTGCGGTACAACAGGTGCTGGCGGCACCTTTCTTTAAGTTTACCCACGAAAACAGACAGGAAAAATGGAGAATTTTCGAAGCTTATAATTATATCATGCAGCGTGCTGAGGGTATTGAGGCTGAAAATAATCCTCATTTTGAGAAATTTAAGCTCACCAGGTTTTTAAATGAAACACCGATATATAATAAAGACAAAGAAGGATTCAATATTTCGATCCTTGTCGTTCAGATCATGATATTTCTTCTCGATAGAAAGTTTGAAGAACTTGCAGAAAAAGTTGACGCTATTAAAAGATATGCGCGTAGAACTTATCAGAAAAATTCAGAATATAAAAGTCAGACATTTATTAATATGATAATACTGGCTGATAAATGTGAGTGTAAGTTTCCGGAAACATTAGAAGCATCAAAAGACCTATACGAAGAACTTAAGATTAAAAAATACAGTCACTCTAATTCATATGAAGGCCTGGAAATTGTACCCTATGCGCATTTATGGGAGGTTGTGCTGCATTGTCTCAAACAATAAATCGACTTTTGATTTATTATTAATTGGTTCCTGATTTCTTTCATTGATCACAATACTTCAAAATATTTTGCGTTTAGGCTTAGCAGGCTTAAATTGCTCCTTTATTGCATTGCAATAATTTAAGATTCCAAAGACTTTGAAATTTTCACTTATTACAGACTTCCCCTGTTATTTCCCGGTATTTTGCCTCATGGCAGGTGCAGCAATAGCATGGGTTACCTATCGGAAAAATACGATATCACAAACAGCGAATCCATTTTCATGGCCTGTCTGGATTCTGGCACTCCTGCGTTTCTTTAGTATTTCTATTATAAGTTTCCTGTTACTATCGCCGGTGGTAAAAAGCCTCTTCAAAAAGACTGAGAAACCTATTGTTATTATTGCCGCGGATAATAGTCAATCGATATTATTAAACAAAGATTCTGTTTCGTATCGCAAAACCTTAAATGCTTCTGTTCAAAAGCTGGCAAATGATCTGGGTGAAAAATATGATGTGCGGACTTTTGCTTTCGGTGGAGATGTTAAAGAAGGTCTAAATCTGGATTATAAAGAAAAGCAGACTAATCTTAGCGGGCTTTATGATAAGCTTTATTCAACTTTCTACAATCAGAATATGGGTGCTGTAATAACCATAACTGATGGATTGTATAATGAAGGTCAGAACCCATTAAATAGTGCACGGAAATTTAATGCACCTTTTTATACCGTTGCATTGGGTGATACACAACCACAGAAAGATCTGCTTATTAAGAATGTACTTTACAATGAGATTGTGTATTCCGGAAATTATTTCCCGCTTCAGGTTCAAATCAGGTCTAAGGGATACCGGGGACGGGATATTAAAATGTCGGTCAGCAACAAAGGCAAAGAACTTTTTACACAGCCCATAAAAATAACCAGTGATAATTTTTACATTGAAATCCCGGTCAAAATTGATGCGACCAATGCGGGCTTGCAGCATTATCATATCGAGCTCACCCGGCTTGAAGCTGAGATCAGTTACGAAAACAACAGCTGGGATTTGTTTATTGATGTTTTAGACAGCAAGAAAAAAATATTGCTCATAGCAGATGCTCCGCATCCGGATGTATCTGCCATTAAAAATGCCATTGAACGCAATTCCTTTTATGAGGTAAATGCATTTGATTATGACGAATTTGTAAAACAGATAAGTACAAATGCTTCCAGGCTTAAAAACTATCAATTAGCAATATTGCATCAGCTTCCCGGGGAAGGTAACAGTGCGTCACAATTGATCAGTGCCCTGCACGAAGCACAAGTGCCTATATGGTACATACTGGGAAGTAAGAGTTCCCTGAATGTCTTCAATTCGCTTGATGCAGGGGCTAAAATACTACAGCAAGGTGGCAGGATCAATGATGTGACTGGTACAGTCAATCCGGATTTCAGTCTGTTCAGTTTTTCTCCTGAAGTTGGAAAAGCAATAGGAAACTGGCCCCCTTTATTTGCACCTTTTGGTGATTATAAAATGAGTGGAGGAGATATTGCCTTATATCAACAAGTGGGCAAAGTCAAAACGCCGATGCCATTATTGTTTTTCCATACTACCGAAAATCAGAAATGTGCTATTCTTTGTGGTGAAGGCATATGGAAATGGTTTTTAAGCGATTATGCTTCCAGCCAAAACCAGAAAGCCAGCGATGAAATCATTGATAAAACCATACAATATCTATCAGCCAGATCTGACAATCGCCTGTTCAGGGTGCGTCCGGCGAAGAATATGTTTTATGAAGATGAAAAGATTAGTTTCAATGCAGAGGTTTACAATAAAAGTTTTGACCCAATAAAAAATGCACTTATCAAAATGACCATCAGAGATGAAAATGGTAAGTCTTTTGATTTTAATTTTCAACCCAAAGGAGATGGCTATTATCTGGATGCCGGTTATCTTCCGTTTGGGTCTTATTCTTATTCTGCCCAGACATCGATTGGAGAAAAACCCTATACTCTGGCTGGGGAATTTGTTGTACGGAAGGTTGATATGGAATACCTTGAAACCGTTGCAGATCACAGGCTACTCAATAATATAGCCCATCAGCAGGGCGGGCAGATGATCTATCCAAAAGACATTGAAACCATCCCGGATCTCCTGGCCAAACGCGATGATATCAAACCTATTGCATTTCTGCAAACCGATTTTAAAGACCTCATTGATTTTAAAATTCTTTTCTTTATCATTTTGGGATTATTGAGTGCAGAATGGTTTTTGCGAAAATACTGGGGGAGTTATTGAAATTCAGGCATAAGGCATAAGGCATAAGTGTTCATGCGAAAGCCAATTCATAATTCATAATTCGTAATTCGTAATTATTTCGTATATTTGATTACCATAATTCCATTGTGTTTTTATGCAAAAGAAGTATTTGTTCATAAGATTCGTCATGTTTGTAATGCTGGTTTATCTGAGTTCCTGCCAGCCTGCCGAATCTTCAGTGCGATATATTGCTTCCGGGTCGGGAACATTAACAGTAAATTATGTAGATGCTTCTGGTACCAGTCAGGAATATATGGGTCCGAGTCCCTTTGAACTTGATTTTTCTGCAAATTCGGGTGCTCAATTAAGCATTTCAGCCACTTGTGGACCCAATGGCACTTCTACGGTTGATATTTATATCAATGGAGCTGATAAAGCCCACGATACCGAAACAGCTATTAAATCGAGCGCTTCCATTACGGTGCCTTAGATTAGAATTTCACGCTTCAGCCATTCCCTTTTCCCGATGATATGCTGCCATGGCAAATTTGATATCCCCATAACTGAATGCCTCGCCTAAAAGCTGTTTTATGGCTCCTGAACCTTGCATATCCAGCGAATCTGCTGCCGCCCATATTTTTTCGATTTTGGATGCATCCACAAACTGTGTTGCATCCAAGGCTCCCATACGCACAAAATGCGCCAGATGTCCTTCCACGGTACCATAGACATATCCGCGTTCTGCGGCGATTTCGGCAATGGATTTCCCTGATTTGTACAGATCAAGGCTTATTTGTTTTGTGGCTTCCCTGTTTTTCTTCGTTTTTTCACGGTCCCTGGGTTGGCGGTTAGTGTTATTTGCAGGTCTTTCAGGAACATCATGTATTTCCTTCATGCGTTCTTCATTTTCCTGAAAAGCATTTACATTTTCTTTGAGGTATTCTGCGTTTTTTACGGCCGATTGTACCATCGCTTCCGCTTTTGCTAGCAGTTGTACCTGCTTGTAAAACAGGTTCTCCAGTTCACTCAGTTCGCTTATGTAGGTTTTCATTCTTTTCTCCGCCCGTACAGCCTCTTTTTGTTTGATGATATCCTTAATAAACTGTTTGAGTTGCGGCATGAAATAGTCTTTTGATTTGGAAACCCGCTCCATCAATTGTTCTTTATAATCTGTATTTCCGGCATCAATGATCCTGGAAACCTGTGATATAAATTTGACGGCTATTTCTTTGATGTCTTCAAACCTGCGTTGCATGTCAATAGCCCAGGGACGGTATTTGGTTTTGGCTGATTTTTCTTCGGCTTTATCATAGCTCTCCTGGTGATACCTGAGTTTGTTGGCCAGCTCTGAAAAGTTAAAACAGGATATAAGATAATCCTTTAAAAATGAAACGGATTCCTTCTCAAGAACCTTTTCCATTTTTTCAGCCGGCAGCTTGTTATTGGCATAGTCGGTAATACTGATGTCGGGGATAAGTCCATTGAACCGGATCGGCGAAGCAAGTGTCAATCCCTGCAATGATACCAGACGTGACAAAGCCACATAAGCCTGCCCTGACACAAAGGCTTCTCCAATATCAATGACGGCTTTTTGAAAAGTGAGCCCCTGGCTTTTATGGATGGTAATGGCCCAGGCCAACCGGAGGGGATACTGCATAAAATGGCCAATGACCTGCTCCTCAATTTCATTGGTTACCTCATTCATGCCATAAGACACATTTTCCCAGGTATGCCTTTCAACTTCAATGGGTTCGCTGCTGTTGTCAAGCGTTACTTTTATATAGTCTTTCCCGATGTCGCTGATGGTACCTATTTTGCCATTAAAGTAGCGTTTCTCACCCGACGTGTCGTTTTTGATAAACATCACCTGGGCATCTTTTTTCAGTTCAAGGGTTTCTTCTACCGGGTAGGCATATTCGCTGAATTTGCCTTCGATATCTGCTTTGAAATAAAAGGATTCGCTCTTCAGTTCCTTCAGCGCATCTTTGTTGATGGTATCGGCTTTGTGATTATGGGTCGTGAGATAAATAGAGCCGTCATTGGTGCCGACTTTGAACCCCGGATCATAATGTTCGTTCAACAGATCAATATCCTGCTCTGTAATTTCATTGGTCCTGAGGTTGTTCAGGATCCTGATAAAACCATCATCCTGCTGTCGGTATATCCTGTCGAATTCGATATACAAGGGCTTGGCATGTTCCAGGGCAATGGCATCAAAGAAATAAGGGCTTTTGTACCAGTTTTTAAGGATATTCCATTCGTCCTCTTTCACAACCGGTGGCAACTGGAGCAGATCACCGATAAACAATATCTGCAATCCCCCGAAAGGCAGATGCGTCTGCCGCCTTACGTTTCTTAAGGTAAGATCAATGGCATCCAGCAGGTCTGCCCTCAGCATACTTACCTCATCAATGATAAGGAGTTCCAGTTCGCGGAGAATGGTCCGCTTATCACCCCTGAACTGCTGATTGCTGATGAGTGCGGAAGGGGTGTTGAGTTTTATGTTTTCCGGCAGCGACTGGAAGATCTGGTTGGAAGGTACAAAACCCCCGAAAGGCAATTGGAACAATGAATGTAAAGTTACCCCACCGGCATTAATGGCTGCGATCCCTGTTGGTGCGGCAATAGCCACATTCTTATGCGTATGCCGGGTAATATATTTCAAAAAAGTGGTTTTGCCGGTGCCTGCCTTCCCGGTAAGGAAAATATGCCGGCCGGTATTATTTATAAACCTTGCGGCTATGGCAGCCAGTTCGTTTGGGGTATCGATGGGTTCGGTCATGGGAATTTACTTCAATGATAAGAAGAATTTGGGAATGAGACAATTTGAAAATTTAGGAATGTGCTGATGCGATAATATGTTGATGTGATAATGAAAAATCTTAATACACATAAAATCTTGATTGAAGGGATTCCCCCTTGAAAGGCCCGTCCGAATGGAGAATCCGGGCGGAGGGCAGGGGGATTTGGTCTCGCGTCAGCAATATTCCCCTTCTTTCTTTTAAGGAGGGGTGGCCGATAGGCCGGGGTGGTTCGGTGGATTACCACAAAGCGCTTTATGTCAACACCCAACCTGTTCACTATGGTATGCATTTTCCACATTTTTTTTGAATAAAACAGCTTATCGCCTTTATATAAGAATGTTAAGTGTTCATTTGGGTATACATTTGTGCGTTTTGGCATACTCTTTTGATTTTTAGGAACACTAACATTTTGATTTACAGATATTAAAGTGAACAGCATACATTCAGGAATAAGTGGTCAGTAGTCAGTGATAAGTGGTCAGTGATAAGTGGTCAGTTGTAAATAGCTGACGATTGATTCTCTCGTATTAGCCCATTTTCAAATTTTCAAATCCCCAAATTTTCAAATTGTTTTTTACTTATATATATAGCGAAACGCCTGAGTGGGTGGATAGCTCCGAAAAATATTTTTCAACTCATTTGAATTGAGTTAGTTATAAAGGAAAATATTTTGGGATTTGTTTTAGTTTTTTAGGAAAAGAGAGAAAATTGGAAATTAAAATGCAAATGATATAAGTCGGGAATCCCCCTACCAAAGTACCTGTCCCGATTTATTCGGGAGGGCAGGGAGATTTGGCGCAATCAAAGCTGGTCATGGTGGCCGGAGATATTCAGGCTCACAGGATGCGAGCCTGAGCGAGATAATTATGATTCATTTTGCAGAAGGTCAATAGACCTTTAACTATTCTTAACTTTCTAGTGATGCTATGCTTAACACTTGAAAGTACTTGGAGAAACACATCAGATCTAAATTAATGGAATTCAATTTCAAAATAAATTTATATCCTTGTAGAGACGCAATGTTTGCGTCTCTATGCCGGGAAAAATTTCTATCTGCAGTATATTGGTATTTTCTCTCAGCTGAGACGCAAACATTGCATCTCTATGCCGGGAAAAATTTCTATCTGCAGTATATTGGTATTTTCTCTCAGCTTAGACGCAAACATTGCATCTCTATGCCGGAAAAAATTTCTACCTGCAATATATTGGTATTTTCCGCCTCCCCGGCCTGTCTCCTGACAGGCCGGAATCCAATGATCCAGATATAAGGCTGATGTTGTGCAGGACAGGGGAAAGAGAAACTTTTTATCATTTTGCCATGTATATTTGTATAAGATTTGCAGATAAATCCAGATTTTTAACAAATTTGCAGTTTAAAAAATGACTGATATTCAATTATATACAAAGCTATCAATGCTTCCGGGTAGCCTCAAAAAAGAGGTTGAGGACTTTATTGATTTTTTAAAGCTGAAGACCAAAAAGGACCAGCCTGTGACGATCAGGAAGGCAGGACTTGCCAAGGGGCTCATCAAAATGAAAGACAATTTTGAAGATCCAATAGAAGGATTCAAGGCATACATGTAATGGATTACCTGTTGGATACCCATATCGTCATCTGGTTCATAACCAATGATCCCAAATTACATGATGTTGCAAAATCTGAAATTGAAAATACTGAAAACAAATGTTTTGTGAGCATTGCTTCATTTTGGGAAATAGGGATTAAATATTCACTTGGGAGGCTGGAACTGGGTAGTAATCTGGAAACTATATTCGACCTGATAAGCAAAAGCGGGTTAGAAGTTTTGCCGGTAACACAGAATCATATTCTTACTTCATCCAAATTGGAATTTCATCATAATGATCCGTTTGACAGGCTCATGATTGCACAAGCTATATCTGAAAAGCTTAAGTTAATAAGCAAAGATGATGCTTTCAAAAAATACAAGGTTCCTATTCTTTAGTATTTTATTTCTTTCCTGGCCTGTCTCCCGACAGGCCGGAATCATCTCAAATTGTCCCATATAAAAACTACAATAAAATTCTCATAACTACAAAAAAAATGTCAATTTTTCTTGGTGGTTTCATTGGGGCTTTCTAACTTTGTCTTCCCGGAAAAAATAAAAGAGAGCGATGAGTGCGGTAGAAATTTTAGAAGAGAACGTGAAACCACTGATATGGTGGAAGCATGAGCAAAGTGGCTCCTGGTGGGGTGCGCAAACGGAGCATAACAATTTTGTACGGACCTGGAACCTCTACGAGATCAGGCCGGTAATGTATAAAGACAATGTATTCAGCGCCCATTTTGCACACCAGAATTTCGAGGGGGTATTGTACAATGCCTCACTCGATGCCTGCAAAGCAGCCTGCCAGAGTCATCTTAAAAATTATCTGAAAAGTTTTTTGATGGCGGGCTGAGAAGTTGGTGAATTAGTGAGTTGGTGAATAAGTAAGTTGGGCTGGCGCAAGAATAAAATCCCCCTTGCCCTCCAGAATAAGTCGGGACAGGCTCTTTGGAAGGAGGAATCCCTTCAATCAACATTTTATGTGTATTTCAGCTTTTGAATTAGCACATTAACATATCAGCACATTATCCCATTCCTCATTTTCCAATCTTTTAATCTTTTAATAAGAAATAAGTAAATACGCTTCGCGGGCAGGCATGCCGGGCAGGGGAAGTCCGATGAGCGGTATTTCCAGGATCTCCATCATTTTCAAAGCATGGCCCAGGGTATCATGTGGGCTTGATTTCCAGGTATTTGAGGAACTGTTCAGGTTATTATAATCTTTAAAGATATCGGGCAGTTCTGTGGTCACAACGCCTGCAACTTTATCATGGGCCATAACCGGAATTTGCGATTTGCCGTTTTTGCTGAGTTCGTTGAGGGCATCGGCAATGGAATTCGACATATTGATCAACCCATTCGGCCTGCCTGCCATGGGCATATCATAATATCCCATTTTGTATTTTCTTTTCACCATGCGATATTCCATCCCTGCCAGAATAACAATGAAAACACAAAGGATCAATAATTTAACAATGCTCAGAAATTCTATCTGGCCCTTGATGTCTTCAATGATAAAATATCCGAATACCCCAATGGCAATGGCCTGTCCTGTGCGGGCAGCGATCAATGTAGCTTGCCGGTAGCTGAGTTTGTATGCCAGCAGCGCCCTGAATATGCGTCCCCCGTCCATAGGAAAAGCCGGTATGAGGTTGAAAGTAAACAATATCAGGTTGATGCCGATCATGGTAGCAATCCAGTCATCGCTCAGTTCCATAGAAGGAATAATATCGGCCAGGGAATGATTGACTAAAAACAGGGGCAATAAAATAAGAATGGCAACCAGGTTTACAGCAGGCCCACAAAAGGTTACAAAGAGTTCATCCTTTGGGTTTTCTGGCATGTTTTCCAACTGTGCCATACCCCCAATGGGAAGGATCAGGATCTGCCGGGTTTTAATGCCTACGCGTTTGGCTGCCAGCGCATGGCCGAACTCGTGCAGAATGACAAATAAAAACGCCACAAGTATTACCATAAAACTTGTTTCCACCTGTGCAAAACTGTGGTAGGCCTGGTAATTAAAATAACCTATGTATAAGAAAATGAGCAGGAAACTAAAATGGACATATAATTTAATGCCAAAATACCTGCCTAAGAATAATGAACTTTTCATGCGATATTGATTTGCTCCGGAGCATGTCTTTGATGACTGCCTTCTCCATCGTTAACATCATTTTCTTCGTTATTGTTTCGCTGATAGTAAATATCCAATGCCGTAATGATGGCCATAAAAGAAAATACAGGTACTGCTGCTTTGTCCTGATCGAGATAATCATTCAGAAATCCATGAACGAAATAGGTGATCAGTCCCAGAATGGCAGCCAGTGCCAATAAACGGATCCGGCTGTTTTTCCCCTTATATATCAGCTCCATAGCTTTTATCAGGCTTACAATAATGAGTGAGGCAGCCGATAACAATCCCACAATTCCCTCGTCAGCAAGGGGGCCTATATATTCACTGTGGGCATTGCCTTGCGTGCCGGTTCTTACGCTGATAATGGTCATCTCATTTGATAACTGAAACGGCGCATACTGAAACATGTATGTATTTGGTCCCCAGCCTAATATAGGTCTTTCATAAAACATACGCAATGCAGAATGCCAGCGGTTGATGCGTTCCAGATTGCTGGCATCCGTGGAAATATTGTACATCGATTGCAGGTGCTGTTCTACAGATGAAGAAGATACTTTTTTATCTGCAGCCAGTTTAAAATAAATTTCTGTTCGGAAATAAGCCAGTATGCCCAGCATCATAACGGCTGTAATTAAAAGCGTCAGAAACCGGATGCGGAATAAAAAGATAAAAAGGAATAAAACGCTTACAGCCAGTCCGATCCATGCAGCACGGGTATAGGAAAAAAATGTTCCTGTAATAAAAATTCCGGAAATTATAATGGCGAAAAACTGCTGCCAGGTAGAATGGCCGAATGGTTTTCTTTTGATGGCAAATATGATCATCACCGGCAGCATCAAACACATCACAGCTGCATAAATACCATGATCCATAAAAAAAGGTTGCGGGGCAATTGTAGTATAGCTTTGTTCGAAAAGCTGGGCTGCATGCCTTTTTAAAGTATATATGACAACAAAAGCCAGGGAAAAACAGAAGAGCCAGATAAACGTTTTGATATTGGCGAAATTCCTGAATACCAGTATGCCTAAAAAATAAAAACAGGTGATGTACCAAAGGCGTGCCAGCAGAAACTTAAAAGATACGATGGGCATGACCGATGTACAGGAGGTAATAAAAATCCATACCAGGTTAAAAATCAGAATTATGGTTATGGGATGTTTCCATATCCGCTTATCATAATCCCCGTCAAGAAACAATTTCAACCAGAATAACAGCATCATCAGTATCATTAACGGTTCGGTGGGCAGTGTAATACCCAGATCCGAGCCTTCCAGCGATAATTTAACACTCAGGGGTGTGGCCAGTGCGATAAAAAAAAGTACGTTCCTGGGGTAATAGATTAGCAGCCATACGATTATAATAACTGCCGGCAGCACAGAAAGCCACATAAAATTAAAGATATACAGCACGATATTTATGCTGATATATGCAAACATCGCCAGGTAAAAGGCAGTGTTTTGCTTTTGATTCAATGCCAGGTCTTTATGCAGCATTTTTCAGGTCGAGGCTTCTCCTGTATTTCCTGATATTGGTAAGAAAAGCGAAAAATAATATACTCAAAGCAAGCGTTGAGAGCATTGAAATGGCAATAATAAGTGAGCGTATCGGCCATGATTTACGTTCTGCCGGTGTGGCATGATTGATGATCAATGTAGCCGGCAATGTAGAATTGGCATCTACCATGGCATGCTCATAATTGGTACGCACGGCGCTTAATTCTTTGTTTTCAAATTCGATACGATCAAGGAAAGATTTCTGAACCGGTGAATATTTTTCCTGGAGTTCCATTTTTTGTTTCAGCTCAGCGGCAAGTTTTGTGTTACCACTTGTCACCGCTTTTATATATTCCTGGCTCAGACTGCTCGTACCCTGAACACTATAGGGTGGTACACCAATGGCCCCGATTTTGCCCAGCGAATCCACCATTTTATTAATAAATTCCTGTTTTTCATCGTATTTCTGCTTTACAATGGCCAATACATCCCGGGCACGAGCATGCAACACATCATTACGGGCTGTATCTGCCAGAGCAGCAATATCATTGGCCATACTGGCCGCCAGATTTTTATCTTCATCAAGTACAGAAATTTCAACCGACATATACTCTGTTCTCCTGTAATTGATATTTTTATCAAATTCTTTTCTGAGTTTGGTATTGGGATAATCTCCATTAGGATCAATATCATAATGCTTCATCAGATCATACTTGTTAATGATCTTATTGGTAATGAAATCTGATTGCAAAATCTGCAGCAATTGTTCGTCTTCCTCTTCCTGCCCCAATGCAAGTACATCTGTTTTTTCGCCAAGATTTTCAGATAAAACCGCTTTGGAAATAGAATTTGTAGTAGCAGGAAATAGTACTACGGTACTTTTAAATTTAGGCGGCATAAAAAATGGCAGGGAAAAAATAAAACCGGCCAGCCCTGCCACCAGGGTTACAATAATGATCGGTTTTTTGAATTCATTTAGAAAATCAAGGACGGTAATAAAGTTGAACTCGTTGTCTTTTTTTAGGTTATCGCTCACGATTTGAATTTTATAATTTCAATGAAAAATTTAAGATTTAACAATCCGGTAATAAAGGCAAAGGTAAGATTAAAGGCTGTTAATGCCACAACCCCAAAATACCATTTTATCCCTGTACTGTGTACCAACGCAAAACTGATAATAGCTATTGCAATGAATATAAATACTTTCAAGGAATCAATCCTGGAAATTTCCAGATCGAATACCCGGTGTGATTTCCATACCTGGAGCAGGCTTACCGCAAATTGTGTTGCAAGAGTTGCTATGACCGCACCCAATACTCCCATCATCGGGATGAGAATAAGATTGATGAGGATATTGACGATCAATCCTGCAGCCGCTGTCCGGTTCAGGAACTTCAGATTGCCATTTGCGGTGAGCAATGTGCCGTATATATACACCATGGCATAAGCAAGAAAGGTAATCATCAGCCAGCCGAAGATCTGACCCAGATAAGGAGAGGTCTGATTTTTATAGAGAAGCGCCATCAGTTCATCGCGGTAGAAAAAGGATATAAGTACCAGCAGCAGGCCCGGGATAAGCAATAACCTGGCAAATACACGCACGGTTTGCGCAAGAGGTTCTTTGCGATGGATAAGTCCGGTAAAAACAGGCAACAATATGGTTGCAAATAGAAAAGCCACCTGGCTGAAAGCGTCCAGCATCCTGTAAGCCATAGCGTATAATCCAAGCTGGTGGTCACCGTCAGGGAGCATATTATACACCATGGTACGGTCTATCTGGGTGTATAAGATCATCAGGAAAGCCAGTATAGCAAAAGGATAACTTTTGGTGAGGACATCCTGATAAACCCGGAACCTGATCTTCGGTTTTTTGAGTTTTTCTTTGGCTTTGGAAAGCACCACCAGTGTAACAGCCAGCGTGGTTATGGTATATGATATGGTCTGCGCATAAACAAACCATTGGATCTGAAAAGGTTTGGGCATAAAATTACCCCAGAGCATCAGCCCGACCATGATGATCATCAAGGTCCTGTCGAGCACTGAAAAAACACTATCTGTATTGAAGAGATAAATACCTGAAAGACAGCTGCGCATATACAGGATGATGGAAGCAAGTACCTGGTTGAATGCAATCCACCAGAGGAGCCCGAAACAACTGAAATCGAATATTTGTCCCGTTGCGGCACTTACCGGTTTTCCCTTGTTCAGCCATATCATTACCAGCCCGATGCCCAGGGTTGCAATGATATATACCAGGCTCAGCATAAGTTTCAGAGTCAGGAGTTCTGTGAGGTTCTCTGATAAGCTGTTCGGGTTCTGAGCGAGTGTTTTATTGTTATGCGTATGCAATCCCGGATCAAGAACCATCTGCAAATAAAAAGATATACTCAGGATAAAATAATACAAACCATAACTATCAATTCCGGCGGCATGCTGCACCCCGCGGTCTATCCCCAGCAGCCACACCGGTTTGATGATGACATTGAGAAAGATCAGAAAAAATAGGCTCCTGAGGTATTTTGCCTGCATATGGGGCTATTGATGAATAGATTTTTAGTGTCTATGACGTTCAAAATTATATAAACGTAAGCGAAGAAGGGATAGTAATTTGAAATTTGAAACTTGAATCTGAAGGCTGCAGTGGATAAATTTGGTTTTTCTTTGCGTCTTAGCGCCTTTGCGAGAGATTATTATTTTCTTGCAAAGGCGCTCAGTCGCAAAAATTTCAATCTGCATAAAATAATAATGATGTGCGTGTGTCCCGATTTCCTATCTTGCTACGTCTAAATAATAAAAGCATACAACCATGAAAACAAAAGATATCAGACAACAGGAACATTTTGATGCTTCGCCTGAGGCCATCTATGATGCTATTATGGATTCCAGAAAGCACACGCAATTTACAGGCGACACAGCCAAAATAGAAAATAAGGTCGGGGGAAGCTTTACGGCATTCAGCGGTTATGCCTCGGGGAAAAACCTGGAATTAATTCCCGGCAAAAAGATCGTGCAGAGCTGGCATGCCGAAGAAGAAAACTGGCCCGATGATTATTTCTCTAAAATTACTTTCGATCTCAAACCGGATAATGGCGGTACGCTTTTAAATTTTACCCATGAAGGCATTCCCGAAGCCAATGCTGATTCTATTGCAGATGGCTGGATTACCTATTATTGGGAGCCATTACGGGAGATGATGAAGAAATAAATTTCACGGGTTATTGGTTAGGCGTCAGGCGTTAGTCTATTCATGCGCTTTATTTTTCTGAATAACGTTTATATATACCACTGATATTATTTTGGGCTGGTGTAAAGCCTTCGCACTTGTATTTTGCTTTTCTAATTGCATTAAACAGATCCATTTTTTTCTTTGAGATTTATTAATTTCAGGTTAACAATTTATGCTGTCTTGTTATGATATTATAACCTGAATTAATTGATGTTATAACACCAAAAATATATTCCATCCAATTATACTGAAAAATTATTTTTTATATAGTTGCTTATTGGAAAACCTCTTTATATTTGGATTTTAATAAGCAGTAACCAGCCTGCCCCGCTTCATAAAAACCCAAATTCCGCCTGAAATATTGTTCAGAACTAAGTAGTTCCTGAAAAGATGATAGTAATCCGGCCTGTCCGGAAATGTTATGATTTTATAAAACCTATAATAAAAGAAATATGGATTATCCCGGAGATTCAATCGTTGTAGATGGTGTAACGTATCTGTTGCCTGCCGATCTGCCGGCCCTGCAAACGATTGTTGAAAATGCAAAAGCCAATAATGAAATCATTTGTCTGCGGGGGGCTGCCCATTCGTTCCCTCTTATTAAAACCCTTGAAAAAGGAGCTGCTTCAGGGCGGGCGTATACCTATGTGATGCTTTCGAAGCTGAACCAGGTAAAAATAGACACAACCCCAAGTGCAAATGCGCCTTATGGTACCGTATGGGCCCAGGCTGGCTGCCATCTTGGTATCGATCCCTGGGATCCGACAGGTATATCAACGCTGGAAAATTCATTGTTGTACCAGATGGATCAGGCAGGTGTTGCTTTTAATGATCTCGGCGGGATAACCCACCAGACCATTGGCGGCTTCCTTTCAACCTCATCTTCAGGCGGTTCTACGCAGTTTTCGTTCGACAATTCGCTGCTCAGCATTGATATCATGCATTATGGGGCCAATGGAGCAGAAATTAAAACCTTTACCCGTCCGGCAGACAATAATCCCGATGATCCGTTTTTCGGTCTGGGGGTTGCTTCTATAGGTTTGTTTGGAATTATTGTGAGCGCCACTTTTATTTGCTCAAAGCAATTCTATATCCTTGGTTCGGAAACCACGGCAAAAGTGGAAGACTGTGAAATTGATCTTTTTGGAAATGGAACACCTACAAAGCCAAGTTTTCAAACATTTCTCGAACAGAAGCAAACACCTGAATCCACTGATATATATCCATATTCACGTATGATGTGGTGGCCGCAGGCAGGTATCCAGAAAACAGTTTTGTGGAAAGCCATGCAAACGGATCTGGCAGGTGCAGAAGCCTGGGCTAAAAAAGGATACAGTGCCATGAAAAAACCACCGGCCGAGCCTTGGCCAAGCCTGAAATTATACGAAGAAGTTCCCTGGATCGATGGGAGCCCAACGCTGGCTACCATTGGTGCCGACATCATGTTTTCAGCCATTGGCAACTGGCCAAACTGGCTGCTGGATTCGCTGGGAGATACCTTAGAATACAAGGCCATTAAAGATACAGTTGAAGCAACTTTCTATCCTAAAATATTCCCGTGGATACTGAATAATATATTTATGACGGATGGCATTCAATATTTTTCAGATAATGGATGGAGCGGGCTGCCGATGGATAACCAGATGAGCGACAAGTTATTTCCAGTTTGGTTTACTGAGCTGTGGATACCTATTGACCAGGCTCAAAATGTCATGAATACCATGCAGACCTATTACAATGGTGGATGCCCTGCCACCGGTTTCTTTAGTGTGGAAATATACGCTGCGCCCAGCAGTACATTCTGGCTTTCACCGGCCTATGGTACTGATGTAATACGAATAGATCTATTCTGGTTCGGGAACAACGCGGGCGATCCGGCAGAATTTTATCAGAATTTCTGGTCGCTTCTGGCCCCATACAATTTCCGTCCGCACTGGGGAAAATACCTGCCTGATCCGGCGGGGGCGCAGGGAATAGCATACCTGAAATCCTTATATCCGAAATGGGATAACTGGATGGCCCTGAGAGCTGAAATGGATCCATACAATCTGTTTTTGAATGATTACTGGAGTGCCCATCTCGGCATACCCAATACCTGATTTCACTAGCATTTCCACATCAAAGACTATATATTAAAATTGAACAATCGTAAATTAAAGAGATATGATTTCACCAGATGCTACCGGCTTATATCACCCAAAAAGTGAGCAGGATATAATTGACCTGATAACGTATGCCAGTTCCAATCATTATGAAGTGCGGGTGCGTGGGGCTGCCCAATCAGTTTCAGGGGCTGTTTACACAGATGGATATAATAATACGCCCGGCAATTATATAAATATGGAACTTGACCAGATGCGCCTTGTCAGTTTTGATGTACCTAACATGCAGGTAACCGTAGGTGCCGGAATCAATCTTGGCTTTGACCCATATGATCCGTCAGGGACTTCCAATGAGGACAATACGAATAACCTGTATTATCAGCTGAATCAAATGGGATGGTCAATTCCGAATGTGACCAATGCCATTCACCAGACAGTTGCAGGGTTTATTTCCACAGGTTCGGCAGCAGGATCTATGCAACATTCTTTTGATGAGTGTATCGTGTCAATTACATTAATTGATGGTACCGGTACACAACAGGTATTTAATAAATCGTCCAATCCGGATGATCCGTTTTATGCTGCCGGGTTGTCGCTAGGGTTGTTTGGGGTAATAACATCAGTCACACTGCAATGCGTAGCATCATTTAATATTATAGGGCAGGAACTGGTGACCAAAATTGCAGATTGTGCTTTTGATTTTTTAGGCCCCGGCAGCTCCACAGTTCCTTCGTTCCAGAATTATCTGTCGGATACAGAATTCAGCCGCACATTATGGTGGCCTATGAGCACCCTGCAAAGAGTAGTTGCCTGGCAGGCCAAAACAATGACTTCATCTGATTATAACAACAATACGGGCATACCCCCGAATTTTACACCACAACCATATAATCCCATATTTCATAAGATCCTCGGTACCCGCCGCCCATCGGAAATAGCTGCCTCCTCTGTATTTACCATGATTGCGAACTGGCCCAACTGGCTGCAGGATATTCTGGGTCACTCAGCCCCAGAAAACACAGCAGATGAACAGGCAGCCATCCTTTTCTTTGAAAAAATAGCGCCTTATCTGGTACCTCTTATGGCAGACATGTATTTTCCGATAAATACAGCCCTCAAACCTGCCCAGCAATTCTGGGATTACTGGCTGGATAGCCTGGCGATGGATGGCTGGGAATACAGCAATAACCTTTTTAATCTTTCTTATGCAGAATTGTGGTTCCCGATAGATCAGACCCAGACTGTTGTAAATACGTTGAATACCTATTTCACAGAAAAAGGGTATTCTGCCACAGGCTTTTATGCTTTTGAGATTCTTGCCGGCAAACAAAGCCAGTTCTGGCTGAGCCCCGGATATATGCAAAATTCAATGCGGTTTAATATCATGTTCTGGAACAATGGTGCTCAGGTTTCTCCGGAAGATTTTTACAACCAGTTCTGGGCCTTGTTCAAAGAAAAAAATATCAATTTCAGACCAAACTGGGGCAAGTATTTGCCATTACCCACAAGTACAACGGGGCCTTCATATATGCAGGGTCAATTCCCGAAATGGAATGATTTTATGACCCTTAGAAAGCAATACGATCCTGACAATATTTTTGTGAATACCTACTGGAAAAATCAGCTCGGCATTTAGATGCCTTACAGTTTTACTTTGGCAGTGGCCATAAATATATATCTTTGGACATGAATTCAATAAGTTCTGGTTCAGGTTATTCAGAAAAACACAGGAATATTTTTGTGAAATACTGGTCCATGGCCCTCAATATAGGGGTTGATGACAATACTTCCTTTTTTGACCGGAAAAGAACAAGAATATTAAACGGTATTTGTGTCATTACCATCATAGCCTATTTCGGTAATACGCTTGGTCTTTTCAATCATCCGTTATCATTATTAGAGAGCCTGGCTGGCATGCTGTCATGTGCCATTATTATTTATCTCAATTACCTTAAAAAGTACAGTCTGGCCTGCCATGCATTTAATATCTGGAATATATGCTGGTATACCTTTATGGGCATTATTCAGGGAGCAAACGATGCCACTGAAATGTATCTGATCCCGTCGAGCGTGGCATCGATGCTGTTCTTTAAAGAAACAAGGACAATCGTTGCTTATTTTGTGGTAAATTTTGCCTGCTTCTGTCTTGCAAAATATTGTCATAATTTCATAGCGCCTATAAACGTATTTCCCGGACAGGCTAATCTTTTTATATCCAATTATATTCTCTTTTTCGGCATCCTCTTTTTGATCATTCTTCATTTTAAATCTGAAAATGCAAAACAGGAAAACCTTCTGGAAGTCAGGAATAAAAAATTAAAAATAGAAAAAAGAAGATCTGATGAACTGCTGCTGAATATCCTTCCAGCTGAAACAGCAGAAGAACTTAAAATGAAAGGCAGTGCAGATGCAAAGGAGTACACGCTGGTAACGGTGATATTTACAGATTTTAAGGATTTTACAAATGTTATTGAAACCATGAGCGCCCAGGAACTGGTGAATGAAATAAATTATTGCTATAGTGGTTTCGACCGGATTGTTGCACAATACGGAATAGAAAAAATTAAAACCATTGGCGATGGATATATGGCTGCCGGAGGATTGCCTGCCAAAAATATTACCAATCCTGAAGATGCGGTGCGTGCTGCTATCGCCATCCGCGATTTTATGGACAATGAAAGAATACGCCGTGAAAAAGAAGGGAAAACTTATTTCGAAACCCGGATAGGGCTGCATACCGGGCCTGTGGTAGCGGGAATTGTCGGCATTAAAAAATTCGCCTACGATATCTGGGGAGATACTGTAAATATAGCATCCCGCATGGAATCGAGTGGGGAAGTGGGTAAGATCAATATTTCAGGTCCTACCTATGAACTGGTAAAGGACAGGTTCCATTGCACGTACCGCGGGAAAGTATTGGCCAAAAACAAAGGTGAGATTGACATGTATTTTGTGGATGGTGAAATTGTTTAGAATGATACATATGCAGTCTTGGATTGCCAGCATTTCTTAACCATTCGCAAACTGCCAGAATATTCTTTAGAATAAGTTTTCTCGCTCATACCTCCGCTCGAAATGACAAAATCGCGCCAGCCAATCTTTTAATCTTTTAATTTTTTAATGGCTATTCGCATTAAACCAATTCCATCTCATAGCTTAGCACCGGCATCAGCCAGCGTTCGGCTTCTTCGATGGACATGTTTTTTCTACGGGCATAGTCTTCTACCTGGTCTTTTTGAATTTTACCAAGCGGGAAATACTTGCTTTTGGGATGCGCAAAATAGAAACCACTCACAGCTGCAGCAGGGTACATTGCGCAGCTTTCTGTCAGGTGCATCTCTATTTTTTTTTCAACTTCAAGCAAGGCAAACAATGTCCTTTTTTCGGTATGTTCGGGGCAGGCAGGGTAGCCCGGGGCCGGACGAATGCCCTGGTATTTTTCGCGCACCAGTTCTTCATTAGGAAGGTTCTCATCGGGCGCATAGCCCCAGAGTTCTTTTCTTACTTTGGCATGCATCAGTTCTGCAAGTGCCTCAGCCAGACGGTCGGCCAATGCTTTCACGATAATCGAAGAATAATCGTCATGCTCTCTGGCATATTTATCCATCAGTTTTTCGATGCCGATGCCGGCTGTTACGGCAAATGCGCCCATATAATCCGTCTCACCTGATGATTTGGGTTTGATAAAATCAGCAATAGAAATGTTCGGTATCCCTTTGGCTTTCATGCCCTGCTGACGAAGCGTTTCGAATTTTGTAATGATTTTGCCCGGATTTTCCGGGTCGTAAATTTCTATGGTATCGTCATTTACAGTATTGGCAGGATACAATCCTACGATCGCCTGTGCTTTAAGAAGTTTACCCGCAATAATTTCATCAAGAAGCTTTTGGGCATCATCAAAAAGTTTTTTAGCTTCCGATCCGTAATCCTTATTATTAAAAATATCGGGATACCTGCCTTTCAGTTCCCAAGCCTGGAAAAATGGCGTCCAGTCGATATATTTTCTGATTTCATCCAGCGGATAATCTTCAAAAACGGTTGCACCCAGTTTAACGGGTTTTAGCGTTGCATATGGCTCGTTCAGTACATCCCATTTGTTTCTTCTGGCAGCGTCAAGGTCAAGGAATTCCTTGATTTCCTTGCGTTTGCTGTGTTCATCACGTATCCTGTCGTATTCAATTTTCAGGTTATCCATGAAAACGGCCTTAGATTCAGGATTGATGAGGCTCTGTACTACTGTGACGGAACGGGAAGCATCCAGCACATGCACCACAGGGTTATTATAATGTGGCGCTATTTTTACAGCCGTATGCGTTTTGGAAGTGGTAGCACCGCCGATCATCAGGGGCAGGTTCATACCCAGCCTTTCCATTTCCCGGGCCACATGCACCATTTCATCCAGAGATGGTGTGATAAGTCCGCTGAGACCAATAATATCCACATTCAATTCTTTGGCCGTTTCCAGTATTTTGTTGGCCGGCACCATCACACCAAGATCAATGACTTCAAAATTGTTGCAGCCAAGCACTACCCCGACTATATTTTTCCCGATATCGTGAACATCCCCTTTTACAGTGGCCATCAGTACTTTACCGGCAGGGCCTTTGCTCTGGTTCTTTTCTTTTTCGGCTTCAATAAAGGGGAATAGATAGGCTACGGCTTTTTTCATGACCCGGGCACTTTTTACTACCTGTGGCAGGAACATTTTCCCGGCCCCGAACAGGTCGCCCACAACGTTCATTCCATCCATTAATGGACCTTCTATCACTTCTATCGGCCTTGCATATTGCTGTCTTGCTTCTTCGGTATCTTCATCTATAAAATCAACAATACCTTTTACGAGTGCATGACTCAATCGTTCCTGAACAGTACCGACACGCCAGGCATCTGCCACCACTTCGGCTTTGCCTTTTTGTTTGATGGTTTCAGAAAAGTCCACCAATCTTTCAGTGGCATCGGGGCGGCGGTTCAGCAATACGTCTTCTACCAGTACCAAAAGGTCTTTCGGAATTTCTTCGTAGATCTCCAGCTGTCCGGCATTTACAATACCCATGTCCATACCTGCTTTTATGGCATGATATAAAAATGCAGAATGTATGGCTTCACGTACGGTATCATTTCCCCTGAAGGAAAAGGATACATTCGAAACGCCGCCGCTTACTTTTGCCAACGGCAGATGTTCTTTGATCCATTGGGTGGTGCGGATATAATCTACTGCATAATTATTATGTTCATCTATGCCCGTGGCAACCGTAAGAATATTGGGGTCAAAGATGATATCCTGAGGTGGAAATCCAACTTTCTGCGTCAGAATATCGTAAGCCCGCTGACATATGGAAATCCTTCTGGCAAAGCTGTCAGCCTGTCCGGTTTCATCAAAAGCCATAACCACTACCGCCGCACCGTATTGCAATATTTTCCGGGCACGTTCAATAAAGGCTTCCTCGCCCTCTTTGAGGGATATGGAGTTTACTACGCTTTTGCCCTGGAGGCATTTCAGGCCCTCCTCTATAACCGTCCATTTAGAAGAATCCACCATAAAGGGCAGTCGGGCAATTTCCGGCTCAGCTGCCATCAGGTTCAGGAATTTTGGCATCACAACTTCCGAATCGAGCATGCCTTCGTCCATGTTCACATCCAGTACCTGCGCACCTCCATCCACCTGGTCTCGTGCTACAGAAAGGGCTTCTTCATAATTCCCGGATGTTATCAGCCTTGCAAATTTTTTAGATCCTGTAACGTTGGTTCTTTCGCCTATGTTTACAAAATTGATCTCTTCAGAAAATATCAAAGGCTCAAGGCCGCTGAGTCTCAGGTAAGGTTTGATATGCGGCAATTTCCGGGGCTCCATTCCTTCTGCAAAGGCAGCCATGGCCCTGATATGATCAGGCGTTGTACCACAGCATCCGCCCATAATGTTCATAAATCCATTATCTGCATAATCTTTCATTACTTCTGCCATCTGGGAGGCCGTTTCGTCATATCCGCCAAAGGCGTTGGGCAATCCGGCATTTGGATATAATGAAGTGAAAAATGGTGCTTTTTCAGATAGTTCTTCAATAAAGGGCCGCATCTGGGGCGAACCCAGTGCGCAATTGAGACCAATACTCAGCAGGTTCTTGCAATGCGAGACTGATATGAGGAATGCCTCGGTGGTTTGTCCACTGAGGGTTCGGCCACTCATATCTACAATGGTACCTGAAATCATGACAGGCAGATTTAAATTTTTGATCCTGAAAACTTCTTCGAGGGCATAAATAGCAGCCTTGCAATTTAAAGTATCAAAAACAGTTTCAATCAATAATATATCGGCACCACCATCTATCAGGCCATGGGCCTGTTCCATATAAGCTTCCACCACTTCATCCCAGGTAATGGCCCGGTATCCGGGATCGTTCACATCCGGTGATAAAGAAAGTGTTTTATTGGTTGGCCCAAGGGCACCTGCCACAAATCTTGGTTTTAATGGATTTTTTGAAGTGAATTCTTCCGCGGCTTCTTTGGCAAGCCGGGCAGCCGCTGCATTCAGTTCATAAGCGAGGGATTCCATACCATAATCCGCCATGGCGATCCGTGTACTGCTGAATGTATTTGTTTCAATAATGTCAGATCCGGCTTCAAGATAATCACGATGTATGTTTTTGATGATCTGAGGCTGTGTAAGCGTCAGGAGATCATTATTGCCTTTTACATCCCTGTGCCAGTCTTTAAAGCGTTCGCCTCTGAAGTCAGCTTCTTCCAGTTTGTGCCTCTGGATCATAGTACCCATGGCGCCATCAAGCACCATTATCCTGTGAGAGAGTATCTCTTTTATTGTTTCGTATTTAGTCAATGTAGCTGCGGGGTGATATTAAGATTGTGAAAGGCAGAACCTGAATTCATCAGAAAAAGTTTTCAAAGATAAACAAAATGACATTTTTTATCAATAAAGGTCATTGAGGCCTTCCTAAAAAGCTGATAAAAATCATTAAATTATTATTTGGAATCATTCTAAATAAGAATACCTTTGCCACCGATTTAATCAGATAACAAACAAAATGAGGCCACGACTACTAATAAATTTAACTGTTTTTATATGTCTTTCACGGGGGCTGCTATATGCCCAGACGGCAAAAATAACAGGAACGGTGAAAGACAGCTCGGGCAACCCTGTCGCATTTGCATCGGTAAAAATAGCCGGGACAAAGTTGGCAGCAAGTACTGATTTTAACGGCAGATATCGTTTTGACAATATCCCATCCGGAAGCTATGCCATTACTGTTTCAGAACTGGGCTATAAAACCTTATCCATTAATGTCAGCATTAAATCAGAAGAAGCGAAGGTTATTGATTTTATGTTGCATTCTGAAAGCATTGAAATGAATGAGGTAGTCGTAAAATCCAGAACTTCAAAAAATGGGATGGGACATATTTCAGAAGTGGAAGACGGTATTATTTATTCAGGAAAGAAAACAGAAGTGCTGCAATTGGACAGTATGAATGCGAATACGGCACAAAACAACCCGAGGCAGGTTTTGGGCAGGATTCCCGGCTCAAATTATTCTGAAACAGAAGGAAGCGGTTTCCCTTCCAATGGCATTGGATTCAGGGGTTTAAATCCAACCCAGTCTATCGAGACCAATGTGCGGCAGGACGGGTATAATATTACAGCCGATCTTTATGGATATCCCGAATCCTATTATCTGCCACCCCTCGAAGCCGTAGAAAGGATAGAAATCACAAGAGGTGAAGGTTCACTGGTATTTGGCCCGCAATTCGGGGGTGCCATCAACTATATCATAAAGAATGGCCCTTCTGATAAAACATTTGAATTTACCACCGCGCAGACCGGTGGCAGTTATGGATTGTTTAATTCCTTTAATTCAATAGGGGGCACCATTCATAAATGGAATTACTATGCTTATGTTCAATATGAAGGTGTTGATGGCTGGCGGCCGAATTCGGACGTGCGCCAGGTGTTGGGTTTTGGCAGAATAGAATATAAAGCCAATGAAAAATTTAAAATCGGGCTCGAATATTCCATGTTGCGAAACCAGATCCATATGCCCGGGGGGCTGAGCGATATGCAATATGATGCCAGTGCCGATCAGAGTTTCAGGGCTCGCAACTGGATCACCAGTCCCTGGAATATAATGGCACTGACGTCTTCTTTGCAGCTCAGTCCCAAATCCCTTTTGACTTTCAAATCAGCTTTTAATGTGAGTCAGCGAAATCTTGTCTGGAAAAATGAAGATGGCGGCCCGCAAACTGCCGACAGCATAAGTCCTGTTACCAATACCTATGTACATAGAGAAGTGGAGCATGAGGGCTTTGAAAGTTCTACCTCAGAACTCAGGCTGCTTTCCAACTATAACATTTTCGGCGTACAGCAAACCTTTACGGCAGGAGTGCGTTATTATGATGGCTATATGAAAAGGCAGGAAGGAGGGCCGGGTTCTACAGGCAGCGATTTTGATCTGAATCTTTATGGTGGAAAATACGCCAACGACCTTGATTTTTATACTCAAAATCTGGCGTTGTTTGCAGAAAACACCTTTCATATCGGATACCGGTTTTCTGTAACGCCTGGATTCAGGTATGAGTACCTGAGATCGTCTGCAAAGGGTTATATAACAGATGATACAACGAGAGTCAATATCAATCGTGCGCAAACCCGATATATCCCTTTAGGCGGCATAGGATTGCAGTACCAAACCACGCATGCTACCAATCTTTATGCCAATATTTCTCAGGCTTATCGACCAACAGATTATTCTGACCAGACACCGGTGGGCGTTTCCTCCAAAATTGACCCTGATCTCAAAGATGCCAGTGGTTATAATGCCGACCTGGGATGGCGCGGTAATTTTGACGGTTTCCTGAATTTTGATCTCGGGGCATTTTATCTTGCCTATAATAACCGCATTGGAATTGAAACCCTTACAGACGCCAATGGAAACCCATATACTTATCGTACCAATGTGGCCAATAGTGTAAACAAGGGACTTGAAACTTATATTGAGTTCAACCCGTTTAAGGCATTTGTTAAAAATTCAAAAATCGGCACGCTGAGCTTTTTTAATTCCTTTGCCTATATCGATGCTAAATATACCAGCGGGCAATTTAAAGGCAACATGGTGGAGTTTGCGCCGAAAACCATCAACCGCTTCGGGATAACCTATTCAATAAAAGCATTTTCAACCACATTCCTGATCAGCAATACATCGAAATCTTTTGCCGATGCCAATAACACCATCTACAGTCCTGATGCATCAGTAGGTATTATTCCGGCATACCAGGTCATGGATTGGTCGGGCACCATAAGAGTCAAAAATTACAGTCTTAAATTTGGTATTAACAATCTCGCCAATGCAAAATATTTCACGCTTCGGACGGATGAATATCCCGGCCCCGGCATAATACCGTCTATAGGCAGAAGCATTTATTTTGGATTTGAGGCAAAGTTCTGAACTTCAAGCACTACATCTTGCTGTTCATAGCATTTACAATATTGAGCAATAGTCTCCTGGGTGAAAAAGGAACCGATAATGCCATTATTTTATTTAAGGTTCCTTCAATGGCTACAGCTTTTCCGCGCATCATGGCTTTGTAGCCGAATGCGGCGACTTTAGCCGCTGATGGCATTTTACGCATGTTCATCAGACGCGACTGTTCGGTATTGGATGCTTTCTGGAAACCACTTGCCGTGGCACCGGGACACAAAGCTGTTACTGTGATATTCTTGTCTTTCAATTCAAAGGCAATGGCTTCCGAGAATGATAACACATAGGCCTTGCTGGCATAATATACCGCCATGAGGGGGCCCGGCTGAAAGGCAGCTGTGGAAGCCAGGTTCAGGATTTTGCCGCCTCCCTGGGCAATCATATCCGGCACAAATAGTTTGGTGAGCTGGGTGAGTGCGGTGATATTGAGCGCTATCATGCGGTGTTCTTTTTCCCAGCTTGTTTCGGCAAAGGGGCCAAAATCGCCGAAGCCTGCATTATTTACCAGGAAATCAATCTTTAAACCCATAGCATGTATCTTGTTGTACACATCAAGTGCTGCATCGGGTTTGCTGAGGTCTTCCGGGATGATCACGACATCAACACCGTATTTCTGCCGGATATCGGCATCTATTTTGTGAAGTTCATCTACACTTCTGGCCACAAGAACAAGATTGGTTTTATCGGCAGCGAAAAGATAGGCAAGTTCTTTTCCGATGCCTCCGGATGCACCGGTGATGAGAGCGGTTTTCATATGATGCTATTTCAATTGTTTTTTATATCTTCAAAATTACCAAATATACAGGCATCATATCGCATTGAAATGAAGAAGCTGCATTAAAACAGAATTAGCTTTCCCTCAGCGTCTCTCGCAGAGGACTCTGAGGAATACACCGAACTAAACACAATTCTCTCAGTAATTGATTTGGAGTAGAACATCAGATTCCCCATTGATTTATGGTAACGCAACATGGGTCCCGGAAGAGACGCTGATGAGAAGTAAATGCTTATTTTCCTTAAATGAATATGAAAAAATCCCTGTTTTCCCTTCAATTTGGCATACGAATTGTAGGAAACCACCTCAAACCAAAATAATAATTCTATATTTGTTGGTAACTATCTTTTAAAAATACAATGAAAAGAACAGCTTTATTATTCGCAGGGATGTTTTCGATAAGTACTGCCATACTGGCACAGGAGCCAATTCTCCATTTTGAAACCACCCATCACGATTTTGGTACGATCAAAGAAGACAACGGCCCTGTAACCTATCGTTTCAAATTTTCCAATACAGGAACCAGCAAACTGATATTGACCCGTGTACAACCTGCATGTGGATGCACCACTTCGCAGTGGACCAAAGACTCCATAGCGCCGGGCAAGGAAGGCTATGTTGATGCTACTTATGATGTAACCCACAGGCCGGGTGCATTCAATAAAAGCATTACCATTTACTCAAATACCAAAGAACATATCGGGCTGCTTACGTTCAGCGGAAATGTGATACCTCATGTTAAAACCTTGAAAGACAGTTTCCCTGTGGAGCTTGGCAATCTTAGTTTTGCCATAAATAATGTCAATTTCAATAACATCACTAATGTGGTGACTGATACTTCAGAAGACCTGAACATGTATAACTCAGGCAATGTACCTATTGTGGTGAAAGAACTGAGCACCAAAGGAAGCAATTATATATTTGCCAAAAACCTGCCCCTTACTATTCCGCCCCATGGTAAAGTGAAATTACCTATCCACTTTAATGCGGTACAGGCCAATGATTACGGGATAAAATACGATGAGATAAACCTGATAACCACCGATGACAAAATGCCGGAAAAACGGGTGACAGTACTTGCTGATATCCACCAGTATGTACCAAAAATGACCGATGAAGAAAAAATGAAAGCGGCCAAATTGTTTTTCCCGGAAACGAAACACGATTTCGGTGAAGTGAAACAGGGTGAATCGGTATCAACAGATTTCGTTTTTACGAACAAGGGCAAATCTGAACTTGTGATCTACAAAGTAAAAACAAGCTGCGGATGTACACTGGGTGAACTTCAGAAATCAAAACTGAAACCGGGCGAAAGCAGTTCTATTAAAGTAACTTTCAACTCAGCCGGGCATAATGGCAGGGACGAAAAATCTATTACGGTTTACAGCAATGACCCTGTCAAACCAGAGTTCGAATTAAAAATTGTGAGCAATATCAGCCTGAAAGGCAAAGCAGATCCGGACGCAAAAAAACCAAATTAACATAATAGTTAGCAGACATGGACAGGCAGAAAGTATTGAGATATTTCTTCCTCATATTTCTTAGTTTTTGCGCCGGTATAGCCGGCGCGATTTCTTTGTACAAGGTTTACATTGCCCCGCAAATGGCCGACCTTTGGTACAAAAACAACGGACCTGAATATTATCCCGCAAGAGCGGCAGCCTTCAGACCCGAGCCATATCCCGGTGGTGCAGTCAGTTTTGTAAAAGCTTCGGAAGTGGCAAGGCCTTGCGTGGTGTATATCAAAGTGCAGAGCGAACAGCGGGTTCAGAGTTTTTTCTGGGATCCATTTGGTACCATGGGGCAGGTAAGCTCCTCCGGATCCGGGGTGATCATATCTTCTGACGGGTATATTGTTACCAATTCGCATGTAGTGAAAAATGCCCAGAAAATTGAGATCATTTTCAACAACAATAAGAAATCTTTTACCGGTAAGGTAGTAGGTTTTGATGCTTCCAGTGACCTGGCCCTGGTGAAAATATCAGCCTCAGGATTGCCATATATCAATTTTGCCAATTCTGACGATATCCCTATTGGCGATTGGGTACTGGCGGTTGGCAATCCATTCAACCTTACGTCCTCAGTTACCGCAGGCATCGTGAGTGCTAAAGGCAGGAACATCAACCTGGTGCACAACCAGTTCCCAATAGAATCTTTTATCCAGACAGACGCTGCCATAAACCCCGGCAACAGTGGGGGCGCTTTGGTAAATCTTGATGGCAATCTGGTGGGCATCAATACGGCTATCATGTCAGAAACCGGATCATATGCCGGTTATGGTTTTGCCATACCCTCCAATATCGTGAAAAAGATCGCGGGCGATCTTAAAGAATTCGGATATGTACAGCGTGCCTTCATGGAAGCTGATGTGGTGGATATTGATGAAAATCTTGCCGGTACCCTCAATGGCGACAATGTGAATGGTGTATATGTAAAGAGCGTAATTGAGGACGGGAATGCCGACAAGGCCGGTTTGAAAGCCGGTGATATCATTATGAAAGTAAATGACAGGATCGTGGAAACTTTGGGTCAATTTCAGGAGCAACTGGCTTATGATCGTCCGGGAGATAAAGTGACACTGGTTGTGAAAAGAGGAAGTAAAATAGAGCAGATCAGTGTTTTGCTTACAAACCTGAACGGAACTACAGGTCTGGCCAAAAACACAGTTTATCATTCAGAATATCTGGGCGCGGATCTATCCCCTTTATCCAAAATAGAAATGCAGAAATATAACGTGAGCGGTGGCATCAGGATATCGAACCAGAGCGGACGTATTGCCAGGCTCAATCTGCAGGATGGCTTTGTGATCACTACCTTGAATGGCGTATCCTATACCGATCCGAAACTGTTTGAAAGCGCCATGCAGGCCGCAGGCGGCAATATCCAGATACAGGGTATTAATTCTGACGGATCAAGGGCATCTTATTTCTTTTCCGGAGGGTATTGAAGTTTTGTTTATTGTGATTTCCGATTGATGATGATGTCAGGAAACAATTTTTCAATTTGTGATTTGAGATAAATAGAATATTTCCGGGCGCCCTGAACATCGAAATGATGTAAATCGTTGAAAGAATAATTGATGCAGGAATCAGATTCTATCCATTGATATTCGTTTATTGGGAATTTCAATCTCAGATAATCATTTATTTTATTGTTATTCACCAGGCAATTCCAGGGCAGAAGATAAAGAACTGTTTTTATTGCTTTAGCTTTATTTTCATTTATATAGTTCTTTACGAGATTGATATGGTTATCAAGTTTTGAATAATTGAGGGTTTTTGAATTTTCACTATTTTCATCATTCGCCATTTTTTCAAGCTGTTCTTTTGGCAGTGATTTGTAATAATTCGGGCCGAGATATGTTTTGTTTATCCGGGGTAAGATCAGGTTAATAAATTGATATTTCTCCTGTAACGATGGAACATAGGGTCTGATTTTATATAGAATGGGCGTAAATAGCGACGCCACAAAATCAGAATCCATATCCAGTAAAATCTGATTCAGTTCTATCAAAACTATCCGGGGTTTTACAGGGCATCTTCTTATTATTTCAAGGCCGGTAAGCATATTTTCACCACCAAAGGCAAGGTTATAGATATAGTGCGGAAGCATACTGCTATCTAACCTTCGGGTGCATGAAGAGCCTGCTAAAACTATCTGCCTGTGCGTATTATAATCGATATATTCCTGTGCTGCAATGATATTTTTCTGTCTGTCATTTTCACCGGACCCGATGGACGGCATGAATAGTATCAGGTAAATATTGCAGATCACAAAAAAGGCCATGAAAAATATGAAAATCCATTTCACCATTGGTATCTAAAACTGAAAGTAAATAAAATTACCGGATGACCCTTTATTAGAAAGGATCGCCATTAGCATTACAGCATACAAAACAGGTTTTATGTATTTGAACTTCAAAATATTATATCCATTGCTTTTTAAATAATAAATAATATGCATCAAAAGTACCGGTAAGCTGTAAAAAGAGATAAAAAACAAGTATCTTTTATCAATATTTCCGCCGGCATATATCATTCTTTTTATATAGATATAGTCGCTATTTAAATCGGGAAGTTTAAACAGCAGCCAGACAAAAGTTACAAAGCAGAATACCATAACAATTTTTAATAATTTGATGCCTGGAAATGCCTTGATTCTGATATGTTTTGTGACCGTATTTTCAATAATAACTGCAGCCCCGTGAATCAGGCCAAAAATTATAAATGCCCATCCGGCGCCATGCCAGGCTCCTGCAATTATAAATGTAGTTAAAACGCTAAAAACCAATCCCATATTACCGTATTGTCTTAATGAAATTACCAAAGGTGAAAAAAGATAATCTTTAAGCCATTGATATAAAGATATGTGCCATCTGCGCCAGAATTCAGCAATGGAAGTTGAAATAAAAGGATTATTAAAATTGTCAATGAGCCTGTATCCGAATATAGAAGCCAATCCCAGGGCTATCAATGAATACCCTGCGAAATCAGCAAATAACTGAAATGAATGTGCAAATAGCAGGATTAAAAGTGTTTTAGAAGAAAAGTATGTATAATATGGATAGGATATAAAGGCAGTAATATCTTTAAGATTATCAGCCACTACAGTTTTTAAAAAATATCCTGAGATAAGTTTTGTAACTGCATATTCCCAACAGATATCTTTAAAATATTTTCTTTGAATCTGAGGTAAAAAATAATATGATTTTACTATGGGGCCCGCTATCATTTGTGGGAAGAATGCAATATAGAAAGCAGTATTTGTCCAGTGGTGCATAAAATTCCTTTTAATAACCAGTTCAGGATGAACTTTAAATGACTTGTTGCGATACAGGTCAATAAGCATGCTGATGCCATGAAACGTAAAAAAAGATATCCCGACAGGTACAGAAACTGAAATCAGAAATAATGAAACCGATTGATCTATATGGATTAAACTTAGTCCCGTTATATGGGCATATTTGAAAAATACTAGTATAGCAATGTTTAAAAGAACTCCTGCTGCCGTAATTGTTTTTCTAAAATTATCCTTGCCGTAAAATATATAATAAGATGTTATGGCATTGATAGAGATGGATGACAAAAGCAATAATAAAAGATATGGGAATCGATATGCATAAAATATAAAACTACCTAAAACTAAAACAGATACCTGATGATTTTTAAAAACCGGTAGATAGTAAAGTGCGAAAACAGAAATCAGCAATACAAAAAAAGGAAATTGGGTAAAAAGCATATTTGGCCTCGCTATCTTTTTTTTTGTGGCTCTCAGGTTGGCTCAAAACTAATTATTTATTTCACATAAAAGCCATCTAGTCTTGTTTATGCTGCATCAGCGTTCATCAAGGGCTGTGTAGTCGTTATGCGTTAAGCAACTCAAATACACATTTCACTCATTAATAATTAGATTTGCACGCTGTAGAACTAGTCAATGCCATGCTTTTATTTTTAATATTATGATGCAGAGACAATGTATCCGCTTATCAATCAGATCCGTTGCAAATAAGGTAAATAGGGTATTTAAATGAATAAAGACATACCTGCCATTAGCGTTGTAATGCCCACCTATAATGATGGTGAATATCTTCATGATGCCATTGATAGTATTCTAAATCAGACATTCACAGATTTTGAGTTTATAATTATTAATGATGGATCAACGGATAATACGGATGCCATTATAAGTTCCTATACTGACCCAAGGATCAAATACATGAAAAACGCAGTTAATCTGGGCAATGCAAAGACTCGAAACATTGGGATGGAAGCCGCTAAAGGCAAATATATTGCGATCATGGACAGTGATGATATTTCTGTTCAGGAGCGGTTTGCTGTACAATATCAGTATCTTGAGAAACATCCTGAAACTGGAATTCTGGGAGGTTCTAAAATATTTTTTGATCCATATTCCTGGCATTACAGATTCTATCCGATGGATCAGGACTATATAAAGAGTTTTCTATTCTTTAAAAATGCAGTTGGTCAGCCAACTGTTATGATGCGAAGAGATATTATTGTACATAATAAGCTTGCATATAATCCTGATTTTGAAAATGGAGAGGATTTTGATTTCTGGTATAATGCTGCAATAAAAGGCATTGCAATAAAAAACATAAAGAATGTTCTGATTTATTACAGGCAATCTGAAAGCCAGTTGAGTCATCCTTCAAATACGGGAATTAGAATTGAAACCCTTAAGATTTATTTCAGGAATAAATTGATGATGCTTGGAATCGAATTGCGTGAAGATGATTTTAATCTGGTTCATAATTTTATACGGGGAAGAGTGAAAGGGTCAGAACAATATTATTATTTGATTGATAATACTTTAACTGATATTTTAAAAGCAAACAGACTTAAAAATATTTTTGAAAATGTTTCATTAAAGGCAGTAGTTTTTGCACATAGATTGCGATTGATAAAATACACATATCTCGAATATGGAAAAGTATCAGATTTTGCAGCAAAACTGTTTAAGTTGCTGTATGAAACCGGAATTAGGGCATTATGGAAATTCTGGATGAATGAGGGCCGTTTTGGGCGGAATTTTGGTGCATCAAAAATTTATAAATCAGTATTGGTTTTGCCGGGAAA
>Ga0364860_10253_pt1 | contig 40562 bp, 31 predicted proteins | sample ExccelAu500001D4_FD_206916 | JGI IMG/M metagenome (GOLD analysis project Ga0364860, IMG submission 206916) | Enriched cells from Trout Bog Lake Hypolimnion, Wisconsin, USA - BchlTB.Aug20.5000.01 .D4 | ecosystem: Environmental > Aquatic > Freshwater > Lake > Hypolimnion/Profundal zone | place: USA...
TTTGGCAAGCCCCTCGAAGGGAAAGTATGTGTGTGTAGCAGCCAAATATGGAACGATAGGAAATGTGCCGGACAACTGCTTGAGATAGGCTATTAACATTTTTGCTGGTACGCCAAACGCCGTCCCAGAATAAGTATCAGCGCCTCCACCAGCATGACCTCTCAAATAATAGATACCTCCCAGGTAAAGGCAAGCCGTTGAAATCAATAATATCCCCGGAAGTTTCCTATATTGATTACCACTGAAGAACATAATTGCAAATGCAATGGGAATAAATATCAGATTTATTTCATAGCATGTCATAAATGCTAGCCACAAAATCAAGGCGGCAAATAAATATTTAATTTTATTACTGAGCAACCACTTTACAAATAGAATTAATACGATTGATAACTGGATACCAAGAACTTGATAATGAAATACATATCCGGCTACAGGATCTAATCCAGCAGCATGAAGATGAAACAACCCCACAAGAATAATTGCCCAAACTACCAGAATGCGTATGGGCACTTCGAGCATTCGCAACATATAGCCAAAGAGGGCTATATTTATCACAACAGTGATGCTCTGTACCAAACGTAGTGAATGTAAATCGTGAAATAAATAAAACCCGGCATAACCGTAAAAGGAACCAAACATGAGCCGCCCTTCAACAAGAAGCCAATGCATCACTATCCGGTACGAAAAATCCCACAGGTCACCATGAACCCTATTTAAATAATAGTAGACTTGTGAGTTTTGTGAGTCGTCGAACCAAAATCCGTTTGTGGTATATGGAATAAGTAGCAAGGTAATAACAAGCAACCCGCAGGCTAACATTAGAATGTCGTGTCTAGTCAGTGTTTTTAATTTCATATTTGTAAAATTCAGAAAATAATAAGCCAAGACATTGGCGTGAATTTCTGAATAGCTGTAGAAATCATAATTTCGAAAAACAAAATGCTAGCAACCGGCCAATGCGCGGACATGCTTGCCGCCGCCAAACAAAAATTCCAGCTCAAATTTAGGGCACGCTGACATATCGCCACTATTCGGTATCCATAGCGTAAATTGTCTCCCTACAGGTAGATTCATTTGTTCTTTTCTCGGCCAATCATTTAATACTTTATTTCCGGCCTTCTTATCTACGACAACTATGCCCCATAAACCTGGGTTGTCAGGTAGGGTAGTCCACTCGCCAGAGGGGCCAGCAAGCACTCTAACCATATTCAAAGTTTCTGGTTCTTTCATTTCAATTTGTATCTCTACGAGAGGAAGTGCTGCTGGAAAAGTTGCCAGACTTTTTACCAGGTCTTCATGAGGAGGAATGGGCTTATATCTAGCTTTGACGCCAAACAAGCCCATTTGTTGTAAAGAATATTGACTTGTCTGAACAGCATCATGCCACGTTAATTTAGTTAGTGTGCTGCCCAGCAATATAAAAAGTGCAATTAAGACAAGAACCGCCTGTCGCGTCATTCCATTAGTAATTGTTACAAATTTAGCAATGAAGGGATGGTGGTGCATGTTTGGGCGGGATAACGCTGACGACTTGCTTAAATCTCGTTCAGGCACAAATATTAGTCGATTTATAAAATATAACGATAAAAGCCAGAGCAATATTTTAGGTAATTTTTTCATGACGATTTCATACGTTGTGGGTATAACTACATTTCGAGCATACCCTTCAGAGGCTTCTTCCTGATAGCGATGAGCAGATGCTTCTATCTCTTTTTTGCGCTCTGCACTAACGGGAGGAGGGCTAAACATCCTATTGTAAAAGGCCGATGCGTTCATTCTCGCTGCTAAATTAGGCAGTGAAGAAAAAGCGAATATCATGAAAATAATAAATACATATTTTTTCCCGCGAGCACTTTGAAAATACTTAATCACGTAAGGGGTGGCTATGTAGATAAAGAGAATGCTGATTGATCCCAATATTGGCAAAGTTAGTCTGGCACCCCATGCATTCCAGCCAAATGATGACCACCATCTGGCAAAGCCTAAGTTTGCCGAAATCAGACCAACTAAAGCTGCACCTAGAATCAAAAGCTCTATGCGGTTGCGGATCAGAAATATCATGGGTGCAACAATTAATACGCACAATGATAGCCAGATAAATACCAGTCCACCTGCAGGAGAGATAAATAAATCTACAAAAAACTCTGGAACATACTCCCAGGGAGTAAAAAAACTCGGGCCTAGAATAGCTTCATTTTTTATATTACCGTAGCGAAAATAGTTAAATGAAAGATTAATCGCAATTCCTGTCAATACGGAGAGGATTGCAAATTTGTATTCGTGCAAAAATTGAGAAATACAGCGAAGCCAATACAGTATTTGTTCTTCCTTGTATATTCGTGCGATATAGGCAATAAACATAAAATACAGCACATAGGGGAAGGCTATTTCTTTAGTAATTGTGCAAGCCAGTGCAATGAAGCAGACGTGGATTATTTTCCATCGATCTATAACTGAAAGTACGAGCAAGGCCATGAGCGAAAATGAGGTGGCCTCATTAAAGGATGACGTCATATAAAAAAGCAGATAACCACTTAAAAGCACAAGCAGCGCGAAGTGCCCACCACTCGGTCCTGATGCAAGACTCCCCATGCGCCAGAATGCAGCTCCTGCTATTAATGATAACAACAGGCTTATGATGCCAAAGGCTTGACTTATTGCCGCATCATTTAACCCCAACAATTTGAAGGGAGAGGCAACCAGATACTGAAAAATCGGGAAATGTACTACACTGGCACCACAAGGTATTTTAATGGGGGTATCCCCAAGGCAAGCAAACGCATTCGTCAGCCCGTGTAATAACGCTTGGTCATCTCCGCTTTGAAATATTTCAAATGTAGGAATAAATACAGCGATTACCCCCAGATATGGGAGGACGGAGGGTTTTAGTAAGACTTTCCAAAAAAACGAAAAGGATGTATTTAAATTATTCATAGTGTCAGTTAGTTCTCCAGGGATTAATGACTAGGCGAGTTTCCTAGTTCGTTATCCTGATGGCAAGGGGCAAATATTGCATCATCAAAAGAGGTGATGTTATCAACCGGAGGCGAGGATTCAATTTTGCAATAACTCTCCGGAATTAACTTTCTGTCTGCCGATTGAGATACAAAATAACCCTCAAGCCAAAAAATTGGTTTATTGCGGTTAACAAATTGTTGGAAGACTATAGCTTCTTTGTCATTGGTATAATTATACGATTGTAAAGAATAGCCGTTGGGAACGGTTTTGTTGTTTACCATTAAACCAAACGCGACATTGTGACCTAGAAAAAGTAGCGGTGTATTGGGATATTTGCTTTCATAACCTTCAACGGATTGCATTAATGGCGATAGCCATTTATGTACTCCCGGATCAATTTTCATACCGTCAAAAAAGTTACCTGAATTTAGTTGGACTCTCGCCATTATTTGACGCTCATAATAACCAATCGCAGTTGTTGAAAATGGAGCTATAAGCATCATTGTCAATAAAATAAAATTGATTCGGCCAATGGGGACGGGAATTGGCGGCTTTACTGCAAGCGAAATGGCAACTGTTGCCAGTGGAATGCATGACCAAAAAATATGTCGGGCTTCAAAAACAGGAAAAAGCTGGCTGAGGGCCGGTATGCCCAGCGTGATGGCGGTAAGTAATTCTTTGTTGAAGTTATGGGCAAAGAATTTGCCATTTGCAACCATCGGGTAAACAAGTATCAATAGGGCGAGCGCAGAAAATGCCATCAAAATATTCGGCCAGACATTTTGCGATTCACTAACTATTTTATAACTAAAACTTTCATAGCCTGCGAGACCTACTAGCATTAATACCACAGCTAGCACTCCGACCACCGCAGATATTCGCCATTTCATATCAGCATTCGCTTGACGGGATTTATAAATCGAAAACCCAGCAATCAAAGCAAAACAAATGGCCGAATTTTCATTTAGAGAATAGATGGCTAAAAATTGATTCCAGATAGTTTCGTGATGAACGAGAACGGAAAAAAACACGCTAACTGTAAATGCGGTGACTAGTGTATTTGCTGTAATCAGGGTAAATGTGCGTTGGGTTTTTGAGTAACCGGCCGCAATGAGTAAGGTTGAAACAAATAGGGCGTTACCTAATTTAATCGCCTCGGCGAAATAGGATAAATAAGTGTGTGCAATATCGGTAAGACTTTTGCCCTTTACTGCGAAGGATGATGCATCGCCTATTTGCATAGCCCATAGTTCTTTTATCGTCATTTTCATCAAGGATGGAAGATAAAAGATAGTTAATGTGGTAAATGCAATTGCGGTTAAAAACACAAGATGGCGACGTTTGGCCTGTGCGCAAAAAAACAAAATTACTGCAATGGATGCAATTAGAAGAAAAACGCCTGAGAATAGCCGCGATGCTGCTGTCAACCCTATTAAAATACCTAAAATAGTTAGATCGGTAATCCTTGGTTGATCATAATTAATAATTTTGATCCCTACTCGCATGGCAAATAAACCAAATGCGAGTGCCCAAACTGAAGGCCATGGCAGCATAATCATTTCAATTGCCCAAATGGGCTGAGCTGATAATTTAGCTGATACGAACTGGACAACCTCAGGGGACGATGCGAGAAAAACTGCAACGGCTAAAAAAGTGGCACGATATCCACCGAGGCGATGGGAGAGAAGCGTGACTCCCATGCTGCAAAGGGCATATCCAAGTACGGTCATATACTGGATAGAAATTATTTTTTCACCAAATATCACCAATGAAAGCGCATTGAGATATTGAGGAAGTGGCTGATAAAAACTCCAGGTCTGCGCATAAAGTGTCCGTCCGGAAAAAATATCGACCGCTGTTCTACCCATGAAGCCTTGATGATGGGCATCCAAACCATGACTAGCGACTTCTCCAAACCATAAGGCAGAAACTAATCCGGCGAGAATTGTAGTTATGTAAATTAATGAGCCAGTTGATAAATGTTCTAATATTCGGCCAAGCTTGCTAGTCATATTTCTATTCATGAGGAGTTCTCTATTTATTGGATGGCATTCTCAATGGCAGCAATTATAGGTAGTACCTTACTTGCATTTATAGGCTATGTTTTTTTCAGCTTCACGGAATGGGTCTGTTAACACGTCAGAATATTCACCCATTAGCAATCTTTGCTTGGGCAATAAATTTTGCCTAAAAAAACGACTGAAACTAGCTAGCTGTTCACCTCTAGGGGTCAGTTTTACACAACCATTTTCTATCGTTACGGTACCTGAGGCCATCTGCTCTGTGAGGCGCACATCCACTAGTCGATGTTCTTTAGAATAGCCTATGGTGAAAAGTTCTTCAAAGTTGGATTTCCAAATGCCACCATCATATTGCTGAAGTTTTTCGAGAATATAAAAAGATAGAGAGCGATCAATTATGGTCGGAATAGAAATGGCAAGGATATATCCAGTAAGAATCCAAATTATGATGAGTTGAGTCTTTTCAAAAACATTAAATTTTGAAAAATAAGCCAGACTGACCAGCCCAATGGAACCTATAATTGAAGCTAGAACCACATCAAATACGGCGCTATAGAAAACGACATCAACTTTAAAAAATGCGATGTGCAGATAATATATAAGTAGCAGTAAGATAAAAAATGCTGTTGATGCAATTAGTGCATGCAGAAATTTCATAATTTAAATACCAAAAATTTATTGCCAAAATATCCGATAATAATCTGCAAAGCAGTTACCAGAACAAATCCATTGCGATAGCCTAATTGGAATATATCACTCCAGATGAATAGGCCGAAACCATGAAATGTAGCCATCGCTAGGTAGAGCCCGCCAAATTTTGCCGCTTGGGCAAAGATAGGCTTCTCCGACTTCTTAAATACAAAATGCCGATTACCAAAAAATGCGACAGTTGAAGCTATAAGAGCAGCTACAAGATTGGCATTACCCACGAGTTTGAAGTGCACCACTTCGACATTAAAAGTTAGAATTGCAAAATGTACTGTTGTTGCAGTTATTCCGTTTAATATGTAGCGGGTGAGTAGATTCACAAAATTGAGTCTGTATTGTCAGGAGGGGAGTTGGAAAATGCCAACAATGGATTTTCCAATTCTGTTAAAAGTCAACTTATCCACTACCGTCGATAGTGGAACCATCCAATCATCCCAAATTTTTATCTGTGTTAAATTAGGCATTGCGGTACGGAGTACTAAACGATTACCCAAACTTGCCATCATACCTATGCTATCAAGGTAGAAGATACGCTCTACACTAAGATGTTCCGGTTTTGCTGATAATAATGAATCTCGATTGTATCGGCGAACATGGCCGACAGCTTGGTCAAACGGAGTAAATAGCCATTGGTGTGCCGGGGATAGAACTATAATTCTGCCGCCTGGCAGGAGATGTTTCGCTACTCGAGTGAGTTCTTCTTTGTGATCGCTAATGTGCTCGAGAACATCAATGTACAGAATTGTGTCAAACAATTCACTGTGATCAAGCTCTTTGGTGGAGCCAATCTGTATTTTGAAATTCGCTTGGAATTCACCTGCTTTTGCAGCAAGACCCGCCTGGGTCGCCAATTTTTCATCCGGTTCCAAAGCAAACCATCTGTCGCATTCGTGGTCGCGAAATGCACGGGCTGTAGCTCCTATGCCAGCTCCCACGTCTAAGATATTTATTCCGCAATATGGTTGCAATTCATTTGACCAATAGTCCTTCCAATTCGTAGCGTTCGAAAATAGCTCAAGCTCAGCACCCTCATATTCAAATTTAGTCATTTCGAACCTTCAGTGTCGGGCGTGTTATCCGGCTTTAAATAGGAGAATTCCACTCTGGACACAAAGTCTTTATAGTTTATTGAGGAAACTGATCCTCCTCTGACCACTCCAGTTAACATGAGTGTCATTAAAGTCAAGGCTCCTGTTTGTAAAAATACCAATACAAGAATACCTAGTGCTATTGAAAACCAGCCGGGTGTGGCAATATTGTTTAGTTTTAAGATGATCGCAGAGATACTGGCAACGATTGATAGCATAGCAATAATTGCGCATGCTATGCCCACGCGGACAAGCACATCTTCGGCAAATACCATGAGACCTTTGAAACCATGCAAAGCCAGTCCGACGAAATTCATTTTACTTTTTCCTGCGTAGCGCGGGCCTCGATGCAATGGGCAAGTAGCTATTCGTAGCTTGGAGGTTAATACGCAGCCCGCGACATGAATCCAAAGTTCCTGCATGGCTACCAGCCTTTTAACAGACTCTGGTTTAAGTGCCATAAAATTCCCAAAACTTATTTTTTTGCCGGCCAAAAGTTTAAATAGCCACTTGTAGGCCAAGTAAAAAGTGCGAAAACGGAGTGTTTCAACCCGACTTTTTCTTTGTGCTACCACTACGTCGATTTCGGACGATTCAAGTGGTGAAATGAGATCTTTGATTGTGGCGGGTAAGTCTTCCCCATCTGAATCCATAATCACAATTCTGGAGGCTTCCGGCAGCAGATCAGATACATAACTTAAGCCGATTGCTATGGCGCGCTGATGCCCGACATTTCTCCTGAGGTTGATTACCACACCATTCAGATTTGCTGAAACAATACTGGACACTTCAAGCGGCTGCCGAACCGAACCATCATCTACGGCTACAATATACACATCTCGTCCGAAGACTTTTGATAGTTCCTTGAATAGTTTACTGGCAGCCTCGACATCATCATATACCGGTGTAACAATTACAAAAGATGTTGATTGTGTGTGTGTGCTCATTCCTGTAGACGCTTTCTGAAATAGGCAATTGTTTCTTTCAGCCCATCTTCAAGTGCAACCGTCGGTTGCCAAGCCAGTTTTGATTTGGCTAAAGTGATATCGGGTTGTCTTTGCTTTGGATCATCTTGCGGCAGCGGTTTGAAGGTGATTTTTGATGAGCCACCTACCAGTTTTAGAGTTAATTCGGCCAGCTCAATCATGGTAAATTCCCCCGGATTTCCGATGTTAACCGGACCGGTGAAATCAGCTGGGCTTGCCATTAGTCTGATCATGCCTTCAATTAGGTCATCTACATAACAAAAACTACGGGTTTGCAGGCCATCGCCATAGATGGTAATCGGTTCGCCTTTGAGGGCTTGAACAATAAAATTACTTACCACCCGGCCGTCATTAGGATGCATACGCGGACCGTAGGTATTGAAAATACGCATGACCTTAATCTGGAGCTGGTGCTGACGCCAGTAATCAAAAAACAATGTTTCAGCGCAACGCTTGCCCTCATCATAGCAACTACGAATTCCGATTGGATTTACACGGCCCCAATATGATTCTTGTTGTGGATGCACTTCCGGGTCACCATAAACTTCGGAAGTAGAGGCCTGTAGAATTCTAGCTTTTACACGCTTGGCAAGCCCGAGCATGTTAATTGCACCATGCACACTGGTTTTGGTAGTTTGCACCGGGTCAAATTGATAATGAACGGGCGACGCAGGGCATGCCAAGTTATAAATTTGATCAACTTCGACATACAATGGGAACGTAACGTCATGTCTCATCAGTTCAAAGTGGCGATGCTCCAGCAAGCCTCTGACATTATCTTTGCTTCCGGTATAAAAATTATCAACGCAAAGTATGTCATTGCCAGCTGCAATTAATCGATCGCACAGGTGTGACCCCAAGAAACCCGCTCCCCCGGTAACCAGTATTCTCTTCATAAGTTTATGCTCTTCTTCCAATAGCGAAATATTCAATTCCCATTTCGGCTACTTTGGCTGGTTCATATAGATTTCTGCCATCAAAAATAACGGGTGACTTGAGATTAACTTTGACTTGTTCCAAATCAAGGGCTCGGAACTCTTTCCATTCTGTAACTATCAGCAAGGCATCTGCATTATGAAGTGCACTTTGTGGTGAGTCGGCATAAATTAGGCGTCCATCATTTCCAAAAATACGTTTCGACTCATCCATTGCGACTGGATCATAAGCGGTGATGGTTGCACCCATTTCCCACAGCCCTTTAATCACGACGCGGCTAGAGGCTTCGCGCATATCATCAGTGTTGGGTTTAAATGCTAGACCCCATAGGGCGAAATGCTTGCCTTTAAGGTTTGAACCAAATTTATTTTTGATCTTCTCTATGAGGACATATTTTTGAGCCTCGTTAGCTTCTTCTACAGCGTTCAATACCTTCAATGGCTGGCCCATGCTGTTAGCGGTACGGATTAGCGCCTGCACATCCTTGGGGAAGCATGAGCCACCGTATCCGCAGCCCGGGTAAAGGAAGTGATAGCCGATACGGGGGTCGGAACCTATTCCTAAACGCACCTGCTCGATGTCGGCGCCAAGTTTGTCTGCCAGATTAGCTAACTCATTCATAAAAGAAATACGGGTGGCCAACATGCAATTGGCAGCATACTTGGTGAGTTCCGCACTGCGGATATCCATAATGACCAGACGATCATGATTACGTATAAACGGTGCGTAGATCTCGCGCATAAGTTTCACTGCCCGTTCGTCGTCAGCGCCAACAACGATGCGGTCAGGTCGCATGAAATCTTCAACCGCAGCTCCTTCTTTGAGAAACTCTGGGTTGGATGTAACCGCGAACGGAATATTCACTCCTCTAGCTTTAAGTTCTTCACTCAGCGCGGCTTTTACTTTGTCGGCTGTTCCAACAGGAACGGTGCTTTTGTCAACAATTACCTTATATTCAGTCATGAACTTGCCAATGTTACGGGCAGCAGCAGTAACATATTGCAAATCAGCAGAACCATCCTCATCAGGTGGCGTGCCGACGGCGATGAACTGAATTTGACCAAACCGGACACTTTCCTCGATTGAGGTGGTGAAATGAAGGCGGCCAGCTGCAACGTTACGCCGAACCATTTCAAGGAGGCCAGGTTCGTGAATTGGTATTCCACCTTCTTCTAAGATACGAATTTTGTTGGCATCTAGGTCAAGACACAGCACATCATTTCCTACTTCGGCTAGACATACGCCGCTGACTAGGCCGACATAGCCGGTACCAATAACCGTAATTTTCATGAACTGTGTTTCCCCTGAAAGTTAATTATTTCTATATAGTTGCCGCCAGCATTTTGCCAAGCTAAGAATATTCCATAATATTTCACCTGTGCAGTATTGCAACAGGACAAAACTTTAAACTATTTCAATTTCAGGGAATGGAAAAATAAATTTTCCGCCGGATGCAAGATATTCTTTTTCCCGTCGAAGGATTCCATCCTTAAAGTGCCAGGGTAGAACCAAAAAATAATCTGGTTTCATGGCTCGCGCTTCTGCTTCAGACACGATTGGAATATGCGATCCGGGTGTTACACGGCCAAATTTTTCTGGATTTACTTCAGCAATAACTGGAATGTCCGCACTTGTAAACCCGCAGAACTGAAGGGTTACATTACCCTTGGTGGAGGCTCCATATCCAAAGACTTTTTTCCCGTCGGCAACTAGTGCGCGGACAAGCCTCACTAAATCATCCCGGTGACGGAATACTCGCTCTTCGAAATCGCGAAATGGTTTGGGTGTATGCAAGCCCATACGTACTTCCTGATCTAACAGCCAGTCAATAACGGCTCTATTTTCTTTTAATGTTTTGTTAGAAATCTTGGTAACAGTTACAGCAAAACTTCCACCATTAATATTATTCATGACAACATCAATAAGTTTCAGGTCGGCGGCTTGAAGTATCTTGGCTACAACACCCAAAGAATAATATTCTATATGCTCATGGCAGATAGTGTCATATGAGTTTGTGCGTAACATCGAAGGCATGTAACTCTGTTCAAAGTGCCAAACACCATCATCGGCAAGAACAGAGGCTATTTCACGGGCAAATTGAATGGGATCTTCAAGATCGTAGAACATAGCAATTGAAGTGACGATTTTTGCTGGTTGTTGCATTACCGTGCGGTAGGCCGCCGAACTAAAGAAATCGGGAACAAGTTTGATATCGGCAGGATAATGTTCCGCAAATTTACGTCCGGTTGGGTCAATGCCCACTCGCTTCAGTCCTGCAACGGAATAGGCTTTTAAGGTGGTGGCATCATTACTGCCGATATCCAGAACTACGTCACCTGATTTTGGTTCCGCCAGCCGCTCCAAGTAGCGAATTTTATTGGTGAGATGATCAACCATGGATTGATTTAGTCCCGAGCGATAACCGTAGTTATCCCCGTACATTTCGGAAGGCTCGTAAGAGTGCTTTAGCTGCAATAGCCCACTATCCGGTGACCAGACTAACTCAAGAGGGCCATTCGTCACGTTCTCATCTACGGTCTTTGGAAAAACACCTGTCAAAGCCTGAAAACCGAGATTCAATACTGAGACTAAATTTGCACTTTTGCCAACTCGGCAACGACTGATTTCTTTATACGCACTCATTGTTTTCTCCAAAACCAATTATTATCAATAACCACTGTTAGTATTTGCTTTGCACTCTCAAGCCACGTTAATTTTGGCATGTTGCGTGTATCAGGAAGCAATCCCTGCTGTCTTAATTTCCACCACTTGAGAAGAGTTTCTCCTACGCTTTCTGCTGTGCGCAGCTTGACATAAGTTGCATACTCCCCGGCAATTTCCCGGAAAACTGGAATGTCTGAACATACAATCGGAATGCCATAGTGCGCAGCCTCAACTAGTGGTAACCCAAACCCCTCTCCAATTGACATGAAGATAAGCCCTGCTGCGCCTTGGTAGAGGGTGGCTATTTCACTATCACTTGGTTTTTCAATTAGAAATAACCGCTTTCCCAATTCTGGATGGTTTCGTATCCGCTCCATTAACTCACCAACTCGCCAGCCTTCTTTCCCCGCAATGCAAAGGCTTAAATTAATGCCCTGTGCCCAGAGAAGCTCTATCGCATCAAGAGTCAATGCGTGTGATTTTCTTGGTTCTATTGTTCCAACCGTAATTAAATAAGGCTCTCGTTGAGCCGCGATTACTCGCTGTGTATGGCCAGTGTCAAGATTTACATCGGGCAATTCAGAACCGAGATGCCAGTATCCGATTTTTAATTCTTTTTTCTCGGGACAGTTTTCTGTCACATATTCAGCGACTTCATCAGCTACTGCGCGTGAGATACAAAGTAGTCCATCACTAGACTGTACTGCATCGAGAAACCAGTTCTCAAACCATTTGCGCCCACCATCAACAAAGGACTCGGGAAACTTAATCGGGAGCAGGTCATAAATCGTTGTAATAACCGGAACCTTAGCAAGCCGGGCCCGATCAAATACCGGATGAAACTCTGAGTATCTTAACCAAGTAGAGTCCAGCATTAGCAAAACGTCTCCAGGGACAAACTCTACCCGCGAAGCCGTTGACTGGTAAATCTCATTTAGCGTTACCAGCCCCTTTGAGTGAAGCCATTCCCGTGCTTCAAACAAATCTCCATCCTTTAGTTCCACTGCTACAGGCTCAATTCCAGCAAAATTACCCAAGTATAAGCCACGAACGGTTTCTTTGACGGCACGTTGTATTCCTGTGCCTGCATCTTGTTCAATTACCGCAGTCACATCCACATACAGACGACGGCGTTGCCAAGTTGGAATTCTCATACTACAGAGCCAATTCGCCGCGAGCTGCGAATTGGCTGGAGTATTTTCTGCTCCTCCAATAATTGGAGCAAAGCGCTCGACCCAGTTGCCAATTTTACTAGCTTGCCCACTTGTACCAAATTCATTTAGAGCTGCTGCGTATTCAGCGGCGCATTTTACCGGATCATGTTTTTGAAAAACATATTGTCGCCCATTTTCTGCGTACGTTGATAGCTGCTTTGGATTTTCAAAAAGGCTATCTATTTTTTTTGCGATTACGGCAACACTAGGATCAGGATCAAGTTTGATAACAATATCATCAGGGTAGTCTGTGTAGCTGGCCTCGTTGTTTACTATCACCGGCACTCCATGTGCCAAACAATCAAGAACTCCTTTGGGGGTGCCGCCGCGACTTTTTGTGCGTAATTGAACTGCCAAATCCGCAATCAGTAAATATTTGGTATAGTCCTCTGGGGACAGATAGCCTGTTACCCGTATTCGATTTCCGAGGCCTGCTCTTGAAATCGATTCCATAAGATTGCTACCATAATCCCCTTCAGAGAGTGCTCCGGCAAAGATCAGATGGACATTGGAATGTCTATGTAAACTAGATTCTAAAAATGCTTTTAGAAGACGGTCGCTCCACTTTGTCCAGTTAATATGCCCAAAAGATATAATGAGGAAGTCTTCCACTTGGAAACCCAAGCTACTTCGGATACTTAGGCGCTCGGTTTTTGTAATAGGTTCCGGCAAGACCACCATTTGAGGAATTGTTCGGTACGACGAGAGCCAGCCTTGTGGATAGTAAGATCTGGCAATTTGCAAATTAAACGGGGAGTGGGAAATAATTCCGAGTGCTTTATCCAGTACATGCTTGGTGCAGGGCAAATTTGACATGGCATCATCAATCGGATCTGCGCATGCCTGTATTGGTGCAAAATAACGCCGGGCGAGAGGGCCGTGTGCAGCAAGCATATGCTTTTCATAAGAGCCAATCTGCCTATCGTGAAAATCTAAATAGCCAAATAAGCCGCCCAGATAAGCATCGTGTAGTCCTACAACGCCGGGATATTTTTCAAGTAATGGCCACATATGAGAGTGAAACTCAGAGTTGCCAAATTCATACAATATCAAGTCATAGGAAAGAGCTACACGCTCGAAATCTTTTACGTCAAAGATGCGAAAAGTGCTGGTCAGTATTTCATCGGTAACTGTGTCGCCTTCTACATATAAGTCAATTTCAAAGTGTCGGGATAAGAAGGGTAAAAATTGGGCATTGTAGTCCGCGATTCCAGAGCGGCACGGCGGCAATGGCGTAAGAACGGCCAAGCGTTTGCGCGGTAGCCAACCAGAAATCGCTGATTGCACGCCGGCATTGCGTTTGTTTGAAATGGCCTCATCAAAAGCAGATAACGACAATTTTGCGGTACGATTCCAATTGAACTCGGCAGCTCTGTCTATACCGTAATGGCGCAAATCAGAGGAGAAATTCTCATCGCGTAATACTTGGGTGATACATTCTGCGATCGATTTATCACTAGTGGCCTCAAATAATGCATCTTCTCGTAGGATTAGTTCTCGTATACTAGAATTGTTGCCGCCAATCACTGGTGCACCACATGCCATTGCTTCTAAAATAGGAAGCCCAAGTCCCTCGTACAGTGAGGGGAATACGAATACATCACAGATTCCATAGAAGTCTACTAGGTCTTGTTCACTTATAAATCCGGTGATCAGGATATCTTCAGCATTCAAGCCGTGAGCTTGAGCTTCGTTTAGGTGAACCTGTTTACGTTCTGGTGTCATTGAACAAACGATGACCAGTTTGGCTTTGTTGCGCAATTCGGAGGGGACACCTGCAAACCCACGTATAGCCCCCATAACGTTCTTACGATGATCATCGCCTCCTGTGTAGAGCACCGTTTGTTCTCGTAATGGATAACGTGACAACAACCGATTACGTGCAAGAGTCTTGTCAACAGGGGGACGGAAATAATCCGATACGCCACCATGAACCGTGACGATGCGCCAAGGCTCGATCCCCAGAAGATGAATAGCATCTTGTCTTGAGGATTCGGAGATTGCCAACAGGAGGTCGGCTTTGCGTAACCATGCTATCCGCGAAAAATACCATTGGCGAAACTTTGCATTTTGAAAATAGTATTCTTGAAATTTTAGAGGAATAAGGTCATACAGCGTAGCAGAGACAATTTGTCCTTCTGTACGTTGATGTGTATCAAATAGACCCACGCGACTTTCAAAACCTTCGAATACATGCGAGATATGAATTACATCCGGCTTGATGCCTTGAATTTGAGCCGCTATAGCGATACCATCCAGCCTGTCTTGATCACTGCGGGCTGTGTGCCAAGTTGGCAATGCTCCTCCATTAAGTACTCTGGCAGGATTAATATTTCGCGGTTCATATTTATGTGCCAAGTGTTCTGATGTCAACGCAAAAATTTCACGCGGGGCGGCATGTGTGACTAACTCCTCAAAAAAAACGGAAGAGAAGCGCCCTACGCCACGACGCGCTGAATCGGAAGTTTGGCAAGCCTGTAAGTCAAAAACGATTCGCAACGAGTTGCTGTTATTTTGGAGCATCGATTCTCCTCCCTAGCGGCCAGCGCGTAGCCTCACGAGTTAAAGAGGCTTGTAAAATAGAACAGGATTCATTTTCCAAATGAGGTGATTTTGCATCACTATGCACGGGCAGTGTCGTTGCATGTTTTAAGCGATTTTTCAACGTGGGCGACATCGATACAAGAGCAAGCACAAAGCGGGTAAGCCTTGGTCGAAGAGTTATATAGAGTTTAGTATGAGCCAACAATAGCTCGATTCTTTTTGTACTTTTTAATTTCACAGATCTTAATTTATTTAAAATGCGGCTTGCGATGCGGCTAATTAATCGAATTGGAGCAGTTATTTTCCAAGAAGTACTTTCTAGTAAGCTAATAATGCGTGCTTCTGTCTCCGCAATTTTGATTTCAGCAAGATGAGCTCTGTGTTCCGCACTATTTGCTTTGTTTTCTGCATAATTTGCTTTCACCTCAGCATTATGAGCTTTGTTTTCAGCTCGTAACGCGATTGTTTCGACTTGCCGTACGGCAGATTTAACTTGAGAATCATAACTAGAAGTGACGGTATCAAGAGCAAGGCCATAATCTAAATCAAATGCCGGAGCGGTTACATTAAGCGCCAATGAATTTCCCCCTTTTTGCGCAGCTATAGCATAATCTTGGCTCACTCCAACAAATACATTCATCAAGTTTAGTGAAGCATTTCCAGTAAGCCCAATAGGCTCTTGTAGTCTGAGAGTCTTCACTCTTTCAAAACCGTAATGCTCGACCATGAAAGACAGTAGTAGTGGTGGGATTGGGCGTTGGTGGGAAGGGTCTAAGTAAAAATTTGTAGTGCCGACTAAAATATTTTCAGGATTGGGTGTTTCAAGTATCAATAATCCACCTGGCTTAAGTACTCGCAGAGACTCTTGGACTACTTCTTGCAGTAAATCAAAGGGTAAATGTTCTGCTATATGAAATCCAGAAACGAGCACTTGGCTTTCAGATGCAAGTGATTGTAAATATTGAATCGCATCTCCATAGCTTACATTTAAATTGCGCTCGCGGGCAGCCTCAAGCATCCCTTGATCTACATCAATACCGCGCACATCAATTCCATTTTCCTGCATGAGCTCTAACCATTCGCCTCGCCCACAGCCAAGATCAACACCATTGCAAGAGCCGAAGACACTTTGAAGTGGCAGGATAAACGGAAGATAGGCATTTAGCCTTGATTTGATAATATCTCTAGAACCACGATAGCGATCTTCAAAAGCGCGATAAAATTTGTGATCAGTCACGTTGCGATTCCCATTTGGGCGGTAGCCATGCTACGCCAGTAAAAAACTGATGATTGATGTTTACAATTTCGAATAATAACACGCTGTCTTTCCAAATATAATTAGCAGCAAGATGCGTATCCGCTGAATGAAAAGCAATTGTTACTGTATATGACCCCTCTCCTAGATTCGCCGGAAAAGAAAATTGATATGTCAGTCGTTCATTGGCTGCAATTTCTTTTAGTGGCAATCCTAAGTGGTGTGTATTCGTGCCAAAGATGGGTTGGCCGAGCCGATCTTTAATAAGGTAGCCCAACACAAGTTCAGAAAGGTAAGTGTTGGATCTGGCAGTAATCTTGAGAGTAATTTGCTCACCCACATTGATAACTTCAACAGGTTCACCTTTGCCATTTAAAATGACTGCTGATTCTATTTCCACCTCGCCCGTGCCCGATGTGGTTTGTACTTTGCCATTATCTAATTGGGTTAGCTCTATTTTGCTGTTCTCTTTTTGCGCGATTAGGGCATTGTAGTAATCCATGATCTCTTCTGGCGCGCCTTGTTTTTCTAACTTGCCACTGTTTAACAAAATGGCGCGGTCACAAAAGGATTGAATGGCGCCCTTGTCGTGTGAGACGATCAGCAAAGTAGTACCTTGCTTGCGAAATTCGCGGATGCGTTCAAAACATTTATGCTGAAAATAAGTGTCACCGACCGATAATGCCTCGTCGATGATCAACACATCAGGGCGTCTTGCCGTTGCTACGCTAAATGCCACACGCATTTGCATGCCGCTGGAATACACTCGCACGGATTGATCTATATAGTCGCCAATTTCTGCAAAAGATTCTATCTCGGGCATAAGGGCTGAGATTTCGTCCGCACTCATACCCAGCAGTTGTCCTGCCATAAATGCATTTTGGCGTCCAGTAAAATCGGGGTGAAATCCCATGCCCAGTTCCAGCAGTGCTGCTACATGGCCTGTGATATTGACGCTGCCCGAGGTGGGCTGTGTTGTGCCGGTAATCATTTTAAGCAGGGTGCTTTTGCCGGCACCATTGATGCCGATGATACCTACCGCTTCACCGGGATTAACAGTGAAGTTGATATCCTGCAATACCCATTTGAGCTGATGTCGGGGGACACTAAAGGGTACGAGCCATTCCACTAGACGCGACCAGCGCGTGGGATATTGTTTGTAGGCTTTGCCTAGGTTAGTGACGGTGATGGTGCCCATTTAATTAGTCGGGGTAAGTTGAACTCATTCGCATTATCTTGTTCGTATGTTTTATGTTTAAACTGCAAAACATCAAAGTTTAGTTCGATAGAATATTTAGTGCCACTTGAGCGAGAAATTAAGCGTACATTCTACAGGAATTGATTAATCCGGAGTGTTCACATTGATATACCTACAGGTTCTCTTGATTGGCATCCTCGCACTTATTTAAGCAGGTATTTGCCTATAGCTCGTCCACCATTTCACCGGCATGTTTGCGAAATAAATACATTCCAAAAACACACATTGCAATGGCAAGTAGGGTTATAGGTAACAGTCCTTGCCAAGTGGGCCATTGGCGGGCGACCAGAATCTCTTGAAATGCGCCGATAAGATTTTTCATCGGGTTGTAGCTCATCCAAGGGCGCACTGTTTCTGGGAGGATGGTAATAGGGTAAACAATCGGTGTGAGCCAAAACCAGAACTGGATGAAAATACCGAAGAATTGACCGACATCACGAAAAAATACATTTAGCACGCCAAGAGTGATGCCTAGGCCAATAGCAAAGGATATCAATATCAAAAGAACGGGGACTAGAGATAGGAAAACCACACCGGGAAAATTCCCTGTGAGCAACAAAAAAATACTGAAGAGACCGAAGACGATAGAGAAGTTTAGCGTGGCATTGGCGACAACGATGACTGGTAAACAGAGTCGCGGGAAACTTAATTTTTTTAGTAAATTGGCATTCTCAAGGAAGGAATTTTGCGCGCGAGAAACGATCTCGGCAAATAGCCCCCACGACAGTACACCGGCACACAAGTAGACGCTGTAAGCAAACTCGCTATTGATACCGGTCGGTAATCTTGAATGCATGACCTTGGTGAAGATCACGGTATAAACGATGATCATTGCCAGTGGATTGAATACCGTCCAGGCTGCGCCCAACAAAGAGTTGCGATACTTGGATTGAAATTCACGCGTGACACTGCCGATGATAAAACCACGATATGCCCACAGGGAGTTCAGCATGTTCAATATTAACTTTCGATGTCAGTCTATTCGTGAGTATGTATACGAAAAATATCTACGCTCTATGCATGCAATAACGCTAAAACTACAAGGGCGAACTAATTAATGCCTCAATATCACTTAAATGTTTATTTACTTGTCCGGTATCCCCCCGAGTCTCTACATTGAGTCGTAGCAAGGGTTCTGTGTTTGACATTCGCAAATTGAATCGCCAGTCTGTAAACTCCATACTCAATCCGTCGGTTTCTTCCCGCTTGATACACAATGGGGTAAAGTGATCCTGCACTTTACGAATGCAGATCTTTGCATCAGTGACACGATAGTTGATCTCCCCGCTGCACGGGTAGGTTTTGATACGCTCCCCTACCAGTTGTGATAGTTTTTTGCCGCTTCGGCTGAGTAGCTCGGTGACTAATAGCCAGGGAATCATGCCGCTGTCACAGTAGGCAAAATCGCGGAAATAGTGGTGCGCGCTCATTTCACCGCCGTAAATGGCATCTTCAGCACGCATACGTTCCTTGATGAACGCGTGGCCGGTTTTGGATTGAATGGCGATGCCGCCAGCTTTTTTTACCACATCGATCGTATTCCAAGTTAGGCGCGGATCATGAATGATCTTTTCGCCCGGATGTTTGAGTAGGAATGCTTCCGCGAGCAAGCCTACGATATAGTATCCTTCAATAAACTCACCGTGCTCATCGAACAAAAAACAGCGATCAAAGTCACCATCCCAAGCGATGCCCATATCTGCTTGGTGAGCACGTACTGCATCAGTTGTGGCGGCACGATTTTCCGGTAATAAAGGATTGGGAATCCCGTTGGGGAAAGTGCCATCCGGTTGATGATGTATTTTGATGAAGTCGGCAGGAATTCCCAGTTGGTCAAAGCGCGCCTCAAGCGCATCGATGACATGCCCGGCGGCGCCGTTTCCGGCATTGACCACTAACTTGATTGGCTTGATGGCTGTAGCATCAAGATAGGTCAGTAGATGTTCTACGAAAGGGGCAAGTATTGAAGTTTGGGTAAGTGTGCCACGAGTTGTCACCGGAGGAAACAGATTGGTTTCAGCCAGTGCTTGGATGTTATTCAGGCCGGTGTCGCCGCTGATAGGGACTGCGCCACGAAGCACGAGTTTCATCCCATTGTAGTCCAAGGGGTTATGGCTGGCGGTGACTTCGATGCCGCCATCAACATCAAGATGGAAGGCGGCAAAGTAGATTTCTTCTGTGCCCGTCATGCCGATATCGATGACATCGGCACCGCCATCCATGAGGCCATTGGCTAATGCTGATTTGAGCGAGGCGCTAGTGAGGCGTACATCGCCTCCCACCACGACACGCTTTGCTTTGAGGTGCTGAGCATAGGCGCGACCGATGCGGTATGCTATATCATCGTTGAGTTCAACTCCCAGTTTTCCGCGAATGTCATAAGCCTTGAAGCAAGTCAGTGTCATTCTGCGGTTCTTCCATACACGTCTTCAAATCTGACGATGTCATCCTCACCCAGATATTCACCGCTTTGCACTTCAATCATGACTAAGTCAACTACGCCTACGTTTTCCAGACGGTGTTTATGTCCGGCGGGAATGTAGGTGGACTCATTGGTGTTGACCAGAATTTCATTTTCACCATTGGTCACTTTTGCCATGCCGCTCACTACGATCCAATGTTCGCTGCGATGATGGTGCATTTGCAGGCTGAGTTTTGCACCGGGTTTTACTTCGATGCGCTTGATTTTGAAACGCTCGCCTTCTTCCAGAATGGTGTAGGTACCCCAAGGACGATGTACTGTACGATGTAACTTATGCGTTTCATGTCCTCTGGATTTGAGGCTAACGTAGAGATGTTTAACATCCTGGGCCCGATTGCGATCGGCGACCAAAATCGCATCCGGCGTGTCGATGATGATGAGGTTGTTGATGCCTACTGCACCGACGATGCGCTCGTTACTTTGAATAAAACAATCATGCACATCGTAAAGCAACGCTTCACCTTCGATGCGATTGCCTTCTTTATCGGCTGGAGTGAGGTCACCCAATGCGCTCCAGGAGCCGATGTCGCTCCAACCGATACTACAGGGAACGACGGCAACATTGGACGACTTCTCCATGACGGCGTAATCAATGGAATCATCAGGGATACTGTCAAAAAACTTCGGATTGAGCTCGATCTGTACAAATCCGTTTCCTTTGGATTGTCGGGACTGCTCAATGCATTTGCGTGTGGCCGATAGAATTTCAGGGCAGTGTTGTTCCATTTCCCGCAACATGGCTCCCGCGGAAAAACAGAACATGCCGGAATTCCACAGGTAGCGACCGGAGGCGAGGTATTCTTTTGCACTTTTCAAATTGGGTTTTTCAACAAAACGCAATACGTTGTTGCCTTCTGCCTCGATGTAACCGTAGCCCGTTTCAGGGGCTTCCGGCTGTATGCCAAAGGTGACCAGTTTGCCTTGTGCGGCTAATTTTTGTGCTTGGGCTACCGCTTGCGCAAATGCAGGTTGGTCGGCGATCAAGTGATCGGCAGCCAACACCAGCATTTGGGCATCATCGCCATGAGCGGCGGCAACTTGCAATGCGGCAGCGGCGATAGCCGGTGCGGTATTTCGGCCAAACGGTTCCAATACGAAACTGTTGGTTAGCGGTTTGTTTGCAACACAGGCCACTTCCCGGTATTCATCTTCGGTTTTGAAAAATAACTCCCGATTGGTAACGGTCATTATTTCACTGACATCCGGTAGAAAGGCGCCGCGAAGGAAAGCCTTTTGCAATAGGCTTTGGCCGTCAGACAGACGGATAAAAGGCTTAGGGTGTAACTCACGGGAAACCGGCCAAAGGCGTGAACCTGCCCCGCCACAAAGAATCGTTGGTATCAATTGCATACGGATTTGAAGAGCAAATTTACAATAATATACATTGTACTAGAGAAGGGAGATGGGCGAAAGCTTAAGTAACGTGGGTTTATTGGGGATAATCGAGAAAATAGAACGGTAGACCCCGATGTCCGCATGAGTTATCGCGAAGCGATCATTGTGTTTATTTAAAGTCGAGTACAGAAATACAGTGTTCTAGTCTTGTTAGGCAGCGGCATTTGTTCAACGATCAGGAAACGCTTCTTTAATTCTTGCTCAAAGACTGCATCGGTCAAATGAGAATATAGATCCCCGTGTGTCTGCGAGATTTGCAGGAATCTTGGATCATCGGGGCTGACCCATTCGATGATGAGGTTGGGAGCCTCAAGTTCGAAGAGCATCTGGATGACAAACTCCAACGGCACCCGTTCGGTGACAATCAGATGGTGGAGCACTGCCAACATCATGACGGTATTGAACTCTCCCTTGGCTCGGGAAAGAAAAGAATCGACTTCATTGTTTGCCCAGCCGACTGCCGGGGTAGGGCGTGCGATATTCAGTACCGCTGGAGTAATGGGAAGTTCTTCTGCTTTAACGCGCGTATAAAGTTTATCCAGTGCGGTAACATCAAAATCGGTGGCCACAACCGATGCCCCCAGCTTTGCTGCCAGTAGGCTATATTCCCCAGAATTCGCACCGATATCTAAAACGCGACCATTTCCGAGTTCTGTCAGTATGCGGCTAACAAAATTTCTTTTTGCCTCGTGATCTACATCGGTATAGTGCTGTAGATCATTTTCATAATGGCTCCATTGCGAAGTGTTTTCCCTGCGGGGGCGGACTGCATTGAGTTGTTTGCGCAATCGATTGAGTGATCGCAACATGACGAAGTCAGCCAGTTGTTGATTGTCGGTTTCCTGCTCTAGGGAGCGCTTTTGCAATTTTGGTTCATTTTGTCCGATCTGACTCTGAGATAACTTCGCCGGCAAAATGATCGTTTGCAACTCCAGCGGAGCCCAGCGCCGAAATCCTTTTATAACAGGAGCCAATGACGAAGGATCGATACCATCTCTTTGGGTTATAAAAATAGCGTGTACTGGCCAAGCCAGTTTTTCGTGGGCGTAAAGCGGGAGTACAAATGTTCTCTGAAATTGGGCATAGGCATTCCAGATACGCGTACCTGTTCTTGGCTCAAAAGAAAGAATATCGCAGAACACCGGTTTGCCATCAGAGTACAGAACATTCCAAGGCGTGGCATCCTTCATCATCCAGCCGTTCTTGAGTGCATCCTCGGCCATATCTAAGGTGAGCTGACCGGCATCAAACAACATGTTGGGTGTCCACTCATGCGGATAGATCGCAAAGGGAATTCGCTGGTGTTCCAGTACGCACTCAGGCTGGAGGCGGCTGGATATCTCTTTTAGAATGTCTTGTGTGTCTTGAAATAAGGCTGTCGCCGGGAATTGACCCGACTCGCGGCACTGATTGAAAAATGCACTTTCAATGAATCGAGTGATTTGATTTCCAAAAGGCTTTTTGATCAAACGGAAAATTCTTTTTTCAACGACGACAACATTTCCGATCGGGTCTCGAAATGAAGATGAGTTGCCGGGACTATGAGAAGGCATAACGCAAATATTAAGGTGCAAATGGTGCGACGAAGGCTCTATTCTGCCACCAAGTGGCAATATTTGCATGGTCAGAGAGCTTTCCGTCCAAAAAATCCTCTATAAGTTGTTGTGTATAGATTGTGCTAATGGGCTGTGATATGACCTGCCCGGATGTTTCGCTCATGTGGCGAATCAACAGCGGAATCGTATGTGTTTCCGTTGAGTTAACGCCAAGTTCCAATTCGGTTTGGCCGGGAGACAAGATGGATTCCATGTATTTTGTTCTAAGCCAGTGATCACTTGATACAATCAGTAATGTATCTCGGCTCTGGACTTGAGCTTCAAGGTTTTTAACAATCTTCCCAAGCATCCAGTCAACGGTCAAAAGATTTTGCTCATATCCGGGAAGGGCTTTTATCATTGGGGTTGTCACTATGCCATGAACGCGCCCACCCGGTAAGTGCGGAATATTGAAATGAATGAAAGACAAGGTGGTGGACTTGTCCGACAAGTGTGACTCCAACGCGTCCAATTGCAATAGAGTGGAGCTGTCATAATTCGCATTGGTCCATTGAAATTCGCGAGCTAATTGGTCAACGCCGGGAATAGAGCGGAACCCTTCCCATATTCCCCACCACCAAACATGGTATGCGGCTGACGGCATGCTCGAGCAGGGATTGGCATAAGGAAAGATGTTGCAATAGGGATGGTAGAAGCCGAGGATATCAACCTCTCTCCCTGTTTCATGCAGACGGGAAAAGATACTCGGAGCATTTTGCCATTCAATATTGGTTCCCGCCGGTGATTTCAATAACAATTTGGCTGGGCCGGTTGGCACTGTTTCGGTCAAGTAAGTGCCTGTGGTTAATGCCGGGATCGATATGCTCGTCATCCATGCCGGGGAGACTGCATTTTCGGCAAAAACGGATTGATGTCTAAGCAGGTCAAGATTGGGTAACGCAATGCGTTGATCCCTTTGTAAGAATGTTCGGTTGTAATCCAGTTCATCAAAGATCACCCAAACGACGCGTTTGGCACCTTGCGTCAAAGGCTCGCTTTGATGAGTGATTTGTTGCCGATCTTTGGCAAAATTATTTTCAGTAATCAGCATCGGGACAATGCGGATGATGGTTAAGACACCCAGCATCCAGCCAAAGGCGATGCATGCTCTGAACAGCGGTCGGGTATCTCGAACAAATTTGATGAGAAAAATTAGACCGACAACAAAGAGTGCAAGAACGCCTATGCGCCTAAACGTCACCGCATTTAACCAACTGGGTGAAATAAGGGATAGCCAGCCTTGTAGCGTGCTGGCAACTACTTGGGGAGGGATGCCAGCGGCGGAAAAAAATCCTCGGAATGTAAATACGATCAACAGCGTGGCGATGGGGATCAAGATCCAGCGGGAGGTTAGCGCAAAGTGTCTGCCTATTCGAATCGCGCAATAAAGTAATAAGCCAAGCGCAATAACCGACTCCAAATGAGGAATCAGAAAATAATCAAAAATATTGAATGCGAAATAGCCGCCGTTGATTACTTTTTCTAAAAAGTAAGGACTGACAATCAATAAGGACAGCCCGCAACTAGTTACAACGTCGCGTAGCAATACCTGCCAAAATTTTGGCGTTGAAGCTATTGGCATTGTTACTTCTTAGGAGTTTTTTTAGAGAACCAAAATTTTACGTCTCGAATCAACTGAGATGGATTGCGCACATAAAAAATGAGAGACGCGATAAGCGCAAAAAATGCTTGCAGAAGCATCCCTCCAGTGCCGGGATCAACATAAGCAAAGGCCGATAAAGGGCAACACAACAAAATGAGCGCAAACCAAGTTTTCCATATTATATTTCTAGACTTAGACATAATTCACTCTCGTTTTATATGGCAGTCTAATTTTAGACTGCATTGGGCTTAATCTCCTAAAATGAGACGGACAGAATGCCTCATCAACAAAAAGAAAAAGAACCTAGTTTTGCTTCTCCTAATGCGCGCTATATTACAGCATAACGGCCAGAGTTTTCGATTCCTTATAGTTAAAGTGTGTAAAAACCAACATCAAGTATGATTTTTCAGGAAAAAAAGTAAAAGTTTGTATCCCACTGGCCTTAACTCACCAGAGTCCAAGTGCAATTGAATGTTGATTTCACGATTAGCCCCTAAGCCTAGTTTGCTATCATCACCGGAAGGCAGATATTCCGTGGGCGTAAAAACTCGACGTACTAATACTTTATCCTGAGTGTCGGTAAGGCTTAATTCCAAGCTGGGATAGGCTTGGGTATACGTGGCGTGGTTGTGTAGCAGTGCGCTTAAAGTGACGACATTCGGTTGCATTGGTACAGCGGCCAAGTCTGAAGACTCAATGCTCATCAGGTCTGTTTTTTCCGGCAGGGGGATAGTGCAACCCAGAAGTTCGCAATAGCTTGTTAATGCCGGTTTCAGGCCGGGTAGTTGAGCGGCTATGTCAACGCGTAAAAAGTAGAATCCCTGCGCAACAATTAGCACAATCAATAGTAGCGAGCCAATTGCCCATGGCCATTTACGTGGTTTTTTCGGTGTGGACGCTTTGGGCTTTGGGGGCGGTTTGTGCGCAGGGGCGGCAGCGGGTGCTTTATTGTTATCTATTTCATCGGTTGATATTATTTGGTGAGATAAAGTCTCTAGTCCTGCGGTATTGATTGAAAGCGAGACAAAATGCTCGGGCTCTTCATTATCGGACATAAGCGCTATTTGAGGTTTTTCTACTTGCGGGGGTGCTGTTTCCGGCCGCGGCGCGGGGATTTTGATTGGAGGGGTGGCGGATTCAGTTTTCTCCAGATGCTCGGTGGCATTGAAAACCCCGTCACAGCGTCCGCAACGTACCTCACCGTTATGTGCCGCTAGCTGCTCGGCAGTCACTAAAAAACGGGTAAAGCAACTGGGGCACTGGGTAATTGAAGAACTCATTTTTTTACTCCCGCCAGACAAGCCCAGCCATCTTCGGTAACGGCAGGCGCCATTTCAAACCATTGTGCATAGATGCGAATAACTTCAGCCGCTTGTTCGCCCAGTACACCCGAGAGCACGATCCGTCCGCCCGTTTTGGTTGCGCCGGCTAACAGTGGTGCCAGTGCCCGCAGGGGATTGGTCAGAATGTTGGCGACGACGACATCATATTGCGCGAGTGATACTTGTTCCGGCAGATAAAAATCGGCATCCACCTGATTTGCCGCCGCATTGTCGCAGCTGGCTTGTACTGCTTGTGCATCGACATCCACGCCCACGGCATTCCCTGCGCCGAGTTTCATAGCGGCAATCGCGAGAATGCCCGAGCCGCAACCATAGTCCAGCACGGATTCTCCGTTGTGCAGATGGCTGTCTAACCAGCGTAAGCATAGGCGGGTGGTGGGGTGGCTACCTGTACCGAAAGCCAGCCCCGGGTCGAGTGCGATGTTGATAGCGCTCGGGTCGGTGGGCGTATGCCAAGTAGGCACGATCCACAAACGTTGCGAAATACGGATAGGGTCGAATTGCGCCTGAGTCAGTCGCACCCAGTCACTTTCTTCGAGTGTCTCGATTTTGTGCGCGGGTATAGGTGATATGCCGAGGCTGGTGCAACAAGCTTGCAGAATATCGGTAACGAAGGCTTCGCTTTCGAATAGCGCATTGACAAGATTATGCTGCCAAACGGCGCTAGTCGGTTCGCCCGGTTCGCCGAAGATAGCCTGTTCGTCCGGCGTATCGGCATCGGCGTCCAGCATGTCGACCGACAGTGCACCGTGTTCCAGCAGTGCTTCGCTCAACGCTTCGGCATAGCTCGCATCGGCGTGGATAGACAACGTGAGCCAAGACACGACCTACTTACCTTTCGTTCTTTCTGCCAACTTGTGCTCTAAATAATGGATGTTAGTGCCGCCACGAACGAAGGCGGCGTCCTGCATTAACTCTTGGTGCAGCGCAATGTTGGTTTGAATGCCTTCGACCGCCATTTCTGAAAGAGCTGTACGCATTCTAGCGATCGCTTGATCGCGTGTGTCACCGTAGGCGATGATCTTGCCAATCATCGAATCGTAATGAGGTGGAATGAAGTAATTGGCATAAACGTGCGAATCAACACGGATGCCTGGGCCGCCAGGTACGTGCCAAGTAGTGATGCGTCCGGGAGATGGTACGAAAGTATACGGGTGTTCTGCATTGACGCGACACTCGACTGCATGCCCTTTGAACTGAATATCTCTTTGGCGGAACGGCAGCTTCTCGCCTGCGGCGATACGAATCTGTTGCTGCACGATGTCGACTCCGGTGATCATTTCAGTGACCGGGTGTTCGACCTGTACACGGGTATTCATTTCGATGAAGTAGAACTCGTTGTTCTCATACAAAAACTCGAACGTACCTGCGCCGCGATAACCGATCTTGCGGCATGCTTCGGCACAGCGTTCACCGATCTTGTCGCGTAATTTTGTATTGAGTAACGGAGCGGGAGCCTCTTCGATGATCTTCTGGTGGCGGCGTTGCATGGAGCAATCGCGTTCACCCAAAAAAACCGCATTGCCGTGCTGGTCGGCTAATACTTGTATCTCAATGTGGCGCGGGTTTTCCAAAAACTTTTCCATGTACACCATGGGGTTGTTGAATGCCGCCTGTGCTTCGGTCTTGGTCATGGTCACGGCATTAAGCAGGGCTGCTTCAGTGTGCACCACGCGCATACCGCGTCCGCCACCACCACCGGCAGCCTTGATGATGACCGGATAGCCGATGAACTTGGCGATGCGCATGATCTCTTTCGGATCGTCCGGCAGCGCGCCATCAACACCCGGTACGCAAGGTACGCCCGCTTTGTTCATGGCATTTTTGGCGGAAACTTTGTCGCCCATCAGGCGGATGGTTTCCGCGCGCGGGCCGATAAATACGAAGCCGCTTTTTTCCACACGTTCGGCGAAATCGGCGTTCTCGGACAAGAAGCCATAGCCGGGGTGGATAGCTTGCGCATCGGTGACTTCGGCTGCGCTGATAATGGCCGGGACGTGCAGATAACTTTGACTGGAAGGTGCCGGGCCGATACAGACTGACTCATCCGCCAGCTTGACGTATTTTGCTTCGGCATCGGCTTCGGAGTGTACCGCGACCGTTTTGATGCCCATCTCGCGACATGCGCGCTGGATGCGCAGCGCAATCTCGCCACGATTGGCGATTAGGATTTTTTCAAACATGATTGGAGCCTCCGGCTTGGGCGCTGCCCGTGATTTGCGTTCGAACATACTTTAGCCGATGATAAATAAAGGTTGACCGAACTCGACCGCTTGCCCGTTTTCTACCAATATTGCTTTGACGATACCGCCCTTGTCGGTTTCGATTTCATTCAGCAGTTTCATTGCCTCAATAATGCACAGCGTATCGCCGGCATTCACGCTTTGACCAATATCTACAAAAGATTTTGCACCTGGCGAAGGCGCGCGGTAGAAGCTTCCTACCATTGGTGATTTGACGACATGGCCTTCCGGAGCCGCGGGCTCGGCCGGTGCAGCTGCCGCAGCAGCTTGGGGCGCGGCTGCAACAAAATGTTGCTGTTGTTGGGGGGCTGCATAAAACTGCTGGCTAGGTGCGACATTGCGCGAAATGCGTACATGCTCTTCACCTTCAGTCAGTTCCAATTCGGCGATGCCGGAATTTTCGACCAGTTCGATCAGTGTTTTTAATTTGCGTAGATCCATTTTTTAGCTCCTTACTGAATGTTGTAGTGCGAATTGCAGTGCCAGTTCGTAACCAGTGGCGCCCAAGCCACTAATAACGCCGACTGCGATGTCAGAAAAATAAGACTCCTTGCGGAACGCCTCGCGGGCGAATACGTTGGAGAGATGTACTTCTATAAACGGAATGGCAACGGCTGCCAGCGCGTCACGTATCGCCACACTGGTGTGAGTGAAGGCGGCCGGGTTGATGATAATGAAGTCGGTGCCATCAAGTCGTGCCTGTTGCACCCGATCGATCAGGCCGGTTTCAGCATTGCTTTGGAAGTGTGCGAGTTTTGCACTGCTTAATGCGGCTTGTGCTGACAACTTGGCGTTAATTTCATCCAACGTCACGCGGCCATAAACGTCCGGCTCGCGTGTTCCGAGCAGGTTTAGATTAGGGCCATGGAGTACGAGAATGTTTTTCACGGGCGCAGTTTGCCGCAAAATGGGGGCGTTTGTCTACCTTTTCGCGGGAATTGACAGAAAAGATGAATGGTGCTTACAAACTGACGTTGTGTAGAGAGTCGCCGAACTGGGCTGCGTCTTGATACCCGGTTACGCGGAAATCGGTGAGTTCTTTGCCGTGACTATCAAAAAATAGGGTAGCGGGCGGGCCGAATAGTTGAAAGCGTTGCAGCAGAATTTTGTCATCAGCATCGTTTGCAGTGACATCTGCCTGCAAAATAACGGCATTTTTCAGCCGGGCTTGTATAGCTGATTCGCTGAAGGTAAGCCTATCCATCTCTTTGCATGATACGCACCAATCGGCATAAAAATCCAACATCACGATTTGTCCTTTTGCCTGAGCGATACGGGCATCCAACTCGGCGCTACTTTTGATGCGTTCAAATTTAAGTGATGTGGGAGCTTCGTTGGCGGTATGAACAATATTGCCCAGCGGGCGCAAGATGTCGCGTGCTCCCGACATTGCGCCGATGAGATATATCACGCCAAGCAACAAGCAGAGGATGCCGAGTCCTTTGCCTAACTTGTCCACGCGAGTTGCATTGTGGGTGAGCTGGTCGAGTGCGCGTAAGTAGATAGCCGAAAATATCAATAATGCCGCCCAAAGCAGCATTTGCAGCGGTGCGGGAATGACCGGCGAAACGATCCAGATCGCCATTGCCAGCATCAATACACCAAAGATGCGCTTGACGGATTCCATCCAGGCCCCGGTTTTGGGCAGTAACGCGCCTGCCGAACTGCCGATCAGCATGAGGGGTACGCCCATTCCTAGCGCCATGACAAACAGAGCGGTTCCGCCCAGCACTGCATCGTGCGTCTGGCTTATATATAGGAGTGCCCCGGCCAGGGGCGCTGCAACGCAAGGTCCGACGATGATGGCTGAGAGTGCGCCCATCGCGAATACCCCAGAGAGGTGTCCGCCGTGCAATTTGTTGCTTGTATCGGAAAGGCGGCTTTGCAGCGCGGTGGGCAGTTGTAATTCGTAGAAGCCGAACATGGAAAGTGAAAGCACGACAAATACTGCGGCAAAGCTACCCAGTACCCAGGGCGTTTGCAGTGCATTGGAGAGTAGGTTGCCGGAGTATCCGGCGGCCACACCGGCAATGGCATAAGTAATAGCCATGCCCAGAACGTAAGCCAGAGATAGGATAAAGGCATGCGCATGAGTGATCTTGTGGCCTCGCCCGACAATAATGCCGGACAAGATGGGAATCATCGGGAACATGCAGGGCGTGAGTGCGAGCAGCAAGCCAGCGCCAAAGAAAAACGAAACGATCAACCAGAAACTGCCGCCTTTAAAAAGCTTGGCGATTTGCGTGTTGTCATTTTCGGGAGAGTTTAGCCTGTCGGCACCTGTAGCAGGCCCGGAGGGGGCGGCGCTGAGTGTTTGTACAAATTCGATATGGTAGGTCTTCTCGATGGGGGGGTAGCACAAGCCTTTATCGCTACACCCCTGATAGCTCGCGTTTAATGTCAGCGGCTGGGTGGTGTCCACTTTGTCCAGAATGATTTCGCCCTGAAAAGACTGATGAAACACCTCTAATGCGCCAAAGTTGGGGTCATTCTTGACTTCTCCCTTGGGTAGATCGACGCGCGCGATATGGAATTTGTCGGTGGCGGTAGTGAAACTGATTTTGTTGCGATACAAATAATACTCGGGGGTGACTTTGAAACTGGCGAGCAGTACATGGTCATTGACGGCATGCACGTCAACAACAAAGGCTTGATCGGCAGGAAGGAAGGTGGCTTTTTTGCTGCCGAACGAAAATAGATCAGCATGAGCCAGCGGGGCTATGCATAGCGACAAAATCAATAATAGACGATGCATCATGTTTACTTCCTTGCTTGAGTTTCTTGTGCGACCCAGTTCAAATATTCCGGTAAGCCGGCGCTCACTGGCAGTGCGATGATCTCCGGCAGCTCATAGGGATGCAGCTTGCGCAGCGAACTTTCCAGACGGGGATACGCTACACGCGTGGTCTTAATGAATAATGATACCTCGTCAGCACGTTCAAGTTTGCCTTGCCAGCGATAAAATGAAGTACATCCCGGCAGCACATTCACACAAGCTGCCACATTTTCTGTGACCAATGTTTCTGCAATACGTTCCGCAGCAGCACGATCCGGTAAGCTAGTGATAACCAGCAATATGTCCGGTTCACTCATCGTGTTCCCGCCCGTGCGCAACGTACGCCGAGTTGCAGCAATTCGTCCCACACATCGCCATGGCGCAATCCTTTGATCAATTTATCGATCAGTGCGGCTTGACGCAAAGCGCGTTCGGCGAACGTGGGCGTGAAGCGGCGCACTGCGCGCTCTACCAGTTTTTGTCGCACACCCCAGACCCGTGCATCGCGCAATGCTCCGGCGAGATTGCCGCTTTGTTGCATGGCGCGCGAAACCTTCGCTAGCGTGCGGATATCTTCCGCGATGGCCCATAAGATCAGCACGGTGGCCGTTCCTTCCGCGCGCAAGCCGTCGAGGATACGCGCGTAACGTTCAGCATCACCGGTCAGCATCGCTTCGGAAAGCTTGAATACATCGTAACGCGCCACATCCATCACCGAATCTTTGACTTGTTCGAAAGTTAGCGGGCCAGCCGGAAATAATAACGCGAGTTTTTGTATCTCCTGAAAAGCGGCAAGCAGATTGCCTTCTACCCGCTGTGCCAAAAATGCCAAGGTGTCGTCATCTGTGGACTGTCCCTGACGCTTCATGCGCGAGGAGATCCAGGCGGGCAATGCGGCCAGAGACACTTCGTTGGCACTGATGACGGTGCCGTGTTGTTCCAATGCGCTAAACCATTTGCTTTTCAAGGCCGAACCGTCAATTTGGGGTAGCGAAATGAGTGTCAATGTGTCCGAGTTGAGATTTTCACAATGCGCTTGCAATGCTTGCGCACCTTCTATACCGGGCTTGCCTGAGGGTATGCGCAGATCGATTACTTTGCGGGATGAAAAGAGTGACATGCTTTGTGCGCTGTTGCGCAACTCGGCCCATTTGAAATGTTGCTCCGCAATGATGACTTCGCGCTCGCTGTAGCCAGCTTCGCGGGCGGCAGTGCGGATAGTGTCTGCCGCTTCGATAGCAAGCAGCAGCGCTTCCCCGTAGACGACATACAGCGATCCCAATCCTTTGGAGAGATGGCGTGGCAGATCTTCGCTGTCGATGCGCATATTTAAGAGCTATTCGCTTTGGTCTTTTGGGGGGGTTGCCCGGCTCAGACGACGCAGAACTTGAGCCACGGCATCGGTACGCATATCTTTATAAAGTACAGCTTGTTCCTGCTCTTTGGCTAGTACCTGTGTATCGTCGTAAGTCATATTGCGATTTAGCGATATTTCCGACCGGGGTAACCAATAGCCTAATTGTTTGTCATACGCACTAATGGTGACGAGATAACGCAGATCATAAGCAAGCACTTTTCCTGCCGCAGAGAGAGAAAGGATCTGCTTGTCCGTGGCTTCAGAAATGACTTCCAACGTGATCGTGGCATCTTCGGCAGTATCGGTTAGCGTGACTTTGTTAAGCGCAAGCGCTTTGCGCAGATCCGTGACGAAAGGGCTATCACTGGTTGCCCTTAAATAAACACTTTGAAAAGCCAGTTTGACCTGCATGTTGCCATGTCCGCGTACATGGAAGCCGCAAGCGGTCAACGAAAATATTACGGCAGCGATAAGGAGTCGTGTCCAAAGCTTCATTGTTTATGCCACCACGTTAACAAGTCGTCCGGGTACGACAATAACTTTCTTTGCGGTTGCTCCGGCAAGCTGTTTTTGCACCGCCTCGTGCGCCAGCGCCAGTTGCTCAATCGCTGCTTTGTCTGCATCTTTTGCCACGCGCAGACTGCCGCGCAACTTGCCATTCACCTGAATCACCAACTCGATCTCGTCCTGCACCAAAGCGGCTTCGTCCACTTCCGGCCATGATGCGGCAAGAATGTTGTCGCCGTAACCCAGCTCTTTCCATAAGGTTTGCGTGATGTGCGGAGTGATCGGCGAAAGCAAGCGCAGCAGGATGGATAAGCCTTCGCTTAATACGGCGCGATCGGAACTGGCCCTGGCTTTTTCCAAGGCGTTAAGCGTCTTCATCGCGGCGGAAACCACCGTGTTGAATTGGAAGCGCGAGAAATCGAAATTGGCTTGTTTCAACGCAAGATGCGTGTCGCGACGCAAGGCTTGATCGTCGGCGGACAAGTTGCTAAAACTAGCAGACACCTTGCCGATGTCGCCTAGTTCGGCGGACAGATTCCACACGCGGCGCAAAAAGCGGAATGCGCCTTCGACACCGGTATCCGACCATTCCAATTGCTGATCGGGCGGTGCGGCAAACATCATGAACAGGCGTGCGGTGTCTGCGCCGTAGGAGTCAATAATTGCTTGCGGATCGACGCCGTTATTCTTTGATTTCGACATCTTTTCCGTGCCGCCGATGACAACAGGCTGACCGTCGGCAATCAGTTTGGCACCGATGGGGCGGGCTTTGGCATCAACCTCGACTTCAACTTCGGCGGGATTGATCCACAGCTTTTTGCCGCCTTCGAGATCGCGATAAAACGTAGGCGCGACCACCATGCCTTGCGTCAATAAATTATTGAACGGTTCGTCGCCTTGCACCAAGCCTTCATCGCGCATCAATTTGTGGAAGAAACGCGCATACAATAAATGCAAAATGGCGTGTTCGATACCGCCGATGTATTGATCCACAGGCAACCATTTCTGCGCCGCCGCTTTATCCACCATGCCGGTGGCACATTGCGGACTGGCATAGCGCGCGTAATACCAGGACGATTCCACGAAAGTGTCCATGGTGTCGGTTTCACGCTTGGCTTTGCCGCCGCACTTGGGGCAAGAGCATTCGTAGAATTCCGGCATCTTCGCCAGTGGAGAACCCGCGCCATCCGGCACCACATTCTCCGGCAAATTCACCGGCAACTGGTCGTCAGGTACCGGTACGTCACCGCAAGTCGGGCAATGGATGATCGGAATCGGGCAGCCCCAATAACGCTGGCGTGAGATGCCCCAGTCGCGCAGACGGAACTGCACTTTCTTTTCACCAAGGCCTTTTGCGGCTAAATCTGCGGCTATGGCATCAATTGCCATGCTGTGATTCAGTCCATCGTACTTGCCGGAATTGATGCACACGCAGTTTTCTTTGTCGGCATACCATTCCTGCCAAGCTGTATCGCTGAAGCTTTGTTCTTTCACAGAGATAGATTGCTTGATGGGCAAGCTGTATTTTTTAGCAAAACCAAAATCGCGTTCGTCATGCGCAGGAACCGCCATCACCGCGCCTTCGCCGTACCCCATTAGCACATAGTTGCCGACCCACACCGGCACTTGTTCGCCGGTGAGAGGGTGAATAACTTTAATGCCGGTGTCCATGCCCTTCTTTTCCATGGTGGCGATGTCCGCTTCGGCCACGCCACCGCGTTTGCACTCCTCGATGAACTCGGCGAGCTTGGTGTTGGCTTGCGCAGCGCGCGTTGCCAGAGGATGTTCAGCCGCGACGGCAACAAAAGTCACGCCCATGATGGTATCGGCGCGGGTGGTATATACCCACAGCTTGTCCTGCTTGCCATCCAATTCGAACGGAAAGGCAAAACGCACGCCGTAGCTCTTGCCAATCCAATTGGCCTGCATGGTCTTCACTTGCTCCGGCCAGCCGGGCAGTGTGTCCAAGCCGGTTAGCAACTCATCGGCATATTGCGTGATGCGAAAAAAATACATCGGAATCTCGCGCTTTTCCACCAGCGCGCCGGAACGCCAGCCGCGCCCGTCGATCACTTGTTCGTTTGCCAACACGGTGTTATCTATCGGGTCCCAGTTTACCGTTGAGGTCTTCTTATAAATGACGCCTTTTTGGAACAGGCGGGTGAACAGCCATTGCTCCCAGCGGTAATAGTCAGGCTTGCAAGTGGTCACTTCGCGCGACCAGTCCACGCCCAAACCCAGCGACTTCAACTGCTGCTTCATATATTCGATATTCGAGTAAGTCCACGCGGCAGGCGGTACGTTGTTCGCCATCGCGGCATTTTCGGCAGGCAGACCGAACGCGTCCCAGCCCATCGGCTGCATCACGTTGTAGCCCTTCATGTGGTGGTAACGGCTCAGTACATCGCCTATCGTGTAATTGCGCACATGCCCCATGTGCAGTTTGCCGGAAGGATAAGGGAACATCGACAGGCAATAGTATTTTGGTTTCGGGCTGTCTTCTTTGGCGCGAAAGGTTTGCTTGCTCTCCCATTGTTGTTGGGCGGAGGCTTCGATGTCTTTGGGCGAGTAATTCTGTTGCATGTTTTTTTGAATTCTTTTAAGTGGCAAAAATTAAGGCGGTATTATATCCGGCATTGTGGACGAGGGAGGTGCCAACCTGTACTTTTCCGGATTACGTTAGCGGCATTTAGAGGGTTCTGCTAGAATGGCGAAAAAACTATTTTTTGTTATTTTCAGGAGAGAAGTGATATGTCACGTAAACATCCCGTTGTCGCAGTAACCGGTTCATCCGGTGCTGGTACTACAACTGCAAAACGCGCTTTTGAAGTTATTTTCCGTCGCGAGAAGATCAATGCGGCCGTGATTGAAGGCGACAGTATGCATAGCCTTGACCGTATGGCATTTCGTGCGGCAGCGGCAGAAGCAGCCAAAGCCGGTCACAATACATTCAGCCATTTCGGTCCTGAAGCCAATCACTTCGACAAGATCGAAGAAATGTTCAAGCAATATGGCGAGACCGGAACATGCAAGCGCCGTTACTACGTGCATAGCGATGCCGAAGCAGAAGCGCACAACAAGCATTTTGGTCTGACCGATCTGAAGGCCGGTTTGTTTACCCCGTGGGAAGAGATCGAGGCAAATTCGGACTTGCTGTTCTACGAAGGTCTGCACGGTATGGTTAAGACCGATAAAGTTGACGCAGCGCAATATGTCGACTTGAAGATCGGTGTGGTACCGGTTGTGAATTTGGAATGGATTCAAAAGATCCACCGTGACAAGGCGGAGCGCGGTTATTCAGCTGAAGCGACTGTGGATACCATCATGCGCCGCATGCCTGACTACATCAACTTCATTACACCGCAGTTCACATACACCGACATCAACTTTCAGCGTGTCGCGACCGTGGATACCTCTAATCCTTTTATCGCACGCGATATTCCGACTCCAGATGAAAGCTTCGTGGTGATCCGTTTCCGCAGCCCGAAGAATATCGACTTCCCTTATCTGCTCGATATGATCGACGGTTCGTTCATGTCCCGTTCTAACACCATCGGCTGCGGTGGCGCGGTGGATGTCTTCGCCGTTGGCAAATGCGCGCAACAGACCTTCGTCGCCGGAGAGGTGTGCCATGATGCGCAACTCGATTTGCGAATAGTCGGCAGAGACGATGCACGAACCGGCAGGGGCGATGAATGCTTCGCGGATGCGCCGACCTTCTGCGGTGCGTATAGGTATATTTTGCAAGTTGGGATCGCTGGAGGCGAGGCGTCCGGTCACTGCTACCGCTTGCGAATAGCTGGTGTGGACGCGCCCGGTGTTGCGGTTCACCATTTTCGGCAATTTGTCGGTGTAGGTAGATTTGAGTTTTGCCATGCCGCGATATTCCAGCAACAGTTTCGGCAACGGATAATCCAGTGCCAGTTCCTGCAACACATCTTCGTCGGTAGAACGCGCACCGGTTGGTGTTTTTTTCTTCGAGGGAATGCCGAGTTTATCGAACAGAATTTCTTGTAGCTGTTTGGGCGAACTTAAATTGAACGGTTGTCCGGCTGCTTCAAATGCCTGCGCTTCTAGGGCGAGCAGCTTCTCGCCCAGTTCACGGCTTTGCACATTGAGCAATTGCGAATCCAGCAATACGCCATTTCGTTCCATCACGTACAGCGCTTGGCGCGCGGGCAACTCGATATCGCGATAAACCGCATCCAAACGACCTGTTAGCTGTGGCGATAGTGTTTGGTGCAATTGCAAAGTGATATCGGCATCTTCCGCCGCGTAGCGCGTGGCAGTGTCGAGATCGACTTGATCGAAGCCGATCTGCTTGGCTCCTTTGCCCACCACCTCAGTGTAACTGATGGTGCTCAAGCCCAAATGGCGCAGCGCGAGATTACCCATGTCGTGCGGCTTGTGGCTTTCCAGCACGTAGGATTGCAACAGCGTATCTTCGGCGACACCCGCCAGCGCGATGCCGTGATTGGCAAAAATATGTTGGTCGTATTTGAGATTTTGTCCGAGCTTTTTGTGCTGTGCGCTTTCCAGCCAAGGCTTGAGTTTTTGCAGCGCGTGTTCACGGTTTAATTGCTCCGGCGCGCCGGGATAGTGATGCGCCAAGGGCAGATAGGCGGCGTGATGCACTTCGATAGAAAAGGAAATGCCGACCAGTTGCTCGTTCATTACATCAAGGCCCGTGGTTTCGGTATCCACACTCACCAGCGGCGCTTGCATGAGTTTTGCTAGCCACGCATCCAGTTGGGCATCGGTGAGGATGGATTCGTAGTGCGAGGTATCATTTTTAAATAAATCGCCGGATACTGGCGCAGCAGCTTCCCGATTAGGAATGAGTGAGGCTTGTTGCTCTTGCCCTCTGGCGCTTTCTGACTGTTGACCGCCATCCAACTCGCGCAACCAACTCTTAAAGCCGAACTGTTCCAGCAGCCCACGCAATTTTTCCTTGTCCTGCTGCGGTGCGGCAAGTTGATCAAAGTGCATTGGCAATTCGACATCACATTTCACCGTGACCAGTCGGCGGCCTTGCGGTAACCAATCCAGCGCGGCGCGCAGATTTTCGCCAACCACGCCGGTGACTTTATCCGCATTGGCGACTAGATTATCCAGCGAGCCATATTCAGTAAGCCATTTCACCGCCGTCTTCGGGCCGCACTTGGTCACACCCGGCACGTTGTCCACCGTATCGCCCACCAGCGTCAGATAATCCACGATGCGTTCCGGCGGTACGCCGAATTTGGCCAACACGCCCGCTTCATCCAAAGTTTCATTGCTCATGGTATTGATGAGTTGCACTTGGCTATTGACCAACTGGGTCAAATCTTTGTCGCCGGTGGAAACGATACAGCGCGCACCGCCCTGCGTGGCCTGTTGCGCCAGCGTGCCGATCACGTCGTCGGCTTCCACGCCGTCTATCATCAGGATGTTCCAGCCGTAGGCGGCAATGGCCTCGTGTAGCGGCTCGATCTGCGCGCGCAGGTCATCCGGCATGGAGGGACGATGGGCTTTATATTCAGGATACCAGTCGTCGCGGAAAGTTTTGCCTTTGGCGTCGAATACGCAGGCGCTATAATCCGCCGGGTAATCTTTTTGCAAGCGTCGCAGCATATTGAGCACGCCCTGAATGGCTCCGGTCGGCTGACCGCCGGGGCTGCGTAAATCAGGCATCGCATGGAAAGCGCGATACAGGTAAGATGAGCCATCGACTAACAGCAATGTTTTCATTATTTTCGAGAATTTAAGATGAATAACCAATCCAAATTACCTCATTCGCATCTACCGGAATTAACCCAGTCGAAGGAGGCATGGCGCGTATTCGGCATTATGTCAGAATTCGTCTCCGCCACCGAACGTCTGCAGGATATTCAACCTGCCGTCAGCATTTTCGGTAGCGCACGCACTTCGCATGAACATCCCTATTACAAGCTCACTGAGGAAATAGCGCGATTACTCTCTGATGCCGGATTTTCGGTTATCTCCGGGGGCGGGCCAGGTGTGATGGAGGCCGCCAACAAGGGGGCTTTCTACGGTAAATCGCCCAGCGTCGGTCTCAATATCCAGTTACCGCACGAACAGCATACCAATCCGTACCAGAATATCAGCCAGACTTTTCAGCACTTTTTTACACGCAAGGTGATGTTCGTCAAATTTGCCAGTGCTTATGTAGTCATGCCCGGCGGCTTTGGCACGCTGGATGAATTGATGGAGGCACTGACGCTGGTGCAGACCGGAAAAACGCGTCGTATGCCGATTATTCTAGTGGGTAGTAAATTCTGGGGCGGCATGGTGGAATGGTTCAAAACCAGTTTACTGGAAGAAAAAATGATCAGCCCGGACGACATGAACCTGATCCAAGTCATCGACGAACCGCAACAGATCGTCAGCGCGATTTTCAAACATTACGAAACTCGCGGCTTTGAGCCTTCGGCTTCGGAACGCGAAATGCAATTGAATCTATAGTAAATGCAAAACTTTTTGAATTTCGAACTTCCGCCAGCCTGCTAAAATAACCGTACTTTTTCAGGAATACACATCATGCGTCTCATTGCCCTGTTATTTTTTGCTTGTTTGAGTACGGCTGTTTATGCGGAAGAGACAAAACCCTCCGACCTTAAGCCGCTGCCGGCACCGCCTTCGCTCGACCCTAACGAACCGGTGGATGAACCGCAGGTCACCATTACCAAAAAGACAGAGTTGACCATTGAAGAGTACCGCTCCAATGGCAAACTCTACATGATCAAAGTCACCCCCAAAGTCGGCAAGCCCTACTACCTGATCGATGAGCGCGGCGATGGCAAATTCGCGCGCCAGGAGAGTCTGGACTCTGGCTTGCGTGTACCGCAATGGGTTATCTTAAAATTCTGATATAGGTCTCAACAGCATGGCAGTTTTCACTCGCGTCACCGAAGCGGACATCACCGCATGGCTGAATAATTATTCGCTCGGCACTTTGCTCGAATTACAGGGCATTCCGGCCGGCATCGAAAATACCAACTATTTCGTTACAACCAGTAACGGACGTTTCGTGTTGACGCTGTTTGAAAAACTCACTGCGGACGAACTGCCTTTTTATCTTAACTTGATGGCACATCTGGCGCGCCACGGCATTCCCTGCCCCAGCCCGGTGGCGGATAAGAACAATTTTTTTCTGAGCTCGCTCAATGGCAAGCCTGCCTGCATCGTAAGCCGGTTACCCGGCAAGTCAGTCATGCAACCTGAGATACCCCATTGCGCCTCCGTCGGTGCGATGCTCGGCCAGTTGCACAGCGCGGGATTGAGTTTTGGCGATGTGATGCCAAATCCGCGCGGCACCGCGTGGCGCGCCAATGCCGCGCAACATGTCCGCCAGTATTTATCCGCGCAAGATGCTTTATTACTGGACAGCGAGATAGCTTTCCACACACAAAACACGCTTAACGATCTGCCGCGTGGCGTTGTTCATGCTGATCTTTTTCGCGATAATGTGCTGATGGATGGCGACCGAGTAGGCGGGTTGATCGATTTCTATTTTGCCTGCAATGATTGTCTGCTCTACGATGTCGCCATCACGGTAAATGACTGGTGCATGACCAGCGAAGGTAAACTGGATGAAATTCGCACACGCGCATTTCTTCGGGCATA
>Ga0364860_10257_pt1 | contig 40171 bp, 34 predicted proteins | sample ExccelAu500001D4_FD_206916 | JGI IMG/M metagenome (GOLD analysis project Ga0364860, IMG submission 206916) | Enriched cells from Trout Bog Lake Hypolimnion, Wisconsin, USA - BchlTB.Aug20.5000.01 .D4 | ecosystem: Environmental > Aquatic > Freshwater > Lake > Hypolimnion/Profundal zone | place: USA...
CTCGGACTGGGCGATGGAGGTTCCACCGACTCGGGATCGGCGTCCGCCTTCGTTGTGGAAACGGCTTTGGCGGTCGTCTTGTCTCCGGAGACGTCTCTTAGAAAGGCAAGCGCTTTCGTCTCGTCGCTGAGTGCGATCTTCGTTACCTTTGCTTTGCCCTTAAATGCCGTCTTGCGCATAGCTTTCGGCAGGTCCAACCAGAAGACGCCGTCCTCTTTGCCGTCCTTGGTAACCACTGTGAACGCAACGATAGTGCCGTCCTTGGAAATCGTCGCATCGGACACGTTTTCGATCCGTTGTTCTTTGCCGGTAGCCAAGTTGCGAACGACGAACGGCGCTCCATTTGGGCTGGTCGAAGCTGCGGTTCCTCGACCTGCTCCCGGCGCACCGGGTGCGCCCCGTCGGGTGCCTCCACCGGTTCTCGCTCCTGCGGCAGGAGCGGGAGTAGCAGCGCCAGGCTTGGTCTCTGCCTTTGGCGGTTCCGGACGATACGTCAGCCATCCACTGTCTTCAGCCGGTAGCTGAAACGAGGTCACAGTGTCGATCTTGGTCTGCTCGCCGGATGCCAGATTCAGGATTAGCATCGAGTTCTTGGGCATGTCGGCTGGGGCGACTTTGTCCTTCGTTGCTTTCTTCGTATCGGCCAGTTTCGGCACGATCGTTGCGACGACGAATTTGGAATCGTTGCTGAACTGAACGGCGCTGCCTCGATCGAACCTGTAGACGGTGTCGGTCACGAGCGACTTCACTTCGACTTTTGAATCGCCCTCTTGAGGAGCGATCACATACAAGATCCATTTCCCGTCATGAGAGAACGTGGTCCCACGGATCGTCTTCCAAGAATCGTAAACCGAGTGATCCAGCGGCTTCTTCTGAGCGAAGCCGACAGTTGCCAGGGAGCACAAGAGAATGAGAGCGAACGTCTTTCGAATAGTCATGGCGATTCCGTTGCGAGGAGAAAGGCAAAGGTTACCGCCGGGAAGGGCCCTGGGTGTTGAGTGATGGGTGTTGAGTGATGGGTGTTAGGTGTTAGGTGTTGGGTGTTGGGTGTTGGGATTTTATGATGAGGGTGGAAAGTCGCAGTCCGGAGTAATCACCGTCCACCGGCCACCGACCGGCTACTCGCCTGAGCCTTTAGGAAACTTGACTTCGGAGACGGTCCAGCCTAGGACATTCGACATCTTGAATCGACCGCCTAGAGCTCGAGCGAGGTTGTCTACGATCTTTAGGCCAAGGTTGCTGACTACCGAAGGTTCGAAGTCGTCGGGCAGTGAGTCTCCGCTATTGGAAACCCACACGGAAACCTCTTCGTCCTTTTCCTCGACGTTGATGTGGATCTCGCCATTTTGGGTGACCTTGAAGCCGTGTTCCATCGCGTTCTGGATCAGTTCGTTCAGAACCAGGGCCAGTTGTGTGGCTTGCGACATGTTCAGGGTTACGTCTGTGCCACGGACTTCGAACTGGATTTGGCGATCGGGGAGCATCAGAGAACTTTGTTGGTGATGAACCAGCGTTTCCGCTATCGACCGGATGCCGACGTGATCGAGATCTTCGCGACTCAGGAGGTCGTGTACACCTGCAATAGCCAGAATTCGGCCGAGACAGTCGTTTAGCGCCTCTTCGAGCGACTTGTAGTTGCTATGCCGCATCTGGAGCCGGAGAAGGGAAGCGACCTGCTGCAGGTTGTTCTTAACTCGGTGATGCATCTCCTGCATCAGGGTGTTGCGGACGGCTAGCTTGGCGTGCTCGATTGAGACGGCAGCTTGCTTTGCCAGCGTTTCGAGAGCTTCGATTTCGTTCGGAAGGAAGTCGCGGACTTCGCTCGTGTAGCAACTGATAACGCCGACCGGTCGATCCTGTAGTGTCAGGGGAACACATACCATCGAACGTAGACCCTGCTCGACGGCGAGATCGTGACCGATGTAATCGTCTTCGACCTGTACGTCGCGCACGATAATCGGGCGATTCTCGGCAATTGCACGGCCAGCGATCGACTCCCCTAATTTGATGGCCCGCTTTCTCTGATAGGCTTTAGCAGGCGCCTGAGTGGCGCGCAGCACTAATTCTCCTCGGCTTTCATCAAGCAAGCGGACGGTGCAAACTCGGTAGTTGAACTGCTGGGCGGTCAGGTTGACCAGAAGTTGGAGGATCTCCTCAAGATATGGACTTGTGGCGATGGTTCGGGAGACTTCGCTAAGTGCGCCAAGACGGTTGATCTGCGCTCCCGCTTGGTAAGCCGTGTTGTAGCTGCGAAGGCACCCCGAAATCACCTTTGAAACCTCTACCAAGCGTTGCTTTGTCGCCGGGGTTAGGCGCTGCGGATTGGTCCACCGAAACAGCAGGACACCAAACGGCTGAGGAGAGGTGTTGTGCAACGGGATGATCACTAACGACTCAAAGGTGTGATCGACGTACCCGGGATACTTCGCGTAATTCGGAAACTTGGTTGCGTTCTTAGGGATAAAAACCGCTTCGTCGCTGATAAGAACTTGACCGGAGAGTCCGACGCCTTTTCCTAGTTTGAGGCGGTTGTTCAGTTCGGGAAATGCGCTGCTTGCCCTCAAAACCAAACCATCGCCGGCTTCCCGGTAAAGGATGTCGCACGAGTCGCAACCGATCGTCGGAACACATGCGAAGGCTAGCTGAGAAAGCAGATCTTCTTTAGATTCCGCCTTTGCCGAGGCCTCGAGAAATGCGAGGACAGATTCGACCGCCAAAGTGTTTGTCGCCATGCCTATTCACTGAACGGACCAATTGCGGTGGTGCTGACCAGTTCTGGAGTCAAAATCCGATTGGCTAGCTCGATAATCGCCTCGTTGGTTACGGCGGTCAGCTTGGCTAAGGTCTCTTCCACTGGGATATCGCGCCGGTGCATGAGCTCGTTTCGGCTCATCCGCATCATTCGAGAGCTCATACCTTCGAGGGAAAGCACGATGCTGCCCGAGATGTGTTTTTTGGTTCGCTCCAGTTCATCCGGTTCACAACCTGAGGCCATGATCTTGTCGAATTCAGCGCGAACAAGCTCTTGCACGAGTGGCCAGTGCTGCGGTCCGGTACCACCGTATACGGTGAATGCACCGCCGGAGGTGTAGCTGAGGGTGTAGCTACCGACAGAGTACACGAGGCCCCTCTTTTCGCGGATTTCCTGGAAAAGGCGGCTTGACATACTTCCGCCGAGTGCCGCATCGAGGACCGCCAGCGTGTAGTAGTCCGGGTCGAACATCGAGGTCCCATCGGTACCTATGCAGAAGTGAACCTGCTCGACATCCTTTTCGATGAGGTCGATCGATGCTTTTCCTGCTGGGCGCGAGAGGTCAGTATCGACAGTCGTGTGAGCGATTTTTCCGAGTGTCGACTCAGCAGCTTTTCGCACCTCATCGAGAGTCACATTGCCAGCAACCGAGAGGAGGACGTTCTCAGCCCGATATCGTCGGTCGAGATACTGTCGGAGGTGTTCGGGCTCAAATGAGGCGACCGACTCCGGCGTCCCTATAATCGGCTTGCCAAGAGGGTGTTTGCCCCACCGATTTTCGAGGTGAAGCTCATGAACGTGGTCGCCAGGTTCGTCGACACTTCGCTTGATTTCCTCTAGAACGACTCCTTCTTCGCGCTTGAGTTCGTCGGCGTCGATCAGCGAATGGAGCATCATGTCGCCGAGGACGTCGACTCCGTTCGCTACATCGTCGGCCAAGGTTCGGCAGTAGTAGCACGTTGACTCTTTATCGGTAAATGCGTTCAGCGATCCGCCCCTTCCTTCGATTGCTTCCGCGATCTCTTTTGCAGTTCGGTTCTCGGTGCCTTTGAACAACATATGTTCGATCAAGTGGGTGATTCCCGCTTCGTTGTCGAACTCGTGGCGGCTTCCGGTTTTGCACCAGAGGCCGATTGCAGCCGATTTTACGTGGCCGACCGATTCGACAAGTACACGAACGCCGTTGTCGAGGGTGATTTTCTGAATTTCGCTCATTGTAGTAGGGTGAGTTTTAGGGAAATTGCACCGAGATTCTCGATGGCAAGCTGGACTTCGTCGCCTGGATCCAAAAGGATCGGAATCCCTTCGTTGGTGGCTACCGGCCCGAGGGCTATGATATCACCCGATTTCAGGGTGCACGTCTGGCTCGCAGCGCTAATTGCCTGAGCGAATGTAAACGGTAAGTCGGACAAGTTTCCTCTCATCCGCTCGACGCCGTTGATTCGTACGACCGTGCTCAGCGAATACCGTCGGCCTTCCGATGCATCGTCGACATGGTCTTCCAATTCGTCTGGCGTGGTGATGACTGGTCCAATAGCGCCTCCAAGATCGTGAGACGAGCCGATCGCGCCGGTCTTGGATTCGATTCGTTCACGATCTTTGGCCACCAGCATGTTCAACATCGTAACGCCCAATATTAGGTCGTCGGCATCCTGAACGTCGATCTGATATGCATCGGCAACCAGAATTGCCGCAACCATCGGTTGAAACCCGAGCGCATCGACTAAATCCGGATAGGTGATGAGCTGACTTGCTCCCACGAGGCACATCGGATTGCCATAAAAGAAGCGGGGAAGTTCGGCATCTTCGCCGCCAAGCGTTTCAGGTTGAAGGTCGGATCTGAAGATTCTCAGACTTGGAGCATGGGGAATTGGCGCAAGTGGCCGTACCGCATCCGCCTCATGAACCGCAACAGGCGCCGCCCCGTCCGTTTCGTAGATCTTGCCACTGTAGACCATTCCCGATCTGGCCTCGCCAGGATTGGACTTCAGTTCAAATCGGCACAATTTCACCCTTCTAGGTTACCTGTTGGGCTGGCTGCCCCCATTTGCAGCGCATTTACGACCAAATGGATCAACTGTGGCTAAATGAAACGTCTGTCACTATGAATTAAGGAGAATTGATGACCGAGAAGGGCTCGAATCCTGGTACCGACCGTCCGACAGTTCTTGTATGCGACGACGAGAGGCACATTGTCCGCCTTATTCAGGTGAATCTCGAACGGTTGGGCTACAACGTCATAGCGGCCTACGACGGACGAGAGGCGCTAGAGAAGCTGCGAACCGAAAAACCGGTGCTTGTTATGCTCGACGTGATGATGCCGCACGTTGACGGATACGAGGTTTTGCGATCGATTCGAAAAAACCCCGAGACGGCCCGACTTCCTGTCATCATGCTTACGGTGCAAGCTCAAGAGGGTGACGAGACCGTCGGATTGGAGCTTGGAGCCGATATGTACATGACGAAGCCATTCAATCCCCAAGATTTACGGCGATTTCTTGAGCAATGATTCGGAATTGCAGTTGAATCTGGTAAATCGACAGGATAAGTTATTTGGAATGACATCCTCAAGAACGTCGAAAGCAATCGCTAGAGACGTTTGACTTGACTTAAAACATCAGGTAGGATGCGAACAACATTTGGTGAGGACAAGCTTAGGAGAACCCATGCCCCTTAAAGTTTTGGTTTGTGACGACGAGAGACACATAGTGCGCCTGATACAGGTGAATCTGGAAAGGCAAGGTTATATCGTTGTCACCGCGTTCGATGGAAAGGAAGGCTTGGAGAAAATCCGATCTGAAAAGCCGAACCTCGTCGTACTTGACGTGATGATGCCTTATATGGACGGTTTTGAAGTCTTGAAGACCATCCGCCGTGAGCCTGAGACGGAGAATCTTCCGGTTATCATGCTTACTGCTAAGGCTCAAGATAAGGACGTTTTCGAAGGCTACCATTACGGAGCCGACATGTATTTGACGAAACCGTTCAACCCGATGGAGTTGGTTACGTTCGTCAAGAGAATTGCGCAAGGCACCGACGATCCAGGTTCGGGCACCAAGCGCTACGAAATCTAAATCGGGCTAAAGTCCGTTATAACGGGGCCGCCATGTCGAGAGACAGGGCGGCCTTTTCGATTGCAATTCAAGGGGGCAACGTGGCTCAAGTGAACGAAAACAATCAATCCTCTCCTTCTGGCTTAACAACGACACAGGCTCCATTTATCGAGTCGGCCCGGGCGAACGGCGAACTGTACATCGTTCAGCCATACGAACTTTATTCCGACGAAAACCACGAAGCCTGGCGCCGCTTGTTCGCTCGGATGCGCAATCGGTGGGAACGGTATGCCAACGAGCATTTCCTTGAAGGAATTTCTTCACTAAGCCTGGATCCGAACAACGTACCTCGTCTGAGCGACGTCAATCGGTTCTTGGAGCCGCTTACTCACTTCAAGGCTAAGCCGGTTAGCGGCTACGTGCCGGCGTTTATGTTCTTTGATTGTTTGCGGAATCGCGAATTCCCGACGACGATCACAATCCGGCGATCGGATCAACTGGATTACCTGCCGGAACCGGATGTTTTTCACGATATCGCCGGCCATGTACCCATGCATACGGACCCTGCGTTCGCCGATGCTCTCGTGCGATTCGGAGACTGCGCCCATACTGCGGCCGATATTGTTAGCGGGATATCCGATCGAGACGAACAGATCCGAAGATTGACTAGCATCATCACGGCGATGGCGCGGTTCTTTTGGTTTACGATCGAATTTGGCTTAATGAATTCGAGCGCAGGTATGAAGGTTTATGGAAGCGGACTACTGAGTTCCTTTGGTGAAATCGAGCACTGTATCGAGGCGCCCGAAGTCCAGCGTTTTCCTATTCAGCTTGAATGGGTTATCAACCAGTCGTTTGAGATCGACCATTTTCAGCCTTTGCTGTTTTACGTAGAAGATTTCGACCATCTGTTTCGACTCGTCGACGAACTCGAGTCTTGGATGAAGCTGGGAAAACTTGATAACGTAGCGCCGGGCGAGCCAGGAGTGAACCCGGAGGACCTGAGGAGCTTTCTCGAAAGATAGCCTGCAACGATCCCGGTATCATTACAGGCTATGGCCGTCGAGATTTTGATGCCCGAATTGGGTGAGTCCGTACACGAAGGAACCGTCAGCCGGTGGCTGAAGAAAGAGGGGGATTTCGTCAAGGAAGATGAGCCGGTCGTCGAAATCATGACCGACAAGGTCAATACCGAACTTCCGTCGCCAGTCTCCGGAATTCTCACCAAGATCCTCATTCAAGAGGGTGGCACGGTGGAAGTTTTCCACGCGATGGGGATCATTGAGGAGCAATCCGGAGCCACGAAGGCCGAACCGACCGCCCAGGTCACGCCAACGCAATCAGAAGCCGCTCCAGCTTCGACCCCCGAATCCCAGCCCGTTGCAGCGAAGTCGGGTGAGAAGAAGTGGTTTACGCCTGTCGTTAAAGCGATCGCAAAGGAACAGGGGCTGACCGATGCGCAACTGGAAACGATCGTTGGATCCGGCGACGGCGGTCGCGTTACCAAAAAGGACGTCGAGGCTTATTTGGCTGGCAAACGGCCGACAGCTCCGGCAAAACCGACTACCCCGGCCGTGCAGCCCCGAGAATCGGCGCCTGCTCCTCAAGTTAAGCCCGCAGCTCCAGCAGTTGCCGGCCCTGAGCAATATCTGACTCCGCTCGTGGGCATGCGCAAGATGATTGCGGAGGCGATGGTCCGGAGCTCGCAGGTCCCGACCGTATCTACCGTGACGCAGGTGGACGTCACCAACATGGTGAAATTCCGCGAGAGGAACAAGGACTCGTTCCAAGAAACCTACGGTGTCAAGCTAACCTATACGCCCTTCTTCATAAAGGCACTTGCGGAGACGCTCCGTGAGTTTCCTCTGGCAAACTCAAGCATGACGCCCGATAACCAGATCCTTACGAACAAGGGCGTTCACGTCGGGGTTGCCGTTGCTCTCGGCGCAAAGGGAGACGAGGGGCTAATCGTCCCAGTAATTCGGGATTGCCATTCGAAAACGCTCATCGAAATTGCCAAGGACCTTGAGTCGATCGCCAAGGCGGCGCGCAGCAACTCGCTCAAGACGTCCGATGTCCAAGGCGGTACGTTTACTTTGACGAATCCGGGCACCTATGGTGCGTTGTTCGGGACGCCGATGATTAATGCGCCTCAGGCTGGAATTCTCGGCACGTACAGTATTCAGAAAACTCCCGTCATCATCGACGACATGATCGCCATCCGGTCGATAATGCACTTGGTGCTTACGTACGACCACCGAATTATCGATGGATTGGTAGCAGGGAAGTTCCTTGCCGCAATTCGAGATCGCCTCCAATCGTTCGACTTCTTCAAGTAGCGCTAGAGCGCCATTTCAAAATAGACGATGTCCAGCCCCGGGTTGGGGCTGTACGGCGGTATCTGGATGAATCCAAGCGATTCGTACAAGCGAATCGCCCCTGTTAGCTGGCGCAATGTGTCAAGGCGCACACGATGGTATCCGGCGTCCTTGGCGCACTTCATCAGGGAGACCGTAATCTCGCGACCAATTCCTTTACCGCGAACCGGCTGCCGGACGTAGATTCTCTTTAATTCGCAAGTCGACTCGTCCAACTCCCGAAAGGCGCCACATGCAATTGGCGCAGATTCGTCAGTTACAACGAAAAGGACGCCCCGAGGAGGGCAGTACTTGCCTGGCAACGATTCGACCTCTTCCGTGAACCCCTGAAAACACAGGTCGACGCTGAGCTCATCCGCATATTCCAAAAAGAGCTCTTTCGCCGCGGCCGCCAATCTGTGATCGGCAGAATCGACTACTTCGTAGACTAACATTTGAGTACGCCCTCCAGAACGGTCACAGCCTCACCGATGAGGTCGACCCGATCGGAATTCAAGTCGATTCCCACAACTCCGCCTCTGGCGCTTGCCTGAAAGGCACGTAGTCGACTTACCCCCAGTCTTCCCCCCCAATATGGTCCAAGGCAGCAGTGTGCCGAACCGGTGACGGAATCCTCTGGAACCCCTGCTTGGGGAGCAAAGAACCTTGAAATGAAATGGAATTCTCCACTGCTCCGTGCCGTGACGATTAGGCCGCGCATCCCTAGTTCTGCGATCTTGTCGAAGTCGGGATTGAGCGTAGTTACTTCGGCCTCGGTCTCGACTTCGATGAACCAATCCATGCGGTTCTTTCCAGTCCAAGTCGGTTTCAAGCCAGGGATTTCATGAAGTAGTGTCGCCGGAGTTGGCGGCTCGGCGGGGAAATCCATCCGAATCCGATCCGCTTTTACGGCAACAAGCAATCCACTTCGGGTGTGGAATCGAGCCGGTTGATCTGCAGCCAGCCTCCCCGATTCCCACAGGATGTGCGCGCTCGCAAGCGTCGCGTGGCCGCACAAGTCGACCTCCACCGAGGGAGTAAACCACCTAAGTTCAAATCCGTCGGTGACAGGGCGGACGAATGCTGTCTCGGCATGCTTCATCTCCATCGCCACGTTTTGCATCCAGGTGGCGTCGGCCGCTTCGTCGAGCAGACATACAGCGGCAGGATTGCCTGCGAATGCCTTAGAAGCGAACGCGTCGACGACATAAATCGGAAAAGCCATCCCAGTAAGTTACCGGGTGGCGGGGGCCATTGTGTTGGGAAGTCGCTACCTGGAGAGCCTTCGTGGGGTGATCAGAAAAGAGCCTCCACGCCTCGCCTTAGGCTCGGGGATGGAGGCATGGAAATCTGGCACGTTCCCAACACCCAACACCCCGCTCCTATCCCACTAGCAATCGCAGATCGTCTTCATCGACCTCTTTCTTTGTGTCGGCCAATTTGAGGAAGTCGGTGTAGATCTCTTCGAATCTGTCTTCGGAGAAAGCAAATCCGATCTCGGCGAGGCGATGCTTGAGCCCGGCACGGCCAGAGCGTGCGGTTAGGATGATTTCGCTCTTCTCGGCGCCGACGAGCAGCGGATCGATAATCTCATAGGTGCTCCGTTCTTTCAGAACGCCATCCTGGTGGATTCCACTGCTGTGTGCGTACGCATTCGCTCCAACCACGGCTTTGTTCCTCTGAACGACCATTCCGGAGAGGCGAGAAACCATGCGGGAAGTCGGAAGCAACTGGGTGGTATCGATCCGGGTCCCGATGCCGAATTTGTCCTTTCGGATGTGAAGTGCCATCACGACCTCTTCGAGGGCAGTATTTCCGGCCCGCTCCCCTATTCCGTTTACGGTTACTTCAACCTGGCGTGCGCCGGCCATCACGCCGCCCAGCGTATTAGCGGTTGCCATCCCAAGATCGTTATGGCAATGGCACGAGAAGACGGCCAAATCTGAGTTCGGTACGTTCTCGATGATCCCTTTGATGAGATGGAAGTATTCGTTCGGATAGGTGTACCCCGTTGTATCGGGAACGTTAATCGTCGTCGCGCCGGCTCGAATAACCTCTTCGACAACCTTGTAGACGTAATCTAGGTCGGCTCTTCCGGAATCTTCCATGAAGTACTCGACGTCGTCCGTGAATTGCCGTGCGAACTTCACAGCTTTGACACCGGTTGCGAGCGCTTCTTCTCGGCTCATCCGCAGTTTGTGCGTGAGGTGGTTGTCGCTGACTCCAAGGCCCGTATGTATTCTTCTTTGCTCGGCAGGGGCAAGCGCTTCCGCGGCTACTTCGATATCTTTCTCTCTTGCTCGAGTTAATCCGCAAATGGTCACTCCGCGAAGCTCCTTGGCAAGCATATTGACGCTTGCGAAGTCACCGGGCGAACTTATTGGAAATCCGGCCTCGATAATGTCGACGCCAAGTTTTGTAAGTTGTTTGCCGATCTCAAGCTTTTCATCGAGCGAAAGGCGAACTCCAGGGCTCTGCTCGCCATCGCGAAGGGTGGTGTCGAAAACTAAAACACGATCGGTCACATCTGGATTATACGGCCCAGTCCTATTGCGACGTCTCAAGTCGCGCATTTGATGGAACCGAGTCCGGTATCCTGGTTGGAATACTATGGCGCACGTCGATGTCAACGTGACGGCTGGAAGGGAGCAGGTCCAAGAGCCTTGGATTTGGCGACTAAGCCGAGATTTTAATGTTAGGGTCAACATTCGAAAGGCTAATATCGATGCCGATTTTGGGTGGGTCCAAATTGAACTAGAGGGCTCGATCGAAGAGATTCAGCGAGCTACTGCGTGGCTGATGACTACGGGACTCACAGTTGAGGCCCTTCAGCGCGCCGTTGGTGCATGATCGAGTACGGACCTTACGTGCCCGAGGACTTCGATGAGTTCTGGATGGAGACGGCTGCCGAAGCGACTGCCGTCCCTCTTAATTTTCGGAGAAGCCTCTCGAACGATTTTGAACTCCCAGGGTTTACGGTGGAGACGCTTGAATTCGCATCCATCGGTGGACGGGTTCTGAATGGTTGGCTTGCCTATCCCGAAGGGAGCAGGCGTTTACCAGGGTTCGTTTGGATTCCTCCTTACGGTCGCGAATCCCTATTGCCGGATTCTTATGGCACTCGCGAGGGATTTGTCAGTTTTAGTTTCAATTTCTTCGGCAATTCAGCGTTCCATCGGGAGAAGTACCTTCCTGGACAAGGTTATTTCGCCGAAGGCGCCGCTACTCCGGATAGCTGGATCTTCCGCCGGATGTTCCAGGACGCTGTGATTGCGACTAAAGTCCTACAGGCCCAACTCGAAGTTGATGAAAATAGAATTGGAGCGATGGGGATGAGCCAAGGAGGCGGAATGTCGATTTGGCTTGGAGCTTGGTCTCCAATTGTGAAGGCCGTTTGTGCCGATATGCCTTTTCTTGGCGGAATGAATAAAACGCTCGTAGGTAAGGTTTATCGGTATCCGCTCAAGGAGTTGACAGATTTTGCAGAAACCATTCCCGTAGGGGAAGCACAAGTTCTCAACACCGTGAGCTACTTCGACACGATCAATATGGCAACGCGCTGTGCGAAACCGACCCAGGTTTCGCTGGGAATCAACGATCCCGCCGCACGCCCCGATGTCGTTCGCGCCATATTCGACGCATTGCCGGGCTCGAAGCTTCAGAGGACCTACGATTGGGGCCACGACTGGTACCCCGACATGATCGAAAATAACCGGGTGTGGTTAAGTGAGAACCTCCGCAACAAAAGCGAATGAAAATCCTCCAGGTTGGCAGTTCCCTGGAATCGTGGGGAGGCATTGAGCGTTACGTCGCTTACTTAAGCGATGGCCTCGCGGGACGTGGGCACGAGGTGGTGGTCAGTTGTCCGCCAAGTTGTCCGTTAGACAAAAATATCAATGTTCCCAGCCTTCCGATTACAGTCCGTAGAAAATTCGATTTTAGGGCGTTCCGGCAATACGTTCGACATTTCAAGGCGGTCCGTTACGATGTCGTTCACATTCATTTCAGTCCAGATTTCTTACTCCCTGCGATTGCGGCTCGCATAACTGGGCAACCTTTATCGATCATGACTCGGCATGTGGTTTTGCCATGGACGCCGACAAAAGTTCGCCTATACAGCACGCTGTTCGATCACTTCATTCCGGTTTCCGATGCCGTCCAGCGCCAACTAATCGTTTCTGGCGTGAAAAAAGAGATGATGACGGTTGCCAAAGCTGGGTGCCCACCTCTGGAAGCAAGTCTTGAACATGCACTGGTTCGAAAGGAGCTTGGCATTGAACCTGACACGGTAGCGATGGGCTACTTCGGGCGTCTCGTTATCGAAAAGGGAGTGGATACACTCATCTTGGCTTCAAATTCCTTGCCGGACCGAATCTCATTCGAAGTGTTTGGCAACGGCCCAATGTCGGACGAACTTGAGGCCCGCGCGAAAGCAAATAATTCAAGAGTTCGTTTTCACGGATTCCGCACAGATATTCCGGATTGCCTTCAAGCAATGGATGCCGTCGTAATTCCTAGCATCTGGGAAGAAGCGTTTCCCTATGCCGCTCTCGAAGCGATGTCTGTCGGACGTCCCGTCATTGCCAGCCGAGTGGGTGGAATGCCGGAAATTGTTGAAAATGGGAAGACAGGGTTTCTCTTTGAGAAGGGTGACGCTGCAGGATTGGCGGAAGCTGCTTCAAACCTTGCCGCTCAACCAGAACTCATGAAGAGAATGGGTGATTCTGCGCGTGCATCTCACCGGACCGACTACACGATAGAAAGAATGGCGGAGCGAATCGAGGCGGTATATGCTGCCGTCGAAGGCTCGAGTCGCAAGCGAAAGTCTCGCTGGACGAATTTCGCGCCCTGAAATCTTTCTCTCGGGAGCATTTCTTCAGTTTTTCTCGGCAGTAGAATCAACCATGAGATCATTAACACGCGTTTCAATCGTAACCGCCCTCGTTGCACTGGCGTCGGCCGCTTTTTCGCAAGGCTCCACCGCTCCAGTCGCAAGCCTGAAGATCGTCTCGCCGACGGTAGTCGTGAACAAGACCGTGCAAGCGGTGATCACGCTGACATTTGCCGATGGACTGCATGGATACCAGAACCCAGCATCTGATCCGACGCTTATTCCCGTGTCCGTTTCGATCTCGGATAAGGCATTTCACCTGCTGAAAGTCGACTATCCAAAGGGCAGACCGACTAAAGTTGAAGGCGAGCCCAAGCCTGTAAGCGTATATGAAGGAACGATCAAGATCCCTGTAACCCTTCAAGCGCCTGCAAAGCCAGGAAAGATAACGCTTAACTTGAAGGTGGAATATCAGCAGTGCAATGCGCAGACCTGCTTTCCCCCAAGTTCGTTGAACACGACCGCGACCGTGAACGTCGTAAAGTCGATTCTGCCGACAATGCAGAAGGCGTCGAAGAAGGCGAAAGGTTGATCAAGGTCCAATTGCCTGGATTCGAAATTGGCGACGGGCCTCTGACAATTATAGGAGGTCCATGTCTTGCCGAATCTGGGGCTATGTGTGCTTTGGTCTGTGAGACTCTTAAGGAGCTTTGCGCCGAGTTCGGTTTCAACTACGTTTTCAAAGCATCGTTCGATAAGGCAAACCGAACGTCGGCTGGTACGGTTCGAGGTGCGGGGATAGATGAGGGGCTCAGAATCCTGGAAGAGATCAAGTTCCAATTCGATGTGCCTGTAACGACCGATATCCACCTTCCCGATCAGGCTGCAATTGCGGCAAAGGTGGTTGACATCCTGCAGATTCCGGCATTTCTATGCCGACAGAGCGATCTCTTGGAAGCCGCCGCCGTTACAGGCCGGCCGGTCAACGTCAAGAAGGGACAGTTCTTGGCACCCCAGGACACGAAGAATATCGTCGAGAAGCTTAAGTCGTTCGGGGCCGTTAGCTCGATCCTCACGGAGCGTGGAACGACTTTCGGCTACAACACGCTGATCGTGGATATGCCAGGGCTTGAGATCATGCGCAGCTATGGAGTTCCGGTTTGTTTCGATGGAACCCATTCAGCCCAACGCCCAGGTGCAGCGGGTACCGCATCCGGCGGCGTCCGCGAGTCGATCCCGGCCATGGCCCGCGCAGCCGTCGCAGTCGGTATCGATGCGCTATTTCTGGAGGTCCATCCTGACCCAGCAAACGCGCTCTCCGACTCGGCAACACAATGGCCGCTCGATCGCGCCAGAGAACTGCTCGAGCAGGTCAAGAGAGTCAGGGAAGCGGTCAAGGGATAGCGTTAAAGCGTTAAAGCGTTGGAGCGTTGGAGCGTTGGAGCGTTCGAGGGGGACCGGATAGTGTCGATTACCCTCGAACGCTTGTAACGCTTTAACGCTTGTATCGCTCTTCCGTTAAGCCGCTCCGAACCAGCGCTTCAGTTTGTAGACGGTCGTATCGCGGTTCAGTTCGGCGATCGCACGTGTGAGAGGAACACTCTTCGGGCAAACTTTGACGCAGTTCTGTGCGTTTCCGCATCCGGTAATCCCTTCTTCGGTTGTTAAAAAGTCGAGGCGATCTGCTTCCAACGTCTTTCCAACCGGATGTCGATTGAACAGCAAGGCCTGAGCCATTGCAGCCGGGCCAACGAAGCTCGACTTATCGTTGATTTGCGGGCAAGCTTCGAGACAACAACCACAGCTCATGCAGCGGGATAGCGCATAGCGGAACTGACGTACACCGTCGTCCTGAGGCTGTGCTGGCCCCAGATCGAAACTTCCATCGATCGGAACCCAGGCCTTAACCTTCTTTAGGTTATCGAACATTTTGCTCCGATCGACGATCAGGTCCCGAACGAGCGGGAACTTCTTCATCGGCTCAAGCCTGAGATCGTATGTATCGCCGTTTGCGTCGGCGACGTCTTCGATCAGTGCGGTGCAAGCCTGGCGGACCCTTCCGTTGATGTTCATTGAACATGCTCCGCAAACCTCTTCGAGGCAGGCGGCTTCCCAAGCCGGAGGTCTCACGCTCTTGCCTTCAACCGTCCTTGGATTCTTCTGAATCTCAATCAGAGCGGAGATGACATTGAGCTTTTCTCGAAACGGGATCTCAAACTCCTCCCAGTGCTGGGCGGCATTCGGGTCGGACTGTCGCAAAACCCTAATGCGAATCTTCGTAGGCGTCGCGGTCGCGGTCATGTCTATGTAGTCTACTTCCCATCGGAGGTCGTTTTGGCACTGTGTGAACTGTTCAAGAAGGAAAGCTCGGAACGCTTTGCCGGGAAGTAAGTCGGTGTAAACTGTTCATTGCATGGCAACCACTGGGTTAGCGGCTGAGACAAGAGCCTGTATTCGGATCTTGGGAGTGCCGATCGACTGCGTTACCATGGATCAAACCTTGGCAAAGCTCGAGACATTCCTCGCTGCCGACCAGCCACGTTTGGTCGTAACTGCCGATGCTACAGCGATTGTGATCGCCCACGAAGACGCTGGATTTCGACAGCTCATCGAATCTGCCGATCTTGTTACTCCAGACGGAATTGGTGTTCTTTGGGCTGCAAAGAGGCGCGGATGTATGCTCACCGAACGCGTAAGCGGGGTCGACATCGTCGATCGTGTGTGCCAACTTAGCGCGGATAGGGGATTTCGAATCTACTTGCTGGGTGCGGGACAAGGTGTCGCTGAGCTTGCCGCTGAGAAGCTTCGCCTCAAATACCCTGGCTGCAACATCGTCGGCACGCGAAATGGGTATTTCCCATCCGAGAGCGATGAGGTCGTCGCTCGCGAGATTGCAGTCTTCCGGCCCGACGTTCTATTTGTCGCAATGGGAATGCCCCGTCAAGAGCAGTTCATTCGATCGACAGAGCACCTGATTGGTGCGAAAGTAGCAATCGGCGTAGGTGGCTCCTTCGATGTCTACAGTGGCAAAACGAAGCGCGCGCCGCAGACCTTCCAAAAACTCCGACTTGAGTGGCTTTGGCGACTAATGTTGAATCCAAGCAAAATCTCAAAAGTGAAGATGCTTCCCAAGTTCGTCATGCTCGTGCTTCGGGAGAAGCATTGAAGATCTACTCGAAAACTGGAGACGACGGGTCAACGGGGCTTTACGGTGGCGATCGGACCACAAAAGCAAGTGTTCGAATCGATGCAATTGGTGAGATCGATGAACTAAACGCGACGATCGGACTTGCCCGCACGCATTCGAAATCGGATAGTTTGGATTCCTTGCTGTCGACGATTCAGAACTTACTTTTTGATTTAGGCGCCGAGCTTGCTTGCCCTCCCGGCGGGAAATTCCAGGTGGCCCGAATTGGTACAGCCCATGTCGGCATGCTCGAACGATCGATCGACGAGCAATCCGCGAGATTGCCTGAGCTCAAAGTGTTCATCCTTCCTGGCGGCTGCGACCTCGCGGCGCAGCTTCATGTGGCGAGGGCAGTTTGTCGACGAGCGGAAAGAGCCGTAACGCGCCTTCATGAAATCGAACCCGTTCGGCACGAGCCTAGAGAGTTCCTAAATCGCCTATCAGACTGGCTTTTTGTGAGTGCGCGAACTGCCAATCACTCTCAAAACGTCAACGATATCGGATGGAGTCAGTCCTAAACGTTAAAAGATGATAACAGTAGCCATCGCCTTCCTCGTCGGACTCCAGGGTACGACGCCTGTTCAGCCTGCAACTACAAGCGCTTCCGAGATTCTGTCCCGCATGTTCGCGCATTATGCGGAAGCCCAATCTCTTGTCGGGACTATAAAAATGACTCAGTCCGCAAACGGGGCGAGCATCCACACCGAAACAAATATTCAGTTCGATCGGCCGTCGCTTATCTATCTGCATCAAATGCGGGATGGATCTCAGGCGCATGAGTGGTATTTGACGAGCGACGGTAAGACATTCTCGTTTGATCCACCCGACAACAGAAACCCGATCTACGGCCGAAAGCGACCGGTTGAGTATGTCGGGCAGCACAATACCAATCTCACATTGCCTGATTTTCTCAGCGCGGCCAGTCACAGCCTTGGGGATCTCAATCCAATGATCAAGGTTGCGATCGGTTCAAAGCCATGGCTGCAGAACCTGACGAGCCAATGGGCGTCGATCGTTTATAGGGGACGTGTCACCGTTAATGGACAGATGGTTCAGGCTATCAGCGGCCAATATCGTGAGCACACGGGTTTGCCTGTTTCGGGCGACTTCGAAGCCTATGTGGCTGACAATGGAGATTTTGTCCGCTATGTTCTCAAGCAACGCTTGATGTTTCCCCAAGTTTCAAAGGAAGCGATCGATGTCTCGACAACATGGGATGCCGACCTCAAGCTTGGCGCCAAAACTGACCGAAGCTTGTATAAAGTCGTGCACTGAGGACTTTCGGTTAGAATTTTGTGATCGGTCAGGCGCTTCTTGCGCGAACAGTGCGAAACAGCCTACGTCATATCTGTAACACCCCGGATTCGGATCACTCCTATGGTTCGGATTTTCAAGCAAATATCGACTAGAAACGTCTTTTTTGAGTCGTCAAAATATACGTTTTTGGGTAGATTAAAACGTGTCCGGGTGCAGGACTACAGCAATGAGTTTTCTAGGCCTTAAGAAGGGAATGTTTGCCACCGTGACGCAGATCCATTCTGCGTCCGCCGAAATGCACCGTCTGCAAGAAATGGGCTTGACCGTTGGGACTACGTTCCGCGTGGTCAAAGTAGCTCCGTTTGGCGATCCTGTCGAAATCGATCTTCGAGGGTATCGACTATGCCTTCGCAAGCGCGAAACTGAAGCCTTTGAAGTCGAACCCATCTGAGAAGATTGCGGGGGGCGGAGATCAGCATTCCGATCAGCCCCTAGTTGCTATCGTTGGTAATCCCAACGCCGGCAAAACGACCCTGTTCAACAGCCTGACGGGGTCCTTTCAGAAGGTCGGAAATTACCCCGGCGTCACCGTCGAAAAGGTCTCAGGGTATCTCAAGCTTCACGGGGTAACAGTTGAGTGCATCGACGTTCCCGGCCTGTACTCGATGATTCCGGTTTCGGAAGACGAACGAGTTGCGGTTGAGGTCATCGAAGGCAAAATTGCCACCACACGGCGGCCCGACCTGCTCGTTTGCGTTCTTGACGCCACAAACCTAGAAAGGAATCTATTCTTCTTCAGCCAATTGGCCGAGAGCGGCCATCCCATGGTTGTTGCCATGACGATGATGGATCGGCTCAAACAGGCCGGCCAAGACATCGACTTGCCCAAGATGTCGAATCTCTTAGGGGTCGAAATAGTGCCGATGATAGGGCACAAGGATAAAGGGCTTGAGGAGCTAAAGGACGCGATTGAGCGAAACCTGGCGAATCCCAGGCTACCGACCTTTGAAATTGGATTTCCGAATGCCCTCGAGACCAAGGTTGCCTCATTGCGTGAGCGTGTTGCGCGCGTCGGCATCGATTTTACAAAAGCGGACGTAAGGCACCTCCTGTTGGAGAATGACCATCCGTTCAACAGCTATCTTCGCGACTTCCCTGAGATGCAGGATGCGTTTGAAGAAGCACGTACCCAACTTGCCCAAGAAGGCGTCCAGCAACACAGCGTAGACGTCGCTAGTCGTTACCATTGGTCAAGCGTTGTGAAGCGAGCGGTCGTCAGGGAAGTCGAATCTCCGAAAGCCGGCCGATCGATGACGGACAAGATTGACTTGATCCTGACTCACCGAGTATTCGGGCTATTGATTTTCATCGCATTGATGTATTTGGTTTTTCAGTCGATTTACACCTTTGCCCAACCCTTGATGAACGGCATCACTGCTTGCTTCAATGGGCTCAAAGAGGTTGTAAGTCCGCTGTTAGCCGGCGTTCCGATGCTTCAGTCGATGATCGTTGACGGCGTAATAGGCGGTGTGGGCGGAGTTCTCGTCTTCCTCCCTCAGATCCTGATCCTCTTTCTGTTCATCGCCGTGCTTGAGGGATCTGGGTACTTGGCGAGAGCGGCTTTCTTGATGGACCGGCTCTTCGGATGGTGCGGCCTTAACGGGAGGGCATTCATCCCTCTGCTTTCCAGCTTTGCGTGCGCCATTCCTGGGATCATGGCGGCAAGGGTCATGCCCGATCCAAAGAGTAGGCTTGCAACGATCCTTGTGGCGCCGCTTATGTCTTGCAGCGCGCGGCTGCCTGTCTATTTGCTACTAATCGGCGCGTTTATACAACCACGATTTGGCGCGGTCGGGGCCGGACTCGCGCTCTTCGGTATGCACCTGGTTGGACTCTTTGTCGCGATACCGATTGTGTGGGTGCTGAACAGAAAGGTCCTCGGAGGCAAGCGCTTGCCGTTTCTCCTTGAGCTGCCGCCGTATCAATGGCCAAAATGGCGAGACGTTTGGATCTCGATGTATTTCCGAGCCAAGATCTTCGTGAAAACGGCGGGGACAATCATTGTCTTTATGTCGATCATCATTTGGGGCCTATCCTATTTCCCGAGGCTCTCCGATGCTCAAACCGCTGAAATCAACAAGCTCTACGCCGCGCAGACCGCAGGAGCCAGCAAAGCGGAGATTCACAAGCACCTCGAAGAGGCTCAACTTGCCAACTCGGCATTAGGGCGATTCGGAAAATCGATTGAACCGGTATTCAAGCCTGCGGGTTTCGACTGGAGAATCACGACGTCGATTCTTTCCGCTTTTCCTGCCAGAGAGACGGTAGTGCCATCTCTTGGAATCATTTTCTCGCTCGGCGGAGATGTCGACGAGCATTCAAGCGATCTGCCGAAGGCGCTCCACGATGCTACGTGGCCGGATGGCAAGCCTCTGTTCACGCCATGGACGGCCGTGGGGCTCATGGTGTTCTTCGCCCTCTGTGCGCAGTGTATGGCGACACTTGCGACCGTAAAGCGCGAAACGAATTCGTGGAAGTGGCCGCTGTTCATGTTCACGTACATGACGACGCTAGCCTATCTCGCCGCAGTGGCGATCCAGCAGGTCGGGCACCTGTTGGGAAGCTAGCGACTCAGGCCAATGGGTCGGCGCGACGAGAAGCGTAGTAGGGAAGAGGCCGGGCTGAACTCCGACTTGGTCGGATGTCTAGAAGTCGCCGACGCGAACCAAGGCGCCAGCTAGATCGATTCTTCTAATCCAGAATTCACGGCGACCGTTCCGGAGATCGACGTTAACCAACAGGTCGTCCGTCTCATCCGAATTCCTTATCGAAGCCTCGCCGAGATAAACGCGCTCTTGCCTTCGAACGAGGAGGTCGGTGAGTTGTTTGCGCGGTACTGGACCTTCAGCGGTCACACGTCCGTCGGGCCCGCAAAGACGCAAAGCAAGCAGGCCCTGGATCGAAGATGAAACTTCAATCTCGTAGGCTGCAAGTGCTCCCGCTTCACTGTAAAGGGCAATCTCACGCACGACATGTCTATTATGCCAGGATCATGCGAATTAATAATCCCCACCGTGCGTCACAAACGCACGGAAATCGCAATTTTCAGCGGTTTTAGGCTCGAAATTGCCTGTTGCCAGGTTCAAACAACTGCTTGTAACCTAGGGCCTTTGGTACAAGTCCTGCATTATTGGTACCGAAAAATGGGGACGCAAAAAACGACGACTTTCACGGAATTGGCAAGCGAAGCACTATGTTAGGGATGAAGCAGCAGTTGTGGAAACCAGAAACCGTTTTTACCGTCGGCGTTCGATCGGTCATATCGTTCTGCGCGATGATTGTCTCGGTCATGCTTGTTTGCCGTGGGTTGGCGTGGATAGGGCTTCCTTCGTTCTTGATCAGTATTGTAAGCCTTCGCCCCCAACCCTAGCGAACGTAGTGGATCTCGACGATATGCCCGCCGACGAATAGGAGCAGGCACGACAAGATCGGCTTGCTTTTTGCGATCTCCCTCGCTTCCTCAAAGGACTTCGAAACGATCGATCCGCTCAATCCCGCGAGCAATCCCATATAGGTTGTTGCTTCGTCTGGGTCGGGAAAGGTGGCGAGCCCGTCTAGCCTCTCACCATCCTTGCCGGTAGCGTTGTTACAGGCGTATTTATCGCCACCTACCGATATCAGATAGAGTTTGTCGGGGAAGCCCCCGAATCCTCCGAGTTCTACCTCTTCTAGTACGATGCCTGCAGGGCGATCCGAAATCTGGCTCATAAGCGATGTTTAGTTTAGGAAATACCGGACGTTTGCGACAACTACATTCCTTCGGCTTGCCAAAGCGGTCTTCAACTGCAAGGCAACGCTCTCAGCCAGCAGTTTCTGATACCACTTGGTGGAAACGGCTTCTGCCACAACTACGGTAATCACGATTCCTGGATTTGACTTCTTCAACTTGTCGACGTACGCAAGCATCGGATCGATCAGTGACCGGTATGGGGAAGGAAGTACGACAAGCTCGACATCACCGGAGATTTGCTTCCAGTTTCTTTGGAGCTCGGGAAGGCTCTTATCGTTGAGGGTCACGTGAACGGCCTGGCATTCGCCCCGAAGACGCTTGGCATATTCCAGCGCAGTCAGGATGCCTCGGTTAACGCGGGGAACCAATAGGAGCACGATGTGGCCGGTCATGACAGGCATCGGCTCATCGTTCATCGTTAGCTGTCGATCGATCGATTGATACCTTGCCTTGATCAGCTTAAACACCGCATAGATGATCGGCAGAAGCAGGAGAACGACCCATGCGCCATCCATGAACTTGGTGTAAGCGATGATAACGAGAACAATCCCGCAAAGAGCCGCGCCGACTGCGTTGATTGCAATGCTTCGCTGCCACCCCGGCTCTCGAAGCTTTAGCCAGTGGACGACCATGCCGACCTGCGATAGAGTGAAAGCGGCAAAAACACCGATCGCATAAAGGGGAAGCAAGAGATCGAGCTGTCCCTTAAAGATGACGACCAGCGCACCCGCCGCTCCTGCCAAAACCAGAATTCCGTTGTGGAAGACCAGTTTGTCTCCCAATCGTGCCAGGTACCGAGGCAGGTAGCCATCGCGAGCGATAAGGCTCGTGAGCCTTGGAAAGTCTGCAAACGCAGTATTTGCCGCCAGGATCAAAATCAGTGCGGTGAACAACTGGACGATGTACACCATCCACGAGTGCGAGTTTCCAAAGGCGAATACGGCAACTTGGTAGGCCACCGTCGTATAGTGCTTGTCGTCGTTGGGTAAGAGCGAAAGGTGCGGGAGCTTCATCGCCAACAGGCTGATGCCGAGGAAGAGGATGCTCAACAAGAACGCCATCCAACGAAGAACTTTCGCCGCATTCTGGGCTTCAGGAGGACGGAACGCCTGAACTCCGTTGCTAACAGCTTCTATCCCCGTAAGGGCCGTGCATCCTGCCGCAAAGGAACGAAGGATGATAAAGAGAACGGCGTGGGTGTTTTCCTTTCCGAGCCACGGGGTTGGGTCCAGCACCTGGGGAGGCGTATGAGTTGTCATCGCCCTGTAGGCGCCGAAACCGATCATCGTGAGGATCGAAACAACGAAACCGTAGGTCGGAAAGGCAAAGATGGCACCTGACTCACGAACGCCCCTGAGGTTGGCAAATGCGACGATGCAGATGCAGAACAGGGAGAGCAAGACGAGATGCTTCAACAGAAACGGATAGAGAGCCGTAATGGCCAAAACGCCTGCCGCGATCGAAACCGAAACGGTCAAAACGTAGTCGACGAGCAACGCAGCCGCTGCAAACAGCCCAGCCGTCTCGCCGAGATTCTCCGACGCAACGATGTACGAACCGCCGCCGCTTGGGTATGCGTGAATTGTCTGTTGGTAAGAGAACGCGATGATGACGATCAGCAGGATGAGCGCGAGCGCGATCCAAAGCTGATGGTTCAGGAACCCAGATCCACCTAGAATCAGGACTCCGAGGATCGCTTCCGTAGCATATGCGACCGATGAAAGGGAGTCCGAGCTAAACACCGGTAAGCCGAAGAAAGGCGTTAGGCGTTCATGGTGGGCCTGTGAGCTGGGAATTGGAGCGCCCAGCAGAGCCCTTCGGATACGTTGCAAAGCGCTGGGTTTCGGCGAATCAAGCATATAAAAGCGTCAGATGATTTTAATGGCTAGTTTTCTGCCACGGCCGGCGATTCAGTCGCGACCACAAGAATATCAACCGTTCTAAGCGCTTTGACGAGTTCGGTGAGCACTGCGGGCTTTAAAATCTCTTGGAACCTGTTTCTTTGGGGATGCCCCAGTATCAATTGGGTGACATTCCTTTCTTTTGCAAATTCGATCAGCATCGGCGCGAGCTCACCCTTAAGCGTAAATGTCTGGATGCCCAGGCGCTCGGCAAGCTTAAAATCGTCTTCGAGGATCTTCTTCTCTCGGTCGCCGATCGGGCCTTCTTCGACATGCACCGCAAGGACTTCACCGTGCATGCGTTGTCCCATTCTCCAACCTCGGCGGATCAGTCGCAATGCGCTTCGAGTCGGGCTGATGCAGATCATCACACGATCTTGAGCTGCCCAAGGCTTTTCAATTCGCTTTTCCTTTCGATATTCGACAAGATCTTCGTCGACGCGACTTGCAGCTTCCCTCATGGCAATTTCGCGGAGCGCGCTGAGGTTGCCCTCACGGAAGAAGCTGACGACTTGAGAACCGACTTTTTCGATCGGAAAAACGTCGCCACGGTCGAGGCGATTGATCAGAGCCCTTGGGGTCAGATCGACGTACTCGACTTCGTCGGCATCGCGAAGCATCTGGTCCGGAACCGTGTCCTTTATGGCGATGCCCGTGATATCGGAAATATTGTCGTTTAGGCTTTCAAGATGCTGAACGTTGACAGTAGATAGGACGCGCATCCCGGCGGCTAGCAAAATGTTGACGTCTTGCCAGCGTTTCTCTCTCGTCGAGCCCGGCGCATTTGTATGCTGCAGGTCATCTACAAGGACGACGTGGGGATGTCTCGCGATAATCGCATCGACGTCTAGTTCAGGCTTTCCTCCAACCATCTTGGGAGGAACGCGGTCGAGGCCGACTTCGAGCTCTTCGACCGGTTTCCGGCCTCGCCCTTCGATGATTCCGATCACAACATCTTGCCCTCGAAGGCTCCTTCGATGGGCCTCCTCAAGCATTGCGTGCGTTTTGCCGACTCCCGGGGCATATCCGAGGAATATCTTGTGTTTGCCACCCTTGGGGCTGGACTTCTGGTTACTATCGGGCATTGTCTTCGGCTAGGCTGACTGTAAGAACGGAATCGAGCCAGCGCTGTAGGCTACTCGATAGGTCCTCTATTTGGAGCATTTTATCAGGCGGTGGCGCTGCATTTTGCCACAGATAATTTGCGAGGGCCTCTTCGCACATCGCTTGCCAGAAATGGAGTTCTCCTGGTACCGATTCGGAATCCGAATAGGCCTTAACCAGCTCTACAACGTAGGCATGGAGAACCACCTTGACATTTGACGCGGTCCCATCGGAGTGGTTCACGTGAAAAACGCAAAGAATATCGCCGGTCGCTTCGTCAACTGACCGATGATCCAATTCAAAGCTAAACCCGTTTATAGTTGTTCGGGTGAATTCCTTACATGCCATTCCGACAGGAACGGCAGTTAAGCGCTGTACAGGTCGCTCTAAAACCGCTTTGACCGAGTTCCTAAGCGTCTCCGTCGTAAACGGCTTTCGAAGGAAATCCGATGCGCCGGCTTGAATGGCTTCAAGGGCTAAATCGATGGTGCCAAAAGCAGTGATCAAAATGAGGCGGGCATCGGCAGAACGCTTGAAAATCTCATGCTCGACGTCGATTCCGGACATCCCTGGCATTCTTTGATCGAGGAGGACCAAGTCCCAACTGGAACCGTCACCAAACTTCTTCAAGCCTTCGGGGCCGTCGTTAGCGGTCTCGACCTCGTAGCCCACGTGCGCTAGGGCCAGCTTGATCATCATTCTTAGACTTGATTCGTCGTCAACAACAAGAATTCTTGCGCTCAAGCTATCATTTCCCCGCCCATCGGCACCTTTTTTATTGGCAACGTAAATATAAATGCGCTACCTTTTCCGACTTGGCTCTCTACAGTCATATCTCCACCATGCGCCTGCACAATGTTTCTTGCTATTGAAAGACCGAGCCCGGCGCCTCCCTGAGTCGCCCCAGGAACCTGCACAAACCGATCGAAGATCCGTTTTCGGTATTCCTCAGGAATGCCTTCGCCCGTGTCTTCTACCGATAAGATTACTTCATTCTCGGTAGATCGCGCCCGAACTGTAACGGAGCCTCCCGGCTGCGTATGGCGAATCGCGTTGGCGATCAAATTCGTCAGAACTCGTCCTATTTGAAGCTGATCTGCATGCACGGTGGGCAAGTTTGCTGCCAAAACCAGCTCCAAATCGACTCCCTTTTTGCGGGCTTGTATCTTGAGGTTGTCCACTGGATGTTTTGCTAAACTTTCGACAGAAATCTCCTCTAATCGGGGTGGCGACGCGCCTGCCTCGAGTTTCGTGACGTCGAGCAGATCACGCATGAGCCGTTCCAGTCGCTCGAGGTCTTCGTGTTGAGTCTCAATCACCTCAGCCTGCTCCGGCGTCAGAGGGCCGGCAACGCCTTCGCGAAGGAGATGGTTGGCAAGGATTAGCGATGTTACAGGCGACCGTAAGTCGTGAGAGGCCACTCCGATGAATTCGCTTTTCATTTTGTCAATAACCTTGAGATGGGTTATGTCTTCCAAGACAGTGACGCTTCCAACAAGCCGATCATCGTCCTCTTTCATTGGAGTCACTCTCAAACGATATGTTCGGTGGTCCTCTCCGACTTTGAGCTGGACCTGGGCGGATTCGTCCTCTCCCGCCATAACCTGTTCGGCATTGACAGCGTTTTCGATCGCCTTAAGTATTCGATGGTTGGCAATATGTTCCGACACGAGTTTGCGGGACAATTCGGGGACGGAGCCAAAGATCGCTTCGGCAGCCTTATTTAGCCTCACGATCTGGAGATTTGCGTCTGTAACGATGACAGGGTCGTACATCGACTCCAACGCAGTTTCTGAAATTCGCTCGAGACTTCGAATCTTCTTCTTCTCATCTTCTCGAACCGCGGAGAGTCGCACAGCCATTTGGTTGAAGCTTTCGGAGAGAGCTCCGATTTCGTCGTTCCGACGCTTCATGCTATTCGGGCTTAGATCGCCCTCAGCAATCCTTTCAGCGTGCTTCTTTAGCGCCCTGAGAGGTGTGAGGATCAATTGAATCATCGAACTGGCGATGACCACCGCGGCGATCGTGGCAATGATGGATACGATCACGCTTTTATAGAACGAGCCCTGCGTGTCAGCCATCGCGGCATCGTTGTCGTCGACAATCGCCTGGCGACTTGCGGCCAGGAGGTCCTCGGTTAGGACGGCAATCTTTCGGAGTTCTGGACGGATGAAGTTCTTGTACTGTTGAGGGTGCTTTAGCAGCACAGACTCGCCTGCCGTGTCGAAATATCCGTTCGATACGCGCATCACTTTGTCGTATGCCCGGCCGATATCGGAAAGAATGGTTTTCTGCTCGGCAGTAGTTACCGAATGCAATCCAGATTGATATGCCCTTTGGAACGTATTCGCAGCGCGCTTATAGGTCGCCCGCGCTTCGTTTGTATCCTGGCTTGACAGTAAAGCAAAAGCGGTTTCCTCCTCATGCAAGCCGTCGGTCATTTCGTGAGCGGCCTGAATTGTCTGGAAATTGCCCTTCAGAACTCTATCGATCGATCGGGTTAGTGAAAAGAAGCCGACACTTGCGGCGCTCATTACGAGACCCATCAATAGCACTAGCAGCAGATGGCTCAGGATTAACTGGCTCCGCAGACTGTGCATACATTATTGTGCGTCAACCTGGCAAGATACTCCCACTGTGTCACGTTCGGTAATGACTTATTGCCAGTCAATGCAAGTTATTCGAGACCTTGTCCTGCCATTGGCAAGGACTGTTCGCGTTGCGCTAAGAGATGCGGGCGGTTTTGCACTGGCAGAATCGGTGGGTGCAAGAGAGCCCAATCCCAGATTCGACAACAGTGGCGTTGATGGTTACGCAATCGGTTCGATTCACGATTCCGAAGGTGGAGTCCGCCTTCGGATTCAAGGAATTGTTGCGGCAGGAGAATCAAGTCAAGTTCAGATTGAACCTGGATCGGCAGTAAGGATCTTCACGGGTGCGCCGACTCCGGCGAATACATTCGGCATTGCGATGCAAGAAGATGTTGAGGTCGATGGCGACAGCATTATTCTCCGAAGTCAGGTTCGAATCGGTGAATTCATCCGCCGGCGAGGAGCAGAATTTGACGAGGGTGCTGAGTTGTGTCGGGTCGGTACTGTCGTCGACTCCGGTATTGCCGCACTCCTTGCGTTCGCGGGATATGTTGAGCCCCTGGTCTACCAGGCTCCGAGAGTCTCGGTTCTGACAACTGGGGATGAACTCGTCGAGCCAACCGAAGTCCCCATCGGCGGACAGATCCGCGACACCAACTCGGTGATGCTAGCAATGCAGGTCAGACAGTCAACTGGCCGGTTGCCTTCAACCACAAGGGTCATTGACGACCGAGAATCGCTTAAATTCGCACTTATCCAAGCCACAGCCGAAAGCGACCTGGTCATCTTGTCGGGGGGGGCATCGGTCGGTGATCGCGACTTTGTCGCCGGCTTGGTCGCTGAAATCGGAACCGTTTTTTTTCACGGCGTGGCCATTAGGCCCGGAAAGCCAATTCTGTTCGGAAAGATTGGCGAGTGTTTTGTTTTTGGCCTGCCAGGAAACCCTGCAAGCGCCTTTGTCTGCTTTGAGATTTTTGTCAGAGAGGCGATTCGCCGATTGTCGGGATGGGGGGAACCCGAGTTGCTTTGGACCGAACAAACCGTTGGGTTCGACCACCCGAACTGCCGCCGGGAGGACTTCGTAAGGATTCGGGTGGAAGGCTCGCAGGTAGTGGAGTCTGGGCATCAAGGTTCCTTCGGGATCGGCTCTCTTGGCAGGGCGCATGGCATTGCGAGGTTTCCGGCCTCTCACGACGTTTCGTCAGGAACGGTGTGCCCAGTTCTGTGGCTGAAATAACTCAGCGCCGGTTGGAATAAACTATTCCCAAGAGTATGAGACCCCTTCTGATTACGATTCCCGCCGGTTGCTTATTGGCTTGCTTGGGTGGACTGTTGTGGGTTCAGGCAAAGGCTAGAAGTGAGATGCCGAACTCGAATTCAGTGGACATCGTCACGAATCAACCGCGCCACCTCGTAACCGAAGCGATGACGGCAGAGACGGAAGCCCGTCTCAACAAGTTAGAACCGGCGATCACAGCCTCCGATGTAAATGGGACAACGGTCTCGATTGCTCCGAGCAATGGTCAGAGACCTCAATTCGTTTACTTCGTTCTCGACGGATGCCCATGCAGTTTCGACGCAGAACCGTTATTTCACGATCTGTACAAGCAATTCAAAGGGCACGTCGATTTCGTGAGCGTGACGAACGGCACACTTGAAAAGGCGAAACTTTGGAATAGCGAACTCTCCGTCCCGTATCCGGTCGTCCCCGACCCGAAGGAAGAGATTATCCATGCGTATGGGGCGAAGGCAGCCGTCTATAGCATTCTGATCACCCGAGACGGCCATATCGCGAAGATGTGGCCGGGATACTCGAAGGATCTCCTATTGGAGATGAACAAACTGATGTCCAAGCTGGCAGCAGTTCCGGAAAAGCCGTTTGACACCAAATATGCTCCAAAAGTCAAAGCGACTGGTTGCGCGTTTAGCTCGGCTGACTTGAAGTAGCGCTTCCTAGGGCATTTAGCCTCGATACTAGGCTCCTATTTCAGAGAATCGACTGGTTTAGCTTTCGATTGTCGATTCTCCAGGATCGTAATCCCCTCCTCGTTCGTCACTCCACAAAACAGTGGAGATTCCGAGCTTTGCCGCAGCAACGACAACAGCGGTGAGTCGATCGTCGCGAATCGGACGATTGGGTCTTGGTTTTGGCTTTGTAGCAACCATGTTCGCGTCGGTGCTTAAGCTCGATTTCCAGAGGTTCCGCACGGTTGCCGGTCTTGGTTTCGATTCATTGGGTTGATCATGAAAGTCATTGAGCCGCGTCAAAAGCCAACCGAGGTTTCACGATCTCGCACCTTCGTCGCGAACCTCCTTGCCGACGACTTCGAAGTTCGTGATCGAATCGATCGAGTCGAACGCGTAGAGATCGACTTACCGGAAGCGGAGACTGGTCCAATTCCGGCGACTTCGCCAAAACAGCAAGAGCCGACGAAGGCGGCGCCATCGTCGCAACCGGCAAGGCTTGTTTCGCTTGATGCTTTCCGGGGGCTGACGGTTGTCCTCATGCTGATCGTGAATAACATCGCGCTGGACAAATACACGCCCGATATGTTCACCCACGGAGCTTGGAATCAAGGGCTGCGGCTCGCCGACTACGTCTTTCCGTGGTTCCTGCTTTGCGTGGGGCTGGCGATCCCTTTTTCGTTTGCATCGTTTAAGAAGAAGGGATTGCCGAGTTGGCGACACGACATCAAGATCGTTGGCAGGGCAGTGGGGCTCGTCGCACTCGGTTGTCTAGTCAACGCCGCGATCTCACGGCAAGTAGTGTTCACCCTCGGAGTACTTCAACTCATCGGTTTGTCGTATCTCGTAGCGGCGTTCGCTTACGAGCTGCCAATTGTTAGACGGACGATCATCGCCGTCATCATGCTTGCAGGGTACGGAATGGCGATTAAATGCCTGCCTTTCCCTGGTGCGCACGCCGGAACGTTCCTGGAGAACTCCAATCTCATCGACCACATCAACCGGACCTACTTGGTGATATACAACCTCGACGGGTTGCTATCGGTGATTCCCACGGCGGCACTCATGATTTTGTCAACGCTGGTCGGCGACGCACTGATCAACCGCAAACTGAACCCACTGCGCAGACTTACGGCAATGGCCGTGGTCGGTGCCGTCATGGCTGTGGCAGGGGTTTGTTCGAATACGTTTATTCCGTACAACAAACCAGTTTGGACACCATCCTATCTGCTGTTAACAGGTGGTGTGGGCCTTCTTCTACTCGCTGCCATCTACCTGTTCACGGACGCCATCCGATGGACGAAATGGCCGTTCCCACTTCTAGTCCTTGGATCGAATGCAATATTGGCGTACGTATTGCCAGTTCTTTGCAAGGTGATGGTATTCTCGACTTGGGCGGTCTATACCGCGGCGGGTAAGATGTCGCTCCAAGAAGCTTGTCTGAATTCGCTTGTCGATCGCCTAGGTAGGGTATCAGGCGGATGGACCTACACTTGGTTATACATCTGCTCTTGGTGGTTGATTTTGTTTGTTTTGTATCGAAAACGCGCCTTTGTCAGGATTTAGCGTTATGAATGCTTGATGGAATCGGAACCGATTTTTTTCGACCCGCACGGCAAGCGTCGTGTTCGAATGTCACGGTTCGCTGCAATCGTCAGTACCGTCATCGCAGTTGCGAGCACGATCTTCGCGATCATCATGTGCTTTACAATTCCGGCACTTAGCGACCCTGCGCCAAAGGCACACAAGACTCCAGGTTTGCTGGCGAACTTGCCGGTAACGAATACGAAGAAGTCAATCTTCCTAAGCAGCAAGGCGCGCAAAGACCTTCTGACGGAAATCGACAGGACACAAGCAAAGACAAAGGCCCCGCCAACCCATGTCGAGAAAATCATCGCAGGCTTTTATGCACCCTGGGAAGAGTCTGGAATTCACTCACTGAATGCTTACAAATCCCAACTGACCCATGTCATTCCGGCGTGGCTGACCCTCGGCAGCGATGGAACGAGCATCGATTTTACGGATTTCGATCTCGATGAAAACCCAAAGAACCAAAGGGTTATCGAGATTGCCCATAGCGTTGGCCTACGTGTCGTTCCGCTTATTAGCAACAGCAAACTTGGGAAATGGAATTCACGATCGGTTCACTTGCTGCTTAGCTCGCCTAAAAACCAACTAGACATGGTCGAGAAGCTCTACAAGTGGGTGACTTTAAACAAGTTTCAAGGAATCAACATCGACTTCGAGGAGCTTGAGCCGGCCGACTACGGAAAGCTCTCGACCTTTGTCGGAATGCTTCATTCACGTTTCCATCCGTCGAACTTAGGAGTAAGCGTCGACATCGAGGCCTCGACCGATAACGTGAAAACTAAGGCACTGGCCGATGCATCCGACTGGCTGATGCTGATGGCATACGACGAGCATTCCGAAGATGACGAGCCTGGACCCATCGCCAGTTCCGATTGGTCGGAGACGCTTCTGGAATCGACACTTCAGGTGATACCGGCAGAAAAAGTAGTGCTCGGCATTGGCAACTATGCGTACGACTGGAACACAAAGAGGGGTGGGCAGGCAGATAGCTTGAGCTTTCAGGAGGCGATGGACACTGCCAATGGATACAGCGATTCTCCGCCCTCGACCGTAATCCATTTCGATCCGGACAGTCAGAACAGCACGTTCACGTACGCCGATGAGAAGGACGAGGTTCACCGGGTGTGGATGCTCGATGCGGCATCGGCATACAACCAGTGGCATTCGGCTCGCGGATATGGTCTGCGTGGCGCTGCGGTTTGGGCTCTTGGTCAAGAAGATCCTGGGATCTGGTCGTTCTTAGGTCCTAAAGCCTTTACCAGCGAGATGAAAACCAAATCGCTGGAAGAAGTGAAGTTCCCGTACTTCATCTCCAACGTCGGAAAAGGCGAACTGCTGCGGGTTGCCGACCTTCCAACCCTTGGACAACGGTCATTCCAGACTGACTCCGATGGAGTGATCGTAAACGAGCAGTATCAGAAATACGCGTTTCCGTATGTGCTTCAGCACTCTGGCTACGTTGCCAAAAAGCTTTGTCTTACCTTTGATGACGGCCCCGATCCCACCTATACGCCAAAGATATTGGACGTGCTCAAGGAGCTAAAGGTGCCTGCGGCTTTCTTCATCGTGGGTAAGAATGCAGAAGAGCACTCAAACCTCGTTCAGCGCGAATACGATGAGGGCCACGAGGTCGGAAACCACACCTTTTCGCATCCCGATTTGGGTGCGATAGGGCAGTTTCGCGCCGAACTCGAGATCAACGCTACCCAACGCGTTATTGAAACGATTCTTGGCAAATCGACTATCTTCTTTCGACCGCCCTACAACGCGGACTCCGAACCAAGCAACAAAGAAGAGCTGACGCCAGTAGCGATTGCCGCCCAGCTTCACTACGTGACGGTTGGCGAGAAGATCGATCCACAGGATTGGAACCTTCGCGAGGACGAGGCGAACGGAGAAACTCGGCCTAAGACGGGAGCTGACATTGCAGCCGACGTCATCTCACAGATTCATCGATCGTTGGATACCGGCGATGAAGGGAACATCATTCTTCTCCATGACGCGGGCGGCAATCGCGACGCGACTATTGCCGCGCTTCGATCCTTTGTTCCCGAGTTGCAGAAAGAAGGGTTTAGCTTCGTAAGCATCGCCGAGTTGATGGGGAAGACGAGAGATCAGGTGATGCCGGATACGCTCCCCTCCGAACGATTCACGATCTTCCTCGCCAGGATCGAGTTTGGAACGGTGTTCACGATCGACTGGCTTTTGGCGATTGGGTTTCTCGTTGCGATTTGGCTCGGATTTGCGCGGCTGTTCCTTGTGACGCCGCTTGCCCTAATCGAGAGTCGACGGCAGGCTCGGCGAGTTTATTCGGCTAGTTTCAAGCCTGAAGTTGCCGTCGTGATTGCGGCGTTCAATGAAGAGACGGTCATCACGCGAACGATCGCCAGCGCACTCGGCTCCAACTATCCGATCAAAGAGGTCATCGTCGTCGACGACGGATCTACGGACGGAACGAGTAAAGCGGTACAGGATGCTTACGGCAACGATCCGCGGATTCGGTTGATTACCCGAGTCAACGGAGGCAAGTCGGCTGCCCTGAATGACGCCATCCGTGTCTGTCAGTCGGAATTCATGATGTCGATCGACGCGGACACACAAATCGATCCCGATGCGATCGGACTGATGGTGAGGCATTTCGAAGATCCGAAGGTGGCCGCCGTCGCAGGAAATGTGAAGGTTGGGAATCAGGTCAACATCCTGACCCAGTGGCAGGCGGTCGAATATACGACAAGCCAGAATATCGACCGTCGAGCCTATGCGATGCTGAACAGTATTACGGTCGTTCCCGGTGCGATCGGCGTCTGGCGGCGAGAAGCAGTGGTCTCTGCAGGAATGTATGTCAGCGATACGCTTGCGGAAGACATGGATTTGACTTGGCGATTGCGGCGGGCAGGCTACCGTCTCGAGAACGAATCGAACGCACTTGCATACACCGAAGCACCGCAGAGCTTTGGCGCCTTTTTCAAGCAGCGGTTCAGGTGGGCTTACGGAACGCTTCAGTGCCTTTGTAAGCATCGCCGCGCCCTATTTCACAACGGGTTTTTTGGTTGGCTGGCTTTGCCGACGCTTTGGCTTTTCCAGATCGTCTTCCAAGGTTTGGCGCCGCTTGTCGACCTCCAGGTTCTTTATTCGCTTGTTGGATACGGGGCGGCGTTCTTGGACCATTGGCGCCACCCGCACGCAGAACTCTCCTCGCTACCATCGGCATCGTCGTCGATGCTTCAAGTCGGTTTCTTGTATGCCGTGTTCTTTCTTGCCGAGTTGATTTGCGGTTTTATCGCCTATCGCCTTGAAAAGGAGAGGTATTCAGCCCTTTGGTGGCTGTTCTTGCAGAGGTTCGCCTATCGGCAGATCATGTACGGAGTGGTGTACAAGTCCATGCTTAGAGCGATCGGTGGCGGTCGCCAAGGGTGGGGCAAGATCGACCGTACGGGGACAGTTAAGCTACCGAAAGCTCGGTAAATTGGCCCGGACGAAGGGACTCGAACCCCCAACCCTCAGTTCCGAAGACTGATGCTCTATCCATTGAGCTACGTCCGGTCGACGGAAAATTGTACCACCAGGAGACGGGCGGAGAGCGTTGAAGCGCGACAGCGTTGAGCGTTCAAGGGAAAAATCGCCCCCTGGTCAACCTCAATCCTCAAAATCATCCCCTTGAACGCTCAAACGCTCAAACGCTCAAACGCTAACCGCCATTGCTAGCAAAGCTGCGCCTCGGGCGAAGAGAACAAGACCTTGCAGATTCTCCGCATCGATGCGGAGGCTTGATTCACGTTTGCAAACGCTTTCGTCGGCCCGCCAAGGCCGTCGATCGTCTTGCCAAGCAGCGATTGCTTTTCGGCCGACAACGCGACGTCGAAGATATCGAGGATCGTCGTCACATACTCGCTGGAGTTCTTGGTTTCGTGGTCGGAAACAAGCTGCTCGATGATCTGTTGCCCAGGCGCTCCGTTTTTGCCGCGTGGGCTAAACATAAAGTCTTGCCAGCGGATTCTCTCCAGCATCGTCGCGGTTGTGAGCCACGCAGAACCCCATTTCCATCCGCTGACGTCGAACGGATAGAGCATATCCAGGCCCTGGTTGCGCATGGTTCTTGCGACCTGACCGACTTCATCCTGAGCAATCGGCAACATACTCTGAGTCGGCAGGGCGTTGCTCGGACGGCGTGCTGCCAAGCGAGGTCCAAACCCGACTTGCCGTAACTGACCGACGACAAAATCAACTGGGCTCTTGACACGGGTACGGATGCACTTTTCGCTCCAGAACTCGTCCGATTCGGCGAGGGCCTTCAGGAACGGCTTGATGTGGAGGTCGTTCTTAAACCAGATCTTTACGAATTTGTCGACTGTTGCCGGCGAGGGGTTGTCGTAAGCGAAGTACGTGAACAGCTTTGCTACCATTCGCTTGGCGGTTATCGGGTGATAGGCAAGCACCCTGAGGAACGTGTCGGCGTCGTATGCTGCAGTTTTGCCAAGAATCGTCTTGTGCCCAAAGTCGCGCATCTCAGGCGAAAAGCTTGAGGCAACCAGTGGCCAGCCGTGCTCGATCGCACCCTGGATCTTCTGATTCTGGTCACCGCCGAGGCGCTCATAGATCGGATAGCGCAAGCTCCACCCAAGAAATGTTCGGGAAGCCTCTTGTACGTCCTTTTCGGTGTAGTTTCCGATTCCGAGCGTGAAAAGCTCCATCACTTCTCGGGCGAAATTTTCATTCGGATGGCCCGGAACGCTTTGGTCCAGGTCGAGCCAACGAAGCATTGCCGGCGATTTGCTCATTGCTGCGAGCAGAACGGCAAAGCTCCCCGATGCATTCTCGCGCATCGTGTCGACATAATTGTGCATCAGCGGGCCAAAGTCGCACTTTGATCCGCTGATTGCGAAGTGGTTGTGCCAGAACAGTGTCAACTTCTCTTCGAGCGGCCGGTCCGTTGTGAGCATCCGGTATTGCCACCACGACCGTACACGGGTCGGGTCTAAGCCGTATTTTGCGTCTTGCTGGACGTACCACTCCCACACTTGAGGGGTCTGGCCCACCGGCACCTTCTCGTAGTTGATCAGTCGATCCAGCGCTCCATCAACGCCTAGCGGCAGGTACTTGTCGACTTCGAGTCGTCCAGCTCCTAGTCCCAAACGGCGAAGAAGATGGGAGACCTTCTGATCAGCATCCATATCGATAACTCCTGTGCAAACACGCAATGACGGAATCCTATCGAAAATGTTCGGTAGGGAACATATCGAATTGGCATCGTCGAACGACTCATCTTACAACTGCTGCGATTCGAGTGCGAATAACGTGACCTTTCGATTCGGTGCGCTCTAAACCGTTATTGCGGTCAAGTCGATTGTTTTCTCACGCTACGATTTTCCGTGACGAAAGACAGTGCTCTATAGATCGCAATTTCGATAAACCGCCGTCAGAATCGTGCAGCCAGTCCGTTAAGAAGTAAATAATCCGATTCGTAGAGTTTGCCAATCCCCGCCATGAGCCAAACGCTGACCCTTCCGCTTCTAGGTCTTGATGATGCCTTTCCAGAGAACTTGTATGTTCTCCATCATCCGTCGAGCAACAAATACGGGTGCTTCTGCCATGAAGGTATCCATGGCCTGGCTTGCTTCAGCACCGAAGAGGGCGCTGTCCGTTTTGCAGATTGGATCGACCTTGTCGGGATGACGACGAGAGAGGTCACATTCGATGAGGCAAGGGAAGTCGCCAAAGACCGCCCCCTCCCCGTCGTCTCTTTAATGCTCCTCGACTCACTCCAGTCGCCGAAGATTCATTACGTGCGGTAAGAGCGCTGCGCGCTCGGTGTTGCGGTGTTGCGAAGGTTTTGGGTCGCACCTGTTGCGTGCTCCGGTATTTCGGTATCAGTGGCTGTTCTGCTTCTTAGTTGATCCTTGGCGAAGTCTTCCGCAATACCGTAACACCTCAATACCGCAAGTCCGATGGATGGTCTTTTAGCACTCCCGTCCGTCTTTTGCTAATTTCCGTTGACTGACGCTGTGTCCGCTGGAGTAAACTTTAGCAGTCGAGGCTGGCGAGTGCTAGCTTCTTACCTGGACAACAGATTTTGGAGGAACAAAAATGGCAAATCTAAAGCCGCTCGGCGATAAGGTCGTCGTACAGCTAGTGGAGCAGGAGGAGAAGACCGCTTCCGGCATCTACCTTCCCGACAGTGCAAAGAAGAAGCCCCAGGAGGGCAAGATCATCGCAATTGGCGGTGGTCGAGTGCTAGACAGCGGAGAGCGAAACTCCCTGACCGTAAAGGTCGGCGATCGCGTCCTGTTCAGCAAATATGGCGGAAACGAGGTTACGGTCGACGGTCAGGATTACACGATCCTCGACGAGGACCAGATCTACGCAATTTTGAGTTAATCGGGCCTTGGGTGACAAGGATAGAGCACGGATGCGTTAAAGCGTCCCAGGGAAGTTTGCAAAACACTCAAATACCCTCGAAGGCTCAAACGCTATGACGCTATAGCGCTTTCCTTGAACCCAATCCCTCCCCTAAACGGAGAAAAGAGAAAATGGCAGCAAAAAATCTTCTATACGATGAGAACGCGAGACGTGCGCTTGAGCGCGGCGTCAACAAGGTGGCAGACGCGGTCAAAGTTACGCTCGGTCCGAAAGGCCGAAATGTCGTCTTGGACAAGAAGTGGGGAAGCCCAACGATCACGAAGGACGGAGTTACCGTTGCCAAGGAGATCGAACTTGAGGATCCGTACGAGAACATGGGCGCACAGCTTTGCAAAGAGGTCGCCAGCAAAACCAACGACGTAGCCGGCGACGGTACGACGACGGCAACGGTTCTCGCGCAAGCGATCGTCAACGAAGGCCTTCGCTACGTCGCAGCAGGCGGAAACCCGATCGCAGTCAAGCGAGGCATCGACCACGCTGTTGACCACGTTATCGCCACCATCAAGAAGCTATCCCAGCCGATCAAGGACAAGGAACAGGTTGAGTTCGTTGCCACGATCGCAGGCAACGATGGCGAGATCGGCAAGCACGTCGCTGAAGCGATGGACAAGGTCGGAAAAGACGGCGTCATCACCGTCGAAGAGTCGAAGGGCCGAGACACGCAACTCGACGTCGTCGAGGGAATGCAGTTCGACCGCGGCTACATCAGCCCCTACTTCGTAACCGATCCCGAGAGAATGGAAGCCGTTCTAGAGAATCCTCTGATCCTCATTCACGAGAAGAAGATCAGCAACGCACAGGACTTCCTTGGCTTCCTTGAGAAGGCTGCGGCTACGCGACGCCCAATCCTCATCATTGCTGAGGACATCGAAGGCGACGCGCTCGCAACTACGGTTCTGAACAAGATCCGAGGCGTGCTTCAGATTGCAGCGGTCAAGGCCCCAGGCTTTGGCGACCGACGAAAGGCGATGCTCGAAGACATCGCGGTTCTTACCAACGGCAAGTTCGTTAGCGAAGACCTCGGCACCAAGCTCGATAGCGTGACCACCGATATGCTCGGAACCGCGAAGAAAGTCGTCATCACGAAAGAAGAGACGACGATCATCGAAGGCGCGGGTTCGAAGGATGCCGTCCTCGGACGAATCAGCCTCATCCGGAACCAGATCGAGAAGACCGACAGCAACTACGATCGCGAGAAGCTTCAGGAGAGACTGGCCAAGCTGAGCGGCGGCGTTGCCGTCATCAAAGTCGGTGCGAGCACTGAGACTGAACTCAAAGAGAAGAAGCACCGATACGAGGACGCTCTTAGCGCAACTCGAGCGGCTGTCGAAGAGGGAATCGTCGCCGGCGGCGGAGCAACACTCCTTCGCGCAGCAGCAGCCCTTTCCACCGAAGGCGTTACCGGTGACGAACTCACTGGCCTTCTGATCGTGCGACGCGCTCTCGAAGAGCCGCTTCGACAGATCGCGAAGAACGCTGGCTACGAAGGTTCGGTAATCGTTGAGAAGGTCCGCGGCGCCAAAGAGAACTTTGGCCTCAACGCCCTGAACGGCGAAATCGTCGACCTGCTGAAAGCCGGTATCGTCGATCCTGCCAAGGTGACCCGAAGCACGATTCAGAACGCAGCTTCGATCGCCGGTCTGATCCTTACCACCGAGACGCTCGTCGTCGACAAGCCTGAGCCTAAGAAGGCGGGCGGCGGTGGCGGCGGAGCCCCTGGCATGGGCGGCATGGGCGACTACGACATGTAGTCGATTGAACGCTGAGGCATTAAGCTTCGCAAGCGTTCAAGCGATCGAGGGAGACCGGAGGTATTCCGGTCTCCCTCTTTTGTTCTTCGCCTGGTCGATTAGCTCATTTGGACCACAAACGTATCGTCTACTTCAACGGCTAAACGGATTCGTATGCTTTACGGGTAAACCCATTCCATGCCCGTTTACAACCACGCCAAACAGGTCTATGCCGATTGGGGAGTAGATACAGAGGCCGCAATTCAGCGCGCTTTGGCCTTGCCGATTTCCATTCATTGCTGGCAAAGCGACGACGTTAACGGTTTCGAGACCCACGACGGGACAACCGATTCCGGTGGAATCATGGCCACCGGCAACTATCCAGGGCGATCTCGGAACGGCGACGAACTGCGTCAGGATTACGATCGCGTGTTATCCCTGGTTCCCGGCGAGCATCGAGCGAATCTCCATGCGATCTACGCCGAAACTGGCGGCAAGCCAGTGGGTCGAGACGAGCTAGAACTCGAGCATTTCGCGCGATGGATCGACTGGGCAGCCAGTAAAAAGATCAAGCTCGACTTCAATCCCACGTACTTTGCGCATCCGCTGGCCGCATCGGGTTACACGCTATCCCACGCCGACCCGGTAATTCAGTCGTTCTGGATTCGACACGGCATCGTTTGCCGAACGATTGCGAGCGGGATGGCGCAAGCGCTTGGCGGAGAATGCGTCATCAATCACTGGATTCCGGACGGTGGCAAGGATGCGACCGCGGACCGATGGTCTCCACGAAAGCGGTTGGTCGAAGCATATGACGAACTACTCAACGAATCGCTTGTGGGGTGTACCGATGCCGTTGAAAGCAAGCTGTTCGGATTGGGTTCCGAGGACTACGTTGTCGGTTCATTCGAGTTCTATCTGAGCTACGCGCTTTCGCGAAAGGTTGTTCTGTGTCTCGATATGGGACATTTTCATCCGACCGAGTCAATCGCCGATAAGCTCTCCTCGATCATGCAGTATCAGGATCGCCTCTTGATGCACACAAGCCGTCCGATGCGCTGGGACAGCGATCATGTCGTCGTGTATAGCGACGACCTGCGAGCGGTATTCACAGAGCTTCAGCGAGGCGATGCGCTCGATCGAGCGATTGTTGCTCTGGACTTCTTCGACGCCAGCATCAACCGGATCGGGGCCTACGTTGTAGGAATCAGAGCCACGCGAAAAGCAATCCTGAACGCTTTGCTCGATCCAACTCTAACTCTTCAAAAGCTTGAGCTTGAAGGCAAGAATGCACAAAAGCTGGGCCTGATGGAAGAGCTCAAGACCCTCCCATTTGGCGCTGTTTGGGATGAACTTTGCAGCAGGGCGAACGTCCCCGTCGGCAAAGCCTGGATCTCAGAAATGGAGTGCTACGAGAAGGAAGTCCTGAGTTCTCGAACCTAGCTGGTTCGCGTGCTTCTGCGCGCCCAAGACTTAAGCCCGGCGCAAGCCTCAAGCAGAGTATCTGTTTGAGGCTTGTTCTTTTCCAAGTCGATATATCGACATCAACCCATCCAAGAAATCTGGCTATCTGTGGAGGGCATTCCTTGAGAATGTGGTCAGCAACCCGATATCGCGACATAAATGCGGTTACCCGGGTTTGATCG
>Ga0364860_10118_pt3 | contig 39746 bp, 31 predicted proteins | sample ExccelAu500001D4_FD_206916 | JGI IMG/M metagenome (GOLD analysis project Ga0364860, IMG submission 206916) | Enriched cells from Trout Bog Lake Hypolimnion, Wisconsin, USA - BchlTB.Aug20.5000.01 .D4 | ecosystem: Environmental > Aquatic > Freshwater > Lake > Hypolimnion/Profundal zone | place: USA...
CGGTTGGGGGGTGAAGTGGATTCTCGGCGGCGAGTGCGGCCACATGTGGCGAGTGATTCATCAATACATGGATACGATGAACGGCCCGGCTGACTTTCTTGAAGTGCCGGTTTCACCCGTGACAGGCACGCGCTTCGATCACACAAGGTCGACGAAAATGCTGCACATTGCAGAATTCACTGCTGATCTGATCCATAGTGGCAAGCTCACGCTTGATCCCAGCCGCAATGACAAGTGGAAGGTTACATATCACGATTCATGCAATCCGGCGCGAGGCATGGGATTGCTGGAAGAGCCGCGATATATCCTGAAGAATGTTTGTAACAACTTTCACGAAATGCCCGCAGACACTATCAGGGAACAAACATTTTGTTGCGGAAGCGGTTCCGGACTTGGCACGGATGAAAACCTTGAGATGAGACTTCGTGGCGGGTTTCCACGAGCGAACGCGGTCCGCTACGTCAAGGAGAGGCACGGCGTAAACCTGCTGACCTGTATCTGCGCGATCGACAAGGCAACTTTGCCAACCTTATTGGATTACTGGGTGCCCGGTGTGGAAGTTGCCGGAGTCCACGAATTGCTCGGGAATGCGTTGGTAATGCGCGGCGAAAAGCAGCGTGTAACAAATTTGCGTGGAGAGCCGCTCACCCAAGAGAACACAGGCTCGTCGGCTGAAAATTCCGATGGATCGGGGGCGATTCATGCGTGAGCGGATTCTGATTATCTGCGGAGTTGCAGTTTTCCTCGCGCTGTTTACATATCCGTTTTGGCATGCTGCGGCTGTCTCCACCCGGGCGACGCCTCTACATTTGCAACTTCCAGTAGAGGCCCGTGAATGCGTTGCTCCGATTCCGTACATGGGCAGAGGGCACATGGAGTTATTGATTGGCTGGCGCGAAAACGCTGTACGCCACGGTGCGCGCATGGTGCGTGCCACTAACGGAAAAGTGTACGATGCAAGTCTCACGCACACATGCCTGGGGTGTCACTCGCGACAAGAATTTTGCGACAAATGCCATATCTATTCCGGGGTTTCCACACCCTCCTGTTGGCAATGTCACAACGAATCAAAGTTGATCGCCGGGAGGACGCCATGACGATCACTCGAAAGCAGTTTCTCATTTTCGCCGCGGCGTCCCTGGCAGGAGCTGCGGGTGCCAAGGTTGTTAGTGGCGCTGAGATCGCGCGGGAAACAGCCGCCCCAAAGGGCGCCAAGCGCTGGGCCATGGCAGTTGACTTCCAAAAGTGCCGCTGGGACGAAGGGTGCAACCAGTGCAGCGCGGCATGTAAGAGCGCACACAACTTGCCAGATCTCCCCGACAAGACACATGAAATTAAGTGGATCTGGAAGGAAAAATACCAGACTGCATTCCGGCAGCAATCAGAAGTGGTGAATCCCGCGCTCACCAGCCATCCGCTTTCGCTGCTTTGTAACCATTGCTCGACGCCTGCTTGCACCAAGGTCTGTCCGACCGAGGCTACCTGGAAACGGGAGGACGGTGTCGTGATGATGGATTGGCATCGTTGCATTGGCTGTCGCTATTGCATGGCAGCCTGCCCTTATGGCTCGCGCAGCTTCAATTTTGTTGATCCACGTCCCTATGTTGCGACTGTTAACCCTGATTTCCCGACACGGACCCGTGGAGTGGTGGAGAAGTGCAGTTTTTGCAACGAACGCCTTGATATAGGAAAGATGCCGGCCTGTGTTGAAAGTTGCGTCGAAAAGGCATTGACCTTTGGAGACCTGAATGATGCAACTTCTGAAATTCGCCGCGTTCTCGCGTCCCGTTATGCAATTCAAAGGCAGCCGGAGTTAGGCACCGGACCTGCTGTGTATTACCTGATCTGAGATGAGGGATTCATGATCGAAGAAGCATTGGTCGGAAGCCGAAGATACTGGCTGTGGGTTTCAGCATTGCTTGTCCTCATCGCCATTGGCGGAGTCTTCTACCTTCGTCAGCTCGTTTACGGACTTGGTATGACGGGACTCTCTCGCGATGTAATCTGGGGACTTTATATCTCTCAGTTTACTTTTTTTGTTGGCGTCGCAGCCTCGGCGGTCATGGTAGTGCTGCCCTATTACCTGCACGACTATAAACAGTTCGGCAAGATTACTATTCTTGGCGAACTGCTGGCGGTTGCGGCTGTAACTATGTGCATGTTGTTTATCTTCGTTGACATGGGACAACCCGCCCGCGTCATGAACGTGCTGCTCCATCCGGTGCCCCACTCAATCATGTTCTGGGACATGATCTCGCTTGGAGGTTACCTGCTTCTGAATGCGGTGATCGCTTTCACAACGCTCAGTTCGGAAAAGAAAGGTGTCTCCGCGCCCCACTGGATAAAACCTTTCATCTATCTTTCGATCCCTTGGGCGATCAGCATTCATACTGTGACCGCATTTTTGTATAGCGGCTTAGCCGCGCGCCCGTTCTGGATGACGGCCGTGTTGGCACCGCGATTCTTGGCATCGGCATTTGCCTCAGGCCCAGCACTGCTGATCTTACTCATCCTTGTACTGCGTCGCACTACCGGGTACGATCCGGGCACCACACCTTTGAATAAATTGAGGACCATCATGACCTACGCTGCTACAATCGGCGTGTTTTTCGTTTTGATGGAGCTGTTTACGTCGTTTTATAGCGATCTCCCGGAACATCGCGAACACTTTGCGTATCTGTTCGAAGGCTTGGACGGACAGCACAGTTTGGTTCCCTGGATGTGGGTTTCCGTTGTTCTTATGATTGCAGCCTTGGCAATGCTCTATTCCCCGCGACAGCGCGCAGGGAACAAGGTCCTCGCGGCTTCATGTATCTGCATCTTCATCTCGCTCTGGATTGAGAAAGGAATGGTCTTAATCGTTGGGGGACTGGTCCCGTCACCGCTCGGAATAATAACGAAATATCAGCCCACGATTCCGGAATGGGGGATTGTGGTAGGCATCTGGTCAATTGGCACGTTGATGGTCACTGTGTTTTACAAGATTACGGTAGCGGTTCGTTCAATCTCGTAATTCTTTTCTGAAGAGGTGATTTATGGTTAGTGCTAAATCGGAAGATGTATCGCCGAATACGCTGGCTAAATCAGCTCCACCACCTCAAGCGGTTGCAGCTCCGCCGGGTTCTGCATCGGCGCCGCGATTAACCGAAGACTGGCTGGCGGTATGTATCGGCATCCTGGTTTTCTTACTTTCACTCACGCTCCTGTTTGGAGTGGATTCGCTGGGTTGGGGAATTACTAACTCACTCTGGCTTAACCCGAGTAAATCTCTTGCTCCTGTTTCTAAAGCCTATGCTCATCTACCTGGTTTGATCTCCTTGTTGGCCACTTATGTATTTATGTTGGTAGTTTTGCTCGTCGGTGCTAAGGGCTTGGGAGCAGACCTGAAAAAATTTGCCAAAGGATTTACCGCAGTCTTTATCTTTAGTTACATATGCTGGTTTATTGGCAGCTGGGCTTACATCGCAGCGACTCCTAATGCACGAGTCGGCTTCAAAATCGGCTGGTCGCTAAACCTGACCAATGAGTCTGGCTTCATCATCGCGTTACTCGGCGGACTCGTAATTGGCAATTTCATGCCTAACCTTGCGGCAAAAATGAAGGAAGCCATTCGCCCCGAGCTATACATCAAGACCGCCATTGTAATTCTTGGCGGGTTTCTCGGCATGACCGTCCTGGCTCAGAAGAGTTTGGCGGGCGCGATGCTGTTTCAGGGCGCATGTTCAATTATCATCGCTTACCTGATTTTCTGGCCGGTTGTCTACTTCGTTGCACGGCGCTACTTCGGATTCAGCCGTGAATGGGCGGCTCCACTAGCGTCGGGTATTTCGATCTGCGGTGTCTCGGCGGCAATTGCAACCGGGGGAGCTATACGTGCACGTCCTATCGTCCCGGTAATGGTTTCGTCGTTGGTCGTTATTTTCTCCGTCGTCGAATTGTTATTCCTTCCGTTTGTGGCTCAGCACTTTCTCTATCACCAGCCGTTGGTGGCTGGTGCATGGATGGCTCTGTCGGTGAAGACCGACGGTGCAGCGGTAGCCAGCGGAGCGATTGCCGATGCGCTCATTAGAGCCAAGGCCTCCTCAGTACTGGGATTAATTTTCCAACCGGGGTGGATCATGAGCACTGCTGCGACGGTCAAGGTGTTCATCGACGTGATGATAGGCGTATGGGCGTTCGTATTAGCCTGCGTTTGGTCATCCAAGTTTGATCGTAAGGAAGGAGCGCCACCGGTAAAAGCCAAGGAAATCTGGCAGCGATTTCCGAAGTTTGTTCTTGGCTATGTTGCTACTTTCCTGTTGGTGTTGCTCATCGGGTCAGTTGCGCCTAGCACAGTTGCCAGCCTGAAGGGTGCAATGAGTCAGGCAAATGTATTTCGCGGCCTGTTCTTTGTCATGACCTTTTTCAGTATTGGAGTTGTCTCCAACTTCCGCAAGCTGTGGGAAGAGGGCATTGGTAGACTGGCTGCTGTATACGCGGTCTGCTTGTTCGGATACATAATCTGGGTCGGCCTTGGGATTTCTTGGATTTTCTTCCATGGAATGATGCCGCCGTTGGTGAGGTGATCTATGGCAACACCGAAAATAGCTCCACAGACTTCTCAGCCGCGGTTCTCGGAAGAGATCCGTAAGATGGAATACGAACCGCTAAACTCCGTCGAGATGAAGCTGATCTGGTACACATTCTTTAGCGGAGTTGGATTATTGATAGTGCTGGTAGGAATCAGCAAACTGTTGATTCACTGATCAGAGTGTAGTGGTCAAAGAATCAGTCAGAATATAAATGTTTCCACACGCTTAAAGTTTCACCGGTATATGGTGGATACGAGAAGGCGGACATAGACAAGTAAAACGTCGTGCTCCACTTTCAATTCCACCATTGAGTACTAACCCGATTGCCTAGTATCTGCTTGCAGATGGCCGGCAATCGGGGTTTACCTTGTTGCATACCTGCCTCACCCGGCATCGGCGGGTAGGCTTAACGTGACGGATGGCTGAGTGGCCAGACCGTCATACACGGTTCAGAAAATACACGTACACTCTGGAGGGTTTAGCAAATGCCACCCGTAATCGACAAAACAATATGTGGTAACTGTGGAACTTGTATCGATAATTGTCCGCTTGATGTGCTGCACTGGTCCGCGGACGGTCGCGAAACAGAAGTCAAGTATCCGGAAGAGTGCTGGCACTGCAACGCCTGCAAATTGGATTGCCCGAACGGAGCAATTCAGTTGCGCCTTCCATTGCCTGCGATGTTGCTCTATACCACTTCACCGCACAAAAACTAGCAAATTCCGCCACTGCAGTAAGTGGTAATGGGAGGGTTTAATAATGATTGCAATCGATAAAAAATCAATTGAATGCGATGTGCTGGTAGTTGGTGGCGGTATTGGAGGGCTTATGGCCGCCATCGCCGCTGCGGACGGCGGTGCCAAAGTAGTGGTTGCAGAAAAAGCCAATACTAAGCGCAGCGGATCCGGCGCTACCGGGAATGACCACTTTCAGTGCTATATCCCGGAAATCCACGGCAATGACATTGCACCTATTATGAAGGAAATGAACGAATGCCTTACCGGGGGTTGGCTGGATCAGGACATGACCCATCTCTTCCTTATGGAATCCTTTGACAGGGTCAAGGATTGGGATCGTTGGGGAATTCCGATGAGGCCTCATGGAACCTGGGAATTCAATGGCCATGCCAAGCCGGGCCGACCAAGAATATTCCTTAAATATGGTGGAGCGCCGCAGAAAGAGGTTCTCACACGCGAGGCTCTGAAGCGTGGAGTAACAATCATGAACAAGGTTCCGATCTCCGATGTGATCACCAACAAAGAGGGCGTTGTAATCGGAGCCATCGGAGTCAGCATCGCTGAAGACGAGCCGGAGATGAAAATCTTCCGAACCAAGAACGTCATTCTCACCACCGGAAACACTAGTCGACTCTATTCTCCGCGAACTGCAGGGTGGATGTTTAATACGGCCAACTGTCCCGCCTGCACCGGCGGAGGACGAGCTGCCGCTTATCGCGCCGGAGCCAAGCTGGTCAACATTGAGATGCCGAACACGCACGCCGGCCCCAAGTATTTTGCCCGCTGCGGCAAGGCGACATGGATCGGGGTACTGCGGGATTTAGACGGCAAACCGGCCGGCCCGTTTGTAACCCAGCCCACCAAGGAATTGGGCGACGTGACCGCCGACATTTGGCACGGCGTCTTCACCTACAAGAACAAAGCCGGTCAGTCCGTGTACATGGATTGCTCGGGCATTGCGGAAGAGGATCTCAATTACATGCGTTGGGGGCTGACACAGGAAGGCGACACCTCACTGCTGGAAGCGATGGAGAACCAGGGAATCGACCTGCGTAAACACATGGTCGAATTCCAGCAGTACGAGCCCATCCTGATCGGTCGCGGCGTCCAAATTAATCAAAAGGCCGAAACGGATGTTCCGGGGCTGTACGCTGCGGGAGACGAAGTGGGCAACTTCCGCGCGGATATCGCAGGAGCATGTATTTTTGGTCACATAGCCGGACGGAATGCTGCGGCACGGGCGGCAACAATCAGCAGCTTCGAAAATGCCGAGGATAGCCCCCAGGTCGAGAAGAAGAGAGAGCTCTACTCCCAACTTCTGGACCGGAAATCTGGACCTTCGTGGAAAGAGGCCACGGTTGCGGTACAGAATGTGATGAACGACTATGCGGGCATTGAAGTGCGCTCGGAAGCCCTGTTCAAGACCGGTCTGGAGTATCTAGGTCGTTTGCAAGAGAGCGCTCTTGGTGGCCTGACAGCCAGTAACTCGCATGAGTTGATGCGCTGCCAAGAAGCCTTAGATCTGATTGAAGTCGGCCAACTGATCATGCACGCGGGCGATTTCAGGAAAGAGACGCGCGGCAAACACATACGAGTCGATCATCCTTATACCAATCCGCTATTGGACAATAAGTTTGTTACCGTCCGCCAGGTTAACAGCAACCCTCTGGCGGAGTGGCGCGACAGAACCTAGAATCGCGCTTCATAAGCAGTCTGGCGTTTTTGGGGGAGGGATCCGCCGTTGAGAACATAGCGAATCCTTCCCCTAAATTTCAGCTGAAGCCTTAAGAGGCGAGCCACCATGAACAGTCGCTCAGCTCTTGGTCTTTGTTAAACGCCATGGCCTGATTTGATCTGCGGCTGGTGGCAGCCCCCGCATTCCATCTTGCTTCGCATATTCTCAACCATGCCACCCTTCTCATGGCAAACCGAACAACTCTGTGTCTGCTTCGATTGCCCATACACTGCCAGTGGTTTTCCTGCGGCCTGATCATTCAGGATTTGCACAGTCTTGCGCGCAACGGAAGCCGTCAGCGTTCCACAACGCTCGACACGTTCCGCTGAGTATGATTTCTTGCCGCTGGCCTTGCACCAGTGCGCAATCGACTCATGACAGAGCGGAGTCCCGGCAGCCGAGCGAACTTCTGGGTACTTGGCGCCTTTCGGATAGAAGTTTGGCAGCGCCTCGGTCTCGTACCAAGCCATCAGATTATCAATCTGCAAATCAGGGCTTGGCGAAAGCAACTGAATTGCGGCGACGCTGCCATTCAAGGCGCCGCAGAGAGTGCCCCAACCATTTACACCGCCCGCACCGTACTTGAACATCATGAATGGAAAACTCTTGTAAGGGTCACCAAGATGGGCGGCAACGGTTCCCACAATAGCCTCAAACGAACCATACATGCAGTGTCCCTTCAGGTAAGAATCGAATGCACGCTGAGCAACAGCGTCCGCATCGACGGGCTGATAGGGCCATGGCACTTGCTGCGTCGATACTGCAGGAGTAGGAGGGACAGTCTGTCCGGTTGTGGCATAGAGGCTGACGGCCGCACCCGTGCCAGCCAGCCCCCCGATAATAGTGATCAGTTCGCGCCGATTCAACTTCTTAGCATCCATTTATTTCTCCAGTACGCCTGACTGATTTTAAGGTTATTTAACAGGCACGCCGCATAGATGAGAATTCATCCTCCGCTTGGCTAACAGCGCCACAGTAACGGACATCAAGCCGCGTGCAAGTGACTCAGATCACAGCCCGCGCGGTTTTTGTGATTATAAATTGCAATCTGTCATAAGATGTTTTTGTCCCCTTGCACTTTTTCGACGTGATGTGCGCACATGGCGGGTGCGTTTGCAAACTTCGATCCTTTTCGACTTTCACCTTCTCCGTTATATCGGCTCCGACAATATTGAAAACGTGGGGTTATTCTTGACTTTGTTATGCTATTTTCAAAGTTGGGGGTGACCAATTGGCTATTGCAGAGATTCAGCCAGGCGCGTGCGGTTTCACTACAGTGGTGAAGGCGACGGAAATCGGCTCTCACAAGGTTGAGCTATCTATCGAGAGTGCTTGCCCGCAAGTCAAGAAGTTGGCGGAGTCACTCAGCGTTGTGGATGCTTACAAAGAGCTATCTTGTCGCCAAGGGACCACGTCGATCATTGCCGCAGGACTGCAGCAATGTACACACGCCGCCTGTCCCGTGCCATCTGGCATCGTTAAAGCCGTGGAAGTGGCAGCAGGGTTGGCCGTGGCTTGTGATGTTGCAATACACATTACCAAGTAAGGCTAGTGGGGCGCTGACCCGATTCGACTTCAATAGCCAGTGCCCGCAGAAGCTTTTCACTCTTCATTCGGTGAATCAAAGACATTCCTTTGATTCACCGAATATGATCAATCCTTCTAAAGCCTTGGATCGCATCTTCCTACAACCGTTTGAAGAACGTATCTACAAATACTTCGGGCTTCAGGCCAATGCTTGACCCGATGACGAAGAATGATAGTTCCATCTCGCCTTTGAGTCTGACCGCCAGTTTTCAAGCCGCCGACTTGGCGAACTCTTCGATTGGTCCAAAGCCAAACGCCTCGCATGGGCAGGTGCTGACACACACAGGTTCTTTACCCTTCTCCAGCCGCTCCAGGCACAGGTTACATTTCTGCATCTTGCTGTCGTGGCCATATTACGGCTCTTCGTAGGGACTGCCCTAATCAATCCAATGATCCAAAACCCGGAAGTGTAAGATCACCGTGCGGAGGATGGGGGCATACCATCAGGTCACAAACACCCAAGGATTAGATCACGATTGGGGTGGCACGTTAAGAGACACGCTTAATGTCGTTTGTATTCATCGAACGTCAGCTTAACAAATCTCCCAGCAACTTTGGGTCGACGCCCCTTCACCAGAAGAGCGGGGGCCATCGATCACGTCCGGCCACATCTTCTCCCTGAATCAGTTTTCGCGGACTAACGCTCTCACCTACGTGAGAATATTGAATTTCTCGTTTTGCAAAGTACGCCACCTGAACAATCAGAGTGCGAGAGCTTTCCCACATTCATAGGCGCGAATCTTTAGCTCTGCGTTGTGTTCTGCACTCTCGGGGTCGTTGCCCTTTGTACAAACAATATTACCGATCAGGTCAAAGCCGAAAGCCGGAAACATAGCGGCGGTGTACTCAAAATAGGAGTCAAACATATGTGGATCTTCCATACCCTGCGAATACACAGTGAGCATCTTCTTGGTGCCGAATCTCGGCTTGTAGTTGGCATCCATCAATGGGAAAAGCCTGTCATACAAGTTCTTAACGGGGCCTGACATCTGCATCATGTAAATCGGCGAGCCGACGACAATTGCATGCGCTGTCTTTACCTTTTGCAGTGCATCATAAAGTTCGTCATGGATTGCGCAGTCATCGTTCAACCTGCAAGAAAAACAGCTTTGGCAAGCCATGAATTTCATTTTAAGAAGAGTATAAAACTTCACTTCTGCACCGTTATCCTGTGCACCTTGGGCAACGATATTTAATAGAGTGGAAATATTTCCATCCATGCGAGGACTGCCGTTAAAAAGTACAACTTCTTTCATAGGTAGTTACCTTTCCGGTAGATACTTCGATCTGCCTGTGAAGAATTCAAATACGGCAGTACAGGTGCTTTATAAGCAGGCAATGTGCAGCTGTCCGACTTAAGTAAATGAATTGGTTCGAAATATAAAACAGGTGGGAGCCTGTTAAGGCTCCCACCCGCTGCATGCTTACAGCTTAATGAAGCCTAGATTCTGAGATCCATCGTTTATGACAACTGCAGAAGAAGTCTTCTTCCCCGCCGCGTCCACGTCGACGATGTACTCTCCGTTCTCCAAGCCATCAAACTTGAATTCACCAAAGAAGTTGGTCTTCTGCGTCCCCAGTACGCCCCCCTTGTTCTTCAGCGTAACGGTGGCGTTCTCAAAGCAGTCTCCATCTATCAGCACACCAGCGGTAATGAAGTTCTTGGTGTACTTAAAGAGGTTCTTGTAAACAACCTGAGGCGCGTTCTTCAATTCGCCGGAGCGGTAGCCCTCGAAGCCCTGCTGCTTGCAAAGCTTTTCGAACTCCGTCGGCTCCATCTCGTAGAACGCCATCGCTCCGGTGGGGCAGGAGTGAACGCAACGGGGCAGGCCCGGCTTCCATTCCTTGTCGTCCAGCAGGTGAGCGCACATGGTGCACTTCTGCGGGACACCGGCTTCCTCATTCCAGTAGATGGCGCCAAAGGGGCAGGAATCAACGATCTCTTTGCGACCCTTGGCTTTGACCGGATCGATCATAACGATACCGTCTGGGCGGATGGTAATGGCGTCGGGCGCCGCCTGCTGGCAGTGCGCGTTCTGGCAGTGCTGGCATGGCATAGTGAGATACGCCACATCATTGCGGGCGTACTGACCTCGCTCCCGGCGTTCGATGTTGATCCAGCGATGACCATGGCGCGGCTGAGCTGCGGTGTAGCCCGGCCAGTCGTTGCCCACATGCTCATCTTTACAAGCCATGAAGCAGTTGTTGCAGTCATGACACAGTGCAACGTCGATGGAAATGTATTTTTGTTTCATTGTCTTCAATCCTCCTGATCGTCCGGTTACTCCGTCTCGTAAATGCCGCCATCCCACTTTTCGACTTCGATCTGTGCGGTGTTCGGCGCCATGCCGCAAGCGTACTTGGACATGTAACGATCGGGAGAAAGAATGTTCATACAACCACCGCGATCGGCAGACCGGCCATTTTTGCCGAGCGGGTCGTACACGGCACAGGACTCGTAGGTATGTACGGTTCCCGGCTGTACCCGCTCGCCAACCTGAGCAGCCACGATCACCGAGCCGCGATCATTGAAGCAGCGAACCAGGTCACCACTCTTGATACCGCGGGCCGCAGCATCCTTGCTGTTCAATCGGATGATCCAGTAGTAGTACCCGTTCACCAGGACACGATGGTCCTTGATATCGTTCATGAAGCTGTCCTTGCCGTCGCCCATCGTATGGAACGAGAAGCGCGGATGTGGAGACAGCATGCCCAGTGGGTACTTCTTGGCTAGAGGGCTATGCCAACCTTCCCAAGCTGGTACGTAGGTGTGCATCGCCGGACGATACTCGTCCACGAAGCCTTGGTCTTCGAAGTTCTTGATGCTGGTGGCAATGAACTCGACCTTGCCAGTAGAGGTTTGCAGGCCTTTAAAGGCAATTTGATTGTTTGGACGCGGGCCCCAATCGGGCGTATCTATGGCGCGGTCTTCGGCAAACCAGCGCAATGCCACGTTCTTATTGCGGTTGGGGTTGTCGGGAACCACGTAGTAGCCCTTCTTCAAGAACTCCTTGAAGGGCATGGCCTTGGGCATGTCCGTGGCGTTGTAGTACTGCTCGATCCAGCCCAACTCGTCCTTGCCCTCGGTGAAGGGCCCTTCGATGCCGAGCTTCTTGGACAGCAGCGCAAAGATCTGGTAGTCCGACTTGGACTCGCCGACCGGCTCGATGCACTTCATCTGCAGCGAGATGATGCGGTGGTTCACCTGACTGTTGTTGTGCGGAATGTAGCCCGAGCAGTGGGAGAACTCCGATATGTCCCAGCGCTCAAAGTTGGTGCAAGCCGGCAAGATGATATCGGAGAACGGGACCTCGCCTTCGTTCCAGATGGACTGGCTGACCACGAACTCCAGGCTCGGATCGGTGTACATCTTGGCGTAACGGTTGGTGGCCGTCATGGTGCCGATCCACGGTCCGCCGTACTTCCAAAGCATGTGAATCTTCGGGTAGCCGGGAGCCGGATACTGATATTGATGGAACTGGTGCGGGATGTCCTGCCCGCAGAAGCCCTTGCCGTTCCACTCGAACTTGCCGTCCATGATGCACTCGGGCACCCTGAGGCGCGGGACATGCTGGCCAGCGCAGGTGTTGATGTTCGAGGACGACGGCAGAGAGGTCTTGCCGTCGAACATGCGCCAGGCAAACCTGTAGCCGGCAGCGGAGTTCTCGCAATCACCCGAGATCCCACCATCGGCGTATCCGGGGAAGTAGAACTGATCGTCGACAGGAGCGCCCTGGGTTGTGGACCATATGTTCGAGCCCGGTTTGCCCATGCCCTGCATGGTGCCCAGCGCGATCATGCCGCGAGCCCATTCAATACCGTGCGAGGCGCGACAAGCGCCGCCCCAGCCACCCAATCCGCCGGCCGCGAGATAGGTCTTCTTCTTGCCCCACTCGCGGGCAAGCGCCCGGATCTCGCAGGCCGGAACGCCCGATTCCGACTCTGCCCACTCGCAGGTCTTAGGTACGCCATCGGTCTTGCCGAGAACGTATTCAGACCACTCTTCAAAGCCGTACGCGTGAGTTGCGACGTACTCCTTGTCGTAAGTCCCTTCGACCAGCCAAGTATAGGCAATCGCAAACGAGAGAGCGTGGTCGGTACCGATCTTGGGCGAGAACCACTTGTCGCCGATCAAGCCCGCAGTGTGGTTGTAGTGCGGATCGATGAAGACCATCTTCACGCCGAGCTCCTTGAGCCACTTGCGGCGGATGGTCGATTCGTGCGCGGCGTAGATGCCGCCGTTGGTCTCAGGATCGGCCGACCAGAAGACGATCATCTCGGCGTGCTTCAGGCCGTCCTCCAGCAGGTTGTACTGCTCGGGATTGCCCAGGCGCCAGCTGAATCCCCACATGTGCATGCCGCCCCAGTGCCAGCCTTCCCAGCTGTCGGGGTTGTGGTCGGCGTAGGTGAAGCCTGTAAAGTTCATGAAGCGGAAGTAGGTGGAGTGACGATAGCCAACGTTGCCCCACATATGGTGGGAGCTGGGCGAGGTGCAAATCGAAGCGGGACCGTATGCGCGCTTGATGCGGTTGACCTCGCTGACGACAATATCGGCCGCTTCATCCCAGGAGATGCGTTCGTATCCGGAGATGCCTCGGTTTTGGATGTTCCTTTCACCATTGGGATCGAAATCCACGCGCTTCATAGGGTACATGTTGCGCTTGTCGGAATAGATCATCGACTTGAAGCCCTGCGTGTAGACCGAAACGGTCGTCTTGCGGGGTGGAGTGAAGGTGCGCCCTCTGGCTTCGATTTTCCAAGATGGCGCATCTGTTTCCTCTAAATCCATCGGGGTCATTCGGATGATTTTCCCGTCTTGGACATAAACGAAAACGGGACCGCCGGTAGATGAATTCGTCATGCGAACTACTTTGCCCATTTAGTGACTCCTTAAACTGATATTTTTCGTGCATGCAAATGCTTACTATCCGCTATGCGAGCGAAGCTGTCTGCGCCTGCCCTCTTCCAACATGTGAATTGTTCAGCACCCTCCCAATCAACTGCAACAGAAATTAATACCATCTCGAACAGCAATTCCAAAAGCCACTCCTAGCTAATTTTCACGCCTCGCACAATCCCACGCTCTTGCCAGCCGCCGACGAGCGTATGTGGGGAATTGGAGGTTCACACCAATGCTGGAAACAGTCTTCTTCCCGGATTAAGAATTCGAAGTTTCTCAGCGTATTTTGCACGCGCAGCATGAGAGGAGACGCCTCTCCTTTGCGCCACACCGCAAACAACTCAACCTCCGGCACAGGCGGCATCAAAGAACGGTACACCACGCCACGCACTTTCAAACTTTCCCTGAAAGTTGTCGGCACCAGCGCTACTCCTAAGCCACCTGCGACGAGTCCTAAACTGGTCTGCAGGAACCGCGTAGTCAGAATCTTAGCTGGTGCGAACCCGTTACTTCGGCATGCCGCAATCACCGTATCGTGATATCCGAAGAGCCGATGTCGTGGTGGAATAATAAAAGTTTCCTGCTCCAACAGTTTGAAATCGACGGGTTGCTTCTGGGCGACAACATGATGTTCCGGAACGGCGAGGACAAGCTTCTCTCGCGACAGCACGACCGCCTCAAGCATGGGATTGTCTGGAGAGGTGTGCATAATGCCGATGTCTAGACTGCCGCGCTCGATGGATTCCCATTGCTCCCAGGGTTCGAGCTCTTTCAACTCAAGATTGGCGTTGGGCACACTGGAACGGAACCAGCGCACAAAAATAGGAAGCTCGCTGTAGACACTCGAACTTACCAGGCCAATCGAGATGGTTCCACTCTTGCCCCGACCGACGCTGAGCGCATCGGAAACAGCAAGGGAAGCTTGCTCCACGCTTGAAATTGCGCGCACGCGAAAGGCTTCGCCTGCTGGAGTTAGCGAGACGCGCCTGTTGGCGCGCTTAAACAGCTTGGTGCCCACTTCCTCTTCTAGAAGTCGTATCTGCTGGCTGAGGGCGGGTTGGGCTACACGGAGCAACCGGGCCGCACGAGTGAAGTGCAACTCCTGTGCGGCCGCGAGAAAGTAGCGCAATCGACGAGGTTCCATGGGACACACTCGATAAGGAATATAGCAATCCGAAAGGCGTTCTGGAGCGCGTTTCTCGGTAGGCCGCAAGCCGAAGCACTTACTCTCTTCGGCAAAACCGCTGCTGTCACGATTTTTTCCTAGCGGAATCTCCATCCTGCTTCGAGATGCTCAAGAATATCATGAAATGGTACACTTGTCTTGTTCTGCAAGACACAAAATTTTCGAATCAGAATTATGATACAGCAGGCGGTTTCCAAAAAAAGCATTCCATGGTGCTATCGAGATAACAGCATTGAATTTAGCTCTGAAGTGGACGGCCTCAGCGGATTCTCGGGAACTGTGAGTGCAGAAGCCCGCACGGGCCTGACAGATTCGTCGAAGCGCAAGATGCCAACAGCGTCTAACGGACAACAGTATTGGATATAGGCGACCAGAATCATCGCCGCAAAGCACAAATAAATCAGAGATGCGGGGACTTCAAGATGGCGAATAATTGCCCTTCATTCCACATTTGCATCTCCCGGCAGGGCCCTTCCTAAAAGCTTCTTAGCAAGTTTTACACCGTCGGGCTAGCTCCGATCGATCAGCGCGCCTATCTCAGGTCTCAATTCATCAAGCCGGGTAAAGCTTCACTCGTACCGTGTTGTCCGCTCCTCCGGCAACTAAATCCATGGTGCTTAGAGAAGCGTCCAGCAAGCGATTGTAATGCGGTCGCTGAGATGGCCCCTTACCCGAAGTGCCCACCATCCGTCGGGGGTGCTCCGCCAATGCCCACCGACCGTGCCGTCCTGGTGGTTGCAGGCGCCACGCGCCATCGTGAGCGCCGTCGGGCGCAACGGCAGTGCCGTCAGTTCAGGATCGGTCACGCGTGGACATACGCAAAGCGGCCAAGCGACGTGACCAGGAAGGACAAAATCTTCTCCGTCGAAGATGCTTGCTGCACGGACGAGTGTTATGCAGTGATGCGTCATGGCAGTGCTCCACCAGCCTGAGTCGCGAGCAAAATATTTTATGCCTCCCCAGGGTCTCAGTCTGCCCAGTTCCGACGAGTAAAAAAGGTAGATGGCTCGTAAGTGACGCCGTTGTCGAGACGCTTGTCTTCGCGCTTGGAACTCCAGAGGAGCACGGGGCCGACCAAGTGTGCCCAGAGGCGGGAACCCAGGCCAAACTCATCTTCAACCTGACCCCGTAGCCGGCGGACCTTTCCTGCCACTGCGGCGTTGACGTGGGCGAGGCGCTTCTCCATCGCCCACAGCGCAGCGGAGTAGGTGCTCTTCAGAGACTTCACCTCCCAGGCAAAACGGGCTCGGACGCGCGGGTCAGGATGATTCTTGTGGCGAAGCCACCCACTGAACATGGTTTTGCAGATGCGGAAAATACTGGGGCCATTTTCTTCAAAGTCGTGCTGGAAAGCCCAGTCAAGATAGTGCTTGGACTGATCGCGAGATATAGTACCGTGGCTAAAGTTAAATTTGAATTGTCCATGAATGTCGGCTGGGTCTATTCCTTCAAGCATGCGGCCTTCCTCGATCATCTGCGCATACAGCGGAGTGCCAGGTATAGGCGTGTAGAGCATGAACTGATGGAAGTCTGTGCGGTGCGCAACCGCATAGTCAATTTCGTCGAGAATGTTCTCTGGTGTGTGGTGCTCCATACCAACAATTGTTGACCCCAATATCTTGATACCGTTCTCTCGGAGTTCCTGTGTGATGCGAAGTGTATCGGCATCTTTGAGTTTGTCGTAGCCGGCTTTGGGTGATTCGAGTCCCATCCATATCCATGAGATACCCAGCTGTATAAGTTCTTCTACGGAGTACTTCCGGATGGCATTCATCGATGAGAAAACATACAGTGCCCAGGCCTTGTTGTTTTCCTTCATGTGGGCGAGAAGTTGCAAGGCACGGGGGCGATTGAGCAAGAAGTTTTCGTCCATAATAAAAAATGAACGAACGCCCAGTTCCCGCTCTGCATTGAGCATCTGGTGGAATATTTCATCTCCGGTATGGAAGAATTCAGTCCACTTGCCCTTGCCTCCAAAGAAAGCGGATGTGGAGCAAAAGTTACAACCTAACGGACAGCCCACGGAAGGAATAATGGTAGCGGCAGTCTCGTCACCGCTCGATCCCATCTTCATACCCATTACACGCATGTCGAAAGCGGAGAGCAATGCCGGATGCTCTATGGGACGCTCAGGGTCTTCGCCAAGGTACTCGCGCATCCAGCGGATACCTTCTCCTTTAACGACGAGATCAGCATCCACAAGATGCTGGAGACCGGGGATGGCCGCAACATGCCCTCCGATGACAATCGTGGCGTTGGGTAAGATTTGGCGGACGCGCTTGCACATTTCACGAACCTTGCCGACGTTGGCAATGATGGCGGAAATGCCAACAATGTCGTACTCAGTATTGCGCAGTTCCTGCTCGAAGCGCGGAAGTGTGGGGAAATCAAGGACGGCACACGGCGCAGAGATGTTGTGCTGAATCATCAGAATGCCCCATGAGCGATGGAACATGCGCAGTGAATAGGACCCTTGCGCACGTGTGACCTGGTTATGGTAGAGCTCCATGGGATTGATGGCACGGGAGCCGAAGTCATCGTCCTGAGCATACGGACCAAAGACACTGGTCAAGAGCACACGGGCCTGGGATCCCTTGGGGTGAATGGAAGCCTGTAACTGCACCATGAGAATCTCCTAGCTCTAACTTTAGGAGGGCGTGCAGGATAGAAGATGTGACAGTACGGAAATATTACAGAATTTCCAGGCCCAGGTCCCTCTGCGCCCACGGGCTGAGATTCCGATGGAAGAAACTAACATATGCAAATATAAGCGAAATTTCCGTGCGCGCACACCACACAGTCAGAGCGCTCGCGTCCTGCCTCTGGATGCGAGCGCACCCAGTCAACATCGCGATCTGAGTTAGTGGAAATCGACCAATTTCCAGCTCCCATTCACAACCTTGACCATCACTATGCCTCTCTGATCTATCCCGCTATGGTCAGCGGGGGTCATGTTATAGCGGGCTTGAACGCCGTGCACATGTTTTACATTTTCAATCGCGTCGCGCAGAGCTTCCCTGAACTGGGGAGTCCCCGGTTTGCCCTTTTTTATGGCCACCGGGATGGCCGCACTGAGCACCTTGATTGCATCCCAACTATGACCGGCATATTGCGACCTTGATCCTGGCCCGTACTTGGCCTCATAAAGCTTAAGGAATTCCCCCCCGGTCTTCTTAGTAGCAGTGCCATCCGGCAACTGTTCCGCAACCACCAGAGGAGGAGTTGGGGTGTAAATGCCTTCTACAGCCTTGCCCCCAACGCGCAGGAAGTCGCCATTCACCATGCCGCCGCAGTGATAAATTTTCCCCTTGTAATTACGCTCCACCAGGGCCCGGCTCGGGGTGACCGCTGGAGTCCCCACGGCAGCAATCACGATCGCATCTGGATTGCCACTCATCGCACGCAGCGCCTGCCCTGTAGCGCTGGGGTCATCACGGTTGAACTTTTCCACGTCAAGAACTTTGATCCCTTTTGAGGCGGCGAGCTTAGTTGTGATTTCGGTCCAGCTCTCACCGTAGGGATCGTTAACTGCGATCATTGCCATGGTTTTGACACCTTGCTTGGCCATCAGGTTGACCAACGCCCCGGCGAAGATATCGTCGTTGGGAACCGTCTTGAATACCCATTTCTTTTTTTCGTCCATGGGAAGGATAAGCCGACTGGTCGATCCCAACGCGATCATGGGAACCTTGGCCGCAGCAATGGTTTCAATAACCGCAAGCGTAGTCGGGGTGATGCTCGGACCAACGAGAACATCAATGTTGTCCTCAGAAATCAGGCGTTTTACATTCTGCAACGCGATCGAAGGATCAGAAGCATCGTCCAAAAATACATAACGGACCTTTTGGCCCCCGATCACCTGAGGGGCAAGGAGCATGGCATTCTTGTTGGGAATTCCGAGAGATGCCGCTGGCCCGGTGGTGGAAAAATCTACGCCAATGGTAATTTCTTGCGCTTCTGCCCAAACGCACACGGCAAATAACAGGAACATGCAAACTGCGACGACCGCTCGTTTCATTCTATTTTCTCCTGTGTGGTGGAAGTTCCTTCAATGAAGCCCGGTTCATTTCGCCCGCTGGTTTGAAGTGCACTTTTCCTGGAGCCAAAGCCTGTCTCGGTATATTTCGGTAATTGAAAAAAATAATGGGCTCCTATAATTCTTGGGGAGTCATGCCCGGCAACACAGGCAAAGAATACTCACGGCTAAGACGCGCATATCACGCTTCGTCTATTGCTCCTGACCGCGAAGCTGTCTCCTCTGCGTCTAACAGAGCACGCTGACTTGATAATCGTCGTTTACGTTTCTGAACCCTGATCGCGAGTTTCCCCACGTGCTCTCGCCGACGGTGCGCACCCCGAGAACGCACCATGTTTAGTTAGTGGCGGCATACTCTCACAGTAACTCTGGTCCGACAAGCAAATTCTTGGGAGACCATGGCCCCGTGTCCCGTAGACCCGTAAAAGAACCTGGTGGGTTTGGTGATGCGGGATTCAGCCGGGATCAAGCGGTAGTGTGCTTCTCGAGAAAATAATAGGTTGCCGAATGGAAGACATTAGGGGAGACAAGAAGAACTCGGCGTCCCACAGTTCACGATGCCGAAATTTTGAGTTTCGATCGCATCATCCCAGCAGACCTGCCCCGGAGGGGGGCCGAAGTATTGCCAGTAAAACAGCGCATAAACGTTCACCATGCAGCTCGCGGGGAGGGTCTGCGCCGGAGAGTCAGTGGCAAAAAAGAAAAGGAAAACTGGAACGCCTAACGTAAGCAGCCGCTGACATCGCATTCGATCACCTCTCTAATGGCCCCGAGTGTTCCCGGAAATTAATCAATGACGAGAGCTATTCTCGCCGAAACGCTGTTTTGTACCACTACCGCCGCCCCAACCAACGATTGACGATTCTGATAATCGTTTTTGAGGCGGATTTGACTGGATGGTTAATCGTTGGCACGAGATACAAAGGATTGCCTTCCCCGCCACTGATTTCCTGCCATGCAGTAACTCCTTGGTACATCCTTGAATTTCAGAGTAAGCAGCAGCGCGCCGTCCGAATCCCAAAATCGCCTCAGTCAAACATTTTCCAATCACAAAAGTCGGAGCCGCCAATGTGCCTTGCCTACCTCGAACGCCACAACTGGCACGCAATCCGAACAATCATCTTCGATCCGTCCCCTACAGACCACCGCAACAACGACACTCAACTCTGCCGAACTGCCCCACTCAACGAACGACGCGTTGAGTGGGCCACCCGCCCGCGTTTCTCATTTCGATCGATCTTTCCTCAATCGAGACAGGGCAATTAGGAATCGGAAAATGCAGACGTTCACAACTAACCACCACAATGTACCAACGACAGACCAGGACAACCAGCCCACGTTCATGCGCATTAATACATCTGAAACTGGTCTATCCACCGTTAGTACGATTACCCACGACCACATTCCGCCATCGCCAGGTACAAGAACACCAAAGTACGCCATGATGCACAAGACAACATGTGCGATAGGTAACACTAGGATTGAGCAGTGCCGCCATCGGAAGTGAATTTGTTGCTTCATTTCTTCCTACTTTTAATTCTTGCATGCGCAAGAAGAAGAGTTTGGACCCACCATGCCATTGAGTATGGAGTCAGGCATGTTGTTTCCTGTCATGATCACAACCATTGCAGCCACTCTCCAGTTATGCACCCCTGATTTTCCCGCTTGATCTGCTAACACATGGTTGCAGTTGACCATGCATGTTTTGCGTGCAGCTGCATCGCACTTATTGTCCTCCCGGCACTTGGTGTAACACATGTCGTGTCCCCAACATGCTTCGTCAGCAGCGTCAATAGCAGGTTTGTAATACTCGATGTCATGATGAGCGTTGTACTCTTCAACTCGTCCGCCAGTCCATTTTGGCCCACAGTAATTTCCATACCACGGCCAATTCCCTGAAGGATCAGTTGCGTTCGTGGGGCTATTGTTTGCATATTTATAAAAGTCGATTCCGCCCCAAAACCGGATTGGGTCTTCGCTCAGGAACCTTCCGATGGTTGGATCGTAGTATCTGGCGCGATAGTAGTAGAGGCCGGTTTCCGGATCTTGCTCGCGTCCGGTGTAGCGGAAGGGGTTGAAGATTCCCTCGGTCGCAGTGGTGTTGCCGAAGCTGTCGTAGACATAGGTTGCTACGGGCTGGGCGTTGGTGTTGGTAAGCGAGGTTATGGAGCCGAGTCCGTCGGCATGGTAGTAAGAGATGTAGCCTCCACGGCGCATGGCCAAGGGCTCATCGATGCCAGCGCCTTGCGTGTAGCTGGCCACCACCGTGCCAGAGGCATTCAGCTCAGCGACGATGTTGGCTCCGTCATAGAGGTAAGTCCTCACCATGGTGGAGTTGTTCGCCGTGTTGGGCCAGATTTTCCGGATTCGCCGCCCAAAAGGATCGTAGAGGAAGCTTTCCGTTCCACTGCCATTGGACAGAGAGACCGAAGAGAGACAGTTTTCGAAGTCCCATGTGTAGACGATCGGATTCGCGGTGGTAATCTTTTTCGTCATGTTGCCGTTGGGGTCATACGAATAGCTGTTGGCCGCGAGCGCCGTCAGCTCATTATTCGAAGTATTCATCGAATAATGTCCGAGCAGCGACGAGAGGCGGTTGCCCACCGGATCGTAAGTGTAACCCTCCGGATTAGGCTGAAGCAGTCTTCCTGCCTGGCACGTTGAGTTTGAGAAGTTTTTCCGCGTTGGTGCGTGCCATCTTATTCCAGTCTGCCTCACCCACCACTTCCAACCCGTCGAACCATTCGGCGGCCTGGCTTATTTTCTCGAAGGGATAATCCACCGAGAACATGAGTCGATCCACGCCCATCCACTGAATCGCATTCATCAAAGTGGTGGTGCTGAAGTTACCTGCCGTCGTGATATAGAAGTTATTCTGAAAATAGTCAGTCATTCTCCGCTGAATGGGAATGGGCGGATCAGACGGCCATGCCCTGATACGATGGTCGATGCGCCACATGAAATTCGGAAGCATTTCTCCCAGATGTCCAAGAATTACCGTCAATTTAGGATATTTGTCGAAGAGCCCACTGGCCATCATCCGCAGAGCGTGGGTAGCCGTTTCCACCCCAAAGGCCCATCTCGATTGCCATAACCAGGGATGTCCCTGGAGGTTCCGTGCTGACGCCGGGACCGGGTCTCTCGCGTGGAGGTAGAAGGGGACTTCGAGACTCTCGACGGTAGCAAAGAAATCCCAGAATTCGCTCTGGTCATAGTAGGAAATCGTATCGGGCGTTCCCATCTGCGTGTAGCCGTTTACCAGCACCCCTTTGAAGCCAAGTTCCTTGACACAGCGAATCAGTTCGCGCGAGGCGGCCTCGGGGTCCTGCAGGGGGACCGCGGCAAAGGCCTGAAAGCGGGTGGGATGCTTAGCCACTTTTTCCGCCAGGAAATCGTTGGCGCGCCGCGCGGTGTCAATCGCGTTTTGCCGGTCCAGAATTTCCTGGATACCATCAGCTTGCAGCGAAAGAACGGTTAACTCGATTCCTGCGGCATCCATATCGGCCAGCAGTTGATCTCGATTATCCAACATACGATCCCGTAGTTCCGGGCGCCCACGGAGATATTTCGCTGCCTTTTCCACGTTCTCCGGCAGCGCCATGTGTTCCTCAAGGGCAATCTTCTGAACTCTCATTCGAGGCCTCCATCGTGAAAGAACTTTGTTCCCGCTACTGGTGTCCCGCGAGAATCGGCTCATCGAGAAATGATACCAATATGAATAGCAGAATCGCATCTCCCGAGAAAAATGCAAAAACCGGGTCGTAGCTTTTGTATCGGTCCAGAATGAAGCCCACCGTCATCGGTAAATGAGCGACCCGAGATTCCCCGACTACGGAAACCGCCAGAGGATAAACTCGACTGATAGTCAAACCCACCAGTAGGGGACAAAGGACGGACATCTGCGGTTGAGAAACATACCGGCCACGGTCTTCCATCTGGTGCCAACCATGAAAAAAAACAGCCTACTCTTTATGCTCTGCCCCATAGACCAGCGAATAATGGCGGAATTTTCTGGGCATGTGCGAACCAACCGACCCAATGATCATGACCGCAATCAATATCGGAAGGCGGTAGCTCCACACAAAGGGCACCACACACAGCAAAGCGAGCTTCAAGAGCAACAGCAGGCCCCAGCCCTGATGGAGAATCTGAAGCGAGGGATAAGTCTCTATCGTCGCCATGCCCGCTCCGCTGACAATCGCGCCATAGAGCAAGGGGCGAAGTTGATCGGCTGAGGCGCCAAATGCGTGGCCTCCAACAAGAATGCTGATGGCAACGATATGAACCGTCCGGAACGCGATGCTCCAGGCGCGAGCATACGGAATGGGAGGCCTCTTTACCGGCGATTGAATCTTCAACTTTCCTTCACCATCCAGATTAAGAATTTTCTCAATGATGCGCGTCCCTGATGCGACACCGCGATTCCGGAACCATTCCGGTTTTCCCATTCTAGCCTTGTATGGCCGCTGAGTCCTCCGCTATAAATCTCACGCCACGTCATATAGCGACCGGGTTCGAAACGGTGACCAGCAGCATGACAATAGTTGCATATTACGTGGTTCGCTATTACTCGGCGCGCCGCACCTTCAGCCAAATCATTACCAGCCTATCTCGATCATTGCTAGCGCGAGTTCAAAGTGCAAGAATCAAAGTTGGAGAAAATGCAACTATGTCCACCGCGTCCACCGCCCGTCTGGAATACAACGGAAAATCCTGGGAGCTGCCAGTCGTCGAAGGAACAGAAATGGAACTCGGCATCGACATCTCCGATCTGCGCGCCGACACCGGGATGATCACCCTCGATGAGGGATATGGAAACACTGGTTCCTGCCGATCAGCCATCACTTACATTGATGGCGACAAAGGAGTCCTTCGCTACCGCGGCTACCCTATCGAGCAACTCGCGGAACAATCGACCTTCGTGGAAACAGCCTGGCTCGTGATCGGCGGAGAACTCCCGAACAACGCGGAGCGTGCTCGATTTTCAGCGCTTTTGACCAAGCACGAGATGATCCACGAGAGTATGCGGAGCCACTTCGAGGGCTTTCCGAACAACGCCCCTCCGATGGCCATCTTGTCGGCGATGATCAACGCGATCGGATGTTTCTCGCCGGAAGTGCTGGGATATGAAGACGAGGTCAACTTCGAGGAGAGCGCTGCACGTCTCCTCTCGCAAGTACGCTCCATCACCGCTGCAACCTACAAGATGAGCATCGGGCAGCCCATGATATATCCGCGACCCGACCTCGAGTACGTTGAAAACTTCTTTCATATGATGTTTTCCATTCCCAACAGCCGTATCACGCCTGATCCCGACGTGGCACGCGCTATGAACCAGTTCTTGATACTGCACGCAGACCACGAGCAGAACTGCAGTACGAGCACCGTGCGCATGGTGGCGAGCTCCGGTGCCAACATGTTCGCGTCTTGCGCCGCAGGCGTAAGCGCACTCTGGGGTCCTCTGCACGGCGGTGCCAACGTGGGCGTAATCCAGATGCTCGAGGAGATTCGCAAGTCAGGAATCACCCCGCAGGACTACATGCAGAAGGTAAAAGATAAGAATTCCAAGCTCCGACTGATGGGCTTCGGACACCGCGTCTACCGCAACTTCGACCCTCGCTCGCGTATTTTGCAGAAGACCGCCGACCTAATCCTAGCCAAGCTCCACATCGACGATCCCCTTCTGGACATCGCACGGCATCTAGAGGAAGTGGCCCTCAGGGACAGCTTCTTCATCGAGCGCAAGCTGTACCCCAACGTCGACTTTTACTCAGGCATTATTCTGCGCGCAATCGGCATTCCGCTGAACATGTTCACGGTGATGTTCGCTATCGGTCGCATGCCCGGATGGATCGCCAATTACAAGGAAATCCACGACTCAAAGCGCTTGAAGCTGAATCGCCCGCGCCAGATATACACTGGTGCCGTCAAACGCGACTTCATCCCTCGCGAAGAGCGCGACTGAGCGTGTTCGGGCTTAATCTGGAACAAGTGACCCCGTTGACGGCCCTGAAAAACATCACTGCGCTTTCACAGAGTTGTTGCGAGTGGAGCCCCAGGTAGCGACACTGTCTTCGCCGGTCGGCACATACTTGCTTCCAGCGTGAGGCGGAAGCCATGGAAAAATGCGGCTTCCGCTAAGAACTGGCACGTGACGACCCGGAGGGTTCGCCATGATCGCTCCAATTTGAAACTCGCGATCAGGACCGACTGACGGCATGAACCATCGCCTACAAGTCCCCCCTGGGGTTATGCGCTTTGAGACTTGGCTTTGATTTGACGCCCCGACTCGGCCTTGCTCACGGCCACGTCTGTGAGCAGGCGATCGAGCGACAAAGCGCCAGCCCCCCGGATTGCGATCGCAAGGGCCAGGACGATGGCCAAAAGATGATATTCGATGCCCTCGCCCTTCTGCAGGTTAAACCAGTTCATAAAGAAGTTGCCGAAGTGAAGATAGGTCTGGTATGCGGCAACGGTCATGGTGACAGCAACTCCGAGTCCGCTCAGGCGGGCCAGTAAGCCCAAGACCAGTGCGATGGATCCGAAGAACTCGATGCAGATGGCAATCACGGTGAGTGCGGGAGGGACATGGTAAGCCTTGGCGAAGATCTCAATGGAAGGCCCCAGACCGCGACCGCCGAACCAACCCAAAAGCTTCTGGGCGCCGTGCGGGAAGATACAAAAAGCCAGGACCAAACGCATTAAGGTCAGGCTCAGGTCGTTGTTCGTTCGGAGCAGGCGTTGCAACATGGACGGACACTCCTTTCGGAAAGGCCCTTTTGGCAGGGCCGCGCTGGTCGGCGTTGAGCACCGCACAGTCGCATGCTCGACAGCGTCAAGCCGGGCAGATCACATCTCAAGGATGCGACCGTGTGGTCCGCTCGACAGCGACACGGAGAATTGCACAACCACAAGACACGGAGAACCTAGAGGCAATGTGAACTGAAGCGACGCTCATATTCTTCGTATTCAAGACAGCATTCTCGTTGAGCAATCTGATGTCATTTAGGGAGGAGCTGCTGAACAACACCGAAAAGTAACGTCCCTATGTTCGGTGCAAGATTTCCTACATATTGATATCGAATTGGTAGATTTGGATTCAGCCCAATTAGTCACGGGAAGCGTTCCATTCCACACAGGTCGCGGCCGTTAGCTCTTTGTGCGCAATGTAATACGCAGCAATTCACTCCGTTTGAAGAGGCGCATGGGAGGTCCCCAGGTTCCGGTGCCACGGCAGACAATAGCGGTCATGTCCAGCACACGATAACGCCCCGACATGATCGGGAAGACGAGCTTCACGAGATATGTGAAGGGCCAGATCTGCCCTTCATGGGTATGGCCGGAGAGCATGAGTCCGATGCCGGCGCTGGCCGCTCGCTGTGTTTCCTGCGGCGTGTGCGAGAGCAGAACGCTGGCGCCCTCGGGACGCTGACGCAGCACCTTTTCCATGACTGCCGCATGAGCCACGCGTCCCCGGAAGGCTATGTCATCAACTCCAATTAGGACCAACCCGGGTATTGGTTCGATACTTTCATCACGCAGCACGTGAAAGCCCGCGCGGCGAAAGAGATCGACGATCTTCGCGCCTCCCGCGTAGAATTCGTGATTTCCCGTCACAACATACACGCCGTGCGTTGCACGGAATTGCTGCAATACGGGCAACCAATTGGAATAGGTTGTTTCATCGCCTTCGAAGATGTCGCCCACCAACAGCAAAAGGTCGGGATGGAGCAACTCAAACTGAGCCGCACGTTCGCTCGCCCAGCCATGGCCGAGCAAGGATCCCAGATGCATGTCGCTAGCCACCACAAGCACCGTGCCATTGGCCTCGCGGGGCAGTCCATCGAGAGCTACCTCGTACTCCGTCACCACTGGGGAACGCCGCGCTTGAATTAACGCCACGATCGTCATTAGTAGTGCGAGGATGAACGCGACCGTGCGTAGCGCAGGCAATTGCGGGCGCAGCCACAGGCCAAACCCGGTACAGAGATCAAAGACGAAAAAGGTTGAAAAGAGCAGGAAGAATGCTCCTACCCAGTAAGCGCCGACAATCTCAAGCACACGCGAAAGTCCGTCAATAGAGTAGTGCTCAAGCACCCGCGAAACTATGTAACTTGCTCCAAGCAGGATCACCACCGGAATTAACAGCCACGCGGGAACGTGGTGCGCTATGAATGGGATCGAGAGCAGCCGCGAGGCAACGTAAAGGTGCAGGCCAGCCCAGAGAAGGCAAATCAGGGAAAGGAACACGTCTAGGGATCTCCCGCTTTGAGTGTATCTAATATGAAGCAGAACCCGTAACCGTGTCTTTAACGAGCGGCGTGGTTATCCGTAGGTTGACCGGACCGAAGCCGACTTTTCCTTTGAGTGCTTTCTCAGCGCGCCTTCCACTTAGAAGAAAGCATAGAGAGCTTCTGCTCAACCGAGAGTTGCGGTTTTTCCGGCAGCTTTAATGCTTGCGGTTTGCGTACCTGCGGCTTTGGAGCAGTCTCCAGCAGAGCTTTCATTGAGAGGGCGATGCGTTTGGTTTTTGTATCCGCGCTCAATACCTTTACCTTCACGATCTGGCCCACCTTCACAGCTTCACTTGGATCTTTGATGTAGCGGTTCGACAACTCACTAATGTGCACCAGCCCGTCCTGGTGCACGCCGATATCGACGAAGGCACCAAACTTGGTCACGTTAGTCACAATACCTTCCAGAATCATTCCAGGCTGTGCATCGGCGATTTCGCGAACGGCCTCCGCGAAGCTGGGCGCGACGAATTTATCTCGCGGATCTCGGCCAGGTTTTTTAAGCTCCTCGAAAATGTCGTTGAGAGTAAATTTGTCGGCTGTGAGCTGCGTGCGATCCACTTTCTCCAACAATTCAGGGCGCTTGATTAACTCGCGCAATGGAGTTTGCAGCGACGCCGCGATCTGCTCAACGACAGGATAGGATTCAGGATGAACGGCGGTCATGTCGAGCGGATTTTCGCCCTCGCGAATACGCAGGAATCCGGCCGCCTGTTCAAACGTCTTTGGACCAACCCCGGGAACCTTCATCAGTTGCGCGCGCGAACGGAAACGCCCATTCTCGTCGCGATACTTCACGATATTGACTGCGGTGCGCTCAGTGACTCCTGCCACATAGCGCAGCAAGGTCCACGAAGAGGTATTCAGATCCACTCCAACACGATTGACACAGCTTTCGATCACACTCTCAAGTGACTGCTGCAAGTTGCGTTGATCGACGTCATGCTGGTATTGTCCGACGCCAATCGATTTGGGATCTACCTTTACCAATTCGGAGAGCGGGTCTTGCAGGCGGCGCGCAATACTGATGGCGCCGCGCACGGTGAGGTCGAGGTCCGGGAACTCTTGACGGGCGACTTCAGAGGCGGAATAAACACTGGCGCCGCTTTCGCTGACCGTAACCGTTAGGATGTTATCGAGCTTGCGTTCGCGTAGAAACTCACGCACAAACTGATCGGTTTCGCGTCCGGCGGTTCCGTTCCCAATGGCAATGGCACGGACATTGTGTTGAACCATTAACTTTTCCATGACCTTTGCTGACTGTTCCAACCCGTTCTTCGAGGTGAAGGGATACATCACGTCATGAGCAATGAACTTCCCTGTCTCGTCGACTATGGCGAGTTTGCATCCGGTGCGCAGGCCGGGGTCGATACCAAGTACGAAGATCGGTCCAGCCGGCGGAGCGAGGAGCAGGTTGTGCAGATTGTCGCGGAAAACGGCAATTGCGTCGGCGTCGGAACGCTTCTTCAGCTCAAGGCGAATCTCACCCTGGATCGATGAATTCAACAGGCGCTGCCAGGCGTCTTCAATCGCCATCGTGAGTTGCGGAGTCCAATCTCCCTGGTTGCGTAGAATGCGAGAGCGCAAAATTTCCACCGCTCGCTGTGGTTCAAGTTCCATAAGGAAGAACAAAACGTTTTCGGCTTCGCCGCGACGGATGGCCAGCATGCGGTGCGAGGGGATGGTCTTCACCGGCTCGCGATAGTCGTAATACATCTTGAATTTATCCTGCTCATCGACGGCGTCGGTGGCTTTGCGACTGGTAATCACGCCCTCATCGAACATGAGCTGACGCAAGGCCTTGCGCAGGTCAGCGTCTTCGCTGATGGTTTCAGCTACGATATGGCGCGCTCCTTCCAACGCTTCATCGATGTTGGCGACGCCTTTCTCCTCACTGATGAATGTCGCGGCAAAATCGCTGAGAGCAAGCCCTGCGGCTTGCTGCCCCCAAATGTATTGTGCAAGCGGCTCCAACCCCTTCTCGCGCGCTATGGTAGCCTTGGTGCGGCGCTTGGGTTTGTAGGGCAGATAAAGGTCTTCAAGCTCGCTTTTATCTAGGCAGGATTCGATGCGCGTTTTCAACTCATCGGTCAGTTTGCCCTGTTCTTCGATGGAGTGCAGGATGGTTTCGCGGCGCGAGGCCAGATCACGGAAATAGGCAAGCTGTTCTTCAATTTCGCGAACCTTCACTTCGTCGAGATTGCCGGTGGCCTCCTTCCGGTATCGCGCAATGAACGGCACCGTGCCTCCGCCATCGAGCAATTCAATGACCGAGACTAGGCCGCGCAAAGGAATATTAATCGCCTGCGAGATGTGCAGCAGGATTTCTGGAGAAAGGCTTTTTAATTCAGACATGGTTTCTAGTCAATTCTAATTGCACGGCCTGAGGAAATCTCTCGGATCATACTACTGGGAAGATTTGTTGGAGGTGGAAGGCCCGACTTGAACGCAATCACGCGCGTTCTTAAGAATGTAAACAAAGCCAGACAGCTTCTTAAGATACGTCGCTCTATTCTTGTAACACATGCCTACTAATTGCATTTATTCGGACAGATGCATCAGGGTGGTGCCAACTAGCGATGTCAAAGACACTTTTTCACAAAATACGAATTGCGATTCTTCTGATGGGCTTTCTTGTGCCCACTTTGTCTGCTCAGCAACCGAAGTTGACGCTACAGCAGGCAGTGGCAGTTGCGCTTGAACACAGTCCCGCACAGAAGCTGGCGGCGGCGGACATGGCCACATCTGAGGCAGGTTTCCGCCTCTCCAAAGCTCCTCTGTTGCCTCAAATTCAATTCTCTGAAAATCTGACCCGTGGAAACGATCCCGTCTATGCATTCGGTACCAAACTCAGGCAGCAGGTGTTCCAGGCGTCCGACTTCGGTCTGAACAGCCTGAACCGTCCGTCTCCCCTCGGCAATTTCACAACTGCCTTTTCCGGGCGCTGGGCAGCCTTCGACTCTCTGCATACCCAATTCCAGATCAAACGCGCGTCCCTTTTGAAGCAGGGCGCGACGGCTTCATCGGGCAGAACCAGCCAGGAGGTGATTTACCGCACGGTTGAAGCCTATGAATCCGTGCTGATTTCGACTCGCGAAGTAGAGGTCGCAAAACATGCGGTTGAGACGGCACAGGCGCTTTATGGCCAGAGTCGCACCCGCGTAGATGCAGGGCTCGTAGTTGAGTCAGACGCACTCTCCGCGCAGGTGAACCTGGCAGCGCGGCAACAGGAGCTGATTCAAGCGCAAGGCGCAGAGCAAACCGCGTGGTCCGAACTGGAAGCAGCCGTGGGAGTCGCACTGCCGCAGGGGCCAGAAGGTTTGGAACAACTTGCCGAACACAATTTCGCTACCTCCGTGCTGGCAAACGAGGTAGAGCAGGCTTTTAAGAACAGGTCCGACCTCAAGAGTCTCGCTCTACAGGTCTCCGCGCAGCAGGCAGCAGTTAAATCGGCCAAGTCGGAGTTTGGGCCCCGCGTGGATGCGTTCGGCTCCTGGCAAACCGACCGCCAGAGCTTTGCAGGCTCCGGGGGCAGTAACTGGATGGCTGGCGCAGAAGTTCGCGTAGACCTACTTCCCATTGAAAAACGATCTCGCCTTCAGCAGGAGAGAGCTACGCTACTGCGTGCGCAGGCGGGCGAAGAATCAGCGCGTAGCTTGATCCGTGTTGAGGTGAGCCGAGCATACTTTGGTCATCAATCCGCAGCAAAGATGGTGGAAGTCGCAAGGGATTCGATGACACAGTCGGCAGAGAGCCTGCGCATTCTGCGCAATCGCTACGATGCAGGACTTGTTCCCTTAACTGACGTGCTGCGCGCCGAAGATGCGGAGCGCCAGAGTCAGAGCAGTTATTGGCAGGCCGTCTATCACAACGCATTAAGTTATGCAGCACTCCGGTTGGCTACTGGAACCCTGAACGCAGAGCAGGTGGTGAACTTTCAATGAATATTCATCGATCTTATGTTTCTTACGCGGTTGTTCTGCTGGCAATCGCCGGCCTAACGGCTTGTTCGAAGAAGTCGGAAACTTCCGTGACGCCCGAGCTGATCGGCGGTGTCCGTGTCTTCCAAACCGCCAATCAAAAGCTGCCGGAGACGGTGGATATGGTCGGCACCGTGCGCGCTTTGGAGTCCTCCACACTGTCATCGCAGATCATGGGAACGATCACGAGCATCGCGGTTCACGAGGGTGATCGTGTCCGTGCGGGCCAAACCCTGCTCATCATCGACGCGGCGCAACTCGGGTCGCAGGCGGATCGGGCACACGCCTCCGTGGTAGCCATGGGACAACAAATTGCGGCAGCACAAAGCGATGCAGCCCTTGCCGCGAGTACGCTTAAACGCTATGAAATGTTGAAAGCGCAAAAAAGCGTCAGTCCTCAGGAGTTCGACGAAGTTGAGTCCCGTTCAAAAGCTGCATCGGCACGGCTTGCAATGGTGCACTCGCAGGAAGGGGAAGCGAGAGCGGCGGAATCCGCGGCGCGCACGATGCAAGGATATACGCGGATACATGCTCCGTTTGACGGAATTGTTACGGAACGCAAGGTCGATCCGGGTGCGATGGCAACACCTGGCAGCCCGCTTATGACGATCGAAAAGGCCGGGGCTCTCAGGTTGGAGGTCTCAGTAGATGAATCGCTGCTTTCTTTTGTTCATGCAGGTGCGAGCGTCCTAGTCAAAATCGACACACTCGGCAGCGAACCAGTGAACGGTAAGGTCGCACAGATCGTGCCTTCAGCCGATCCGGGAAGCCGGAGCTTCCTGGTGAAAATTGAGCTGCCAACTTCGCCGGCATTGCACAGCGGAATGTTCGGACACGCACTGCTGCAGCGAGGAACCAAGGACGTCCTCATCATCCCCCGGAGTGCCGTTATCGCTCGCGGCTCGATGCAATCCGTTTATGTCGTCGGACAGAATAACATCGCAGAGTCGCGTTACATCTCAGCTGGTAATCCCCACGGCAATGAAATTGAAGTCCTGTCAGGCCTAAGCGTAGGGGAAACGGTTATCGATTCTCCGGGAGAACGTGAACTCTCCGGAAAGCGCATCGAGGTTCGGCAATGAAGCACGACCTCGGCATCGCTGGACGAATTGCCCAGACCTTCATTAACTCGAAGCTGACACCCCTCGCGATTGTAGCGGCCCTTGTGCTTGGCATCTTTGCGGTCATGCAGATTCCGCGCGAAGAGGAACCACAGATTGTCGTGCCGATGCTCGACGTAATGACAGCGATGCCCGGTGCATCGCCCGCTGAAGTCGAGCAGCGGGTCACGACTCCGCTGGAAATGATTCTGCGGGAGATCCCGGGCGTTGAGTACGTCTATTCGACGTCCAGTCCAGGTGCTAGTCTCATCATCGTCCGTTTCTACGTGGGGACCAAGCAAGAAGACGCTCTCGTCAAGGTCTACAGCAAACTTTACGCGAACCTTGACCATGTGCCCGCAGGCGCTTCTCCATCCATCGTCAAATCACGCTCGATCGACGATGTGCCGATTCTTTCTCTCACACTCTGGGGCAAGAATTACGATGCTTACCATTTGCGCCTCATTGCCGCCGAGCTTGAGCACTCGATCAAGCAGGTCGATGATGTCTCCGAGACGCGCATCTTAGGAGGGCAGCCGCGCACCATGCGGGTGGAACTCAGTACTTCGAAGCTGGCCTCCTATGCACTATCGACTGCGACGGTTGTGGCAAGGCTCGAAGCCGCAAACGCAGCAGTGGAGGCGGGAGAATTCTCCAGCCAGAACCAGCAGATTCGCGTGGATGCCGGATCGTTGCTTGCGCGTCGTGAAGACGTGGAACAAGTTGTCGTTGGCGTCAGTCACGGGCACCCCATCCTGCTGCGCGATGTGGCCGATCAAATCACTGACGGGCCAGCCGAGCCGACCAGCTATGTGAATTTCGGAGTAGGCAAAGGGGCCCTGCAGAGCGATCCTCGTGCGCAGGTTGGAGCAGAGTTTCCGGCTGTCACAATTACTGTGGCGAAGCGGAAGGGAACCAACGCAACAAACATTTCCAACCATGTTCTGGCTCGGATCGCAGAGCTAAGAGGAAATACGCTTCCCTCCGATCTGAACATCACGACAACGCGCAACTATGGTGAGACGGCCAAAGCGAAGTCTGACGAACTGTTGAAGCATCTGTTGCTTGCCACTCTTTCGGTCACGCTCCTGATTGCAGTCTTTCTAGGATGGAGAGAATCAGGCGTCGTTCTGCTCGCTATCCCTGTCACCCTGGCACTTACGCTTGGTATTTTTTATTTGCTTGGCTACACGCTCAACCGCGTGACGCTTTTCGCACTCATCTTCAGTATCGGAATTCTTGTCGATGATGCGATTGTTGTCGTCGAAAACATCGTTCGTCACTTCCGCCTCCCGGAGAGTAAGGGGCGGTCCTTGGCCGAAGTGGCCGTTGAAGCTGTTGCGGAAGTTGGCAACCCGACCATTCTCGCAACCTTTGCTGTCATCGCAGCAATCCTGCCCATGGCGTCTGTACAAGGTCTGATGGGGCCGTACATGATGCCAATCCCTGTGGGAGCATCGTCGGCGATGATGTTCTCGCTGCTGGTAGCTTTCGTGGTTTCGCCGTGGGCCTCGCTTCGCTTGATGCGACATGCGGCAAGTAAGGCGGGTTATGGCTCGCACGAGAAAGAAGATTGGGCGACAGTTCTGTACCGGCGTTTTATGACGCCAATGATGCATTCCGCCAAGTGGCGCTACCTGTTCATATGCGCCATTGTTCTCCTGTTGCTTGCTGCTGTCTCTCTAGTACCGCTCAAGCTGGTACAGGTAAAGATGCTGCCGTTCGATAACAAGAGTGAATTCCAGGTTATTGTGGATATGCCCAATGGGAGCACGCTTGAGCAGACAACGCGTGTCGCTGCAGCACTTGGCCAATATCTGGGACAACAACCGGAAGTAGCTAACTATCAGCTCTACGCAGGACTTTCCGGGCCGTATAACTTTAACGGACTTGTTCGGCATTACTATTTACGAGATCAGCCGAATCAGGCGGACATACAGGTCAACCTGCTCCCTCTGGCAGATCGAAGCACGCAAAGCCATCAGATCGCGAAGCGTCTCAGACCTGAGCTTCAGAAGATCGGCTTGCCGTACGGCGCGCGGATCAAAGTAAGCGAGGTTCCACCGGGCCCTCCGGTCGTGCAGACACTGGTTGCTGAAGTCTATGGTCCCGACACTGCTGGCCAGATTGATGTTGCGAAAAAGATCAAGCAAATCTTTCAGCAGACGCCCGACGTTGTCGATGTGGATTGGTACGTCGAAGATCCGCAAACCGAGTACCGGATTGAGGTCGATGAGGAGAAGGCCGCGCTTCACGGGATATCTTCCTCCAGCGTTGCCAATGCTCTTACGACCGTTCTGAAGGGTTCCGATGCAGGACTCCTTCACTCTCAGACCTCTCGCGAAGATATCCCAATCACGGTTCGCATGACCCGCGCCGACCGTTCCTCTCTCGATGCACTAGAGAGCACAAAGCTGACCGCATCGGATGGCTCTCTTGTCTCCTTGCGGGAGATTACCAGGACTGTGGCAACGACGCTGCAGCCCAGTATTTACCACAAGAACATGAAGCGCGTGGTGTACGTGACCGGGGATGTTGCGGGGAAAGCCGAAAGCCCGGTATACGCCATCTTCAAGATGAATGAGGCACTCGACCACCTGAAACTTACGGGAGGCTACGCGCTTAAACACTACAACGCGGTCCAGCCCGAATCAACTGACCGCTACGCGATGAAGTGGGACGGAGAGTGGCACATCACGATCGAGGTTTTCCGCGATCTCGGCCTCGCTTTTGGCGCAGCGCTGATCCTAATCTATGTCCTCGTAGTGGGCTGGTTCCGATCCTTCGTGGTGCCCATTGTAATCATGGCTCCGATTCCGCTGACCCTCGTCGGAATCCTTCCAGCACACGCCTTGATGGGTGCATTTTTCACTGCAACATCCATGATCGGCTTCATCGCAGGAGCTGGCATCATCGTGCGAAATTCGATCATTCTCGTCGATTTCATCGAACTCCGCCGTGCCCAGGGAATGGAGTTGGCAGACGCAGTAGTAGATGCCGGGGTTGTGCGTTTCCGTCCCATGCTGCTGACCGCCGCTGCCGTTGTTGTAGGCGCTAGCGTCATCCTCTCGGATCCGATCTTTCAGGGACTAGCGCTCTCACTCATGGCGGGCGAAGTGGCGTCAACTCTGCTTTCGCGGATGGCGGTCCCGATTCTTTATTACATGGTGGAATCCAGACGTCAGGCTCTGCCCGGCGCCGTTTCACCAAATGAACTATAGAAAAGGAGATCCACAATGACTGTCGAACGTGGATTGAGATTGATGGCAGGCTTCTTCGTACTTTTGTCGGTTTTCCTCGGCATGACCGTGAGCCATTACTGGTATTGGTTCACAGCCTTTGTCGGGCTCAACCTCTTCCAGTCGGCCTTCACTAACTGGTGCCCCGCAATGTTCGTTCTGAAAAAGTGCGGGCTTCGCTGAGCTAAGCGAATGGTCTGATGGAAACGGTTCTTCTGATCGAATATCCTCCAGGTCTGCTGTCGGAGCGAAGGGCTCTTCTCAAGCCTCTCAGATATTCAGATATAACGTGATTTCTGTACTTGGCTTTTCCGACGCGTTGAATCGGGAGCCGTGAGACAGCAGTTTGGAGTTGTCGTCATCGGGCATGGAGTTTCATGGGTTGACCGACAGCGACTGATTGCGCATTTCCGCGAAGGACTGCCCAGCGTGCCGATCGTTGACCTGCTTCGAAAGAGTGATCTTGGATTCGATGGCGCTGACTATACCTGCCCAGGGGGCAATCCGTTGCTCTGGATAAGAACTGTTCCCCTGCCACTTGTTCGAGGGTGGAGCGTCTCTAAACACCGGCTTTTCTTCTTTCGGAACAGCCCGCCGCTGAAATGCTCATCGCGGGCGAACCGAGGAAGATCGTTATCACGTGATCCCACTCATGGGAGCCGAGGCTGGCAGTTCCTTTCACGTCTGTTCCCACGGCTGGGTCACGGCCAGCCCGGCGTGCAAAGTACGCGATTCAAGAATGAGCGCTCGGATACATCTGATCCCATTCTCCGTTTCTAAATGTTCAGTGCCGTTCACGGTTGAGTATCCTGTTGTTTAGCCGTGGAATCAATCAACACAACATCGTGAACGGCATCGGTCAGCTTCGCGCCGTAGAAACGCCCCATTGCTCCCGCACCGAGAATGACAGTATCCATCGGACCGACTTGGGATGATTTCAACGTGCTCAGGGTTCTCATCCCTTTCGAAGCAGCAGGGCGCCTCCCTCGGACGCTACCGGACCTCCGTTTCGGTCGACACTTGCGAGAGCCATATCGTACCGAGATTCTTACTTGTGCTCAGGACGTCAACTGCGATGGTCTTCTTATCCCGGCCTGGCGATTCCACTTCGACGACGTAGTCGCTAGTGCCTGGCTCAAGATTATCGAAACGGAAATCACCATAAGTATCGGTAACTGTCTCGCCGATTCTCTTACCACTTTGCAACAATCGGCTCTTGGCACCCGATACGCAATCCACTACGCCCGCTTTTTCCGCGGCAACGCTGCCCGCAATGAAGCACTTGGCATAGCGATACAGGTTCTTGTAGTAGACACGCGGGCGGGTTCCGTACTCCGGGTGCAATGGCTCCAGCCCATCCTTCTTCACGATGCCGGCGAATTGCGCATCCGTCACGTATTCCACGCGGAGGGCACCGGTCGGACATGCCTGAGAGCAGCGCGTCTGCTTCCAGCCAGCGTCAATCAGATGAGCGCAAAACGTGCATTTTTGTGGAACATTCTCCGCCTCGTTCCACCCTATGCTTCCGTAGGGGCATGAGTCGACCAGGTCGCGCCGGCCTTTCGACGTCTCGGGGTCTATCAAGACGATTCCATCCGGGCGCTTGTAAACGGCGCCGGAGGATGCCTTCACGCACGGTGCATCATCACAATGCATGCACATTCTTGGTACGTAGGCTACGTCTATGAGCGGGAATTGCCCGCGCGCGCTTCGCGCCACATCAATCCAGCGGTGGCCGTGCCGTGGCTGCGGCAGAGAATAGCCGGGCCAGTTATTGTCCATGTGCTCGTCTTTGCACGCCATTAGGCAGTTATTGCAATCCTGGCAACTGCCCACATCAATAATCAGACGCCACTTCTTCATTGGCACACCTCCTGGCCAGACCACTTCTGCACGTCGACGAGACATGAATTCGGAGCCATCGCATGCGACTTCTTGATCATCATTCGCGCGGGAGTAAGAATGTTGATGCAACCTCCGCGATCGGGCGAGTTACCCGGCTCCCCAATAGGCTCATAAATCGCACACGATTCATACGAGTGCACGGTACCGGGCGCCATCCGCTCCGTTACCTGCGCCGCGCAGATTACCGTTCCACGGTCGTTGAAGACCTTCACCAGATCGTTTTCTTTAATGCCGCGCGCCGCTGCATCGGCTGCACTGACTCTCACAATCCAGTAGTAATAACCATCCACCAGCACACGATGATCCTTGATGTCACAGGTTGAAGAGTCCTTGGCGTCGCCCATTGTGTGGAAGCTGTACCGCGGATGCGGCGACACGAGGTGTAGCGGGTACTTCTCATAAAGCTCGGGCGTCGCTTCCGGCCCTTCCCACGCCGGCACATACTTGAGCAGGGGCGGCCGCTCCGGATCATCGGGATCAAAGCGCTTCAGACTTGACGATTCAAACTCGATCTTGCCCGATTGCGTTTGCAATCCGTGACGGAACTGATGCGAATAATCTCCCGGTAGGGGCGTACCTTCGGGCGTATCCTTCGGGCGGCCTTCGGCAAACCAGCGATACGACACCGGATCTCTCTGTTCTTCCGGAGGCGCCGGCATCACGAAATAGCCTTTCTTCGCAAAATCCTTCCACGAAATCACATCCGGCAGATCGGTGGCGTCAAACATCCGCTTGCACCACTCCAATTCCGTCAGGCCCTCTGAGAAAGCGGCCCCGAGACCGAGCCGTTTCGCGATGTCCAGAAAGATCTGGTAATCCGATTTGGATTCGCCCAGCGGCTCGATGCACTTGTGCTGCAGCACGAATACGCGATGATTCGCCTGTGTCTGTGCGTGGTAGATGTACCCACCGCAGTTGGCAAACTCGCTGATGTCCCAGCGTTCGAAGCTGGTGCAGGCAGGCAAGATGATATCGGCGAACTTAGCTTCACCTTCCATCCAGATGGATTGATTGATTACGCATTCCAGCGTGTCTGTGCTGTACATCCGGACATAACGGTTGGTCTCGCACATCGTGCCAAAGTGTGATCCACCATACTTGTAATAAAGCTTTACGGGTGAATATCCGTCAGCCGGGTAGGCCATCCGCGAGAACTGTCCTTCGATCGTTTTTGAATCGTCCGGATAGCCGTCGCATTTTCCATCCATGATGGCCTCGGGGATCTTTAGGCGGGGAACCTTCTGTTTGACCGTATTGTTCGTCCCCATCATCGGCATGCGCTGGTAGAGGTTCTGCGCCGCAGCCGTTCCCATGAGATCTCCCGAGAAGCCACCTTCCGAATATCCCGGGAAGAAGAACCTCGTGTCCACTGGAGCGCCCTGCTGCAAACAGCCAAAATTAACACCGGGCTTGCCCAGGCCGCGCATCGCCATCAGCAGAACCACACCGCGCGCCCAATCAGCGCCGGTAGCAGAGCGGCAGGCTCCGCTAAAACCGATGATGCCGCCCGCGGCAAGATATGTGCGCTTCGTCCCCCAGTCGCGGGCGAGCGCCCTCACATCCTTTGCCGGTACTCCCGTCTCCTTCTCCTGCCACTCGGGCGTCTTGGGAACTCCATCATCCTCGCCGAGAACATAGCTCTTCCATTTATCAAAACCGGTCGTACGTTCCGCAATGTATTCCTTGTCGTACAGGTCTTCTGTGATCCACACGTATGCGATGGCGTGAATCATCGCGCTGTCGGTTCCCGGTTTCGGCCCCAACCACTTCCCGCCCAGCCACGCCGCAGTATGGTTGTAGTAAGGATCGATATGGACCATGGGAATACCAAGGTCCTTAAGCCATTGGCGCCGGGTCGTACCCTCGTGTGCTCCGTACACGCCGCTGGTGGCCTCGGGATCGGCCCCCCAGAACACGATCATCTCGGCGTGCTTCAAGCAGTCTTCGACCGTCCCGTAGGTCTCCGCGCCGCCCTTGCGCATGCTGTGTCCCCAGTGGTGCACGGCCCCCCAGAACCAGCCTTCCCAGCTATCGGGATTGTGTTCGACGAACGTCGTACCGATGAGGTTGAAAAACCTGTGCCGAGCGCTCAGCCAGTAACCTAGATTTCCCCACGTATGGTGAGAGCCACTGCCGTTCATGATGGCGCCAGGGCCGTACTGCTGCTTTACCCGCAAGATCTCGCCGGAAACTATGTCCAGCGCCTCATCCCAGCTGATCTTCTCGTACCCTGAAATGCCCCGGTTCTTGATGTTCCTTTCACCTTTGGGGTCGAAGTCGACACGCTTCATCGGAGACAGTATCCGGTCTGGGGAGTACACCATGGATTTCCATGCGAGAGTGTATGCGTCCACCGTTGTCTTGGACGGAGGCGTAAACGTTTTCCCCCGTGCGTGAATCGTCCAAGGCTGGGGATCGTTCTCATCAAAGTTGATGTTCGTGATCCGGATGATCTTGTCATCCTTCACATACACGA
>Ga0364860_10238_pt1 | contig 39622 bp, 38 predicted proteins | sample ExccelAu500001D4_FD_206916 | JGI IMG/M metagenome (GOLD analysis project Ga0364860, IMG submission 206916) | Enriched cells from Trout Bog Lake Hypolimnion, Wisconsin, USA - BchlTB.Aug20.5000.01 .D4 | ecosystem: Environmental > Aquatic > Freshwater > Lake > Hypolimnion/Profundal zone | place: USA...
TCAACCACTGCGCCAACAAATTGAACGATTTGTTAAACTATCAGAAGAAGATTGGAATTTAATGGTTCCACATTTAACCATTAAAAAATTAAAGAAGGGAGAACTTTATGCTGAAAATGGGAAAATAGCCAACGAGGTAGGTTTCGTTTTAGAAGGAATGTTAAGGCATTTTTATATCAAAGAAGGGGAGGAGAAAACGACTTACTTTTATTTCGAGAACAATTTTGTAACTGCATATATCAGTTGCATTACCAGGCAACCTTCTGAGATTTCTATTGAAGCATTGAGTGATTGTACAATAGTGGAATTCTCTTATTCAGCTTTAACTGATTTGTTCGAGAAGGGTATTATTTGGCAGAAATTCGGAAGGTTGGTGGCGGAATACATTGCTATTGGTTTGGAGCAGAGGATGGTTGGATTGTTAATGCTAAAGCCTGAGGAACGGTACTTGGAGCTCATAAGGGGAAACAAGACCAAAATTATAGAACGCATTCCACAGCATTATATCGCTAATTATTTGGGAATTACTGCAGTTAGTATGAGTCGAATTCGAAATAGGGTGGCTAAAATTTCTTAACAATTGTTATCGTTTGAAATGGTTTTCTGTGCTGAAATTTGCATTGACATAAATGAATAAAAATTTCAGAACCATGAAACCAGTAAAAACAGTGTACTCAGAAATCAAAATTAATGCTAGCGCAGAACAGGTTTGGAAAAATTTAATGGAATTTGATGCCTACCCCAAATGGAATCCTTTCATCCTTCAAATAGGTATAGACAAATTAAATGAAAAAGATGGGCAGAAGAAAATTAAGAATAATGGGGTGGGGGAAATTAAGAACAATGGGATAGGGGAAATTAAAGTCGGAAAAACCATTACTGCCAAGATTCAACCTCCAGGCAGGGGTGCAATGGTATTTAATCCTATGGTGTTGGAATTTGAACCCAATAAGAAATTTACCTGGTTAGGAAAACTGTGGATCAAGGGTTTGTTCGATGGAGAACATCATTTTGAAATAAAGGAAAATGGAGATGGGTCTATCACTTTCAAACAATTTGAGCATTTCAATGGAATTTTGGTACCACTGCTCCGTAAAATGTTGGATGAAAATACCCTAGAAGGGTTTAACCAAATGAATAAAGCTTTGAAGGAAAGATGCGAGAGCTAGCCCTGCAAGGCTTTGCATCCAAAAGTATATGCCAAAATAGAGGCTGGCACAAACTGGTAATTTAGCTTACCAATTTTTTTACTTCCGATTTTATCAATGGTTGTAATCAATGAATCGGTTAATTTATTATTGTTACAAAACATCGTCAATGATTTCAGCTCTTCTGGATGTTCAAAATAACGGTTGCTCCACTTTATCTCAAGTGCCCATTCAGGTTTGAATTTATGCCTTGACAATCCTACCATATCTACCTCACCTTGAAAACGTCCTTCAGTCCATCGGGCATACCAAGATTCGAAACCTATTGTTTGCAGCCATTGAGCATAAATAGCTGTTTCAACCATTGGACCAACAAGGCTATCCGTTGGCGATAAGGGTGTAAAGAGCGCACTTCTTAATGAAGGATTGGTTAAGTACAATTTAAAAAAATTGGCCCGTTCAAACTTTTTTGAATGGTGATCAATTCGGTGCACAATTTTAATAAGAAATGCAGCCTCTAAATAATGAATGTATTTCTTTAAAAGTTCCTTTTTTACACCACCTGATGATTTCGATAATAATTCTAAAGAGAACTCCTGACCCGAATTGTAAGCTATACTTGTGAACAAGGCATTTAACTCTTGTACATCTTGAATGCCATACAGACTAGGTAGGTCACGCAACAAAACTTTGTCAATTATGTCACTTTTGATGAATCGAGAAGGATTGACCTGCATCCTTTCAGAAAAAATTATTTCTGGATAGCCTCCGTAATTAATGTATTTTAAAAAATGTTCATTTAACAAGGCAATATTTACCGTATCGTAGAACTGCATTTCATTCCTTGTCCATTGGAAATCAGTTTGGACCATTAGATGGTTTAATTTCAACAAATGAATGTATTCACTAAAGGTAAGTGGAGGTAATAAAAAATCAGTAAAACGACCGGCTCCACTTTCAGTACTTTTTAATTTTAGTGCTGCTGCTGCAGAACCTGAAACCACAAATTTTGTATGCGGATAGCTATCTACCAAACTTTTGAGATGGACCTCCCAATCTTTCAAGTATTGTATCTCATCAAAAAAAATGTAACAGCCTTTTGGATTCTCTTGCTTGGTGGCTGATAGACAATTCTTAAACAACTGCTCTAAAGAAATATTATTAAAGAAAGGATTTTCTATAGAGATATAAGAAATTTTATGGGGCGATACTCCATTGTTCATTAATTTGGCTATAGCATGGTGTATAAGTACAGTTTTCCCTACTCTTCGAGGACCCATCAATATTACCGCACGCCTGATTTTGATATCTTCTACCAATGGAAAGAATAGATCAAAATAAAGTCTTCGTTGCATTTGATCGTAATCCTCATCAATTTTACCTACCGACCACCAACTATTTTCTTGTTTTAACCGGTCAATAATTTGTTCAGTACTTAAGTTAATTAGACCCATAATGAAAGGTATTTGACTACAAATGTAAAAATAATGCATTTTAATCAGTCTTATTTCAACAAAAAAGATAAAATAAGATGATTCATAGGTATTAAAAGATACAACCTAGGCCATTCGAGTCAATTTAAAGCACTAAATATCAAGCACTTGGTACTAAGTAAGAAAATTTGTAGGTTAGTGCTTAGAATTAGAAAAACAAAAGAGCAGCTATGAAGAATAAAGTACCACTTTTTGCCATTTTTGGAGCCATTTTTTCGATTTTATACAGTTACGCAAATATTTTATCGGCCCAAAACCTTGGTGCCTATACCGATTACCGAGGGTACTTCTATATTTTTGAAAATGGCAACCGCATTCAGTGGGAGACCATGCCTATCAAACAAAATAAGGTAGGCGGTAATTCGATAATGTATGTTGACAATGCCGATAATCTGAAAGCCTATTACCATGGAGAAAAGATTGACCTGACTGACTATGCCCCTGCCTTTTTTACCAATACCGATAATTATGGAGCATTTTACAATAACCGCATGTTGTATGTTTTAGACAATGGTAAAGTAACACGTATGCCAGGCTGGACAGGAAACTATGCCATAGGTGACAGTATCATTGGCTGCTACGATGACAACGCAACCCAATACAATGTGTATTGCAATGGTGAAATTAAGCCATTACCTGATGTGGTAGATACCAGCATCCGAAACAGTACGATTGCTGGTGATAACTTATTGGTTTACCGGTCAACTGATGGAAAATTAAAAACCTATTACCATAACCAAGTATATGACCTAGGTACCGACCACCCTGGAACCTATGCAGCAGGAACCAGTACCGTTGCTTTTATGGATTTGTACAGTATGAGTTTTAAAGTATTTTATGATGGTCAGGTAGCCACATTAGAAACCCAAGCGCCTAAATCTTTTAAGGTGGGTGATGGCATTATTGCTTATGTAGATGCCCTCAATAATTTTAAAATCTTTTACAAAGGAAATTTGATGACTGTTTTTACTTACGCTCCGGATTACTTCAATGTAAAAGACAATGTGGTTCCGTTTGGTGTGGACAATGTTGGGTTTAATGTTTTTTACAAAGGTCAACTTTTTAAACTGGAGAGTTCTACCCCTACCAGTTACCAGTTCGACTTTAATACCGTAGCTTACCTAGACAGTTATGGTTACTTAAAGGTTTTTTCAGATGGGGTAACCAACAATGCCTCTGAAATCATTATCTCTAAATTCAAGCTTACCAAGAATGTGGTGATGTACAAGACTGAGATGAATGAGTTTAATATCTTTTTGAACGGGCAGCAGTACTGATTATTACTGGTTGTTGATTTTAACGGGTCTTAGGGTTGGAAGGGATTGATTTTATTCCTAAATTTGCAAGGCTATTAAGTCTGACGCTTACAAATCTCATCCCATGATGGGTGATGCCAGTATTGGCACGGGGGCGTTTAGATTTTTTAGCTTTTTTAATTTTATTAGCTCAGTTCGTAAAGATTAAGTACACTTATATACTTATTCTTTAAGGCTTCAAAGTATCTTCCTTCCCCTTTCAACAATTTACGTTGTACAGCCCAAATTAAATAGTCGATGATGCTTAATTCAGGCATTCTTAATACCTTTCTATCCTTTGTTTGAATTAAACCTATAATCAGGTAAGGTTGAAAACCATCAGTACCAAACAACAATTTATTTCGATTTCCAAAAAAGAATGGATCCCCACTCTCATCGATAAATAAATAGCACTTCATACCATCCACTCCAATTATATTGACAATTAAGTTCAAACCTAATAAATTGTCAAAAACCGGATATAGTATTAAATACCTAAAAATTTGATTATTAATTCCCTAACTAATGTTTCAAAACCACGGCGGTGGCAAACTTTGCCATTTTATCATGGGTGGTTAGAATCAACTGATGGGCCTTTCCATCTGGCTCAACCAAAAGAAAGTCTCCAGCCTGAAGCTCAAAAGAATTGCCTGCAGCAGCTGTTCTAATTATTGCAGAGCCTTCAAATAAATAAAACCCTGCACAAGCAAAATTATCTGGTAGGTAAAATTGCTGATCCACGGTAACTTTCAAATTGTTATTTTCTAAAATCAATGCTCCTGCTTGTCCAGTAAACTCTCCCCTGGTCATCAAGTTAAAATCAGTTACCTTGCCAACTGCTGTAGTAGGCCATTCTCCATCAAAAGTATAGGGTATGAATGGTTCAAGGTGTTGCTCATGCCGTCCGGTATGTGTAAGGTCTAACGTACCCTTCATCACCATTAGGTGACGGGTAACACCAGGCATGAAGGTGAAAGTAGAGGTTGGCGTTTCAACAGTAGCAAAACTAATACGGTAATCGAAGTCAAATGCCTTATAAGTTGCATTAGCTGGAAAGATATGCAATTGAGTGGTTGTACCTCCGGCCCATTGAGCAGTTTGTAGTTCAGAAGAACGAATGAGGGTAAATTTTAGGGACATGGGTAAACTATAAAATGAAACGCTAGAAAATTAACTTGGTAAAACAGAATTCGACAAAATTCTATTCGCCTTTTCTAATTTTCTCTTAAACAAAATTAATTTACTATAAGCATCCAAACTCTTGTCAATTTGAATTCGGCGATGGTTTTTCACAACATTAGAAACACGTAGAGTTTCATTGCTTTTTTTCATAGTCATATAAAAATATAAAATTAATTCTTTAGTCGAATTAAAAATGCATCATAATTTGTCCTCCTTTTGAAAGATTGCCAACTTCCATCAAAATATCCAAAAACTTCAAAACGATCTAAGATTACCTACAAATCTATCTTAAACCCTTAAGGAAAATCTAGTATGAAATACCTAGAATTTATTTATAAAAAGGAAGACACCCAAAAGGAGTAATAAAAACAGGAATTTTCGAAGTTTCATATTCCAACTCAATATTCCCCTTTTTCAAATCCTCCACCTGTGCGTTGTGACCTGCTATGACCTATATTACCGATGGAGTTGGGGATCCCCAATCGAGTGGAGAAATAAGGATGTTGGCTTTCGAAGGCATTGCCACATAAATAAACACAACCGGCATTGTCTGCAGCTATGCTCTTGGCCTGCCATTGGGTTTCTACACCCAAGGTGCTGATCCAAGTGGCTGTTCCTTTCACATCGTATCCAGCGACAAAGGTGGCTACCCGACCTCCTGCATAAGTGGTGTCTTGGTAAGTACCTGTAACCACAACCCCTCCGCGTTTGCTGAATACCATCGCCTGAACATCTGCCTCTTGTCTTGGCCTTACTTTCTTGGCCCATTCCATCTTACCTTGGTCGTTGATGCGTACCAAATAATTTTGCAACTCACGGTCTCCATCTGGCACGTACTGACCCAACATATAAACATTTGACATGGTATCAGTTATCAACGCCCTAACAGATGACTGTGGCAATTCTGATTGAGTGGTAGCCCATAGCTGTCCTCCCATCTTGTCTAACTTCAACAAAAAGAACTGGGTGGATTTGTCCATAGGATGGGGCTTTTGCAAACTGTCTTGACCAAAGCCTAATTTCGGGCCAGAGAAAGTTCCGGCAATGTATACTCTATTTTCAATATCAGTTGTAATGGCTGTAGCTTCTTCATCGCCCTTTGAACCATAGGTCTTCAACCATTGGGTATGCCCAAGTGGATCGACTTTTAAAATAAAAATATCAGAACCACCTCTACCTTGGGCGGTTGAATTGGGGTTACTCCCCTCCCCTATTTTCAATGTCTTACCTGTAAACTGTCCGGCTATATAAACCGCTCCCTTGGGCGCAAGGGCAAGTGCCTTGGCAGTTACCTTTACATCAGAGGCAATGACCATGGCCCAAATTATTTTTCCAGCTGGTGAATACTTGACTATAAACCCACTGCTTGTTCCTCTTCCTTTTAAGGTAAGGCTGTCGAGCTTTAAAATGCTGCCATTAAAATGTCCTGCACAATAAACATTGTTATTGAAATCTGCCCCTATGCCTTCAATGCGCAACCCCAGTTCTGTTGGCCAAGTCTTCATCCACATTTGTTTGCCCGACTCATCCATTTTGATCAAACAGTCTCCACCGGTATAGGTGATGTGCTCAGGGCTATTGCAAATACAAAATCCTTCAGAATAAGCATCGCCAACTTGATTGGTCCAGATACTGTGCAAGGGTGATACAAGTGGATTAGGCAAACCTGCTTTATTGGATTTTGCATTACGAGGGTCTGGGCCAACGTATGCATCGTTGTCTTGAGCTGATAAAGTATGAAAGGCAGAAGGCAGTACGATAAAAAACAGGTAAATAAATAGGGTATGCTTTAAACCAATATGCATTTTAAATTTTGAGCGTTCAAATTCAAATAATTCAAGGGCTTTTAAAAACATAGTTCGACAATACTTTAATTGATAAATAAAATCTTAGTCACCTCTGTTTTAGAGCCATCAGGTGCTGTACAGAAGACCAAGTAGATACCTGTCTGTACACGCTCTGCATTAAAATTGGTACCATTCCATGTAGCTTGACCTCCTAAAGCAGTTGTATGGTAAACGAGGTTACCAACGAGGTCTGTAATCTTTACGTCACTATTGGCAGCCAAGCCCGTGATTGAAATAGGCCCATGGTAATCATGTTTGACAGGATTAGGAAAAGCATATATTTTTCCGAAACCCGAACCTCCTTCAGTAGCATTGCCCCGATACGAAATAATACCATGGTCGGTACCAAAAAAGACTTCGCCTGTTTTGCCATTGATGGTAACTGCCAATACGTTGTTTGAAATCAATGGACTATTATCGGCTGAAAAATGATGAACAAGTGAGGTTCCATCTGAAGATAAAAGATAAACCCCCGTAGTTGCTGTTGCTACCCATTTGCGATTGGCTCCATCCACTGCAATGGCATTGACCTGCTCACCTTGAATGAGGTATTGATTGTATCCATTTTGAGTAACAACTGGTTGCTGCGCATCAAAATTACCTCCATTATAAATTGCGGCAGGGTTGTTAAAAATGGTAATGCCTTGGTCTGTACCTACCCAAATTGCACCATTCTTATCCTCAGTAAAACAGGTTACTGAATTTCCTGGCAGATTTCCCCTTCCAACACCTGGGGTTAATATCTTAGCATTAGCTGTTGAGGGAGGGGTAAACACACCCCCATTTGATTGAGATATATTATAGGTCAAAATACTATTGCTCTTGGTCAAATTGATCCAAACTTGATTGCTCAATTTACTTACCATTAATTGGCCTGTGATCGGATAATTAATAATATTTGAAAAATCTAGCCCTTGCCAAATTCCTCCCGGTCGCAATACCACTATTGGGGTCTTGGTTTGTCCATTGGCAATATAGAGGTTTCCTAATGAATCCATGTCAACACCTGTTGCCTCGGTGCGGTAATAACCTGATACCACTTGTTGCGAACGCAATACGCCTCCTGTATTTGAAGGGTTATACAATTTAACAAATTGACCATTCATAAATTCAAGTACCCCATGTTCATCAGAACCAGCATAGGCATGGGCAGGGTTAAAGGGGTCGGCCACCACACAAATCAAATCATGGATGGTATCCATGTTTATGGGTGGATTTAAATTGTTTTGCTTGCCATAAGCTGTCTGCCATTGGTTATTAAAATAAGACATGAAACCATCTATATTGTAAGTTTGCAACCCGCCTGGCACAGAATAAACATAACCGCCTGAGGAATTCATACTGAAAACATTGGGAGTCTTAGGTCCATTGGGATTATGAATTTCTCCTGTAATACCATTGGCAGCCATCTTAATTAAACCAAAATTACGGTCTGCTATCCAGGCGGTGAATTGAGGATCCAAATAAGCATCCTCGGGGGCAGCATTTACCCAACCGTAGGTAGCATAATTACTGGTATTTGGAACTATGGCATCGTTGGTGCCGTAAATGTTAACACTGTATTGACCAACAGTGACAAGGTTTCCGTTAAATACATGTAATTTTCTAAAGTTATCATTGGCAATATTGGTGGCACTCCAACTATTGCCATCAAATTTATAAACTACGTCTTGTTGCCAGAGGTTAGATGAAATATTAGCCGAGAAGTTGGCATAAACATATCCATTAAAATAAGCCAAGGTATTAAAACTGGCATAAGTTATTCCTGTTGGTAAACCCGATTGCTTGGTCCAAGAATTGAAGTCATTTAAATTAGGACTATTGAGTGGGGCTACAAAAACACCTTGGTCAGTGCCGGCATATAGGCTTTGTCCATCACTTACAATGGACCGTACATTTTCTGCAACTCCTCCTGGGCCTATATAATAGGTTTCATTGGTCTGCAACTTTTGAATGTCTACCACAACAATACCAAAGCCACAGGCAATATAGGCCAAAGGTGACTGAAAATAGATGTCATTAATCTTCTTTGAACCATTGATGGGCTGAATCTTTATATCGGGTAAATTAGAAATGACCCCATTCTGAATGATGTCAATATTGGCATCTTGGTAAGAAACAATTAAAGTATTTGAAACAGAATCGTAATTGATACCGGTTACACCCACATCAGACAAGCCATTGACTTTGGATAGTGTTTCGTAACTGTTATCGTTAAGGTTTACAGCAAACAAAGCACCTGTAGTAACACAATAAATTTTATCCTTGGTGTGAACCACTTGTTGTGCCTGTGAATAGGCTGAGTGATTTTTCCATTGACCAACTGGTGCCATTTGCGCATGCAAATTTAAAACCATTGACAAGAATAATCCTGTTACAAGGCTACTGAATATGCGCATAGGCTAAAGCTGAGTTAAAAGGGTGTGGCGAACGCAGTAGTATCCTTGCGAACCATGGGTCTTATGCTTAACACAGGTATTTCAGAAGTGCCAATCAACTGTTGTGCAGTGGTACCAATAAAATATTCCTTTAAGTTTAATTCTGCCTTTGACATGATCATGATCAAATCAGCATCCACCTCTTTGGCATAGCCGTTAATCATTTCTACGATGTTTTTACCGCGCAAGGTCTTATTGCCGCACTCAACGCCTTTCTCTTGAATAAAACGCTTCACCTGGTTAGAGTATGCCAATAGTTTATTTTCGTAAACTTCTTGGCTTTTATTCAATACCGACAAAACTTGAATTTTAGCTCCGTAGTATTTGGCAAATTCTATGGCCTTGCCAACTTTTTCGCGGGTTTCTTTTGTAAGGTCTAAGGGCAATAAAATGGTTTTGCAACCATCTCTGTGAACTTTGCCTCGAATGGTAATAACAGGTGCTTCAGATTCTCTTACTAACCTGAAAGCATTTTGACCCAAAACACCTTTGGCTGAAAAGGTAGATGTCAATCCAATAAATACCAATACTGGATTTAGGTTTTCAATGGCCTTGTTGATTTCAACAAATGGATTGCCCTCTGTTAAAATTGTTTTCACCTCTTGACCAGATTTTTCTCTGGTCTCTTTGGCTAAGTTTTCTAACTGCTGGGTAGCATTGCTTTTATCCTCTACTTTTTCAAATACATGCATGAGGTATATGGTTGACTTCGTAAACCTTGCAAGATTGTAACATTGACTCAGCGTAATTAAACTCTGTTCTTCAAAATCTGTAGGTACGAGTATGCAATTTTCTTTTCCGGCCATAATATTTTTGGTCATTTATTAGGCGCTAATTTAACTACAATCTTCATTGGTCGTATTAACCAAACGATATTTATTTTAGGCTTGTCAGACCAAATTCACCGGTTAAACCTAAATAAACCGAATTAGTCGGAAATTTTGGCTAAAAAAGGGGCAGGTGGGTCTAAAATGACCCACCTAGGCCCTTTCATGCTTACATAAATTTAATTTCAACCAGTTTTTCTGAGTGTTTGGTAACTTTCAACTCTTGTTTGTAGTAAATACCAACCCCTTTTACCAATGAAATGAACAAATCAACCAAACCGCGGTCTGATTTATAGGTCATCAACAAGGTATTTTCGCCTTTTTGCTCATAATCAAAACGTGGAGGGTGAGCATTCGGAACCTCTTTGGTTACTGTTACGTGAATGGCATCCATGCCCATCAAAAATTCTTTGGCAGATTTGTAGTTCTCGATATAGCCGAAATATACTTTCGGTACATAGGCATTTACCCAATATTCTCCGAAAGCATCACAAACTTGCGCAAAGGTAATGCCTAAAACGCCTGGCATTTTGCCCAATAAATCCATTGTCAACTTTTCATCAATATCATCATTGATCATAAATACATGGTCTTCGTCTAGGCCAACTGAGGCCAAACATTCATTCCATTTGTCGATGCCGAATTTCTCAATCACGAGTTTTTCGATGCTTTTGTGAATTGTACCTTTCATTTGTAAGGGGTTTTAGGGGTTTAATTTTTATTGGATTAAATATTTTTTTCTAATTCAGCAATACGGGCTTGCAACTGCTTCACCATGTTTTCTTGAGCAAATAACTCTGCTTTCTTACTTTCTAATTGCAAGTCAAGGTTTTCCATTTTTTCTCTAAAGCCCAATGCTTTCTTTTGGCTCTTTTCCTTTTCTGCTTTAAGGCTCTCCTGCATCTGTTCCAAGGTCTTCATTTGCTCCTCTTGTTGCAACTCTTGTTGTTGCATGCGTTTAATCAATACCTGCATCTCACGCTCATTGCGGGTCATCTCAGCTTGAGTAGCATTCATCTCTTCCATATTTTGACGCATCTCTTCTTCTTGGGCGCGCATCTCTTCGGTTTGTTCTTGAGATTGGGCCAATAAGATTCGCGTACGTTCATTGGTTTTAACAGATGAAATGGTGCTAGCCACACTCTCAGACAATTTGTTGATGAACTCCATTCTATGTGCCTCTAAAGGTTCAAATGAAGCCATTTCAATCATACCATAAATATGCTCATTCACCATCAATGGAATAACATAAATGCTGCGAGGGGTGGCTTCACCCATGCCCGAAGTAATGTTTACAAAATCAGCCGGTATCTCGGTAAAGTACAAAGGTTCTTTATCAAACCAAGCTTGACCCACTAAACCTTGCTTGAATTTTATCCTTTTCTTTTCTTCTAAATACCGCTGCTTACCATAAGCATATACCGCAACTATTTCCATGAACTGCTCATGTTCACTGTCGTCATTGATGACATACAGGTATCCTTGGTTGGCGTTGACATACCTAATTAGGTTTGACAATACACTGTTGTAAAACTTTTCTGCGTTCTCAGTCTGACGAATGATGTCGGTAAACTTGGCCAAACCCTCATTGATCCAATTGCGCTTTGCTTCTTTATCTGCAAAATCAGCGAGACTCTTGCGCATAGCCAGCAATGAATTGCCCAGCAAATCTTTTTCACCTAATGTTTGGTATTCTACATCTAACTGGTTTTGACCAATTTTATCAGCAAAGGCAGATGCAGTGGTAATATTATGAATAAACTGATTCATTGACTTGGCAATATCACCTAATTCATCATTGGTTTCTACATCAACATGGGTAGAGAAATCTCCGGTTGCTAAAATCTTTGCAACTGAACTTACATGTCGCATAGGGTTGATGATATGGTTGCGGATAAAATAATAGGTAAAAACCAATGCCACCAAATTAACGAGCAAAATGCCTAATACCCAAGCAAAGAAACCAGCTTTCTTGCGCTCTGCCTCCTCCTTATACAGCTTAACAATCTCTTGGCTTTGTTCAAAAATTTGATTTTTCAATAAAGATTGTTGCAAACTCAATTGCGTGTCTTTAATAACTGGGTTTAACAACTGAATGTCATTGTTAATCATATTGGCATCAGCATTGGCTTCAGTCTTTTGAGCAACATATTTGGGTTGGTTCAAAATATTATTTACCAAGGTGGCTTGCTTATTGACCAAGTCTTCGAGCACAATAATTTTAGGCAATATTTCAGCTGGAGCCGGGTCTATCATTACATCAGCTTCCGTCTTAGGCGGATGGCCACCATTTTTTAAGACCACCACATTTTCTGTAAACATATCTACGGTGCTGCGCAACTCTTCTTTTGCTTTTGCAGCAATTTCTTGGTCATAACTTAATGCAGCCTCTGACAAAGCAAATAGGCGTTGAGACAACATGCGGTTGCGACCTGCCATGTCTATCAGCAAAGCATCGCGTTTGGTATGGCTATTTTTTGTTAAAATCAAAGTATAGGTTGCCAAAATAAACAGGAACCAAGCTGCAATCAAATAAGTAATCTTTTGCAGGATGCTTAAATTTTTCAAGTTGAAATTCATATAATATTAAATAAGTTGTTTACAAATCTTAGAATACATAGTTAATAAATTTTTATTAATTGTATAATGATTTATTAAGAAATTTTCATTAAGGTTTCGCAAAAACCTATAAATCAAGAAAATAAACAATAATTGGGCATTGGTTTAGGCAAAAATCCAGCCATCATTGATGTATGAATTCCACAAATAAGTGGTCCAAAAGGCATTTAAGAGCAATAAAACTACCAAGGCTATCCGGTAGGCCATTTTATTTTGCCAATTTTGGTTTACCCAGAAGAAAATAGATAAAAGCATTAAAATAAGCCCGAAATAAGCGAATGAGAAACGGCCAAAATAGTCTGATGTTAAAAAAATTGTCATTAAGAAAACTGTCATTAAACCAAATAAACCATTTCGGTGCTTCTCAAAATAAACAGGCAAATAATTTTTAGCCTTGAACAACAGCAAATAAACAAAAGGTGCACAAAGTGTAAACCTAAACATACAGTGCAAACTACCTGCTCTGAAAAGTAAAATAAACAATGCATTTCCGATTAGGTACACCATGGCAACCAATACCAAATAATCCATCGGCCGTTCATAGTCAAATACAAGTGGGTATTGGCTCAACTTCAACTGCCTATATAGCAATACTGTTATATAGAGCAACATAGGTACCACTATCACAATCAATACAGTTAGGTTGATTCCAAAACTTTCATGAGACCAATCTCGCAGGTGGTGAGGAACAGACAATACATTGTCCCAATACTTTTGCGCCTTTAAAAACATAAACGGACTTCCGCTTCCTTGTGACAACTGAATGGTTGCCACAGTAGCGGTACCTACCAATAACGGAACTATGCGCAAAGCAGTATTCTTAAGGAGCAATAAAAAGTTGCGGTGAATGACTAAGAAAAACAATTCTACGCAAATAAAGGTCATCATTAATATGGCATAAGATGGACGGGTGAGTGAAGCCAAGAAAAGGGCAATAAAGTACAACCAGTACTTTTGGCGGAAAACGCCTACCATTGCCAAGGTGGTCCATAAGAAAAAAAATGCCTCGGTATAGGGCATTAAAAAAATAATGGTACTTGGTAAAGACAATGACAACAATACATTGGTAAGGTGTTGATGAGGCTCAGAAAAATAATTAAGCAAAATCAATAAGCCAACCGAGAACAAGGCATAATTCAAGGCCATCCAACTCATGGGTGAAACATTTAACAGGTGCCATACATACGGAAACAAAGGAAAGAAGGCATAGATTTTTTCTCCTCCAGCTTTTTCAGGAGAATACCCATATTCTTTGATATCATGGTAATGAGCTGCATCCCATTTAATCAGGTCGTTGTTTCGAATAACTTTATACGGAACACTGGCTTCTTTGCGCTCCCCTCCTTCATTCACATAGTTTTTCGCAAAATAACCCATCGTATTTTGGTAAATGACATCTCTTTCGAGTGCCACGTAAATGAGCCAAAAACACAAAAGGAAAGAAAGTTGAATCAATACTGGTCCTTTTAAACTTCTCAATGATTTTGATTCCATCTATTTTGCATTTCTATAATAATTCAAATCCTCCTTTAAATCTAAATACTACTCAATTGTAAAATCATAAATTTCTCCTACCATATCTTTTGAAGGAAAAGGAATGTTCTCTTGCTTATAAGGTGTACCAGGCCACCATTGTGTATTGTGAAATTCTTGGGTAATAATAAATAACATTTGGTTATTTGCAATTGAGGTCACTTTATCATTCATATACCCAACAACTCTCAAGTGTTTTAAATCCTTACCTATCCTCCATATTATTTCTGTTGGCCTCCAATCAATCTCGAAATAATAAAAATCAGACTTAAACAATTCATTATCCTTTTCTAAAGATTTCTCGGTCAAGGCCCTATAATTTCTTTCCCACCGATGGGCTTCGAAATTCTTGTTCTGGTAATAGACAGGCTGACAACCTGCATCATAATTTTTAGGTTCAGAACAAGCCATGTCCCAATTGGTACATGCCACTGTTATCTGATCATCTGTGTTTAAAATATCATCGGGTAATTTTAAATTCCAATTTTTCACCTTGTTTCGATTGGGCGTATTGGCTTTGTAAACTGGCGGAAAAATATTCTCAGGGCAATAAGGCGGAGTCTTTAATATTTCAAAATCAATTTCTGAATAATCAACCGCCTTCACCCTTTTATCATTAGGGCCACCCCAATAGGTTGACATATACCCTTCATTGCCACAGTTTCGCCTGAAATTCCATTCTCCCCCACCCTGTGTAATTAACCACATGGCATTGGTAATTCCGTTCCAGACATTGTCTTTGTTCAGCAACTCGGTTAACTTCACTTTAACCCTAAACTTTCCATAAGTAAATCCATGACGGGTAATGATGCCCACACTCTCTTTTTTCCATTCGCCTGGTTTTGATGCAGGATTGCGCAAGGTGATTTTCTTATTTACAGCATCTGAAGTAACCGTTTGGCAAGGGTGTTGTGAGGTTTGGATAACCGTAGGAATCAACTCTTCTTTTGTATAAAAAGTAGCGTTCCAATTGTAATCCATTTTTGAATAGTTGTTTTGAACATCTGCCAGAACAGGTATATTGTACAATTTAGATGAGGCATCAACATAATTGATGAACTGTTGAATGGCTGCATTTTTATAAATGGAACTGTCTTGCCCACAGGTTTTACAAAAATAGGATTTATCATAGGATTTGTTTTGAAAGATATTATCATTGATGTAAATGCCAGCTCCAAGGTTTGGATTGGCAACCACCTTTAAGGCCAAATTAGATTTACTTGCAACTATACCCTTTGCATTTTTACCTGCACCATAAAGGAAATAAAAATATGGGTTTTCAAAATGACTCCCTTTCTGCAATCCAATATGTTGAATTGTCTTTGGTATTTGAACCGTATCATCTTTTGTGGACACCACCAATAAGAAACTATAATTGCCAACACGGGGATTCCGCTTCCAACGGTCATTCTTGCCTTTGCTAAAATACCGCTGTTCATTTCTTGGGTTACCAACTATGCGAAAAGAATCTGTTACTAAATGAAAGGTGTTGTCTGCTGCTATACTGCTTGTGGGTTTAAAGCCAATATCGGATTGTTCCCAACTGCCATAGAAATTTTCTTCTGCGAAAACATGCTCTGTTTGGGTCGCAGAATCAAGCTCATTAAATTTATAACTTTCATTTTGGTAATAGATCTTATAATAGAATTGGGTGGCTTGACTGGTTTTATTTTTCAGTTGGAAACTCAGTTGAAAAAGCCCCCCTTTGATTTGTTGGACTGAAGGAATGGTGAACCCATTAAGTGCATTGTCATAATCCAAATAAATTATTTTATGATATAGACTATCTGTTTGATAATTGGCAATAGGCGTAAAATTCTGAATACTAAAATCTGGACAATCTATTATTGGAACAACCACTGATTGTCTGGTACCGCAGGCCATTATGAAAACAATACCAATCAATAATAAAAATAATTTTTTCATTTATTGGTTATGGTTTTAAAGTATATAACTGAACAGCCTTGGGCAATTCTTTGAGGTCTTCTTGGTTCTTCATTGTCAGCAAAAAATCAAGTTGATTAGATGTTCTAAAATATCCAGGTAAAAATAGAAGTTGTTCATAATACTTTGGATTTTGGTCCAATGGATAGCCTATAAAATCCATATTTTTAATAGACTTAATTGTTGTTGGCTCAATTTGTATTCGTTTTATATCATACCTCCAACCGGGGTGGTTTCGCCAAACTTCATCAATGCCTGTTGCTGAATTCCGCAGTACCCAAAATTGATCATTCTGTGCCAGCAAATTTTCGTTCACACCTGGTGCAGCTAAATTTTTAAAACATAATGTTTTTAAGCCAGTATTAAAGCTCAATAATTGATACGCTGTTGTTGAACTGAAAGATGTACTAACCAGTAAAACATCTGATGGATTGGCTGGGTCAAAATGTCCAGCCACTGCGTTTGCAAAATTGATTGTGCCATTCGCAATAACTGCCCAACTGTTTTGTTGAAAGCTAAGGATTGTCCAATGCTTTGTTTTGGTCTGATAAATAAAAAGGTCACTTTTATGATCCCCATTAAAATCTCCAACGTAAATTTTATCTTCTGAATTCAAATTGAAATCTCCGTTGGTCGAATTGAAGTTGCCGCTCCAATCTAATTTAAATACTTTTTCTTGCTGATTAAAACCATGAAGTGAAACCTCTTTTTTCGTAAAATCTAAAACAAGAATTTGGTCAATTCCTTTGCCCTGAAAATCGCCAACGTATTTTTTCGTGCCTGAGCTATTCAAATGATTGAATGAGCCACTCATTAATTTTACTGAATTTAACTTTTGCGGATTGGCATTTTCATCCACTGCAAGCAATATTGGTCCATCTTTGTTGATGGCTATAATCTGTTCTGTCTTATTTTGGTTTTGCAAAAACCTTCCCCTGTTAAATTCTGTAAAGGAGAAAATATCGATTGCCCCTTGGTCAATATTAGGATGAACACATTCTAAATATTGGGATCCAAAATTCTGGGACTGGCTGAACAAATTACCCTTCCTTTCCGATGCACCTATAACTACTGTAAAATCATCTACTAATACTGATGCCTTATTCATATTCCAGCACTGCACCCTAATTTCATCCTCGGGATGAAGTCGATCCAAGTTTAACCTAAAGGTGGCATTGATTTTCGTCCAGGAATTTTTGGGGTAAACAATATTTACATTTGACCTTCCACTGTATAATGTCCTTCTGGGCCAAAACATCAATTCTTTTTTGGAGATGACTTTACAGGTCAAAGCAAAGTTTATATTCTCAGCTAAAGGATAAATCCAGATGCTGGCACTAACCTCTTTAATTCCTTTTGGTAAAAATTCTTCCGCTCGTTTATTTAATTCTGGACCATACTTCTCCCCCTTTTCTATTTCAAAACAATTCTTTCCTGATTTGGCTAATGGGGTGCTTATTACCTTGCCTTGGCCAAAAGTTTGCTCCTCGGACTCTTTGGAATCGAAATCGAATACATAATTTCTGATACAATCCTTGTCTGAATTTTCAGTCTTGATTTCTTCTGCTGGTTTATATCCTTTATAGGTTATTCCGATATCATCCAAATAGAACTTTTCTTTGCCCTTGTTCCAAGGGTAAATTTTTACTGAATTGGTGGGTTTAAACCATTCGGGGCTCACCTTAAAGGAGAGCGTTTTTTGTTCCCAATTTTTACTTGATGCAGAAATGATTGACTGGCCTTCCCAGTAAATGACCTTTCCTGATTGGTCTTCAATTGTCAAAACCCAAATGGCATCATTCAGTTTTTGATTTGAAAGAATTTCATAGGTTAAATCTAGGGTCGTAAATGGATACCTCGGGTCAAAGTCGCAGATCTTCTTTAAATGGGTAGGACCGTACTCAATCTTTTCACTGACACTAGCCGACTTTTGACCACTAAAATGTTGATCGGTACTGGCCCAATCTGCAGTTGCCATTTCTAAGTCATTCAGTTCAGAATAGAAACTAACAAAGACAGCAGAATCTTTTTTGAAAATTCCAGTTGTGGCTTTCAGCGTATTTTCCTGTTCACCTTCAACCGGTAAATAATTCAGTTTTGTACTGACTAAATAAATACTTGTTACCAGCAAAAAACAAGCTATAATAAATAAAATTTGGCTCAGCCAGGAGGCCGACTTAACTTTCATGCCTCAAGATATAAATCTGACTTGAATATTGCTTACCGGTTTTTATAGCTTTTAAATTAGACAAGAAGCCCCTCCAAATTGCACCGATAAAATTGGACTTGCCATTTTTATATTGCTCACTCAGCATTGAAACATAAAACGAATCGAACACCATTGGCAGTACTTGTTCCAATTTAAACTGATGGCGTTTTGCCAATTCGGCTAATGTGGCTGGGGTAAAATGATACAAATGCCTTGGAACATCATAAGCTGCCCAGAACTTACCATAGTAATTGGCATCGTATGAATCACAATTAGGAACTGCAATAATCAAATGTCCTCTTTCGGCCAATAAATGCTTGATCTTTTTCATTCGGGAATCTAAGTCTGGAACATGTTCAAGTACATGCCACAATGAAATGACATCAAATTGCCCAGCCGAAAACAACTCTAATGCTGCTTCCTCATCCACTTGTAATCCATAATTATTTTGTGCGAAGGCCCTCGCATTAGTATCTGGCTCAATCCCCCTACCCTCAAATCCGGCCTTTACACAAGTGCTTAAAAAGGCGCCTGTACCGCATCCAATATCTAATAAAGTGGTTTTCCCCTGCTTTTTAACCCGACCCCGTAATTTAAAGATCAACTGAAGCTTCTTCTGTAAAGTATAGGTTCTTACCAGATGGTATAATTTATTGACTAAACCCTCTTGGGTATCGGAATGAGAAACATAATCCTCACTTTGGTAATAGTTACCAATTGTGGATGCAGTAGGACGGGGATTGGTAAACTTAAATCCGCAAGACTTACAGTCAACCAGACTGAAATCGACTTGGCTATAGGTATAATCTTTACAGGTAAGAGACGCTGTAAAATCAGAACCCTTACAAACTGGACATTCGCTTAGCTTTTCTAATTGAACTTCTGCCAAGGCTTTCTTCTGTTTCTCCATTATTTAATTTTTACAATTAAAATTTTGTTTCAATTGTTCCACGTGGAACAAAAATAAAATTGATTAAAAACATGCTACAAGAACCACCAATCAATAGATACAATATAAAAAGCAACTATATCAAAAGAAATTAAAGCGAGAAATCAAATAAGAATTCAGCTTAAAGAATAACTATTAAAATTGAAAATCAAGTAAAATTGAATGATCAATGCCCAACAATTACACTCAAATTAGAGTACAAATAGGTAAAACAGTCCATTTACATAGTAAAAATCAAAAAAAAACGAATGATTATAAGATACTTACTATATGAAATCAAATAAAGCACCAATAATCATTGTTCCACGTGGAACAATGATTAAAAATATCCAATTTAGGAGAACTTCGGCAGCAAAATAAAACTAAAATAATACTCAAAAACTACCTATAAAACTCCTCAAAGAACCACCATTTAACTCTTTCAGCCTATTTTTTCTCAACTAAAAATGTTCCACGTGGAACATTTATACTTAAGCTACCCAATTATGTTTGTCCAAATCTTCTAAACAATGCCTCAACAATTCTATGCTATTGTCAATGTCTTGCTTGCTGCACATTTCGATCACCTGATGAATATGACGAGTTGGAATACTAACAGCTCCACAAATGGCACCACCCGGTGACATTCTTTGAATGCCGGCAGTATCAGTTCCACCTGCAACCAAAATCTCAAATTGATGTTTAATTTGATATTCATTTGCAATCTTCTTCATAAAATCAACCATGCGGTAATCACATACAACACTTGCATCTAATATTTTAATTGCAGTTCCTTCACCTAATTTTGTACAAACCTCATAATCTCTTGCACCTGGAACATCGAATGCAATGGTGGTGTCTAACCCAAATCCAAAATCAGGTTTAATTTGTAAAGCTGCTGCTTGGGCTCCCCTAATACCCACTTCTTCTTGAACAGTAAAAACAGCGTAAACATCAAACGGAACCTTCTTCAATTGTTTCAAAACTTCAACCAAAATATAAACCGAAACTCGGTTATCTAAAGATTTACAATTCACACAATCTCCCATCTCGATTAATTCACGCTCGCGAGAAATAACATCACCTACAGAAATGTATTTAACAACCTCTTCTTTTTTCATGCCTAAATCAATAAAATAATCAGTCAACGGAACTACTTTATTTCTTTCATCAGCTGTCATCACATGAATAGGTTTACTACCCATAACTCCAACCAAAGTTTCTCTACCATGTACCAAAACCCTTTGGGCAGTTAAAGTTTTCGGATCAAATCCTCCGAGTGGAACAAAACGTAAAAATCCTTGCTCATCGATATGGTTTACCATAAAACCAATTTCATCCATATGGGCAGCAATCATTACCTTCTTATCAGAAGTACCTTTCTTAAAGGCAACCAAATTTCCAATGCCATCCGTAGTTAAAGAATCAACATGGCCTTCTAGTTCAGTTTTAACTAAATCACGCACCAATTTTTCATAACCCGGTACACCAGGAGTTTCACAAATCTTTTTTAATAATGATACATTCATAATGGTTGATTGAAATTGAAATTGATACTGATTGATGATTATTGATTGATTAGTTGATTACCATTGATTGATTACTAATGTTTGAATTATTAATAAATAGGAATTGATACAGGTGGAGGAAAATGAATAGACTAAAAATTTACTTATCCTTTATATAACTTAACTTCAACATATTGGTACGTCCTCTTTCGCGCATTGGGATACTGGCAATATTTATAACCAAATCATCTTGGGTTAGTAAACCTTTAGCTACCAAAAACTGATTGATGTCTGCTATTGTCTGATCGGTACTTTCATATTTATCATAATAAAAGCCTTGAACACCCCAAACCAAACTTAATGATGTAAGCAGGGTATCATTGTCAGTAAAAATATAAACCGGAGCCAATGGACGATGGCTAGACAATTTAAAAGCAGTATAACCTGAATTGGTCATACTAACCAAGGCACGAGCACCACTTTGTTTGGCAACCAAACAAGCATTGAAACAAATGGAATCGGAAACAAAAGTTTGGGTTTTTAATACAGGAGCATGTTCACGGTAATAAATATTGGCATGGCTTTCAACTTCGGAAATGATGCGCTTCATGATCTGAATGGCTTGAACCGGAAAGGCGCCGACAGAAGTTTCGGCACTCAACATCACTGCATCGGCTCCATCTAAAACTGCATTGGCCACATCATTTACCTCAGCCCGGGTTGGGGTAAAATTGGTGATCATACTTTCCATCATCTGGGTAGCAATGATAACTGGCTTGCTGGCATTGATACATTTCTCAACCAACATCTTTTGAATCATGGGAACTCTTTCCAACGGAAGTTCAACACCCAAGTCGCCGCGGGCAACCATAATACCATCTGCCAATTCAATAATATTATCAATTTCTAAAATGGCTTCTGGCTTTTCTATCTTAGCTATCACCCTGGCCTTTTTACCACTCTTATGAATGATGGATTTCAAATCCATAATATCAGAGGCATTCCGAACAAAAGACAAACCAATCCATTCTACATGATTGGCTAAGGCAACTTGCAAATCGTTCAAATCCTTTTCAGTCAAACAAGGCAAAGAAATACGGGTATTGGGTAAATTGACACCTTTCTTGGAACTTAATTTACCGCCATAAACAACCTCAGCAACAACTTCATTTAATTTGTTGGTTTCCAATACTTTAAGCAAAATCTTACCATCATCTACCAACACTTGGTCTCCAATGGCTACATCATTAGGAAAACCTGGATAAGTAAGGTACAAGCGTTCAGCAGTACCCATACATTTATCAGTAGTGATGGTAACCTTAGCACCAACTTCTAAAAAAACAGCATTGTTTTCCACCTCACCAATGCGAATTTTTGGACCTTGCAAATCGGCTAAAATGGCAACATGTGTACCTAATTTTTGATTGAGTTCGCGTACCAATTTTATGGATGATACAACATCATCATAAGAGCCATGAGAAAAATTAATCCTGCAAATATTGACACCTTGCAAAATTAACTGCTCCAAAATAGGAGCGGGGGTCGAGGCAGGACCTAATGTGGCAACTATTTTTGTCTTTGTAACCTTCATATTATCCTTATTAAAAAATTAAATTTTCTTTAGATTTTAAATGCTCAGCATTGATTTCAAATGCTGCTAACAAACCAGGTACTGTGCGCATACGTTCTAATTCAACTTTACAATCAGCAGCTGTAAGATTACCTTTGATGATGTAAAAAAAATCCATCTGCTTGTGCTCCGGAATAAGCGGAGATTTTTCTGAGTGGTTCTCCAACAAATAATATTCACGGTAGGCTAAATCATCAATAAATTCATACTTGAGGTATTGAATCAAACCGGCCTTACCCTTAAACTGAATCATCAAATCATCTACACGCTTAAAACCCATCTTCAAAGTCTTATTGACAGACCAACAAAACTTATAGATAGGTTGATGACAGCTGATACCCAACAAGAAAAAACTATAATCGTAATCTATTGATAAAGTGACTTTTGCCATCACTTCAAAATTAGATACGGTTAAGGGTGATAAAATATAGGTGTAGGGGATATTGTTAACCTTCAAATGTTAATAGAGAGGAATTTTAATAGAAAAAATTCCAGTACTGAAAATAGCCTAACGAAATAGCAAGAAATTACCGTTTCATCAACAACTCAATTTCTTGGGCCTTGCGCGGAAGGTCACCGCTTAAATTAGTATGACCGGTTTCGGTAATCAAAATATCATCTTCTATTCGAATACCAATATTCCACCATTTGGGGTCGCAAGGTGAACCGGCAGGAATATAAATACCTGGCTCAACAGTTAGGATATGACCAGGAACCAATTTAGCAGATAAGTCTTGTCCAACATCATGCACTTCTAAACCCATGAAGTGCGAAGTACCATGCATAAAGTAGCGGGAAAATTCGGATTCTTGTTGAATGATTCCCAATTCAACTAAACCTTTGGCAATAACCCTTTGGGTTGAAAATCGGGTATCATCAAAAGCTCCCCCGGGATGACAAGCAGCAATTGCAGCATCCTGAGCCGCCAATACCAAATTGTAAATGAGCAACTGCTCCTTAGAAAAATGACCATTCACAGGAATAGTCCGGGTAATGTCAGCACAATAACCATGGTATTCAGCACCGCAATCCATCAAAAGCATATCTCCTTCAGACATTTTACGGTCATTCTTATCATAATGCAAAGTGCAACTGTTTTCACCCGAACCACAGATAGAGGCATAAGCCACATATTCTGCCCCATGATTTTTAAACTGGTATTCCATTAAGGCTTGGGCTTGGTATTCAAACTGACCTGATTGAATTTTTTTAAAAACATTCAAATGGCCCAAAGCACTGATGCCAATGCAGTATTTCATTAAGGCAATTTCATCGGGAGTTTTAATGGCGCGCAACTGATTAACAAAAAATCGAGGAGACTCAATAATCAAACGAGATTGTTTAGAAAGAATTTTATTGAACTGTTCAACCAATTGACCCAATAACTTATTGTCACCCCTATCAACATCAGGACTGTCAGCATCAAAATCTCGTGGAAACTGCACATAAAGGTTATTCAAATCTTTAAAGTAAAAGTCAGATAAATTAAAAGTTAAGAACTTCGAAATACTTACAACCACAACAAAACCCAATTGTGTTTTGGCAACATCTGCACCCATTTTCTTTCCATTCCACAATTCACTTTTAGGGTCCTTGTCTTGCACAACCAACAACTCATTGGTTTTAATGCCATCAATGACAACCGAGTCAGAATAAACAAACAAAACTCCGTGAGGTTCAATAGAACCAGAGAGGTAATAATAATTAGGGTCGGGAGCATAGGTGAAATTAAAATCACCGGTGCGTTCGCGTTCAGGACTGGTAAAAAAAACAGTTACCGAATGTTTTGGCATCAACATCCGAAGGGCTTGGCGCCGACCCCTATGAAATGAAGCAGAAAGAAATGGAGCAGGGGAGAGGTGATCGATGGAATCTAAACGGTGCAAGCCTTTTTGAAAATCAATACCTGCAGGTGCTGAGGTTTGGGCATAGCCATTAAACAAAATCAAACCGAACGAAGATAACAAACAAGCCAGTCTTGAAAAAAACTTATTCTTACCCACCATAAGTTCCTTTTGAAAAATACCGGTTTACATCAACTTCTGAATCAATGGGCAAACCCGTTATACTATGTATAGCCATCAACTGTGCAAAATAAGGTGCCAATAAAATACCCTTGGTACCCAAACCATTAAAAATACCCAGGTTGCGATACAATGGATGAAAACCCAACAATGGCCTCCGGTCTGAAACTGTAGGCCTAACCCCTGCTTTGTGTTCCACAATTTCATAGGGTCGGTTAAGTAACCTTTCTAATTTCAGCTTTAATTCAGCCAAACCTTCGGAAGTAGTATTTTCGGTTAAATCTTGCCAATTATAGGTGGCCCCAACCCGAAACAAACCATTTCCCAAGGGCAATAAAAAACCCAGTTTGGTAACAATATCTCTGTAAAGAAAATCAGATTCGGAAAGGTCAGGAATGCGGATGGTTAAAATCTCTCCCTTGGTCAACTTAAAAGGTATTCCTTTAAAATAAGGGTTTTCTTGAGAACGGAAGCCTTCACAAAATATTATCTTTTCAGCCTGAATACCTTTATAGGTAACTGTTTTAAAGCCCTTGCCACTTTCTACTTTTTCACCTGAAAATTCCAATGCATTGTAATCAAACCTTTCTTCAAGCAACAATCCACTCGCGCGCAGGTAATTGGCATAACATTGCAAAAAAACATTGACTTCAACATTACCTGCCTCAACAACACCACCAGCTCCCCATTCAGCTTCTACAAAAGAGGGCAGGGGAGAGGGCCCTTTGCGCAAATAATTAGGAGCAGTACCACCCAAGTCATTCAACAAATGTTCATCCGCCTTTTTGTTCCAAAAATCAATCTCACGCTGTTCAGAAAACAACTTGTACAAATTTCTGGGGTAATAAAACCGGGTTTTTAACTTCAATTCTTGCAGGGTGTAAAAATCGCGGGCAGCTTTCAAGGCCTCATCGGCCATATAGGTTTTGGTCAACCTTTTAAAAACAATGGGGTTGAATAAACCAGCTGAAACTTTAGAGGTATTTGAATAGGTAGGATCGTCTATGACCATCACTTTTTTACCTGTTGCCATTAAATGGTCTGCCAATACCGAACCAGCTAAACCCTGACCCACTATTAAGAAATTGTACATATAACTAAAGGTAAGCAAACAAAGCAACATTTTTTCTTAACTTGGACACAAAGTTAAGCCGCCGTGAAAGGAACCAAACCCGAAACAGAGGTAATCGGACGCAAAGAATGGGCAGTTTTTCCAGACTTACAGTTCGGGCCCGTAGAAGCAAAGATAGACACAGGAGCCTATACCACGGCCTTGCATTGCAATGACCTGCGTTTAATCAACGAAGATGGCAAGATCATCTTGACCTTTAAAATGCTAGAGCCAGAGCACCCTGACTATGAAAAGCAGGTGCAAAAGTTCGAACATTTTAGCGTGAAGACCATCAAAAACTCATTTGGAGACAGCGAAAAAAGATACATCATCAAAACCCGCATCAGAATGGGTAAGCGCAAGTTAATCACCACACTGTCTTTAACCGATAGGGGAGGCATGCGTTACCCGGTACTGATTGGCAGAAAACTCTTGCGCAACCGTTTTGTAGTTAATGTTGCAGAAGAATTTATGTTACCACAACCAGCACTACGCAAACTAAAAAAAAGAATCTAACCTCCATCCGATGAATATTGTAATTCTTTCAAGAAACCCAAAGTTGTACTCAACCCGCAGGTTGGTAGAAGCGGGCGAACAACATGGGCATAAAGTAACGGTACTCGACCATATGAAATGCGTACTTGTTATTGAAAAAGGTAGGCCCCATATCTATTACCAAGGAAAAGAAATATCTGAAGTGGATGCTGTTATTCCTCGTATCGGAGCCTCAGCGACATTCTATGGAAGTGCAGTGGTGCGCCAATTTGAAATGATGAAAATATTTACTGCTGTAGAATCTCAGGCTTTGATGCGTTCAAGAGATAAACTCCGCAGCTTGCAATTGTTGTCGCGTGCCGGACTGGGTATGCCCAAAACAGCCTTCACCTATAGTTCGAAAGACATAGACACATTGGTGGACCAGGTAGGAGGGGCCCCAGTAGTCATTAAACTATTAGAAGGTACGCAAGGGATAGGCGTCATCTTGGCTGAAACAAAGAAGGTAGCCCAATCGGTCATCGAAGGTTTTTTGAGTTTAGATGCGAATATATTGGTGCAAGAATTTATCAAAGAGGCAAAAGCTGCTGACATCAGGGCATTTGTGGTAGACGGACAAGTAGTAGGAGCCATGAAAAGACAAGGTGCAGAAGGAGAATTCAGGTCTAACTTACACCGTGGCGGCAAGGCAACTTTAATACAGTTGAGTGCTGAAGAAAAAGCAACAGCCATAAAAGCAGCTAAAAAATTAGGCCTCGGCATAGCTGGGGTTGACATGTTGCAATCTGAAAGAGGACCTTTGATAATGGAGGTTAACTCATCGCCTGGCTTAGAAGGCATTGAAGGTGCAACAGGGGTGGACATCGCAGGAAAGATAATAGACTATGTAGAACGCAATGAAATTCAGTAAGAAAATTTGATCTATAACCTCAACCAATAAATAAATTTGAATACAATACCTTTGACCGATATGGTCATCAACAATATTACAATAGCCCCGGGAGAAAAAAAAGAAGTCATCATTAGCCGTTGCGAATTACCGGGCAAAAGCACCTTAGAAGTACCTGCTTATATTTACAGGTCTGTCAACCCTGGACCAACTGTATTGTTCAGCGCAGGCATGCATGGAGAAGAAACCAACGGCATTGAAACCATCAGGCAATTATTAAAACGATTAGATAAACAAGGACCCCTTTGCGGAACCATTATTGCTGTTCCGGTTTTCAATGTGGTTTCCTTTATTTTTAACCAACGTCACCTGCCCGATGGAAAAGACCTGAACCGAAGTTTTCCGGGAACCCGAGGAGGCTCACTGGGTAGCCGTTTGGCTTATGATATTATGCATACGGTATTGCCTGTGATTGACTTTGGAATAGATTTTCATACCGGAGGTGCAAGCATCAATAACTATCCTCAATTGCGGTTTGTTTTTGATGACCCGAGGAGCATGGAAATTGCCCAATACTTTGAACCCCCATTCATCATCAATGCACCCTACAGAGATGGTTCGTTTAGGGCGGAGGCAGCTAAGACCGGTAAAAGCATCTTGGTATTTGAAGCAGGTGAGTCGTTGCGCTTTAACCCCATTGCCATAGAAGAAGGTGTAACTGGTTGTATGCGTTTGCTCAATAAACTGGGTATGTTACCAGAGGTTCAACCAAAAGGCAACCCCATTACCATCGTGCGTGATAAATGGATCAGGGCCGATGAGTCGGGATTATTCAGAACCCATAAAAAGTTCGGAAGTTACTTTGAAAAAGGAGATGTACTGGGCACCATCGGAGATCCTTACAATAAAAGCGATTTAGAACTTTTAGCTCCTGAAGATGGCTTTATCATCGGGCTCAACAACCAACCAGTGGTACATGCTGGTGATGCCTTGTTACATTTAGGGTTTAGCTAACACCTTTAGCCATTTGTCTTCGCGCTTGCGCATGGCCAATTTATCTGCAGGCTTTTTGTCTTTGTACCCACAAAGGTGCAAGACCCCATGCACCAATACCCGATGCAGCTCTTGTTCAAAGGCAACTTTCTCATGTTGGGCATTGTCCTTTACCCGGTCTATGCTAATGATCAAATCCCCTGAACGCTTTTTATCCCCCGCTTGGCAATAATCAAAGGTGATGATATCGGTAAAGTAATCATGTGTCAAGTATTCTTGGTTGACCTTGAGTAAATACTGATCATCACAAAAAACAATAGCCAGTTCTCCCAACTCAAACTTTTCACCTGCTATAACTGCCTTTAACCAATTTTTGACAGCCGTCTTTTGCTTAAGGTCAAAGCCTTTGTATTCATTTTGAAATTGAATGGTTGGCATAGGAGATGGTTTGTAAAACTTAATTAAATATTAATTTCTTTTTGATAATTATTCCAAAACCTAAGTAGAAATATAGAATTACCTGAAACTCTATACAGCAGGCTTATCTGCTTACATACTATACACTTCCTAATATCTTTATTAATTATACAATTTAGGATGTTTTTTTTTCATTTCAGATATAACATCCTTGGTAGAGTATGTTTTTCCTTCAGAAATGGATTTAAGACTTTGATCTACTGCACGTTTTTCTGCTTCAGAAAGTCTCACCTTTTGAGATTCAGTTAAACTACCCGATATAACAGTATATAAGGTATTTAATGTTTTATTATCTCTTATTGAATCAATCAACAAGTGAAGATTAGATTTTAATTCGGCAGATTTCATATTTTCAAAATATCTTTTACTTTCCTTTAGATTTTCTCCACATTTCATTGAAAGACTGAGGAGCAACAACAGGCAAGTCGCGGCGGTCACCCCAGGTCTTCTTGAAAAACTGACGCAACAAAAAATTCTTGGCCTTGGCTCCACCTCGTTCCATGTTCTTGCGTTTCATCATGGCACCTTTCCAAGCAAACCAAATCAGGTCTTCTGACTTAGACTTGTGGCCAGTTTCAACAAAATCGCGGCGGTTAAGCAATAATAAATGATGCAAGTCAATCTTAACTGGGCAAACATCGGTACACTTGCCACATAAACTAGAGGCGAAACTCAAATGTTTGTATTTATCAACCCCAGCCAAATGAGGAGTAATAACAGAACCTATAGGTCCGCTGTAAGTGGTACCATAAGCATGTCCACCTATGCTTTTATAAATGGGACAACCATTCAAACAAGCTCCACAACGGATGCAAGACAAAGCCCTGCGTTGTTCTTTCTGAGCCAATAATTCGGTACGTCCATTGTCTAACAAAACAACAACCATCTCATCTGGTCCGTCGGTCTCACCTTGCTGACGAGGGCCAGTTAAGATAGAATTGTACACCGTCATGTTTTGACCTGTACCATGGGTGGCCAATAAGGACCAAAACAAATCGAGGTCATTAATGGTTGGTATGATTTTTTCGATGCCTACAATAGCGATATGCACTTTAGGATGCGCTACTGAATTGGCAGCATTGCCTTCGTTTTCGGTAACTGCCACAGCCCCAATATCAGCAATCAAGAAATTACCCCCTGTAACACCCACCTCAGCCTTGATGTATTTTTCGCGCAACAATTGACGCACATGGGCCACAATATCTTTAGGGGCCCAATCAGCCGGGGTGCCTTGCTTTTGATGAAAGGTAGCAGCCACATCTTCTTTAGAAAGATGCATGGCCGGTGTAACAATATGGTAAGGTGGTTCATCGCGCAACTGAACGATGTATTCACCCAAATCAGTCTCAATGCTCTCTATGCCTTCTTTCTCTACTGCCTTATTGAAATGAATTTCTTCAGTAGTCATAGACTTGCTCTTGACAATGGTCTTGGCCTCTACCCTTTTCAAAATCTTATTGATTTCTTTCATGGCCTCTTCCCCATTTTGAGCCCAGATGACTTGCCCCCCTCTGCGTTTGAAATTGGTTTCGAAATCAGTAAGGTAATGTTCAAGGTTTTCAATTACTTTACTCTTGAGCGCAGCTGCACGGTTACGCGCCAAATCAAGATTGGTGTATTGTTTTTTACCGCTTACAACCTTGGTATCGTACTGGTTTATATTAAAAGCCAACTTGCGCCTGTGTTCGGCATCAAAAGTCTTGGTTTCAACATTGGTCAAAAATTCATCGTAATTGCTCATAGCTGTCTATTGTTCTACTAATTTAAGACCTTCGGGCCGATTTGCCAATTCCCAGGCGGTATGAAATATCAATTGGGCCCTTTTGGCCATCAATTCAAAATCTATTTTAGCTATTTTATCGGTGGGTTTGTGGTAATCTTCATGCACCCCATTGAAATAAAAAATAACCGGAACCTTGTTTTTAGCAAAGTTATAATGGTCAGAGCGGTAATAATAATGGTTAGGGTCATCAACTGAATTATAGGTATAATCGAGGTTTAAACCAATGTACCTGTGGTTGATCTTCTGATTTATGCTGTCTAACTGTTTACTTAATATAGTAGAACCGATTAAATAAACATAGTTTTTCTTATGGCGGTGAACCTTGTCATGCCTACCCACCATGTCTATATTAAGGTCCACCATGGTTTGTGCAAACGGAAAAAGCGGATGTTCGCTGTAATAATTAGAACCCAAAAGCCCTTTTTCTTCTCCACTGAAAGCAATAAAAACAATGCTTCGTTTAGGACGGTATCCATTTTTAGTAGCTTGTGAAAAAGCCTTTGCCATGGCCAATAAACAAGATGTACCAGAACCATCATCATCAGCACCATTGAATAATTTACCATTCTTAATTCCTAAATGGTCATAATGCGCACTAATAACCACAAATTGATTGCTCAATTCAGACCCTTTTACAAAACCAACTACATTTTCAGTAATACCCGAATCGGCTGCTGAAAAATGAGTGCCAGCGTATGTAAAAGTTTGAAAATAGGAAGAATCACCTACTGCTTTTACCAATTGTTCTTTCTTATAAAAATTGGCAATATAAGCTGCTGCTAGTTTTTGCCCAGTCTGACCTGCTTCGCGACCCATGAAAGAATCAGATGCAATAACAGACAAAATACCTCTGAGTTCAGATGGGGAAACTAACTTTGCAAAATCGCTTGAAACGACAGAGTCAATTGAAATTGATTGAACTCCAACTTTGCTTTCTGCCTGAAAACTTATACCCACCAATAGGCTGAAAAATGGCAAAAGAAAAGATACTTGAAATACTTTATGTTGTAGTAATTTCACTTACAAAGGTATTTTAGCAATTCTATCAGCATGTCTGCCACCTTCAAAAGAAGCAGCTAAAAAAGCATCTACAATACCATAAGCTGTATCAACACTAATAAACCGAGCAGGCAATGCTAAAACATTGGCATTGTTATGTTGCCTGGCTAATTCAGCAATTTCAGCAGTCCAACAAAGGGCAGAACGAATACCAGCATGCTTATTGGCAGTCATATTAATACCATTACCACTTCCACAAATTAAAATACCCAATTGACTGGTACCATTTTCTACCAGCTTAGCAACAGCATGCCCAAAATCTGGGTAATCTGCTCTTTCAGCCGAAAAGGCCCCCTGATCGCTGATCAAAAGCCCTTTTTGGGTCAAATAATTTATTAACGATTGCTTTAACTCAAAACCTGCATGATCTGAGCCAATTGCTATGCTTAACTTACTCATTTTGAAGTGGTTTAGGTGAAATTAAAAATGCATAAAATCAGTTCATAAAAGATGGGCAAAACCTATAACTTATCAACATAAATGGTGTTAATAGCACCCTTATAATGTTCATATCATTTAGGTAAAAATGCTTGTAATGTTCAACTAAAATGCTAAGCCAGGTATTTGTGAACAATGCCCAAAAAGTTGACAAAGTTTATACAAATTTTAACCAAAAGAAATGAACAACATTGGCGTAACCTTTACTTAAAATTAAATTAACATGTAACTTTACTAACAATCCACTAAAAAAGTTAATATATTTATAATCAATACTTTACATATTAATAACATGTTAATAACCCTATTTCGAAGGCTCATAACTCAAATAAGCAAAAAATCTCAAAAAACTTAGTAACAGTTTCAACACCCTTATTATAATTATCATATTTAAATTATTTTAAAATATATATTTATATAAAATAAAGAAAATGGATAAAATTGAAAAAGTTGATTTTGATTTAAGTCTGGATATATTTGCAGAGATTAATAAATTAAAAAAAGAAAAAAATGCAATTCTGCTGGCGCATTATTACCAAAACGGAGATATTCAAGACATTGCTGATTATATTGGCGACAGCTTGGGCTTATCTCAACAGGCAGCAGCAACCAATGCGGATATCATCGTTTTTGCAGGAGTGCATTTCATGGCCGAAACTGCAAAAATTATCTCTCCAAACAAAAAAGTTTTATTACCAGATGTTAACGCAGGTTGTTCATTGGCCGATGACTGTCCAGCAGATAAATTTGAAGCTTTCGTAAAGGCACATCCAGACCATACAGTGATTTCTTACGTCAACTGTTCGGCTGGGGTAAAAGCTTTGACAGATATTGTAGTTACCTCAAGCAATGCTGAAAAAATAGTTAATTCGTTACCAAAAGACCAAAAGATCATATTTGCCCCGGATAAGAATTTAGGGCGTTACGTAGCAAAAAAAACAGGTAGAAACCTTGTTTTATGGGATGGTTCTTGCATGGTTCATGAATTGTTTTCATTGGAAAAAATTACCAAGTTAAAAATGGAATACCCCAATGCTCAATTAATTGCCCATCCTGAATGTGAGGAACAATTATTGGCCATAGCAGATTTTATTGGCAGTACGACAGCTTTGATCAATTTTGCAAAGAAAAGCGATTGTAATGAGTTTATAGTGGCAACAGAGAGCGGAATATTGCATCAGTTGATAAAAGAATGTCCTAAAAAGATGTTTATTGCAGCACCGCCAGAAAACAACTGCGCTTGTAACGATTGCCCACATATGAAGTTAAATACCTTAGAAAAAATTTATAATTGTTTGAAATACGAAACTCCTGAAATTTTATTACCAGCAGATTTGATTGAAAAAGCAAGGAAACCTATTACAAGAATGTTGGAGTTGAGTTGATATTTATAAATGGATAGAAATTGAATAATAAAAGATGGGAGAATTTAAAAATAAAATATTTGATGAAGAGAGATGGCATACATTACCATTAAATCAACAAATGGGAAATATTGGTAGTGAAATAAGTAGAGCTATCAATTGGAAAGAAAGAAATAATGATTTATATGAAAAAGCAATTTTTAGAGCTTTAGAATTAATAGACATTACACTCTCAGATAATCGTTTGATAAATAGGTTAAAAGAAATAACAAGGTTAAGAGAAGTTGTATGTGATGCCTATTTAGGAGGAAAAGAATATGGTTCAACACTAGAATCAATTGAAAAATACTTGAATCAGTTTGCCTTAAGTGCAAGAAAATGAAAAAAGAAATTGTTACTGTACTAATAGTATTGAGCAGCATTTTGAATTTAAATGCTCAAATAATTAATAAGGCAGATAGTACACAATGGGTTAGCAAACAATTTTTTTATGACAATGGTAAATTGGCCAGTGAAGGTTTTTTGCACAATGGAAAACCAGATGGCTATTGGAAATCCTATTACGAAACAGGAATTATTAAATCAGAAGGAAATCGTAAAAATTATTTGTTAGATAGTGTTTGGAAATTTTACAATGACAAAGGAGTTAAAGTATTAGAATACGATTATAAAGAAGGTAAAAAAAATGGCTTCAGAAGAATTTATGATGCGCAAACAAAAAAATTGATTTCTGAAGAACAATTGGTAGATGATGTAAAGAATGGAATTAGTAAAATTTACCATCCTAATGGTAAAATAAAATATTTGTATCATTTTATAAAAGGGCACGAAGAGGGTAATGCTTATGAATATGATACAACTGGAACTGTTATTAGTTTATTAGAATACAAATATGGTATAACACGCAGAAGTGATAAAATTAACAGAAGAGATAAAGAAGGTCAAAAGAAAGATACCTGGATGACATTTTATGAAAATAAAGATGCACCCTTAGAGCCAATAAATATTAAGACAGAATGCACCTACTTAAATGATATGAAGGAAGGTTATTTGAAAGAATATGCTTTAAATGGTAACTTATTAAAAACAACAAAATATGTAAAAGATAAAATTATTAATGATGCACCAGAGTTAGCAAAATTAGATAACCGATCAACCTATTATGAAGGAGGAATTTTAAAATCATCGGGCTATTATAAGAATGGGGTGGCAGAAGGAATGTTTAAAGAATTTGACAGGGAGGGAAAAATTACCAATGTAAAAATATACAAGGATGGAGTAGTAACTGGTGATGGAATTGTAGATGAATACAATAAAGAACAAGGTGTATGGAAAGAGTTTTATCAGACAGGTGAATTAAAAGCCACAGGTACCTATAAAAATGGAAAGAAGGTAGGACTTTGGGTTTATTATTTTGTAAATGGTAAGATAGAGCAGCAAGGAATATATACTAATAATGGCCAACCGAATGGCAATTGGAAATGGTATTTTGATAATGGCAATTTATTGAGAGAAGAAAATTACAACAATGGCATATTAGAAGGTGAAACCGTTGAATACGATGAAGCAGGAAAATTAATAACCAAGGGACAGTATGTAGATGGCCAAAAAGAAGATTTATGGGAATATGAGTTGGGAAATTACAAAGAAGTAGGGAAGTATAAATCGGACCAACGTGATGGAGTTTGGAAACATTATTACCAACCCAGTGGAAAGTTAAAATTCGAAGGAAATTTTGTGGATGGAAACCCTGATGGTAAACACGTTTACTATTTTGAAAATGGAAAGGTAGCAGAGCAAGGTAAATACAGCGTTGGCCGGAAAGAAGGAGCTTGGGACTATTATGATGAAGATGGTTTGAAATACTTAACCATTGTGTATAAGGATGATGTGGAGATGAAATTTGACGGTGTAAAGGTTAAGTTTTCGGACGAGCCGGTGAAGTAGTTTTACTTTTCTTTTGAGAAATATTTGTGCAGGTTTTAAATTCCTCACATAATTTTGTTTTTTAGATAAGTGCACAGCTTTTATACATGATGGATTTGTCATGTATAAAAAATACCATTATCTTTACATGACAAACAGGTGATGTATAATTTCTTTACATGATATGACACAAGAAATGGTTTTACCTCTCCTTTGAAAAATCTGCATTCATTTAAAATTTCTCATTGAATCCCTCCTGCTTGGAATTGTTTTTATAATGGTAGATTTCACCAATAGTTTTTTTATAGAATACACCCAACTTTGTAAAAGGTTCAAAAAATAATCATAAAATTGGAGGAAAACCCTATATTTTCTATTTTAGACCAATGCAATCGGATTTTTTAAGAATTAATGGGCAATTAAAGGAGGTAGGGTTTTGTGTCGTTCCTGAAATTTACACCGACTTGGAGGTAAATAGGATAATCGCTTTTATAGAAGCCTCAGATAAGTCAAACGCCAATTTTCTAAAATCAAAAGATGTATATGCAATCAGGGGAGTATTAAATGAATTACCCGAGCTGACTTCCATTGTATTTAATCAAAAACTACTTGACTTGATATCAGGGGTATTTTCGAAGGAATACTTTTTGGTGAAGGCAATTTATTTTGATAAGCCTGCCTCATCAAATTGGGTGGTGCCGTATCACCAAGATTTGACGATTTCAGTTAAAGAAAAAATAGAGCAACCCGGCTTCGTAAATTGGACCATTAAAAATGGTCAGTTTGCCGTTCAGCCACCTGTTTCTATTTTAGAAAAGATATTTACCATCCGTATTCACTTAGATGATACAGATGAAAACAATGGAGCATTAAAGGTTATTCCTAAATCACATACAAGGGGTTTAATTCGAGTGGATCAATTCAATTTTGAGGCCGAATCAGAAGTTATTTGCAAAGTACCTAAAGGGGGTTTGATGTTTATGAGACCTCTGCTTTTACACGCCTCTAACAGAACTGTTAATTCATTGCCTAGAAGAGTTATTCACCTTGAATTTTCGAATTGCCAATTACCAGGTGGTTTAAATTGGGCTGAGAAATTTTATTAGCTTGGTTATTGAAAGGTGAGCTTTTAAAGGAAAGTTGTCGTTATTTAAAATACTTTAAATAGGTAAAATACCACTATAAATAATGTCTTATCATATTGTACTAGAATCAGGTCAAAAGGGTTATTACATCAATTCTTACACTAATTGGACTTATGCAAAGAGGAGGGCTGAAGATTTTGGTCGTCTATTAGGTGAAAAATTCTTCGAGGAATTTGATTTAGACCAGCTAGTTAGTGATGTTGTTACTGAATTTGAATTTTCTGAGGTTCCAGTTAGAAAATATTTGATTAATAATAATCAGTTGTTAAAACAGATTGCGAATTCAGGAGAATCCTATAACCATTTCAATGTTTATTGTTTTTCTTCTAAAGGTTGGAAAAAAATTGATGATTTTATTGTAAGTAGAGGTTGTCGGCCAATTGGCGAGGCACATTTTTTGGCCTATCAGCACTTTTTCGACTTTGTTACCCTGGTTGATCATCACAAGGCAGATAAATTATTGGGTTTTGATATTTTGAGTTGTGTCCCTAATTTGAGCCTTTTTGTAAACTTATTGAATAACGGAATTGAAATTTTATTTGATCATTTAGGTAGTTTTCCATTGGTTTATGAATTAAATGGTATTTTTTATTCGCCATTAACCGAGGAGGGAGGAGGGTACAAACTTTTAATTGCCAAGGATCCTGTGGAGTTATTATCCGTTATAAATTTCATTTTAAATAAGTTGGAAGAGCATGGGTTAGTTGACCATAACCAGGTTCCTAACTTTGAAATAATTGAAGATGAAATTGTTGAAAATCATATTTTTGATTTTTATCAAGGCATTGCAAAATTGACTAATGTCGCCTCGATTAAATATTGGACAGGTTATTTGGAATATTTTTTCGGCAGAAGTTTGAGTGAGTTTGAATCAGAATTTATATCATTTGCCAAGGAATATAATTTTTGCTTGCCAATCAGTGAAACTCAGCAGAAGATTTTTAATGTATTGCGTATTTTTGTTTATTCAAATTCGTTCATTTATGCCACTTATGGTGCAGTTTATTTTAATTTGAAGGATCCTGGATTGCTTGATTATTTTTTAAAGAGCGAGTTCATTAGAGTTGATAAAGATGAGGTTGAAATAGGCACCAATGGAGCAAAGGTATTTTATGACCTATATTACTATTTAATGCTTATTCCTAATCACTCCATAAGGTTTTATCTGCGATTTAATTTTCCTAAGAATTATTTTCTTTTTTCTTCAAGAAAATTACCAGACTATGAAGGTTTGTTTAAGTTTTTAGGATTTGGGATTGTAAGTGAAAAAGACTTATTACCGTATAAAAATTTCTAATTGATTAGTTGAGTGGGGGAGGGGAGGGAAATTAATTTCATAATAATTTAGAATTTCTTGATGGATTGTTTGACAATAAGACATCTTTTATTCCTTCTTTTTCTTCTTCTACTGCTGCTTCAAAGGCATTTTTCTTCGCTTTTGAAGATTCTCTTAACCTCGTAATTGCACTTTTCCAAATTAGATGTTCAAAATTTACTGGTTCTTGACTTCTTGGTATAATGTTGTTGTTTTTATCTTTTTTGAAAAATGTAAATGAGTTATGCGATTCGATTGACAAAAAATTCGTAAAGATGTGCCTAAAATGGAGGTCATGTATTTTTTTCACATTTTTTGACTTGCTAAATTTGCAAATTGTGAGGTGGAATTCGTCTTTTCCAATTAAGCGATTGAGGGATGATTTAATTAATTCGTAAATTTCTTTCAAACGAATTTCATTTTCAATTTCTGAAGTTAAAATAATAATTTCTACACGACATTTGTTTAATCTTTTTAATCCAATATTTTCAAGGATTGATAAAATATTAATTTTTAGATGTTCATCGGTTATTTTTGAAAATATAAATTGGTCTGTTATAATAATTGAATTTATAGGGTATTGAAAGGATTTAAGCACTGCCCAACTGTTAAAAAACTCTTCACCAGTATTATCTTTATCGGGTATTTTTTTTAAATCCTGTCTATCTCTGCTAAATAATTTCTCATCTTCTTGTGCTTCTAAAAAATTTACGGCAAAATAACCATAGTCCTCTCTTAAATTTTTTGCAGAATAGTCATTAATGAAAAAACATTTGAATCCAGAGGTATTAGGATGGTTTAATTTTTGCTTAATTTCTTCGTTATTTATAAAATTAGGTCTACCACCACAATTAAATATTAGCCTAAGAAGAGGGTATTGATCTAATAATTCTTTGGTAGTTTTGATATTTGATTCTGTAATTATGTAAATTCTAGATCCGTTCAGCTGTCCAGCGAATTTTCTAAAATTCTCAGAAAAATCTCCATTTAATGGTTTCACATGAAATTCATTTATGAAACCAAGGTCGAAGTAAAATTCCATTAGTTTTGTTGTAAATTTTTAAGATTTAATAATTCAAATTGCAATTTTAATGATTCATCGTAAAAACCTTCTGGGAAAGGGTCTGATAAATTACCATTTTCTTCAGTTTTAATTTCTAATACCGTATTATTATTTTTAAAATAATGTATTGCAATTTTCTTATTGCTTATTGATCTTTTGGCTACTAAATATTGGAGGCTCCTTACGAGATATTCACTATGTGTTTCAATGATGAAATTTATGCCAAATTTATTATGTGCATCAACAATTACCTCAGCTAGTTTAGATTGAAAGTTCGGATGCAAACAAATTTCTGGTTCTTCTATCAAGATCGTACTATTTGATTTTGTAGGGTTTTCTGAATCAGCCTTGTAACCACCGTCTATAATAGCCAATTCTATATCAATTAAAATTGATAACAATTGAAATATGCCAGATCCAAGTTCAGATAATTTCCTCTTTATTGCTTTATCTTCTCTTTTTTTTGCTAATTCATCTAATTCTTCTTCATAAGCAAGGTTATATGGATCATCCACCATTTTTCAATTCATATTCATCAATGGCGTTTATCAATTTACCAGTTGTAAACGCATTAAATGAACTTACAGGGAATCAATTTCAAACTGAGGAGATAAGCCTAGATAAGGAATTGCTGCAAAAACTTTCAGATCTCCATCTTCTTGAACAACCTATTCCATTGCAGGATCATTTTATCAAGGTTCGGCAGGCTATAAGAAAACATTATATTGAAATTGTTGGGTATGAGAAAATTGGCTATGAAATTAGATATACTTTTAGGCGAGAGCAAGAAAAGGCTGTTTTCAGAACCTATGTAAATGGCCAAAATGAATTTAGAAAACCATTTGCTATAATGCCAAATCTTTCTCCAAAGAGCATATTCAATAATAAACTTTGCGAGTTATTAAACCACTTACCTAATGTTAGCATAAGAAGAAATAC
>Ga0364860_10272_pt1 | contig 39157 bp, 36 predicted proteins | sample ExccelAu500001D4_FD_206916 | JGI IMG/M metagenome (GOLD analysis project Ga0364860, IMG submission 206916) | Enriched cells from Trout Bog Lake Hypolimnion, Wisconsin, USA - BchlTB.Aug20.5000.01 .D4 | ecosystem: Environmental > Aquatic > Freshwater > Lake > Hypolimnion/Profundal zone | place: USA...
TCAATCTCTAAAGGACTTTTTCTTGCATAGCAACGTGTGGAATATTTAAAGAGCCAAGAGAGGATTTTATCCCAATATTGATGCCATTTGATAATAGTTAAAGAAAAAAGATTCCACGTTCTATATTTTCTTCGAATGTATAGGATAAAAGTATCGAGTTTCATAAAGAGTGTTCTTTCTGTTTTTTCATAAACTCTTTATTGATATAGCGTACAGAAAGAATCCATCCTATGACAGTGGCTGCAATGATTGGTGTGAGGGTCGATGTGACAGAGAGGATAGAGCCTGTACCTACAAGATCCATGAGTCCTACCTGAATCCAAGCAGCACCAGATTTTCCAAAGCGTGAGCCTACAACATCAATAGCTGCTTTTCCTTTAGTTTTAGATTCAGCATCGAGAGGGATAAACGCCATTTCTTTGGTAGGATCAAAAAAGGAATACTTCATGACTTTGCTGACAATATTTTGAAAAGCTCCAAAAAACACAAGAAACATCAGAGGGGTCATCCCAAATAATAGGTGATTGGAAGTGTTAAAGTGTTTATTAAAAAGGACGAAGAAGAAGAAAATAAGCCCTGTGCACCCAAGAATAATCGGTGTGAGTTGCGAGCTAAAATGCCATCCTAATTTTCGGATACACCCACCTCCAATAAATATCACGGTGAAAAAGGCGGCAACTCCAACAAATGTTGTGACACTGCCCATAAACGCTTGGTACTGCGCGGCGCTGGGGTAGAGAAGTTTGACGTGAGCTTTCCATGTGACTTCAATGAGGTTGATACATAAGCCATAGCCAACAACCATGACAGCAAGACATAAAAGATATTTAGAAGAACCGATGAGTTTCAGTCCCCCTAGTAAGGAGAGTTTTGTTTTTTCCCCTTCTTGCTCTAAAGCTGGGGGAAGGGCGAAGCGAGGCTGCTTGAGGACACGTTCTGTCAGATAGTAATGGAGTCCCATAATGATGACCCCAAAGACCAGCACGTAGGCGATCATACACTGCATGGTAAACAAAAAGTCAAAATGTGAATATTTTCTTACATAGTAGAGAATTAGAGGCCCTGCGAGGATGGTGGCAATATCACCGGCAGCGATTAAGATCGTATAGGTACGCTTAGCTTCTCCCACAGTGGTGATATGATTGGTAATACCCCAAAAGAGGAGAAAAATGACAAGACTTGCCCATAGCTCTGCTGTCACAAAAAACAGGGACTGAATCCAATAGCGATAAATAGATACCCAATGAGAGTAGTGATCCCCTAATTTATGTAACAGCCAATCTGCCGATGCATGGGGTTCTAGGTGGCTTGCATTGGGATAAAGAACAAATGCATAGAGGACTAAAATTAAGAGCAACACCCCAATAGTGCCATAAAATAATGTTGAACGCTTAAAAAGGTTCGCGAGTTTGGAATAGATTAAGGTGGCGATAATGGCGCAGGGAAGGACAATCCATCCTTTAAGCACGGGAATCACCTCAGCGCCTGATCCATGAGCCGTTACAACAAGGGTATCTTTCATGCATGTCAAGATGGCATACACAAGAGAGATAAAAAATTTCATTAATATTAAAGGAAGAAGCTTCTTAAGTTCGAAAGAGCGAACAGGCCACAAGCGCTGTCGCCATTTACTGAAAGTGTCTATCTGGTCATAAGAAGTCATGCCGAAATTTCAAACCACAAGGGATTTTAGTCCATTATAGGTTTTCATCTATTATCTTTCACTATAAAAAAAGAAAGGCTCTTTTTATTTTTTATCCATCTTAAAGATAAAAATTTTAATTAGACATAGGGGAGATTTCTAAGGTTTGGAATTGTTTTAACCAATCCTCATAAATATTTTTAGAATTAGAGTGATAAGTGATTTTAAGATAACCCTCTTCCTGCTTAATGAGTCTTGTGATTTCATAATAAGGAGGATAGGGGCCTATCTCGGGGACAATAGACTCATAGATAATATCATCTTGATGAAACACATATAAAAGTTTCCATACACTGTAGGGACTACTTTCTTTTTTAGATTCAAGACGGAGGCGTTTCATTTCTGTGAGGGCAGATAGAGGTTGTTTTTCAAATAAGGAGAACAAATCATGCCGTCTTTCTAAAACAGAGTCATGATAAGGCTGGGTTTTTAGGGGATAACAGGTGATAGAAAGAGTCTCTTCGGGGTTTTTGATAGAATGAAACTCTTGATAGTGGACTTCTTCTTTTGTTTTTTCCCATGTTGAATTATTGTTCAAGAATTGTTTTTCCAATCCTTGGGGGATATCTCCATAGAATAAAGAGCAATGGATAGAGAGAATTATAGCAAATAATAATTTTTTCACTAATCACCTAATGTTTGCAACGCAATTATAAATCTTAAGAGGTTAATTTTTAAGAGAAATTAAAGTTTTATATGAAAAAACAATGTTTTAAAAAACAAATTTTACAACCTAAACCCTTAGAGAAAGGAGGGACCATTGGGCTTGCGCTGCCAGCCTCTTTTTTACCTTTAGAATCAATAGAATGGATTATCAAAGCGTTGCACCAATTGGGTTATCAAACAAAACTTGGCTCTAATGCCTCGAGTAAGCATGGATATCTTGCAGGTAAAGACCCTGAGCGTGCTCAGGCTTTCATGGATCTTTGGCTAGATCCAGAGGTGAGTATGCTGTGGTGTCTTAGAGGGGGGTATGGGAGTGGCCGTTTACTCTCTTATTTAGATTATCATGAGATGCAAAAACATCCTAAACTGCTGATGGGTATGAGCGATATTACAGCACTGCATCTAGCCATAGGTCAAATGCTCCCATGTATCAGCTATTTGGGCCCTAATCTTCCCACTCTATTTCCTCTGAGTAAACCCACGAATTCTCTCACCTTAGAGCATTGCCTGCACTTTCTATCACATCCGTTAAAAGATTACACCTATACCTATCCTGATCCTTACGAGCTTTCTGTGATTCGAGAAGGGGTGGCTGAAGGATTAGCTGTAGGAGGTAATTTAGCTGTGTTGGCTTCTCTTTTAGGGACGCCTTGGCAACTGGAAGCTGAAGGAAAAATTTTAATCTTAGAAGATATCAATGAACCCCCTTATAAAATTGATCGTATGTTAAATCAATTAAATCTCTCAGGTATTTTAGATAAAGTTTCTGGAGTGATTTTAGGAACTTTTGAAAAATGTGTCAGCGCGCATCCAGAGAATGCCTTATCTTTAGAGACTATTTTTGAAGAGTATTTTCAAGAGAGAGGTTACCCTGTTGTGAGAGGTTTTCCTACAGGACATATTGAAGAGGAGAGGATATTACCTCTTCAATATAACATTAAATTAGATACAACCTCTAAAGCAGTTGCTCTCAAAGAAAAAACGCTAGAATGTTCGGCCATGACCGATTAGGCTTTAATAGCAGAAGGGTTAACGCGTTCCACAGGATATGTAAAACGACCGGGGAATAGATAATTGTAATAGAGCAGTACAGGCTTTGATAATACATGCAAGAGTGCACCCCCTAGTATGTATTCTGGGCTCATGTAGAAGAATACGTAGGGTATAGGTACTATTTCTACTAAACCCCTGACTATGTTACCCACTGCATGAGCAGAATAATAAAAAAAGCGGGAAGCACAGGTTAGATTACTCCGCGATTGCAGAAACAAGCTTGCAATCAGGCGCAAAGATCCTCGCACTATAAATTGGATTGTCTCTACAACAGCTATCGCTATTCTAGTAGTGCCTGTAAAGAGACTTAGGATAGGGACATATCCACAAACGTTTAGTATTTTTTCTGTAGATACTCTCGGTCTTTCGATTGCGAAGAAGGCTTCCTCTTGTAAAGATAGAGCAACACCCTCTTGTAAAGATAAAGAAACACTTACGCCCATAAAAACTCTCAAAAAAAAATTAATAAGACGAGTATATTCTGAGCGATTTTTAAATGTCTATAAAATAAGTGATTTACGCTTTAACAGCAGCAGGTCTAAGGTATTCCACAGGATATTTAAGGCGGTCATTCAGCAGCTGAAGATAGGAGTATACCCTACTATATTCAGATTTTCTTCCAGCACTACTCTAGTTCTTTCGATTTCGAAGAAATAGTCTTTTTCTGCAGCAGAGAAGAAAACATTTGTGCTCATATAAATCCTCAAAAAATTTTAATGAAATATGTTACTTAAATGATGTCTAAGAATTCTATCAAAAAGTCATGTTTATTTAAGTCTTTTATTATGAGAGAGATTGTAATAAAGATTTAAGAAACAAATATTTGACTAAAGATGATAAAAGAAGATCTAAAAAGCAATCAACGGATATCTTTGGTGTTGTTATTACATCTAAAAAAAATGCATTTTTTTAAAATTATTTTTCGATAACGCTTGTTTTTTTATTAACGAGTTTATACCGTGAAGTTAACAATATATAAACTCAAACGGGAGCATATATATATGGCGACAAGATCGGAAGTATCCAATCATTTCACAAGACAGCTTATCAACGTCATCGCTTTTATAGCGTTTGTTGTGGTTAGTGCGTGTTCTGGTTGTATACCTTTTAACAATAATTATTTAATGGATGTTGTTGGAAAATACAGCCCAAGTTTTATGCCTGCGGCCTATTCTTGGTATGTATTAAACATCATCGTGTATGTTTTTTTACTATGTTTCGCAGTGTATCAATCCTTTACACATAAAAGAAACGATAAGATGATTCGCTCTATCGACTATCTTTTCTGGGTATTTGTAGTCACACACATTATGTGGACGTTTGGATTTTTCTATGATATACAATCGCTAGCATTTGTTGGAGCAGTCATTGCTTCTGCTATCGCATTTATTATCTATGGAAGACTTGGTATAGGTAGAGACCGAGTAACGGGTGCCCACTATTGGTGTGTGCATTTTCCTTTCAGCGTTATTGCTGCAGCAGCCGTGTTTGGCTTAGTCACTCAAATCGCTATTTTCTGCATACGTTATGATTTAGTATGGTGGGGAATGGGGCAACTTGGGTGGAACGTTGTAGCGATCCTTGTTGTAGGATTTTTCTGCGGGTTGTTTTTACAACGGCGTCCTGATGCTGGATTTGGTTGTACAGCAATTTGGCTTGCGTCCGGTTTAGCTGTTTACCAAAGTAGTCAAGGTGCTGAAGGTACAATGGTAGCTTTTGCTTATCTGCTTGTATTGTACTTTGCTATAATTACTTTCTCAAACGGTATGCACCGTCCAAGAATGTCTAAGAGAGACTCTACTAAATAAGTTTTCTCTTGAATCGAGTTTATATTCGGAAAAGCCGCGATTTTTCGCGGCTTTTTTATTGAGTTAAAAAGTTTTTGGAGGCATCTTTTACCTAATTAACACCAAGGGTGGAGATATGTCTCAAGATAAACGGTCTTTTAAAGGATCCTCTTTATCTGACACGATTTTCAAAGGAAGTGTTTTTTTAGAAGAAGATTTTAGAAACACACACTTTTCTTCCTGTACTTTTCAGCAGTGCCAGCTCAGTCAGATCTATCTAGAGAGCTGTCGCATGCATCAAGTGCTTTTCCAAGACTGTAAGCTATCAGGACTTAAATTCTATCAATTGGATCCTATGTTGCTGTCGATGAATTTTCAACGCTGTGTGCTCATTGGGTGTAATTTTTCACATTTAAAACTTTCAAATAGCGCATTTGTGGAGTGTAAAATCGATAGCTGCGATTTTGTGGAGACAGACCTGCATGGGGCAAACTTTGAGCAGACGGTATTTAAGGAAACACGGTTCCATCAATGTGATTTGCGCAAAGCGAATTTTTCGCAAGCAATAGGCTATAATATCGATCCTCTCACTAACAAGTTAAAAAAAGCCATCTTCAGTGTGCCAGAAGTGATGAATCTACTACTTCATCTCGATATCATCATTAGATGATGGTTCTTTCTTAAAATAGACAAGAGATGATCCTTCAAGATGTATGAGTGGGTATTTGTTTGAGAGTATATTCAGATATTCAAACACTCCGGGGCAGTCGGGTGTATAATCATGCCAAAGAATAATACCTTTAGGATGTAAGATATTTAGGGATTTTTCAGTGTCATTTTTGACGGTGAGATGACTATGTCCTCCATCGATGAACACAAACTCTGGAGAGCCAAAAGAGGCAAAAGAGTAGGTCCAAGAGTTGCCTCGATGTTCAACTATTTTATGTTTTTCAAGATAATCATCATATTTTTTGTTTTTTTTATCAGGATGTAAAATATATCTGACATCCTCAGCATGAGCTACAAAATCTTTGGGCAGATGATCTAAATCGAGGGTATGAATGAGGGCTTCTTGAGAAGAATTGAGTGCCATATGCAAGGTAGCAAGGCCATTGAATGTACCGATTTCTAAGAGAATTTTTGGTGCTAGGGCCTTGATGAAAGAGGAGAGGAGTACAAGTTCATAGTAAGACATATTCCCATCGATGCTTTGTTCTGGAGCGATGAAAGTCGTTAGTGCTTGGGGAAATATTTTTTTAAAGGGGAGAGAAGGGATGGGTTGCTCCTTTCTTAGACCCTCGGTGTAAAGCTGCTGGGTAGCAAGATGTAAGCAGGAGCGTCTAAGAGAGGGGGTCTTTAAAAAGAATTTTAATGCGGTGAATCTTCTTTGAAATAAGAATCTTTTTTTTGAATCCATATAAAGTCTACTTCAATATTGAAAGTTTAAAATCCAGAGAGTTATATTTTGTGGCTATTTTAACTCATGGCATTTTAACAATGGCGTTTTAACAATGGCGTTTTTAAAAACTAAACCCCTTTTAAGGTATAGACCTCTTTCTTTTAAGGATCTTACCTTGCTTCATACATGGTATCAACAGGCTCATGTTAAGCAGTGGTATTCTAGGCAATCCTTTGATTTGGATCAGCTGGAAAAAAAATATAAGCCCTATATTTTAGGAAAAAATAAGATCCAAGGGTTCATTTGTTACTCTCATGATCAGCCCTTTGGGTATATTCAATATTATCCGGTCAAACATTATCCCTGGGATCAGCATGATTTAAAAAATAAGCTGTCGCTCTCTGCAGGTTTGGATGCATTTATCGGAGAGCGTTCATTTTTAGGGAAGGGATTCGGTCAAACGATGATTCAAAGGTTTGTACGTAGACATATATGGAAAGAGTATGCGTATTGTGTTGTAGATCCCCATGTTGATAACAAAAAAGCTATTGGGTGTTACAATGCCTGCGGTTTTACTCTTCACAAAACCATTCTCTCTGAGGAGAATGAGCCTCATTATCTCATGGTGAAAAAAGCCTCATCGGCTTAAAACTTTAGAAAGCTTATGGATAAGATAGGGAAGTAAGCACATCACAATCAATCCACCAATAAGTACACATTCATATCTAAAGGCGTTATCAATACCAACATGTCTAGGAACGATAAATCCTAAAGCAATGGCAATCACGCAAGCGATAGCTCCCAAACTTCCTGTGATGATCATCCCTACGTTGCCGAAAGGAATTTTAAAAGGGCGTACAATACCTGGTTTCTTAAAGCGGAGCACAATGCCTGCAAGAAATAGGAATACGTAGACAAACATAGCTAGCTGCGCTGTGATGATGGAAAGTAGCCAAAACGAGCTATGTACAGAAGGCATAATGATAAAAGCAAAACAGAGGAAAGAGACGAGGATTCCTTGAATCACGAGAACTCTAGCAGGAGAGCCATATTTATTCACCTTTCCTAAAGCACTTGGAAGACTACCGTCACGACTAGCGATCATGAGCCCTTTAGTAGGTCCAATAATCCAAGCACCCACACCTCCAAGGCCGCCTAAAACAATAAAAAATGCCATGACAGGCACAAGCCATGGAAGATTGAATTTACCTAAAAAGATGATAAAGGCTTGTAGGCTTCCTGTGACGAGGCTGAGATCTTTATTAGGGACTGTCATTGCAATCGCAAGGGAGGCCAAGGTAATCGTTGTAAGGATAATGATGACAGAGATCCATAGAGCTTTAGGATAATCTTTAGTAGGATTTTTCATCTCACCTGCATGGGTAGCAGCCATATCGAGTCCGATGAGTCCAAAGAGAACATTACTCAGGAAAGCCAAATTATCTAGACTGGCTTTTTTAGGAAAAAAATGATCCCATGTGAAGGCAATCTCTGTCGGATGACCTCGTATGAGCCATACAACCCCCAGTGCAGCAATAAACATCATAGGAATGATGGTGCCGATGATGGCGCTGACAACGCTTAGCCATGAAGAGGCTCTCATTCCTAAGCAATTTAAGAAAGTAGCACCCCAAAAAATCACAAGAATCGTAGAAATCATGTAGAACTTGTTTTGGGCAAGTTCTGGATTAAAAAAATAGGCGAGCACGCCTGCGACAAGGGCCATGATTGTGGGATACCATACGACATTACAGATCCATTCCATCCAAATAACAATCAGACCACACGTTTTTCCAAAGGCTTCTCTCACCCAAATATAGATACCCCCTGTTGTAGGCCATCCAGAGCCTAGCTCTGCAGAGACAAGAGCGCTTGGCATAAAAAACATGAGAGCCCCTAATAAATAATAAAAGAGGAGCGCAAAGCCAAGTTCAGCTGCAAAAGGGAGAGTGCGTATACTATCCACTGCAATCACGTTGATCATGATCACAGGAAACAAGCCTAAGACTCTTTTTGTTTTTGGAGGTTTTTGATTCATATGGTATGAGAGTGGCTGAACGATTAATTATTTTCAACATATCTAGTGCGCACAAAGGGAATCAAATGTGGTGGAAAAAGGGTCCTATGCAATATTTTTGCTTATTTATCTGGGTGCTACCTATGCTATGTTTTTCAGAAGAGCTCGAAGATTTTTTATCTGCACTTGAGGCGAAAGACTATTTTAAGCATGCGAGTGTCAGTGTATATGTCCAAGATCAGAATGGACATGTGATTTTAGATTATCAAGGTGAGAAAAGCTTAATTCCTAATTCCATTTTAAAGGTTTTTACAACAGGTGCTGCTCTAGATCTTTTAGGAGAAGAGTTTCATTTTCATACAAAGCTGCTCACAACAGGCACGGTCAAAGAGGGAGTTTTGGAAGGAGACCTTGTCATTTTAGGAGATGGAGATCCTACGTTAGGTCAAGCAGATTATCAAAAGCTTTTTAAAGAGTGGGCTCAGGCTTTAGAGGCGTATCATATCCATACCATCCGAGGATCAGTAATAGGGGATGGCTCTTGCTTTGAGCAGGCACTTTCTTCTCCCACATGGCTCTGGGAAGATTTAGGTAATTATTATGGAGCAGGTGCCTGTGGACTGAATTTTCATGAGAACGCCTATTCTTTGTTATTTAAATTAGGAAAACAGGTAGGAGATGCAACGCAAATTGCAGAGATTCAACCTGATCTTTTTCATGTCAAGGTGCATAACAAAGTGGTGTCAGGACCTCCAGGTAGTGGAGATAAAGCGTGGATTTTTGGGGGAGAGTTTGCTACAGAACAATATGTGAGAGGCTCCTTACCTTTAGATGCACCGACATTTACCATTCGAGGCAGTATTCCTGATCCAGCCCAGTGCTGCGCGCAACATTTAAGAGAGGTATTAATAGGAGAAGGGATCACTATAAAAGGTAATGCGATTTCTTCTTTTCAGCCTGTCACCTATCCAAAAAGCATGATCATCGCAGAGCTTTATTCTTCTTCTCTTGACAAGATCGTTTTTGCAGCGAATCAGCGCAGTATGAATCTCTACTGTGAGTGTTTTCTTAAAAAAATGGGTAAAAAACTCTTTCAAGAAGGCACCTATCAAGCAGGGTTACGTGCCCTGCACCAACATCTTGACCGTCTTAAAATTCCTTTAAAAGGGTGTCGTATTCTTGATGGTAGTGGGTTATCAAATAAAAATCTGCTCACAGCTAAAAGTGTCGTCTCTTATTTATCAAAAGTCTCGCAAGAACCCTATTTTCCTACACTATATCAATCTCTCCCTTCGAACTCTTACGGTGCTGATAAATTTCTACAAAGAGTTTTTTCGTCGCCTCAGTTGAAAGAAAGGATACGCGCTAAAACAGGCTTTTCTTCCCAAGGAGAGAGCTTTGCTGGGTTTCTCTCAACAGATAAAGGTAATACCCTCTCTTTTTGTGTGATCGCTAATCACTGTGCTGAGGTGTCTATGTTAAGAAAGGATCTAGAAAAACTCTTTCAGCTACTCCTTGTACACTGAGTAATCGAGTTCATATTTTAAAGTGACATCGAGTTGATAAGTATACAGGCGCTGTTGCAGGCTCATGACAGTGACATGAGCAAGTAAAGGCTCTAACAAATGATCTAGTGAGAGCTCATACACATCGCCGATCAGTTTACCCACCGTTGAGACGAGATCTCCCTCTGTAATATAGCCTTTGAGGGGAGGACGTTTTTCATGGGATAGATTTTTCCATCGTTCTATTAAATCTTCTGTGATTCCAGGTTCATTAAAAGCAATTGAGGGAAAATCTTGAGACACAAGATCATACTCATAGATGCATGTATATTCTACAAAAGAGCCTCCTAGGCTATACCCCATGATGCGCGCTTTGCCATAGATTTGGCTGACATCATACAGCCAGTTGTGAATCTCTTCTTGAGCGCTATGAAATACGGTGAGTCCGGGTCCGCTGATGTCTAAATCTGCTAAAACCGAAGCAGAACCTTTCAATGAAAAATCGGTTCCACGAAAGAGTAAGATAGGGGGCGCCTCTTTGCTTGTAGGGACAAGGCCAAATGCAGGCATCCCCGCAGCAAGATCAAAACGGTGGTTAACTTGATAAAGAGCAAGCTTGATTTGAGAAGAGGGTGTTACAAAGGGAATAGGCACTTTTTGGCCTACTTGAAGGTTTCTATAGGCAAGGACTTTGGTGAGGACTTCTTCAGTCATCAGATTCGCAAGCTGAGGGTTTTGAATGTTCATTTGTATACGTGTTAAAAGCTCTAAGACATTTACAACATCTTCTTGACTTTCAGTGACAATTCCAATCAGAGGGTGATATCCGGAGTGATAGCCATGCTGAGCAATAAAACTTTGAAAATCTGCTACATCATTCTTATAGGTTTCTATTTTAATGGGATAAAAGGGCTGATAATAGCGGTGGGTATAATACTCAGGATGATGCATCTCCCCTTGATCCATCACCTGCAGGATAGTGACTTCTTGAGAGCTTTTTGTTTTTCTTTGGGTAACACTCTCTTTATCATAGATATAAACAATTTTTGAATCCTCTTTTTTGACAGGGGAGGGCATGTTTTCACAGGCGCATAGGGATAAAAAGATAAGGGCAATAGTGGCTTTGTTCATAACCTTTTTTTTATTCAATTTTTTATTTTAAATCAAAAAATATTTTAAATTTTAATTATAATAAAACCAACTTTAAACATTTATATTATTTTAAAAATTGAGTAAAATTATTGCAGTTTTAATTGTAAAGAGGAAAAGAGGTAATTATGGGTCAAGTTACAGCCGTTCCAGGAGCTCAAGTAGCCCAGCAGGCAGTTCAAGCATTCCAAGCTATTCAAGCAGCTCCAGCTCAAGTAGCCGCAAGTATTAACAATGCAGCTGCTTCATGCCACAGCGCTGTTCAAAGCCGTATTGCAAGGGTTAGCGCCTATGCAAAAGCAATATTTGCTACGATGGGTGAGTGGGCAACTATTGTAGGCTCTATTGTAGGGACCGTGGTTGTCATTAAAATCATTGCTACATATCCTATCGTAACTATTGTCGGGGCTATTGCAGCTGTGGTGTTATATAAAAACAGACAGAAGATTGCTCTCATTGTTTCTCTTTGGATTACAATGTTTAAAAACTGTTTAGGCTTAAAAAAGCATGCTTGGTTCCATAAGATCGATGACAAACTTCTTCTCGGAGGCATGCCTCTTGAAAAGAAGAACCATCTAGAGAATCTCCAAAAAGAGAATGTCAAAGTAGCAATATGTCTAGCACAAGACAAAGAGCTTAAGACTGAAAGTTGGTTTATACATCCTATGAAGAAAGAAGCATGGGAAAGTGCTAATCCAAAAATTGCTTTTCAACATTTTCCTGTGGATAAGGGAACTTCTCCTCAATCTATTCCGCAGCTAGACAAAGCGGTTGATTTTATGCATGAACACATCAAGCAAAAGAGTAACGAGACCAGTGATAAAGCCCAAGAGAGTAGTGCTAGAGCTTATGTTTATGATGCAGAAGGTGGTGGTAGAGCGGCTCTTTTCTCTGTATGTTACTTAGTCAAATATGGGAAGCTCAGCTCCAAAGCTGCGAGAGAGAAGATCACGGCAGTGAGACCTGCTGCGGTTTTAACCAGAGAGCAAAAAGGGTGTGTTTCCGAGTACTTAGACTATTTGATAGAGAAACAATCTCTTACAGTCTCTTCAGCAAGCTAGACGAAGCTGCTCAGTTTGTTTATAGAGCTCACTATCTCCCCGTCCAGATAGCCGAGGCAGAGGATGAAGATCTTGACGCATGCGTAGGACGGGTAATCAATTCTTGCGCCCATTCTGAATACATTAAAGTTAAAATGATCGCATCATAATGGCTGCTGCGAGCCATCTGTAATGTATCTAGTAATATTTGCTGATCAAAATCTGCAAATCTATTGGACTCTAATAATATCATGACAAGGGCTTCATGTTCTTTTTCTGAGGCTAGAGAGAGCGCTCTATTCAAATCTTGAGAGCTAATCAGGTCAAAGTAATTAGATTCATAGACCATCTGATAGACAATGTCCATGCTTTCCATGTTTATCTCATAGATTAAAATTTTTCCCATAATGGCTGCTGTCAGAGACAAAGCCTCCTGGGGAAGATCAGAAGCTGTAGAGAGCGTACTCAAGCTTTGCAACAGAGCATCAATACCTATCCTAGAAGCGTTTATATCCATGTAGTGAGAAAACAAAGTAGAGTTTGTCACTTTTAGAGAAAGCTGATAGAGGCCGCAAATGGTGGCTTGTTTTAAGAGGTTGCCCAGCTGCTCGAACGTCATAGGTGCATAATCAGGGAAATTTGTAGGATGATCCGTCCATCCCATAAATTCCGTTTTTAACACCTCTACTATCATTTCTTTTATCCCATTGAATTCATCCTGTGGCCACTCCTCCTCATCTGAGCGATACCAATTCTTCCCTCTTATGGAGTCATCTTGTGGTATAAAACAATCGATCATCTCGAAAGAAAAAAAAATATTGGGAAGATGTTCAAAAAAAGAATCTCCTGGGGGTAACTCTTGATAAGTAAGAGACACCTGGCTATGAGATCGCGTATCTTCCTCATCATCGGAGAGAATGGGACTCGATGGCAGTGAACGAAAAGTGCTTATAGATGATGCCATAATCGCTTGTATCTACTTTGTCTTTGGGACCCTAGAGTCTAACTGTAACTGTAGTAATCCGAGGATACGATGATAAGTATCAAGGATACGTTTTGATTCAGGAGCTTGTTTTGGTACTTCTGCTCCGTCCTCTATACAGTTCGAAGTTGTTGTATAGAGTGTTTTTAAATCTTCCACAGAGAATTCTGATGCACGAGAAGAGAGTACAATTTGAATAAATATCATGGATCGCGTAGCGTGTGTATCAGAGGATTGACGAAGATGTTGAATAGTAGTGAGTAACTCTTCTTTTAAATCATTGACTGTAAGTTGAGAAGAAAATTCCGGACTCATGAGTAGAGTAAGTATAGCCTTACTTTCTTCTATATTTTCACTTATAGTAAGATCATAGGATAATAGGCGCTTGAAGACTTCCTGAGATAGGCCTTTGATGATGTTCTTAGATGTCTCAAGGTTAGAGCGGTTTTCTAGAATCTGGAGTCGCGCTTCACGAGTTTGTCTTATTAAAGCTAACTGAGAGTGTAGTGATGTGAGGATAGTCTCAAGGCGATGTTTTGATAGTTCAGTAGAGTGACCTCGTGTTTTTGCGTCTATACGGGTAACAGTTGTCGTAGAAGCTTGTTGCAAATCATTCTCAGAGAGTTCTAGTGCACGAGAAGAAGATAATAAAATCTCAATAAAAGCCATAAATGGTGCAGCTTGTATATCAGAGGATTGAGAAATATTCTGGATAGCGTCAGATAACTGCGCTTTTAAATCAGCGATGGTAAGTTGAGAAGAAAATTGAGAACTCACTAGTAGGGTAAGTGTAACTTTAGTTTCTTCTGCATTTTCATTCTTAGTAAGACAATAAGATAAGAGACGCTTGATGATCTCCTTAGAGATCATAGGGCTAAGAGAGTGACTGAGAATCTGAGGTATCAATTTATGAGTGTCTTGCATTGTCATTAATACTTCTAGCATCTCTCCTAAATCTGCTACAGAAGAGCCTGGAAAATTGGTTTCAACTGCTTCTTGAATAGCAGCGACAATTTGAGCCTCATTAAGCGGATCGGGTTTATGGATGGATGGGCTCGGCTGTTCACAGGTCACTGATGGCGGCGGGGAACCGTCCCCATCTTCTACTGAGCGTTCTAAGAGAGTGTTAAAAAACTGAGTTGCTAATACCGATATATCTGAATCAGGTCCTGTACCCTGGCTTAGTGCGGTTGCATAATACCGTTTTACTTGCTCCCTTTCAGAAGAAGTGAATGTATGAGGAGGTTTTCGTAATAAAGCACTTAAGCTTAGTTCATGTTTTTGTGAAGTTTTCTCAAGCGAGGCTGGCCTTAGGGGGTTGCACATGGCATCTTGAATCATTGCTTTAGTAGGAGTAAAAGGCATTACCGGCACTTCTCGCATCTCTGCAGATCCTGTGGAAGCTTGTCTTGAACGTGGTGAACGAGGATCCGGAAAGGAAAAAACGGCAGGTGATCTAGGAGGTTTTTTATGGGGAGAAAGCAAGTGTCTTGGTGATGTACGAGAAACATGCATAGCAGATACAGAACTTGATCTTTGTTGTCCTTGTGGGGAATCTTGAAATACAGGTGAATTTAGGTCTTCTGTTTCTGCATCAACTGAATGAGACTCCCTAAGAGGAGCAACAGAAGGAACAACAAGAACTTTAAGACTATCAGATTTAGCAATAAGAGCAACTTTGAGGGCAACGTCAAGGTCTTTAGGGCTTAGTGCAAGAGCACTTGTAATACCGCCGCTGCCCGCTACAACTGCAGCAGCAGCAGCAGGTGTTGCTGGTACTACCATGGCCTGGTGTGAAGGAGGAGATCCAGGAGACTGCGGAGGAAGGGGCGCTTGCCAAACTGAGCCTGGGCTTCTAGACAAAATTGTAGGTGATGACATAAATTACCTAAATAAATCTTCTGGGGGTATCAATTCTAATCTTCAAGAAGAGTTAATTGCAAGAATGCAATGAGAGAAATTTGGGGATTTAACGAAAAAAAATTCTGTGATATGCAAGAATTATTTTAAGAAACAGGTTAGGAAGACCCGATGGGAAAAAAAGAACGCGTCGAGCGGGATAGTCTAGGAGAGATTAAAGTCCCTGTTGAGTATTACTATGGCGCTCAGACAGCGAGATCTCTGATCCATTTTTCTATTGGTGAAGATACAATGCCCAAGGAACTGATCAAAGCTTTTGGGATCTTAAAAAAAGCAGCTGCCATGGTGAATCATGATCTGGGTCTTTTATCTAAAGAGTCTATGCAATGGATCGTACAAGCTGCTAATGAGGTGATTGAAGGGAAGCTCTTTGAACATTTTCCTTTGAGAATTTGGCAAACAGGTAGTGGCACTCAAACGAATATGAATGTCAATGAGGTGATTGCCAATAGAGCGATTGAAATAGCAGGGGGGCAGCTGGGCTCTAAAACTCCCATCCATCCCAATGATCATGTGAATATGTCCCAATCTTCTAATGACACCTTTCCCTCTGCAATGTATATCGCTGCTGCGCAGCAAGTCAATGACAGGCTCCTTCCCGCTCTAAACACAATGAAGGAGGTATTAAAAGAAAAAGAAAAAAAATATGCTTCCATTATTAAAATTGGAAGGACGCATCTACAAGATGCGACCCCTTTGACACTAGGTCAAGAGTTTTCAGGATACCGCTCTTTAATAGAAAGAAATATCGAAAGAATTAAAATGGCGATGGTAGGCCTCTATGATTTAGCGATCGGAGGCACTGCTGTGGGTACTGGTATCAACGCTCCTGCAGAGTTTGGTGAGCGTATGGCTAAGCAAATTGGACAGCTCACACACCTGCCTTTCAAATCTCACCCTAACAAATTTTGCGCTCTTTCTGCCCATGATGAGCTTGTTTTTGCTAGCGGCGCTTTGCGTACAACGGCATGCTCTTTAATGAAGATTGCCAATGATATTCGTTGGCTCGGTTCAGGCCCAAGATGTGGTTTACATGAGCTTATTCTTCCAGAAAATGAACCGGGATCTTCGATCATGCCCGGTAAAGTCAATCCAACACAATCAGAAGCGATGACGATGGTGGTGGCTCAGGTGATGGGTAATGATCAAGCGATCGCTTTTTCAGGATCGCAAGGGAACTTTGAGCTCAATGTCTTTAAACCTGTTATGATTTATAACTTTTTACATTCTGTGACTTTAATAACAGATACCGCTCTTATGTTCACAAAATATTGTCTTGAAGGGTTAAAACCTAATGAGGAGAAGATCGCTACTTATCTGAAACAGTCTTTGATGCTAGTCACTGCTTTAAGTCCCAAAATTGGATACGATAAAGCAGCGCAGATTGCCCACACAGCCTTAGAAGAAAATATCACACTCAAAGAAGCTTGCGTGAAGCTGGGGTATTTAACAGCAAAAGAATATGACGCTATCGTTGTCCCAGAGAAGATGGTCTTTCATAGAAAAAATTAGTAATTGGCATCCTTGTGATTGATAATCGTAGGGGGGCGAGGGATTGTAATCACCCCACTGTTGGTATAGATAACAATGTCGTTATTAATATAGGTTTTCCAATGAGCATCGATACACACTTTACCATCACTTCTTTCAAAATAATGAAGGTTATAGTTCTGATTCGAAAAAAGATTTAAAGATTTTATTCTCTCATCTGTGACATGCTCCCATCCACAATGTTCACGTAGATATTTGACTCTCCCTTGGTCCAAGATATGTTCTTTATTTCCCTCTGCATCTGTGATTAAATAACTCAAAAAGAAATCTGAAAAATTCGTTCTTGGCGAAAAAAAGTTAATTCCGACACCAATAGGTTGTACACAGACTCTAACTAAGGAGACACCAAAATAACCCAGTTGCTTTAGAGCATGGTCACAGAGTTGTGGAATGGTAAGAGTATAGGAGGGGGCTTTTAAAGGGATGAAAATGCCTAAGAAAAAAGATATTGCAAGTATCACTACGCGATCGATTAAGAGAGCCAATTTCAAGGGTACCAAGACAGTATTTATAGCTGCATCAGAAACAGCAGCTAAGGGCTTTAAAACAACAGCAGCTACACGCTGCTGCAGAGATAGGCCAGTTCCATCGGGACCTGGTTTAATACACCAAAGATAGAGGTGCTCCGATGCCCCTCCACGGACTCTCATCCAAGAAAACTCCTTAGGAAAGCGCTTATCTTCCACAGTAATTTGTGAGTATTTTTCAGGATGTGCTTCGCGAATGTAGGATTCAACAAGATCAAAACCCTCATACGGGGTATAAGCATTTGTGTAAAAGTTTTGATCTGTGACTAGCCAGTTTAAATCTGTTATATTCATATTAGTCATTAAGTTTCTAGATTATTAATGTTTTAACATGGCATCTGTGACATGTTCCCAACCGCAATGTTCACGCAAATATTTTATAATTCCCTGGTCTAAAACATATTCTTCCTCATCTTGTGGATTTATGACTACGTAACCATAATCTAATTCAAATAGCATAGCGAGAAAGTCTGCTTTCGGTGAAAAAAGATTTCCTATGACATTAATAGGTTGGTTGCAGAGTGTAAAAATAGATTGCGAGAAGAACAATCCCTGTATTGCAGCATGTAAACCTGCTTCTGTCATAAGCATGTAAATCCTGTCTTCTGTCGAGGGCATGGTTTTGGGGTGATTCTCTAAAGAGATAAACATGCGCAAGAATAAAGATAATGTATAGATAGCTATGCGGTCGATTAAGATGGCAAATTTAATATTTAGTAATACGGTGTCGATAATACAATCAGAAACGGCTGCCAGCGGTTTTACGAAAATAGCAGCGACACGCTGCTGTAGGGAAAAGACTTCTCCCTTGGAATCGGGTTTAATACACCAAAAATAGAGGTAATCAAATGCACATGCATGCACACGCATCCAAGAAAACTCTTTAGGGAAGCGCTGATCTTCTATAGCGAGTGGCCAGTAGTTGTCGGGATGTGCCGCTCGAAAATGCGCATCGACAAGACTATGTTTCTCATCAAGAGAAGAATAAAGAGAGAAAGGACTCAACTCCTGATCTGTCATTAGCCAATTTAAATCTCTTATATCCATCTTATACCATTATATTAGTAATTAGAATCCCAATGGTCGGTTATAATACCGTGACCATGATTCTCTCTCCATGAAGCGGTAATGTATATTTTATTCTTGTTTCCAAAGGCATTAAAATAGGAAAGATTAAATCTATTATGTGCAACTTGCCCTAAGGATATGAGCATCTCATCTGTGACATCCTTCCATCCACAATGTTCACGCAGGTATTTGACTCTTCCTTGGTCTAAAATCGCTTCTGTTTCTTTCTTGGGGGTTATGATTTCGTAAGCATATTGCAACATACCAGCAGAGGCTGAGACATCAAATGTAGGTGAAAAAAGATTGGCTATGAGATTAATCGGTTGTACGAATAAATTACTCCAAGAGGAGAAACAATAATCCAATTGCTCCAGAGTATAAAAGCCAGCCCCTTTCATAGTAAGAGCACAGGGGTCATCTTTGAAGGTGATAAAATTATGCAAAAAGAAGAGAGTGGTACATACAATGATGCGATCGACTAAGACAGTGAGTTTGAATTGTAGAAGGAGAGTGTCAACAATTACATCAGAAGCAGCTGCGAGCGGTTTTACAATAATAGCACCGACAGACTGGTCTAGTCGTTCCCTATCGGGATCTGGTCTCATGCACCAAAAATAGAGATAATTGGATGCACATGCATGCAAACGCATCCAAGAAAATTCCTTAGGAAAGCGCTGATCTTCTACAACAAGAGGTGTATATTTTTCAGGATGTGCTGCACGGATGTGGGATTCGACAAGATCAAAACCTTGATAAGGCTCATAAGCAAATTTATCAAAATAGTTATCAGTGATGAGCCAATTTAAATCTTGTATATTCATAGGCCATGCTCAAGACATAATTTACCCTCTTTCTCAAAATACCGAACATGATACGGATTGAAACACTCTAAAGATTTTAGCGTGGTATCTGTGACATATTCCCATCCACAATGTTCGCGCAGATATTTTACCCTTCCCTGGTCTAAGATGATCTCTCTTTTTTTATAGGGATTTTTAATTGCATAACTCAAAGATAACGAGACTAAGATAGCTGGGAGATCTATTTGCGGAGAGAAAAGGTTCACCAAGATATTATAAGGTTGAATGCATAATCGAACGCAAGATTGCAAGAAGAAAAGGAATTGTATGCAGGTATGGGCAAAAACATATCTCACTGTGGACGTATTCTGAGTGGATTCGACGGTGATCAAAGACTTTAAAAAAAAGACTGCTGTACATGTAACAACGCGTTCCGCTAATAAAGCAAGTTTTATAAGCAGTAGCAGCGTATCGACAGAGGCGTCCAAAAGAGCACCCTGCGGCTTTACAAAAACAGCTACATATCGCTGCACGGGAGAAGGACTCTTTCCGTTCGGAGCTGGTTGAATACACCAAAAATAGAGGTAACTTGATGCCCATGCGTGGATGCGCATCCAAGAAAATTCTTTACTAAAACGATCATCTTCTACATCAAGAGGGGAATATTTCTCAGGGTGTGCTGCGCGAATATGCGATTCGATCAGCCGAAAATCAAGGGGAGCCTCAAAGTATTGATCTGAGACGAGCCAATTAAAATCATCTATATTCATAAAAAGCATGCATGCCCAGGAAGGGACTCGAACCCCCACACCTTGCGGTACCAGAACCTAAATCTGGCGTGTCTACCAATTTCACCACCTAGGCGTAATAAAATTGCTAGCAAGAGTATAGGTTATCATTATTATCGTCAATATCTTGTGTGGAAAAATCTCTTTTCAGTTTATACTCTACTCTCTTATGAGACCTAAAGATTTAAAAAGTATTTTTACGTGGGCGACAAGAGCTCCACTCTTGAAAGATAAGATCTTGTATGTCCCCGAATATTATTTTGACCATCACAAGTTTACAATGCCTTCTTGGGAGGCTATCTTTGATAATACTCAAGGTGTTTCTATTGAATACTGTTCAGGCAATGGAGATTGGGTAGTAGACAAAGCGCGCGCTTATCCAGAGAAGAATTGGGTGGCTATTGAAAGGCAATTTGAAAGAGTCAGAAAAATTTTTTCAAAACGTGCCAATTACGGCGTAAACAATCTTTTAATCGTCTGTGGAGAGGCATTAACCTTTACAAGATATTACCTCCCAGAAGCTTCTGTTGAAGAGGTGTACATCAATTTCCCTGACCCTTGGCCTAAGCATCGCCATGCTAAGCATCGCCTCATACAAAAAGCGTTTATCGAGCAGCTTGCAAGAGTGCTTGTTCCTGAAGGTAAGATGACATGTGTCACTGATGATGAGTCCTATTGTAAAGCGGTGGTTGAATTGATGCTAAGCCATACCGAGTGGCAACATCTATCCCCTGAACCTTACTTTCGTACAGATGTAGAGGGTTATGGATATTCTTTTTTTGAAGCTCTTTGGAAAAATTTGGGAAAACCCATTTTTCATATAGAATTTTTAAACATAGCTGCTCAGGTCACATGCCTAAACTCTCTCTCTCGTTAGAAGGATCCAAATTTTATTTGAATGGTGCTTCTTGTCATATAACGATTGCCGAACATCTTTCTAGCTATCACCCGGAAAGGCATACAGCAGTGATGATTCCTGTCGATTTAAGTCTTGACTCTTCTTTAGATTTTCATGCAGCGAAAAGTGAGGCTGAATATATTCGCTCTCAGGGGGGGCTTGTTGTATGGTCTTTACATTTAGATCTTCGGGGAGAGGTGTTTTTTGAAGGGATTTTACATGCCCATGAATATGCTCTTAAAAGATTTTCTGAGGAGGTGATTCAACCTTTTGAAGAGATAACACTGGGATGCTCTCTATTTCAAGGAGAGTGTGATCTATCTGACAGATTTCCTTGGAATGTTAAACATCATCAAGATTTGCTAGAGTGGTTAGAAGATCTTTATCGCACTCCCGAGCATCTTTTTGAAATGCCTGCAAGCAGGCCTTCAGGAGAGATTAAGCAATTTCAGGATCTTTCGGCAGAGGCTTTTGCCATCACACCCTATTGTCGTCATTTGAGAAATATTTATTGGATGAATCTGTTTGCAGGTTATTTACATCGCTTAGCTGCCAGCCTACCCGAAGAGCTTTTTGTTTTTGTGTGTTTTGATGCTTGCAAAATCTCTCATCCAGCCTATTTATACCAGCTGCTTTCAAAAGAGCGGTTTTCTTATCTCCACCTGGCTGTTAAGGGATCTACGATACCTTTGGAGGCTCTAGTATGGGAAGAGGGGTGTATCAAGACACGCCCTGAAGAAGAACCTAAGGTAGGACTCTGTTTTCCCAATGATCCTGCCTGTCTGCAAAGCACTTTGCAGCAGTTTAAAAAAGTCATGACCGATTTAAATGAGCAAAAAATTGCTACGCAACAGGTTGCTTATCGTATTATTCCTGAGTTTCTCATGACCTCTTCATGGGAGGGGCTCGATGAGATCATCTTTCTACAGAGAGCTTTAAGTCCTCAAGGGAAGAGAATCTTACAGGGGTTTTCCATCACAGGAGGACGTTTAATCTATTTAGATCAGCCTTGCGGATTTGAAGAAGAAATCTCTTATGAAGAGTTTACGCGTGAACTGACTCTTTCTAAATCTTAATTGCTCTTTATACCTGTTTGTTTTAAGTAAAAGATTAGATAGGAATAGAGAGGTGTTTTATGACAACAACCATTGCTGGTTATTTACTTACCCGTTTAAAAGAAATAGGTGTTGACCACCTTTTTGGAGTTCCCGGAGATTTTGTCTTAGGATTCTTTAACCAGGTGTTGGAATCTCAAGTGAATTATGTAGGGACTTGTAATGAACTGAATGCTGCCTATGCAGCTGACGGTTATGCGAGAATTCAAGGAGTGGGAGCTTTTGCGACAACCTATAGTGTTGGCGAGCTCAGCGCTATCAATGGTATTGCAGGTGCTTTTGCTGAAAATATTCCCGTGATTGCAATTACGGGAGTGCCTGCAACGGTGAATTTTGAGCAAGGGACCTTGTTACATCATACCCTCGGAGATTATAGGATTCCTTTAGAGATGTTTGAAAAAGTCACTGTTGCTGCTACTCTTCTCAATCGTCCTGAAAAGGCTGCAGAAGAGATTGACCGCGTACTCTATGCATGTCTTGATTTAAAAAAACCTGTCTACATTGCTTTACCTGCAGATATGGTGATGCAGCCTTGCCATGCTCCCAAACCTTTTAAGTTTCCTCCTAAAAAAAAGAGCGATCCAGCGCAGCTGAAAGAAGCGCTTGAAGAAGCGAGGCAGATGCTCAATCAAGCTAAAAAACCGATTTTAATAGCCGATGACCAAGTGATTCGCTATGGACTGCAAAAAGCATTTGCTAAGCTACTTGAAAAAACAAACTACCCTTATGCCACAATGATGCTAGGAAAAACCGTGCTCGATGAAGACCACCCACAGTTTATTGGACAATATCAGGGTATAAGAAGTCGTGATTATTTGAAAAACCGTGTGGAAAATGCAGATGCTATTTTAATTTTAGGGGGTGTGTTAAGTGATTTGAATACCGGTGGATTTTCTACTCACTTTGACCCTATAAAAACCATTAATGCTAATATCTTTTCTACCAGAATTAAACACCATGTCTACGATCGTATTTATCTTGAAGATTTTATGTTGGGCTTAGCGCAAATACTTCAAAAAAAAGAGAAAAGCTCTTTAGATATCCATCCAGCGATTGAAGGATGCACTCATAGACGTACGATGAAATTTCATGTGGAAAAAGAGAAGAAAATCACTCACGCTCGATTTTTTGATAGGGTCAGCAGTTTTATCGAAGAAAATGCCATTGTCATTGCAGAGACAGGATCTTCGTTATTTAGCGCTTCAGAAACTCTGATGCCTAAAAACACCACATTTATTGGGCAAACCTTCTATGGATCCATTGGTTATACCGTCGGTGCAACACTAGGGGCTGCTACAGCAGCTCCGAAAAGACAAACACTCCTCTTTGTTGGAGATGGTTCTTTTCAGGTGACGTGTCAGGATTTATCAACGATGATGCGTTACAACCTCAATCCCATCATTTTTTTGATCAATAATGATGGCTATACCATCGAAAGGGTGATTATAGATAATACGTATAATGATATTGCTTCCTGGAAATATCACAAACTACCGGGTGTGTTTGGCGATGGGTTAGGATTTGATGTCTATACAGAAGGGGAGTTGGAAGAGGCTTTGAAAAAAGCTGCAAAAAGCGATAAATTGTGTTTGATTGAAATCCATACAGATAAAATGGACTGCTCTCCCTCTTTAAAAGCAGCGGGAGAAGCTATGGCACGCTCGAACAAACTTTCAGCCTAAGTGAAAGCGATCGGGGTAGAGGGATTTGAACCCCCGACCTACTGCTCCCAAAGCAGCCGCGCTAGCCAAGCTGCGCTATACCCCGATCAAAAAGAGATTCATAGGATAACGGAGCTCTCCGATTAAAATCAATCTTTAGTCATATAGAATAAAAAGGTTGTTCTCTAGTGACAGTTATGCCATATAATTGAACATTAATATCAAACTGTAGACCAAGAGAGGGCTATGATCTCTTTTAATCAATTAAAAGCCGTTGAAAGACTGCGCGAGCTAGAAAGGCAGCCGATTGACCTGACCAAAGAGGGGGCTTTAAATAGTAAAAGAATAGAAGAAATGGTTGTTGCTGCTTTGGGGATTAAGATGCTTTATGGGGCAGAGCGTGTCACTCATGAGGTGATTAAAAATTTATTTGAGCTTGCTGAAGAAGCCCGAGTTTTTGACAAAATGGAAGCGATGCAAGTGGGGGAAATCGTTAATAAAATCGAAGGGTATGAGTCGGAAAATCGCTCTGTCTTGCATACGGCCATGAGAGATTTTTTTGATCAATGTCAAGAAGGGACGAGGGCCAAAGAAGCTGCTACCCTGGCGTACCAAGAACTAGAAAAACTAAAACATTTTCTTGAAGAGATCAGAAAGCAAGACTTTACAGATATGGTACAAATCGGCATTGGCGGTTCGGATCTTGGACCACGGGCTGTATATCTAGCGTTAGAAGCTTTTAAAAAAGCAGATCGTAGAGTTCATTTTATTTCTAATGTAGATCCTGATGATGCCCATCATGTACTCAGTGGATTGGACTGCTCTAAAACGCTCTTTGTTGTTGTTTCTAAATCTGGCTCGACTTTAGAAACGCTCACCAATGAAGAGCTGATTAAAAAGCATATCATTCAAAAAGGTCTTGTTCCCAAAGATCATATGGTGGCCGTCACGGGCAAGGGGAGCCCTATGGATAACCCTGAAAAGTATCGCGCCTCCTTTTATATTTGGGATTATATTGGCGGAAGATACTCTGTCACCTCGATGGTAGGCGGTGTGGTCTTAGCTTTTGCCTTAGGGATGGAAAAATTTCTCGAGTTTCTTAAAGGTGCTAATGCCATGGATAAGCTCGCTCTTTCGAGAAGTTTTGGGGATAACCTTCCTTTGATGGGAGCTTTGCTAGGGATTTGGAACCGCAACTTTTTACATCTTCCTACATGCGCTATTATTCCTTATTCTCAAGCGATGATACGCTTTACAGCCCATCTTCAGCAGTTAGACATGGAATCCAATGGGAAAAGGATAGATAAACAGGGTAAGGTTGTCGACTTTGATACAGGACCGATTATCTGGGGTGAAGTAGGTACCAATGGACAACACTCTTTTTATCAATGTATTCATCAAGGTTCTTCTCTTATTCCTTTAGAGTTTATAGGATTTCGGCACTCTCAGTATGATGATGACATTCTTGTGCAAGAGACGCTCAGTCAAGAAAAGCTTCTTGCCAATTTATTTGCACAATCTATTGGACTCTCTACAGGAAAACATCATGATAATCCCAATAAATATTTTCCTGGGAATAGGCCTAATCACATTTTGTTAGCCAATAAATGTGATCCTTTTACCTTAGGCGCCTTGCTCTCTTATTTTGAAAATAAAGTGGCTTTTCAGGGGTTTATTTGGAATATCAACTCTTTCGATCAAGAGGGTGTGCAGCTAGGTAAGGTGCTTGCAAATAAAATCATCGGTTTTTTTGCCAAAAAAAGACGCAATGAAGAGATAGATAATAAGGATTTTCCTGTGGCCCAAGCCTATCTTAAACAGCTTGAAAAGTTGTGATGTTAGAAATAATAGTAGCAAACAGCAGTTATTTATCTCAGGCATCAGAGCTCTTTGATGCTTATCGGCAGTTTTATAAGCAAGTAAGTAACATTGCAGCAGCTCGCCAATTTTTGTCGGAGCGTATGGCGCAAGGGGAGTCGATGATTTATTTGGCCATCGACAAGGGGAGTGGGCAAGCCGTGGGTTTCATGCAAATATACCCCAGTTTTTCTTCCATTTCTTTAAAAAAGTTACTCATATTGAATGACCTTTTTGTGATCCCAGAATATCGGAAACAGGGTGTTGCAAAAGCTTTAATCGATACCGCTAAAAAGCTTGCAAAGAAAGAGGGAGCTAAGGGCTTGTCTTTGAAAACGGCTCACGATAATATCGCCGGACAAAAACTATACGAAGCTTGCGGTTTTAAACTCGACACAGATTTTTTATGTTTCTTTTGGGAAACCACCTAAAGTATTATTTCACTGCATTGATGGCATGCTTAAAGTTAAGAACATGGATAGTTTGGATTTTTTGCTCAGCTTCACCAGCATAAATTAAAAAACCTTGTGAAGATTTTTTACCCGCAATGGATTGAAAATACTGAAGCTTTTGAGTAAATTCTGGGTGATAAGTCTTTGAAGATTTGATTTCGATGGGAATGAGTGCATGTCCTTTTTTATAAATCACATCTACCTCATTCTTTTGAACGTCACGATAATAAAAAAGAGAGGTATCAAGACCCTGATTCAACAGGTGTTTTTTCAGCTCTAGAACGATGGCATTTTCAAACAAACTTCCACGCAAAGGATCTCGACTGAGTTGAGTTTCATTTTGAATCCCTAATAGATATGCCGCTAATCCCACATCGTTAAAGTAGAGTTTTGGGGATTTGATAATTCTTTTCCCAAAATTTTCAAAATAGGGGGGAAGGCGGAAAATAATGAAGGAAGCTTCCAAAATGGAAATCCAGTGCTTGACTGTATGGGAAGAGAGGCCCACTTCACCACCGATGTCTTGCATGTTGATCACTTGCCCAGTGCGTCCGGCGATGATATGTACAAATCTTTCAAACTGAATCAAATCTTTGATCTGAATAAGTTGACGAAGGTCTCGTTCGACATAGGTTTGAAAATAGTTGCGATAAGCTTTTGTGGGGTCAAGATGATCTTTATAGATGCGTGGGTAACCTCCTTTAAGAATCCACTCATCTATAGGAAGGTCAAAGCCTGCTGCTTGTAATTCAGTTAAATTCATTGGTAGAAGTGTCAGAAGGGCTGTCCTACCTGCGAGTGATTGTGAAATTGCTTCTTGTAGTTCTAATTGATGACTTCCTGTAAGGATAAACATACCCTTTTTATCTTTCTGATCTACAATCGGCTGAATATAAGAAAGAAGCTCAGGTGCACGTTGAATTTCATCAAGAATGGCTCCTTCTGGAAATTGTTCTAGGAAGGCTCTGGGGTCTGTAAGGGCCATGGCTCGAATATCGGGGAACTCAAGATTGGCATATTTTTTTTCAGGAAAGGTATACTGGACTAAGGTGGTCTTGCCTGATTGGCGAGGTCCAATCACAGTGACTACAGGATATCCTTTTGCAAGTGCCTTAAGCTCAGTCTCAATCTCTCTTTTGAACATGACTTTTTGCTTTTTTGAAGTTCAACTTCATTTTAGTCAAAATAGCCATTCATGTAAAGAAGGTATTTGAGGGCAAAAGGCCCTCAACATAGTAAATATTATTTTTGATAGAACGTTTCAAATACCTTAGACCCTTCAGAAGAGTCATTCCAAGTAGGTTTTTTAGGGGAAGTGATGAGCACTTGGCTTAAGTTTTGAAGTTGCTTTTCTAAAAGAGATTCTCTTGTTGCATCTAAGTGAATACCTAAATCGTCGATACACAGTAGCGGTAGCTGATGAGAGCTTTCTTTTAAAAGTTCCCACTCTGCAAGTTTTAGAGCACTTAAAAAGGAACGTTTCTGTCCTTCGCTACAAAAAGATTTCACAGGAAGGTCATTGAATAGGATGGTGAAATCGTCGCGATGAGGCCCCACTAAAGAGATGCCAAAAAGCGCTTCTTTATGTCTCATGCGTTGATATTGCTCTTCTAAAGGCTGGGCAGAGAGCGGACCTTCTAATGCAAAAGAAGAGAGGTATTGAAGGATAAACCTCTCCTCTTGATGAACCAGATGGGGTATTAAAAGAGCGATTTTTTCTGTCAAAAGAGCTAGCGCTGCTATGCGTGATTCCATCAAATACACAGCAGATAGAGCAAGTTCTTTTTCAAAGCAAACAATCTCATTTGCTGGAAAGATTTTTTTTGCTTTTAGCAACATATTACGATGTTCTAAAGCTTTGGTGTAGCGTATGAGATGATGCGCATAGAGGGGATCGCTTTGTCCTAGATAGATGTTAAGAAAGCGCCTTCTTTCTAGAGGTGTTCCAATGATGATGCCGATATCTTTAGGAGAATATAAGACAGAGGGCATGATACCTAACAAGTGAGAGAAAGCAGGGAGGAGGGTGTTATTAAAATGAATATGCTTTTTCTTCCCATCGTAGCCGATTTTAAGGGTGTGTGAGGTGTTTTCTTTGACAAGAGAAGCTTCTATGTAAAAACTGGATGTTTGATGCTGAATCAGATCTGTGAGCTGGGATGTACGAAAGGATTTGCCTGTACTCAGAAGATAAATTGCTTCTAAAATGTTTGTTTTGCCAATTCCATTATCTCCAATGATGAAGTTCATCATAGGGGTGAACTCCATCTCCAGATGCTTATGGTTCCTAAAATTTTTAAGAAGAAGAGATTTTAAAAACATTAACTTTGGGGTAATCTCATAGGCATAATGACAAAAAGCGCTGTTGTTTTATCTGTAATCATACCAGGATTAAAAGAGTCGATTAAACCAAAGGTCACTGTTTCATCTTTACAATGTTTTAAAGCATCGATAAAGAATTGAGGGTTAAAGGCCACCTCTAAACGCTCTCCTGAGTAATCCACCGGCATAGAGACTCTTCCTTCACCAAATTCACTATTGATGGCAGAGATTTCAAGATCTCCTGCCGTAAAGACAAAACGGGCAGCATGGTTTGTTTCAGAAGTGAAAAGAGCTACTTGTCTAAGGAGTGTCATGAGCTCTTCTCTATGTAAATGGATGATATGGGTGGCTTTTGAGGGAATCACACGGTTCACATCAGGATATTCACCGGCAAGGAGCTTTGTAATAATGGTCATAGAAGGGGTGATAAGCGCCATTTTATCTTGCGCAAGATGAATTTTAACAACTTCATCTTCATCAAGACAGCGTATCATCTCTTCCACAGCTTTAAGAGGTACAATATATTGACCCTGATGTCCTTGCGTATCAAGCTCTGCATTCATTTTCGCTAGACGCTTGCCATCGGTGCCGACTAAAACAAGTTTATTTGGAGTCAGTTGCAAGAGCATGCCGTTAAGCATATGGCGACTATCATCTTTACCTACAGAAAAGATGGTTCTGATTAAGAGCTCTTTTAGTGTAGGGGCATGCAAAGAGAGCTGCGAAGCTTCTGTAAACTCTGGCAATACAGGGAATTCTTCGGGGTCAACGCCATGGAGTTTAAATGTAGAACCCCCTGCTTTTACATGAACAATATTAGAAGCACCGACTTCTAATTCGATCTCCGGAGAGGTGAGCTCTCGCACCAGCTGAAAAAACCTTCTTGCAGAGAGGGCTATACGTCCTTTTTGCAAAACTCTAGCGCGGCCAAAGGCTTTTACGCTGACGATTAAATCTGTACCACTTAAGATCAATTGATCTTGCGTAGCTTCTATGAGTAAGTTAGACAAAATGGGTGCAATAGGTTTTGAAGGAATGGCATTTTGCAATTTTCCTATAAGCGCCACAAGTTCATGACGCATCATCACAACTTTAAGATTTTGTTTTTCTACATGGGATGAGCGCTCTAATACAGGGTTGGAAATTGCCATAAGAGATCCTTAGGTTATATTCTTAGGTTAAATGCGATTATAGGAGTTTAGTGATTTTTTTTAAGAAAATTCAATGGGATTTCATTTCTCTTTGCACATTACGTTTTTCTTCTTTGGCTTGCAAAGAAGCACGTTTGTCATGCAATTTCTTCCCTTTAGCAATACCGATCTTCACTTTACAGATTCCTTTTTGATTTAAATACATGGTCAAAGGGATTAATGTGAGCCCCTTTTCTTGGATTGCTTTTTTGAGTTTTTTGATCTCATAGCGGTGCAACAGCAGCTTCCGATCTCTACGTTCTTCATGGTTGTAGATGTTTCCAAAGCGATAAGGAGCGATATGAGATCCTATGAGATAGGCTTCATTTTGAAAGATCTTCACATAGGCTTCTTGTAGGGAAGCACCATGTTCCCTTAGAGATTTGATTTCTGTTCCTGTCAAAGCAATACCAGCTTCGTAGGTTTCTAAAATTTCATAGTCATGAAAAGCACGCCTATTAGAAGCTAGGTCTTCAAGTTTCTTGGATGGCATAAGATCAGCGATGTACTCATTAAGTCCATGAATTATAAAATAAAGCTTTCCTTTTGTATACCCAATTCCTCGTCAAGTTTGATTTTTAAAATAATCGACAACCTGACAAAATAGATTGCTGTAAAACATATCTACGAGTAAATTCCTTCATGTATTTTTTTTAACCGAGGAGAAGAATCATGAGCGCAATTACCGATAATTTTGATAGTAATACCACAGTCTTAGCTGCGGCATTTCCTTATGCAGTGGGTTCTTTAGCTTTAGTAGGAACTGGCACCTATGTCGCTGTAACGACACTTTCTTCTGGTGGTATGGCGATTCCAGCAGCAGCAGCAGTTGTTGCATTAATGGGAGCTTATGGGTTTTTTACTACAGCGATGGTAGGGATCTACTCAAAAAATAGTGTAGAGTTTCACAAAGCCATCAAACCTGCACTCCAAGTGGCTTCATTTGCAGTTCTCACAGAGGTGATCGCATTAACTGCTAGAGTGGTACTGGAAAGAGTGATTACAAAGCTTGTGTTTGGAAGAGGATAATCAGAGCAGTGTCTTAATGGTTTTTTCTTTTGGGCATAAATCCATATAAAAGAATGAGTATAGAAAAAGCCCAAAAAATCCCTTCCGCATAAAGTAAGAGCTGTGGATGTGTGGGATGGGTGGTAGTACTATAAATGGCTTGAAAGCCGAGTTTTATTGCTACCCATCCTATCAAATAATGCGAGGCTTTTTCTAGATGAGCAAAGTAATCCATTAAAGTCGCAAGGATAGTAGCTGCAAATCGCATGACAACGAGCCCCATAACACCTCCTACGTAGACGATCCAAATTTTTGGAGGGAGGGTGCCTTCTTTACTTATGCCAGTGCCTATGACGCCTAAGGCTGCGATAATGGAATCCACTGCAAAAATTAAATCGGTGATCTCTATCCGTACAATCACACGCCATAGGGCTTCTGGAGAGTTTTTAGTAGGATAACGAGGGTGTTTTCTCAGCAAATAACGTGCCGCAAGGTAGAGAAGATAAGCTGCGCCCAAAATCTGTATCCAAAAAAATCGAATGAGATAGGCCAAACTAAAAATGGCAAAGAGTCTTAATATAAAAGCAGAAAGGATGCCTATCCATAGCGCTTTTTTTCTTCTACTTTGATCTAGAGGTTTAACGAGAGCTGCTAAGATAAAAGCATTATCGGCAGAGAGGGCACATTCAAGAAGCATTAAGATAAAGACTTGTGGAATGTCAAGCCATGAAAATGTTTGATGAAACAACGTTTCAAGAAGCATCGAACCCTCTCTATGATATGTACATAGAGATGCATAGTGAAGGTTTTAGGATATCCTCTTCAAGTAAAAATCGTTTGGCCAAAGGGAGTCACACGAAAGGCAGGTGTTTCATTGAAATAACCAATCGACACAAGACCTGCTTCGAAAAACCATTCTAAAACGGTTTTTTTGATAAGGCGTGCTTCTTGTTCAGAATATTGAGGAAGTACATATTTCCATCCTTTCCCCACTTTTTTCAGAACAATTTTATTTTCTTTACTCATAGGAGCGGCGATAGATTTCATAAAGTCATCAAAGCAGATCCAATCAAGGTGGACAACAGGGATCATCGTTTTTTCGATCTCTCTTACGGCTCTATCTGTAGCTAATTCTGGAGAAAAGGTTTCTTGCTCCAACTTTAAGATGGTATGCTTATAGATGGCTAAAGCGCGATTTTCTATAGAAAGAGAAAGCCATTCTTCACAGCCTTCGCTAGTTTTTAAAACACTTCCATCCACTCTACAAAGTTTTAAAAAGAGAAGTTTATGAATCAAAGCCCCTAGATAATCGACCCAAAGCGTTTGAGAAAGATGAGGATTGAAAGATGGAAGATGTTTCACAATCAGTTTCATGGCGACTTTATCAGGCATCCACCTTTCTTGTTCATCTAGTAGGAGATGGAAAGGGGATGTTTTTATCAGTTGTAATAGGGTCGTCATATCTTCTGTAAATGCAAAATCAGAGTTTCTATAGTTTTGCACTGAATGAGACTTCTCTAAAGGCTGAGGCTTATGATCTCTCACAAACTTTAAGTACTCTCTCCATTCATAAAAAGGGGAAACAACCTGCTCCCAGGCTCCTGCAATTTTTTTATAGGTGAGACAGCATACGAAGTTGAATTCTAAATGGAGCAAAATTTCTTCGAATTCTTCACTCGAAAGGTCATATTTCTTTTTGAGAGTGGTGCCGAGCATTTTAAAATCGGGTGCGTTATAGACATCAGAGACAATCGAGGAAATCTTAGGGTTGCCAAAGTTGAGCTCCATTAGATATCTCTGAAAAATCTGTGGGGTGAGTAGATATTTTTCTACTAAAGAGTCGAAAATGTTATTTGAAGTTCTAGGAATAGGGTACCAGCTGAGAAGAACATGAAAGGGTACTTTTCTTAATAGTGTTTGAAGATACTCCATCCCTGGGACGAAACCTTCCTCAAATTTGAGTAGCTGCGCTTCAAAATATTTACGCATCTCTTTGTTTAAGGTGATGGCATGGTCCTTAATACAAAATAGGCCAGTCTGAGAGAGTTTGGTGAGAATATTAATAAGATCGCTTTCTTCGAAGATAAGATCTTGTGCCAGTTGTGCAATAGAGATTTTAGGATGTCCGTAGAGAATCTCATTTAAGACTTGAAGGTCTTGCTCTGTAAAAGAGGCCATCATCAAACGATTTTGAATATCTCTTTGATAATCGTAATCCTCAAGATTCACTTTATTTTTTCTAAATGGATTCAGTTCTAACATTAAAACGCACCTTCAAAATCTTTTTATCTTATTTTCAAGATATGAATATCATTGAATAAGAGTTAATTTATCTTGTTTTTGTTTTTCTATCAACATTTATAAAATAAAAAATTTACTATTTTAATAAAAAACAATTCAGAACCACTTAACAGCCTAGAAAGTCTTTAGTGGACTTAGGGCCTTTTTAGCAAAATCTTAAACTCTATAAAGGTTACATTAAGAGATTATCAAAGCTTTAGATTAAAATTAAGATAAAATTGGTCCCACAAGAAGAGAAAGGGCGTTATTAAAAGGTTTTTCTAATATTTTAAACTTGATATACTCCGTCGCAGCATCACTTTTTCATCACCGGCAACCTTATGCATCATAAAAAATATCATCATCAAATCATTGAGACTAAATGGCAACAGTATTGGGAAAAAGAGCAATCCTTTAAAGTTTCTGTCGATACTTCCAAACCTAAATATTATATTTTAGATATGTTTCCTTACCCCTCTGGGGCAGGATTGCATGTGGGGCATGTGACAGGCTATACAGCGACAGATGTGCTGGCCCGCTATAAAAGGCAAAAGGGGTTTAATGTATTACATCCCATGGGATGGGATAGTTTTGGTCTTCCCGCTGAGCAATATGCGATCAGGACAGGTACTCATCCACAGGTGACCACTCAAAATAGTATTAATACTTATCGCAAGCAACTCAAAGCCTTAGGATTTAGTTATGATTGGTCAAGAGAAATTGCTACAAGTGATCCCTCGTATTATAAATGGACCCAGTGGATTTTTACTAAGCTCTATGAAAGAGGCCTCGCTTATGAAGCAGAAGCTCTTGTCAATTATTGTCCTACTTTAGGCACTGTTCTTGCCAATGAAGAAGTGGAGAATGGCCTCTCTAAAGAAGGGGGATATCCTGTCGTTAAAAAGGCGCTAAGACAATGGATTCTTAAAATCACTGAGTATGCAGAGAGATTACTAGATGATCTTGAAGAGCTTGATTGGCCAGATTATTTAAAACGCTTACAGAGAAATTGGATTGGTAAGAGTGAAGGTGTTTCACTGCGCTTTGATGTTGTGGATCATCCACTCACTCTAGAAGTATTTACAACACGTATCGATACAATCTTTGGTATTTCCTATCTTGTTGTAGCTCCTGAACATCCTTATGTCGAAAAAATCACGACACCTCAGCAAAAAAAACTCGTACAGGAGTATCAAACCATCGCAGGATCTAAGGCAGATTTAGAGCGTACAGAACTGAGTAAAGAAAAAACAGGGGTATGGACGGGGGCCTATGCTAAACATCCTGTTACAGGAATTTCTTTGCCTATATGGGTTGCAGATTATGTCCTTGTAGGTTACGGCACAGGAGCTGTAATGGGCGTCCCTGCTCATGATTCAAGAGATTTTGAGTTTGCGCAGAAATATCAGTTATCAAAACCTGTTGTTTATCATCCCGATGTAGAAAAATCTCCAGAAGAAATCCCTCAAGGTCTCTCTCCAGAAGAAGCAAAAAAGCAGGTGTTAGAAGGTCATCTATGTTGGGGTGGAGAGGGTGTATGCATTAATAGTGACTATGCAGATTTAAAACTGAATGGACTATCTATTGCTCAGGCGAAAGAAGCCGCCACTACATGGCTAGAAAAGCATCAGAAAGGAATGCGTCAGATCACTTATAAGCTGCGCGATTGGCTTTTTTCCAGACAAAGATATTGGGCTGAACCTTTTCCTATCCTACATTTTGAAGATGGCTCCCGGCGTGTTTTAGATCTTGATGAACTTCCTTTATGTCCACCACAGCTGACCGATTTTAAACCCTCGGGAGATGGTCAGAGTCCTTTGGCTAAGGTGCAATCATGGGTCGAAATCAAAGACCGTAAAACAGGTAAGAAAGCGTGGCGTGAAACCAATACGATGCCGCAATGGGCGGGCTCTTGTTGGTATTATTTACGTTTTTGTGATCCGCATAACAAAAATCAAGCATGGAGTCACGAAGCAGAAAAATATTGGATGCCTGTCGATTTGTATGTAGGGGGTGTTGAGCATGCTGTTTTACATCTTCTTTATGCAAGATTTTGGCATAAGGTCCTCTATGACTGTGGTCTTGTATCGACAAAAGAGCCTTTTAGTACATTACGTAACCAAGGGCTTGTGACAGCCAAAGCCTATAAATTAGAAGGAGGAGGTTATACTACTCCTTCTGAAGTGATTGAAAAAAACGGCAAACTCTTTGATAGGCAAGGACATGTAGTGAAGTGCTTTGTAGAAAAGATGTCCAAATCGAAACTCAACGGCGTTTCTCCTGATGAGATTATTGCAGAATATGGGGCAGATACTTTAAGGCTGTATGAGATGTTTCTTTCTCCTTTTGATAAGGAAAAACTGTGGAATAATGAAGCGATTTCAGGTTGTAAAAGATTTTTAAACCGTCTCTATGATCTTGTTACATCAGATCAGCTTTGTGAAGAAACTTCTGAAGCAGCACTAAAACTTGTGCATAAATTGATCTATGGCGCGCAGCAAGATATTGAAGCGATGGCATTTAATACAGCTATTGCCAAGATGATGGAATTTTTAAATGATTTTTCTGCTTTAGGAAAATATCCCAGAAGCTTACTGCTTATGGTGATCAAAGTCCTTTATCCTTTTGCACCTCATTTTGCAGAAGAGTGTAATCTCTTGCTGGGAGGTGAGCCTAATCTTACTTATCAACCTTTTCCTGAGTACGATCAAAAATATCTTATAGAAGAAGCGGTCACCTATGTGATTCAAGTGAATGGTAAGGTGAGAGGGCGTATTGACTTAGAGCGAGATATCGAAAGAGATAAACTGATCGCTCAAGCCAAGGCGCTGGAAAATGTGCAAAAATATCTAGAAGGTAAAAAAGTGATCAAAGAGATCTTTTTGCCTAAAAAACTTTTAAATATCGTCATTAATGATCCGTAAAGGATTTTACAATTTTTTGCTTTTGGTATTGTTTACACTGTATTTACCCAAATACCTGTGGGGGCTTCTTGTGCAAAAAAAATATCGTCAAAGTGTTTTATATCGCTTGGGGTTTAAAACCCCCATCATCCCTTCGCTCACTTCTCCTGTCATTTGGATTCATGCTGTTTCTTTAGGTGAAGCTAAGGTGGCTGTGACTTTTGTCAAAGAAATCAAAAGAGCGTATCCAGAGGCCTCTATTGTGGTCTCTTCTGTCACAGAAACAGGGTTTCATGAAGTTGCCAAATCCCTTGCACCTTTGATTAAGACACATTTTTTTCTACCTTTTGATTTTTCTTGGCTGATGCGGGCTCTCGTGAGAAAAATTCACCCTCAGCTTGTTGTTTTTGTAGAAGGGGATTTATGGCCTAATTTTTTAGAAGAAGTTAAACAGCATGGAGCTAAAACGCTTTTAGTCAACGGAAAGATTTCTGAAAAATCTCTTCAGCGGTATTTGAAAGTGAAACCTTACGCTCGTTTTATCTTTTCAAGAGTGGATCATTACTGTCTACAAAACACTCTTTATCAAGAGCGTTTCGAGCGTTTACAGATCTCTCAGCAGCGTTTTTCTATCACAGGCAATATTAAATTAGATCACACGGTACCGCATCTCTCTTCTGAGGAGCTTTTAGCTTTCAAAGCCTCTTTAGGGATAGGGCCTTCTGACCCTGTGATTGTGATAGGCTCTACACATCACCCAGAAGAAAAGCTTTTATTGCATGTCCTAAAACCTTTCCTAGAGCAAACCCCCTCTCTAAAAATCTTGATAGCACCCAGGCACCCTGAGCGTTTTAAAAAGGTAGAACCTATTTTAAGAGACTATGCTCCCTATGGTGTTTTATCCAGAGGGGGATTCACAGGAAAAGAAAAAGTGATCCTTATCGACACTTTAGGGAAACTCATGACCTGCTATCAAATGGCAGATCTTGCCATCGTAGGGGGGAGTTTTGTAGATATAGGAGGGCACAATCTTTTAGAGCCTGCGCAGTATGGTGTGCCAGTACTTTTTGGACCCTATATCTATAAGCAGCGTGAATTTGCAAGCCTCATCCTTCAAGAGGGGATAGGGTTTCAAGTGACTGTAGAAAACCTTTTAGAAACAATTCAAAAAATTTTTGAAAATCCTTCCTTTAAACTTCATGTGACAAGACAGGCTAAGACTCTACTGACAGCTTCTCAAGGAGCCTCTTTAAGAAGTTGGCATGAAGCGGAGAAACTGCTTCTACCTACAGCAGTTTCTTTGCGCAAAAAAGTTTAAAGATTGTTCTTAAAGAAGGCATCTGTTAACCTTTCCCTTCTTAAGCTTTTAAAGCATTGAATGATTTATCGCGGGGTGGAGCAGTGGTTAGCTCGTTGGGCTCATAACCCAAAGGCCAGAGGTTCGAATCCTCTCCCCGCTAATTTTCCATCTGGCGGCATAGCTCAGTCGGTAGAGCAACGGAATCATAATCCGCAGGTCGTTGGTTCGAGTCCGACTGCCGCTATTCTATAAGTTTTCATAGACAAAATAATTGAAATTTTTTAGCCGATCAGGCTGCGTTTTTCTTCCCTATTATAATTTTTAAAAGAAATATCGACCCAACCAACCAAACACGACTAAAACCCTACATATTTATTATCAAATTGTTAAGGCAATTTAAAAGCATAAAAATGTAGGTGTTAAGTAAAGACAGCGTAGGAAAATATAGTTTTAAACAACTAAAACCTATATCATTTTTGGTATAGCTAGTTTGCGGAGAGATACTTCTTGGAACGAAAAAAAGAGTTGTTGTGGATTGCATCAAGCCACAAGGATCTATCGAAATTTCCTGCGACTGTTAAAATTGCGGCTTTGTTTGCTTTAGATTTGGCACGGGAGGGAGTTTCTCATGATAGTGAAAAGACGTTAAAAGGTTTTAAAGGAGCTTCTGTTAGAGAGTTGGTATTAGATGATCGCGCTGGAACTTTTCGTGTGGTTTATACAGTTCAATTCGCAAATGCAATTTATGTCTTGCATGCATTTCAGAAAAAATCCACAAAGGGAATTAAGACATCTAAACAAGATATCGATCTGATTCATCAAAGACTTCAAAGAGCTTTGGATGATTATAAGTCCCGAAAGGAGGAATATGGACGAGGAAATTAAAAAAAGCTCAGACAATCTTTATGCCGATTTTGGTTATAAGAACGCAGAAAAAATGCAAGCTAAAGCGGTCCTTGCTAGAACAATTTATCGAATTATTAAACAAAGAAAACTATCTCAGCCAAAAGCCTCAGAGTTGCTTGGTATTCCTCAATCTTCTCTTTCAAAGTTATTGAGAGGCGAGATAGCAGGGTTCTCTACCGATCGCTTATTAAAGATTCTTAATCAACTAGGGCAAGACGTTGATATTAAGATTAAGCCGGTAAAGGCATCTAAGAAAAAGCGTCGCATAGGGCGTATACATGTTTCCTCTATTGAGACCTCTTACCGTCAAGAGCCCCTTGCTGCAAAAGGCAGAGATTAAAGTCCCACAAATGGCCCACATAAAAGCTAGCAATGGCAGACAGTAATTAAGATCGACAATTGTCTAAAAGCACTAAGTTACTGTAAGCTATTATTGTAATTAACAGCTGAATGCTGTGATTGCTAGTAGATTTACGGAATCATAATCCGCAGGTCGTTGGTTCGAGTCCGACTGCCGCATACTCATCACGTGTCTCTTTGTTTTGGAAGCCGCAAGCTTTTCCGTGCTCAATTTCATTTAGAAGAAAATCATTACCTCTCCCACGCCGAGTGGAAAGAAGATTGGCAAAAGATCCGCAGCTCCGAAATTTTTATTCTAGGTTCCAAAGATGAAACCTCAGGGAATCAAAGCTGCACAGCAACGTTAGCCGCAGATGGCTCGATCACGTTACGCATCCGGATGCCAGATCGTTTGATCCCTAAATACGGCAAATATCAATGGATTCCCCATATCTGTTTTGCCTATGGCCATGAAGTCATCACAGCCGCCATTCTCGATAATGACCTCAGACGAGAATTAAGGCTTCTTAACAATTCGGCATATAACCATCATGGCCAGGCCATCACCTTTCGGTTGAAAAGCGATGCCAAAGGCTGGAGGATTTTCGCCTCTACAACCATCCAACAACCAAAACCCGCCTCAAGAGAGGGCAACGGGGTCATTGCCATAGATATCAATAGCGACTGTCTTGCCATTGCTGAGACCGACCGTTTTGGTAACCTCGTACAATCCTTGACGATTCCATTAAATCTCCAAGCCAAAACCCATCACCAAGTACGCGCACTCATCGGTGATGCCTCTGCACAAGTGATTGCTCTTTGTGAAAAAACAAAAAAGCCACTGGTCCTTGAAGATCTCGATTTTCAGAAAAAACGAGCGCAGCTGCGAGAGCAACGCACCTCTTACGCCAGAATGCTTTCAGCCTTTGCCTATCAATCCATTCTCACTCATCTAAAAGCGCGAGGAGCCTC
>Ga0364860_10266_pt1 | contig 38642 bp, 22 predicted proteins | sample ExccelAu500001D4_FD_206916 | JGI IMG/M metagenome (GOLD analysis project Ga0364860, IMG submission 206916) | Enriched cells from Trout Bog Lake Hypolimnion, Wisconsin, USA - BchlTB.Aug20.5000.01 .D4 | ecosystem: Environmental > Aquatic > Freshwater > Lake > Hypolimnion/Profundal zone | place: USA...
TGATCAAAAATCTAAAGGACTTAAGCATTTACCCCCACAAACCCAAGACCTCCAGTGGCCCGTGGCGGTGTCGATGGGCGTAGATCGTTTCCAGGTCGGCATACGTCGGAGTACCCACGCGCACTCAAAGTGTCAGCAACGCGGAGAATGGTATCCCAGTGCGCGGTCATTCGCCGGGTTGCCTTGCTTAAGAACGTCTCCAAATAGGTTTTGTCGCTGGTGTGTACTCTTCCAGTGGCGACTGCGCTAAGAGCCTCGCTGCTTGAGTTGGCGAGCCAACGGCGCAACGCCGATGGACAGCAGACTAAGAGCGAGCTTGTGTATGCGTACCTGACCGGGCCTCAATTCCGTGGCCGGATCGAGGCCATCGCGGAACGCAGGACTGAAATTCAGAAGGATCCGGCTGACGAGAAGAAGGCTACTATTAAGCGCTGGTCAAAGCGGGAATCACAATTGCACGCGCTGATCGAATCCACAGCGGGTATTTACGGAGAAATACATGGCATCGCCAGCCGCGATCTCGCCGAGATCCATAGCTTGGGTGACATGCTGCTGCTTGAAGACGAGGTCCACTTAAATATCGGATAGGGTCGATGTTGTGGGTGGTCATAATGTTGGGCAGAAGAAGACTACTTGCGGATCGCACAGACTTCCAGAGTGTACTCGGGGCCTCCCTCTTCTGCCACACGAACTCTCACAGCGCCTCCTTGCGATAGTGCTCCAAGAGGTCAGTAACGACCTTCCGTGCTGCATCTTCGGGCACAGCGTTGTATACCTCGCAACCCCAAAGCACTTGCAAGGTCAAGCAAGGCTTCGCCGGGGTTACAGCTTTTCCCACCTTGTTAGTCACTTTCCGCGTTTTGCTTTGATCACGTTCTTCGTTGCACTCGCCTTCACTTTTTCTCCACGATGTTCTTGCGGTGCTCTATCGCCCTAGCTGATGCGCCAAAGTATGATCTGGCGGTTTGACATAGTCCAACGTTTCACCTGCTCGGTGTACTCAGGCCAACAACAAGGGTTGTACCCGAATCTCCCCACATTGTGGTAAACAAATTCTACGGGTTCCCGGGGCCCGTCGAATCCGGCGGAAAAGGCCGCGGTGCAAAAATGGCATCAAAAGCAAGAGGTACAATTCTTTATCATCAGACCCCTGCAGATTGTTGCGCGCGGATCTATGTTCCTTCCAGAATCGCAGGATACGACGCGGCGACACGAACGACTAGTTCGCCGAAAAGAGAATTGCACCAGGCAAACCACGCTCGTGTGTAGTTGCTTGGATCTTTCGCATCGAAGGACTCATGCATGAAGCCGGTTCCGGCATTGGTGTCCATCAACATCCGCAAGCAGTGAGCGATCTCGTTTGAGTCGCGGCTGGTTAGAGCCTGCATGATGATCGAGAGCGGCCAGATCATGCCCGGACCAACGTGCGCACCGCCAATGCCTTCTGCCACGCCACGGAAAAAGTAAGGATTGTCATCGCTAAGGATGAAGGCCCGAGTGCGCTGGTATGTGGCGTCTTCGATTTCGCAGCAGCCGAGATAAGGCAGTGAGAGCAGGCTTGGCACGTTGGCATCATCCATCAACAGAGAATTGCCGAAACCGTCAATCTCATAGGCGTAAATCCTGCCATGCGCTGAATGATTCACGACAGCATTTTTCTCGATCGCGGCATGCAACTCGTCTGCGAGCCGCGCAGCATCGCCGGCCAGATCCTGGTCCTTTAGGACGTTGATCGCAAGGTGTTGGAGCTGGCGGAGGGAAACTATTGCAAACATGTTAGAGGGAATGAGGAACGGGAGCAGGCAGGCATCGTCCGATGGGCGGAATGCAGAATGTAATAGACCGATCTTTCGCGTCGGATTGCCAAGACCGCGATTGGGCGAGTTGTCGTAGAACATCGTGGTCAGCCGCTGGAAACGGTACGGGCCATCGTTCTTGAGACGCTGTTGTTCGCGGAAGATGACCATGATGCGACGCGCAGCCTGATGCCAGTTCTCGTCCAGGGGCTCGGAGTCCCCAGTTGTGCGCCAGTATTTATAGGCAAGGCGTATGGGGTAGCACAGCGAGTCGATCTCCCATTTCCGTTCATGTACGCCAGGGCGCATTTCGGTCAGGTCCGTGACGAACTCGCTGGTCTTATTCGTTGCGTAAAATGCGTTGGCATAGGCATCCAAGCGAATGCAATCTGCCTGCCTGTGAATGAGGCCCTTAAACAGGTTCTGAAGCTTTGTGTCTTTCGAAGCAAGATCCAGGTAGGGAAGAACTTGAGCGGTGGAATCTCGCAACCACATTGCCGGAATGTCGCCAGTAATGACGAACGTATCAGGCTTGCCGTTTCGTACTGAGAACTGCACTGTGGTGTCGAGAGTGTTCGGATAACAGTTCTCGAAAAGAGTTGCAAGTTGTTGATTCCCGATCTTCTGTTTGACTTCCGCGATGACATCTTCGACTGCGGTACTTACGAAAGCGCGTTGCTCCGCCGGAGGGCGGCCGGCCGGCTGGGCCGGGCGAGGCGCGGACTTCACAACGACGTCCGCATGGGCCGGGACGGGCTGACCGAACGCCTCCAGATGATTCGTTGCAGGCACCAAGCCTGCCAGAGCGGCCATGCTTCCCAATGAGAACTGTCTACGATTCATATACCTCTCCAGGCCTGCCGGCTGCGTCGGGCAAACTAACGCCGCCCCTGCGGTTCACGTTGCGAGGAGACGGGAGTCAACTCAAACGTTTAACGAAAAGGCATAACGTCCATGTTCAGTACGAGAGCAAGTGTACAAGAAAAATAAATATTTGACAACGCTGTCATTTTGAGTATAGTCTCGGGTTCGTTGTTAATAGACAACGTTGTCATTGCAGCTGGCGTGCATAGAAATTCGCCCAAGGCCGCATCAATAGGGTGAGCGAAATATTGTGCATTCAACAAATGTGCAGGCGTAAGTAAACACCGAACCCAAACCTGCTGTAACCGGGGAGAAGTTGGAGATTCGAATGAGAAGTATCAGATGGTTTTCCGAGAGGCGAGCAGATGTACGCGATTTGTATGGCGTGGCCGGAACCTCAATCTGGCTCTGCTTCCTGCTTGCGATGGCCTTTCTAGCTGGTCCATTGCAGGCGCAGGAGTATCGAGGCGTAATCACGGGGCAGGTAACCGACGTAAATGGAGCAGTATTGCCGGGTGCGAGCGTTGTAGCCACCGGTGCGCAGCAACAATATAGCGCGACAACTACCGCGAAGGGCGACTTCACAATTCCGCTTGTTCAACCAGGCGTATACTCCTTCAAGGTTGAGGCGCCCGGTTTCAAGAAGGAATTTAGACAAGGCGTAGTCGTTGACGTCTCTGCCAAACTGAATCTTATATTCTCCCTGGATGTTGGCGCAGTTACGGACTCGATTACCGTCTTCGAGAGCCAGGCCCAGGTGAACACAGCCGATGCTTCCGGTGGCACCATTATTGATCCGGAACAGGTCGAGAACCTGCCGATGAACGGCCGCGAGGTGTACTCGCTGCTCTCACTCACGCCGGGCGTGAAGACGTCCGCCGCTAGTAATACGATGACCGAGTGGAACGAGTCCAACGGGTATTCCATCAATGGTCAGTGGGGAAACTACAACCAGTTCGCGCTGGATGGTGCACCGGTATCGATACAGAACGGCGGCCCTTCCGGTTCCTGGAACTTCTCCCCGAGCGTAGACGCTGTAGAGGAATTCAAGGTGATGACCAACACGTATGATGCGCAATACGGGCGCTCCAGCGGTGGCACGGTCAACACTATTCTGAAAAGCGGCACATCGCACTTCCATGGCACTCTTTTCGATTTCTGGCGGAACTCCGTTCTTGATGCGAACAGTTATGCCGGGGGGCAGGCGGGTCAGGCAAAACCCTTCCACAACGAGCACCAGTTTGGCGGCACAGTGGGCGGGCCCGTCATCGGTCTTAGCAAAAGTACCTACTTCTTTTTCAGCTTTGAAGGTTTTCGTGAGGCAGTACCGAACAGTGTATCCACCACGACCATCACAAAGGATATGCTGCCAGGGAGCGACGGTACGGTTGACCTGAGTGGTTATCTGGCCGGCACTGGAAAAGCGGCGATCTATGATCCGCTGACCACGCATTGCGCGGTAGTAGACCAGGATCCATGCCAGCAATACGCACGGGATCCTTTTCCCGGCAATGTCATTCCCGCGAATCGAATCAATGCGATCGGTGTGAACTTGCTCAAGCTGCTTCCCTTGGCGAACAGGCCAGGATACACGAGCAACTATGTAGTCTCTGATCCAGGCAGAAATCAATACAACCAGCCAATCGCCCGCATCGACCATAGCTTCAGCGATAAGACCAAGATGTACGGAATGTTCGCCTGGTGGTCGGGCACACAGAACCTGAATTCATCAGGATTTCCTGGTGCAGCAGCAATTGGCAATATCGGCAACTATGAGTCCACTCTAGTCCAGGTTCTTGATGGCACACACACGTTTCGGCCGAACCTGTTTGTTGATGTCCGCTTGTCCTACAATCGCGCCTATAACATGTCGCCGGATGGAGCCGAAGCTGCAGGCCAGACAAACGTATCTGCGCAAAGCATAGGTCTGACGATGCCTCAGCTTCCAACAACCACACACAACTACCTGCCAGAAATCCATGCAGACGACGGCGCTCTGCCGAATTTTGTGGGCAATGTTGTAAATCCGATGATCTTTGAGACCTATGACTTCGCGCCATCCATGACGCACGTCCTGGGCTCGAATAATTTGCACTACGGTGGCGAAATCTCGTTATACCACGATGTTGCGAACGGGGTCAGGCGTCCGAATGGCGGTTTCAACTTTGGCCCGGGCTTCACGCAACAGAATCCCAAGGTGGGCAACAACGACGGATCCACGATCGCCGGCTTCCTGTTGGGCTATCCATCGTGGGGCGGCGTGGAGTACAACGCTCCTACTTACGAATCCTACAAATCCTACGCCTTGTTCCTTCAGGACGACTGGAAGGTTAACCACAAGCTCTCCTTGAACCTTGGTTTACGCTTCGAGAACGAACTGTCTCCCATGGATCGCTGGGGCCATCTGCAAGCCGGATTCTGTTATTCCTGTAAGAATCCGATTAGCAGTTCGATGCCTGCAGTCACTCTTCCCAACGGCAGTTCTTTTGCTAACCCAATCATGGCAGGCCTGGAGTTCCAGAAGCAACGCACACCTTATGAAAATACCTGGGGCATCCTGCTGCCAAAGCTTGGCGCTTCGTATAGCCTGACGAACAAGTTGGTGATGCGCGGAGGTTGGGGGCTCTATCGTGCACTTGGCTTTGAACTAGGCGGAACCTCTACGTGGGATACTACAACGGGTTACAACACATCGCTGGACGACGGCCTGTCACCCAGCCTGGCATTCGGCGGAGGCACACCGTTTACAAATGGATTCACTACCCCGCCAGGCGACACCGGGGGTTTGCTGTCCGGTGTTGGTGACGGTGTTTGGGCTGACAGTTGGGATCGCAAGATTCCATACACACAGCAGTTCTCTTTCGGATTCCAGGGCGAAGTACGTGGGGGAATTGTGTGGGATGTAGAGTTTGTGGGTGCTCGTACGAAGGATCTTCGCGCAGGCAGCCAGAAAGACCATCTGACTCCAGCCCAGTTCGCTCAAGGGAATTTAACTCCAGCATATCTCGACCAGCAAATCCCGAACCCCTTCTACGGTCTCTCGCAGATTCCTGTCTCGGACTACCTAGGGTCTCACCAGACAGTCCCTGTTCGGGAAATGATGGTGAATATGCCTCAATATGACAGCAACTACGGCCCAGAAGAGTGGGAATGGAACACGCCTTGGGGCTATAGCAATTACAACTCAATGGTCGCAAAGGCAGAGAAGCGGTTCAGCGGAAGCGGCCTGCTCAGCAACGGCCTGAGCTTTACGACTGCTTTCACATGGGGCAAGGTAATAGGCGCCACTGGACTTTTGAATAACGGTCTTCTCGTTGATTCCGGACCGTACTACGGCATCGATTCCAGTGATCGTCCGTTCCTGTTGAGCTTTGGTGGCGTCTACAAGCTTCCGATCGGGAAGGGCGGCATGATCGCAACAAACGCCAATGGCTTGCTCGGCGAGATAGTAAGTGGCTGGCAACTCAACTGGATCGTCAACGACCAGAGCGGAACTCCAGTCAATTTTCCGAACGGTTATCTCTACTCGTGTGGAAGCTACAACGTCAAACCGACCAAGAAGAGCTGGGGTAGCTATCTGAATAACTCCAACCCTAACTGCTTTACCGGATTCCCGGAGTACACTGCTGTCACTAAGGGACCGCTCTCGGTGGGTGTTCGCACTCCGTGGGCCGCGCAATCCCAGGTTGCAATGCAAAAGGCATTCGCGATTCGCGAAGGAGTCAATCTGCAGTTCCGGGCCGAGGCATTCAACATGACGAACACGCCCATCTTCAACGGCCCCAACACAAGCAACCCGAACTCCCCGATTGTACGCCAAACAAACATTCCGGCAAGTCAGCCGGGCGCGTACACAGGCTACGGCACGGTCGGGCCGTCAACTCAGAACAGTCCGCGGCAATTCCAATTGTCATTGAAGGTTCTGTTCTAGTCATCACTTGTGTCCCACCCGTTTACGGGGGGAGAGGGCGTAGAAGATCGCGCTCTCTCCCCCTTTTGACGGCCTCGATCACATGCTTGGGGATGAAAGCACAGGACTACTTCTAAATGCAATTGCGTTGAACGCTCAAAGGGGTGGCTCGTGCCTGAGACGATAGATTGTAACAAGGGTGAAAGGAAATGAACTCATGCGGCTGATAATGCGCGGACTCTGCATCTTGTCTTTCACTACCTTATTGTTTTTGGGATGTAGCGGTGCTGCCTCTGGGACTAAGGGAGGAGGAACGAACCCTCCAACGCCGCTGGTCAATCAGTTGCAGCGGGCGGCAAGCGGAATTCAGACGTTGCAGGGCTGGTATAACTCATCCACCGGGATCTATAGCACTACGGGATGGTGGAATTCCGCCAATGCCGCAACCGTGCTGGTGGACTATGCCCGGGTGAGTAACTCGACGCAGTACAACACAGTGCTCGCAAACACATTTACCGTGGCCCAAAAGACCAGCCTGGATTTCCTTAATAACTACTACGACGACGAAGGATGGTGGGCGCTGGCCTGGGTCGATGCCTACGATCTGACCGGCAATAAGCAGTATCTGTCGATGGCCGAGACCATATTTTCCGACATGGCTGGCGGTTGGGACACAACCTGTGGCGGAGGAATCTGGTGGAGCAAGGATCGGGGCTACAAGAACGCCATTGCCAACGAACTTTTTCTCTCAGTAGCCGCGCACTTGGCGAATCGCGACACTGTTAACAGTGCGAGCTATTTGAATTGGGCGAACAAGGAGTGGACATGGTTTGCACAGACAGGGATGATCAACTCAAAGAACCTCATCAACGATGGTCTTGGCGCGAGCAACGGCCAAACCAGTGCTAACTCTTGTGGTAACAACGGACAGGCCACCTGGAGCTACAACCAGGGTGTCGTGCTAGGTGGACTTACGGAGCTTTCCAAGTTGAATGCCGATCCATCACTGCCCCTGACCGCCCAAACGATTGCCACGGCGGCAATCAATTCACTGGTAGATGCGAATGGAATCATGCACGATCCGTGCGAGCCAAATTGCGGCGCGGACGGGGTGCAATTCAAGGGGATTTTTGTGCGTAACCTGGTCACTTTGTACGGTGCATATCCACAGGCAGCGTACGTGTCTTTTGTCAATGCCAATGCGAACGCAATATGGACGAGTTCGCAGGGCGCAAACTTCCAATTTGGCCAAGTGTGGTCCGGCCCATTCGACGTTGGAAACGCAGCCAGTCAGAGTTCCGCGCTCGACGCTATAGTCGGCGCGGCCATCCTTCAAAAGACGATGTAAAGGTTTTCGCCGCGGAATTGGAGGCGATAGTCTGTAATCAGGAACTCAGTGAGTGATTGAATGAATCAGCGCCTAGCAGTCAGTGTCATAGCAGGATCATTTTGTGGCCTGTTGTTTGGTTATGACATCGGGTCTATCTCAGCGAGAAATCTCCTATCCCGGTGCGTGCTCGTGGACAAATCTGGGGGAGTGCCTTTTATTGGGTGGCCAATGCTTTCATTGTCGGATCCTTCCCCGCGATCGCCAACAGACTGGGCGGGCCTGTATTCGTAGCTTTTGCCGTCCTCATGGCTATACAGTTCTTCGTCATTTTGTATGTGTATCCGGAAACGAAACAAGTCAACCTGGAAGCTCTTGCTTCCGGCATAAGCCAACAAGATGTGAAGCGAAGCAACAAGAGAACTCGCGGGCAGGAAAGGTAAGGAAGAGACCTTGTTAGAAAAGAACGGATCTGCAACCTTGGTGGATGTTGCACGAGAGGCTGGCGTTTCGCTTAAGACGGCCTCGCGCGCATTGAACAACTCCCCCGAGCTCCGCCCCGCCACAGCCGCCCGTGTGCGAATGGCGATGTCCGCACTCAATTACGAGCCAAACGAACTGGCTCGGGGCTTGAAAGCGAAACGCTCTGCGGCGATCGCAATGATTGCGCCGAATCTGGCCGACCCATTCACGGCAGCTGCCGTGCAGGCAGTTCAAGTCGTCGCCCGCGAGAACGGGTACGTCGTTATCCTTGCCAGTTCTGGCGGAGATATAGCTGTCGAGGAATCGGAACTCCAGGTAATGGCGCGACGTCAGATGGATGGCGTCATCCTGATAGCAGCAAGCAGCGGTAAAAGCAACCTGAAACCTCTTCTGGCGAAGAAGGTCCCGATTGTAGTCTTCGACGAGCCGCTCCGTGGTGAAGAGGTGGATACGATAACGGTCACGAATCGGAAGTCGGCGCGCGGAGCGACCGAGCATCTGCTTGGGCACGGTTACGGTCGAATTCTTGCCGTGGGCGCTCGGCCCTATTTGTATACCTGTTCTGAACGCGTGGCAGGCTATCGCATTGCAATCAAGAATGCGGAGGCAGAAGTGATCGAATTGTTGGTCCAACATGAGAACGAACTGACACCAGAAGTTCTTTCAAAGTTTGTCTCCGGTCCGAATCGTGTACAAGCTATTTTCAGTCTGAATTGGGTCTGCACCATGCGGGTCCTGCGCGGCCTCAATGTCTTAAAGAAGCGGATTCCGAAAGATGTGGCACTTATTTCGTTCGACGATTTCGAACTTGCCGAGATGATTCCGCCCGGCTTGACCGCAGTGCGCCAGCCGTCAGGTGATCTTGGATACCAGGCTGCGAAGGTTCTTTTCGAACGAATAGCGGATGTGGGAAATCATCCGGCCCGCAAGATCGTCCTCGGTACAGAGTTAATTATTCGCGGGTCCTGCGGATGCCCGTCCACGGTTTGGGTGTAACTTTCAATTCCATTGGAGATGGGTGTGCGCGTGACTCAGGAACTGACAATATCTTGTGGTCCAGGTGTTCCTGACTCACCGCCCCGGCCTTTTTGTTGTTCTTCTTGTTCTTGGTTTCAAGCGGTTGCGAAAAGGCGCCTGAAGTGCGGGTCCATCGACTGCGCAACCCGCAAAATAGGCGACCTGCTCCGCACAGGAGAACTGCAATGAGGATGCGAACTTCAGAGATAGAACACTGGAATCATTGCTCGACCATGAAACTTTCACGGAGTGAAGCCTGATGAAGAAGAGCCTTGTTGTCTTGTTCCTGCTGTTGACTGCTGCGGTGTCCTTGCTGGCTGAAAAGCGGCCCACGGAGTACGTGAATACGTTTCTGGGTACTGCACCCCTCACCGATCCTGCCGACATCGGATTCAATCCGCCTTGGCGCGTATGGGCAGGATTGGTTTTTCCGGGCACATCCGTGCCCAACGCCATGGTGCAGCTCAGCCCGATCACCAAGTTCGGCAGCGGTGCCGGTTATGAATACGAGAACCCGAAGATCTACGCCTTTGCGCACACGAATAAAGGCCACTGGAATTTGTGCAATATTCCGATCCTGCCGGTGAGCGGCGAAGTGAATCCGGACGACTTTGCGTCCACCTTCAGCCACGCGACAGAGTCGGCGCATCCGGGCTACTACCAAGTGCTGCTGGAGCGCTACAACATAAACGCCGAGCTGACCTCAACCTTGCGCACGGGCTTCCACCGCTACACCTACAACGATGCGAGGGCGGCGAAGAAGCTGGTGGTGAACATGGCGGTCTCCAACGAACCGATTCGCGACTGGAAGATCGAGCAGGATGGCGACCATGCCTTCAAGGGCTACCAGCGATTTAGCGAGAATATCTACTTCTACGCCGTCTCCAACTACGGGATTCAGCAGATTGAACGGCTGAAGGGGAGCAAGGCAGAACTGCCGGTGGTGGATTTCGAGAAGGGTTCGAAGCCAGTGGAGATTCGCATCGGCTTATCCTTCGTGAGCACGGAAAACGCCAAGGAGAACCTGGAAAAGGAACTGGGCGCGAAGAGCTTCGAGACAGTGAAGGCCGAGGCCAATGCAACGTGGGAAAATCTGCTGGACAAGATCACCGTTACCGGTGGCACGGAGCGGCAGAAGATGCTCTTCTACTCCTGCCTCTATCGCTCGTTTCTGTGGCCTGCTTTACGCAGCGACGTCAACGGCGAGTATACGGACGAGAAGGGCAACGTCGCCAAAGCGGACTTTCGATATTACACGCTGCCTTCGCTGTGGGACGATTACCGGAACAAACTGGTTTTGCTGGGGATGCTCTCGCCGGACGTGGCTACGGACGTGATTCGCTCGCTGATTGATCGTGGCGACAAGACCGGCTTTATCCCGACCTTCTTCCATGGAGATCACGCTGCGGCCTTTATTGCCGGTTCGTATCTGCGCGGTCTGCACGGCTTCGACGTGAAGGACGCCTATCGACTGCTGCTGCGCAATGCAACTGTGGAAGGCGGCACGCGTCCGCACATTGCAGAGTATATGAAGAAGGGATATATATCGGAGATCGACATCGAGAATCCTAACGTAGAGACCGTGGGCACAGCCGGCGTCACCAAGACACTCGAATATGCCTACGATGACTACGCCGTGGCCCTGCTGGCCAAAGTATTGGGGGACGATCCGAACTACGCGCTGATGATGCAGCGCTCGAAGAACTACAAGAATATGTTCGATCGCTCGACAGGCCTCATGCGTGGACGTCTGGACAATGGCGAGTGGATCAAGAACTTCAATCCGCAGTTCCCCTACTACGAATATATGTATCGTGAAGCGAATGCCTGGGAGTCGTCCTTCTTTGCGCCGCACGATACTGAGGGCCTGGTCGGCCTCTACAAGAGCAAGGCTGACTTTGAAAAGCAGCTCGACCAGCTCTTCACCATTCCCTGGAATCCAAACTACATCGCGATGAACATCAACAGCTTCATCGGGCAGTATTGCCAGGGCAATCAACCGGACCACGGCTACGCTTACCTCTATTACTTCGTGGGCAAGCAGGAGAAGTCGCAGGCGATTCTGAACACGATCATGGATCGTTTCTACGGCATGGGAAAGGACGGTCTGGCATTGAGCGGCATGGACGATGCGGGCGAAATGTCCTCATGGTACGTATTCAATGCAATCGGCTTCTATCCGTATTCTCCGGCCGATCCGCAGTACATCGTCAGTGTGCCGCTCTTCGACAAAATTGCGTTCCAACTTGGCGGAAACACGGTCTTCACGATTACGAAGAAAGGCACGGGCAATCGAATAACCAGCCTGACCTATGCGGGACACAAGATGAACGGCTACTTCCTTCCCCACAGCGAACTGGCGAGGGGCAAGGAACTGGTCATTACGACCAAGTAGCTTGTTTGGGAGTTGATGAGTTTAGAAGCAGGGTTTTCAACCCGGCCGGTATTTGTTTGTCGGGGACTGTGAGAATGAGTCGTACCTGAAAAGCCGACAGAACCGGCATCAAACCTGATACATTGCGGTGGGGGGTTGGTCTAGGATTTCCCTGAAGGTGTGAAAAAGTGGCCTGGAAACAGGGGTGAAATCGTTGCGTCCGCATCTCGAACCGAAGCACCCGCAGCGCGAGTTGCTTCAGATTGATTTGGATCAACAGGTCGATAGGCGCCATCCTCTGGTTCTTCTCGGTCATTCGTCGGTGATTGTTGGAAGCCAGATAGCCAAAAAACGAGCCTTGGAGACGGGACACCGCGCAAGTGCCGTTGGTCGCCGGCCGGTTCTGGTGGAATTTTGCCCGGAGCATGCCTACTCGCTGGGATTGACCATTTCGCGGACCGGAGTTGAGGCAGAAGTGGCGAACCAGGCAGGAGGGTTGCTTGGCGGGGCTTCTATCGATATTGCTCGGGTTATCTGACCGATGGCGCTGCGCCGAATCAAGGAGGCTCTAAAGGGTTTGATTCGCAAGCACGCTTCTGCAGAGACTGCTGGCTGGGGTTCGGAATCAGCACGCACGGTCCTGTGGACGTCTCTTCAGGAACCATCTTGAATCTCCCCAACTTTGATATATGGCACGACGTAGGCATCGTAGAAGAGATGAAAGGGCTCGGCCTGAACAACATTTTTCTAGAGAACAATGCCCCAGCACTTACGATGATGGAAAAGGCCTATGGTGTGGGCCGGGAGACGAGGAGCTTTGTTCTCCTCTTAGTGGAGGCAGGCATCGGTGGTGGCATCGCCTTCGTGGACAAGTTGTATTCCGGTTGGCGCTGCTTCGGCCAGGAGATCGGCCACATGTCAATCGACCTTAACGGACATCTGTGCGACTGCGGGCGGCTGGGCTGCGTTGAACTGTTTGCCTGTGAGCCGAGGATACTTGCCGCCGCACGCAAACACGATCCCAACATCCGGAGGTGGAAGGTATTTGCCGACCGGGCGGCTGCGCGGAATCCATATTGTGGACGTTCGTTGGCGGAGCGGGCGCGCCCTCCGAACTGCCGCAGTGAACGTGATTAATACTCTTGAACTGGACGCGGTGGTGCTAACTGGCGATGTTGTTTATCGCGGCGAGATTCTTCGCGCCAGCGTCGAGCGATTCATTGCAGAGAATATGATCAACCGCCGCCTGATGCATCTGCCGGTCTATCTTTCAACACTCGGAGAGCTGCCCGAGTTGATGGCCGCCTCCGGCATTGGCGCGGAGAAATTCTTTCAGGGCCAGGTAAAACCGGAATTACTGGGAAATCCCCACGTGAAACGGTACTCTAAAGCGGGAAAAGAATGAGACTAAGAGCCCTTCCGGTGTTTCTTGCCTTTGTGGCGATGGGATTTGCCGATGCCAGTGGTCCGTATGTGAGTCTGGCGAAGAAAGAGTTCCAACTGAGCACGGCCGTGGCGGCCCTGATTCCATTTGTTGGACTGAGCATGTTCGGCCTGCTCTCGATTCCGGCGGGAATTCTGCAAAACCGGATTGGGAAGAAATTTGTCTTGTTGCTGGGCCTTGTGGTGGCCTTGGCAGGAGTTCTGAACGCCAGCTTCGGGCTGACGTCATTTCCGCGCTTTCTGCTCACCGTGGTGCTGATTGGAGCCGGGGCCACAATTCTCCAGGTAGCTGGGATCCCAATTATGCGCGACGTTTCCGCGCCGGGAAAGTTTCCGCGGAACCTGGTGCTGGGCCAATTCGTAAAGGCCGTGGGCACGCTCTCCGGGCCAATCATCCCAGTCATAGCTGCACGGTATTTCGGCGCCAGTTGGACTGTGATGTTTCCCATTTACAGCGCCGCCCTGATAGTCACGATCCTGGCGGCAAGTACGCTTGACATCCGGCGCGACGAATCCGGTGAAAAGGTTGCGACGCTGCGCTCATGCCTGTCCCTGCTTGAAAACCGATTCGTACTGGCCATGACGGGTGCGATTTTTCTCTACGTGGGCGCGGAAGTATGCGTCAGCGCCGGAATCCCGCTCTTCCTTAAAGAACAGTTCAATCTGGACATTACGCGTGTCGGCTTGCTGGGCACTGGGCTTTTTTTCACGGCGCTTACCATCGGCCGATTCGGAGGCGGCGTAGTGCTGAATTGGTTTTCGCCTTCGAGATTCCTACAGCTGAGTTGCGCTGTCTCGCTGGCAGGCCTTTGCGGTTTGTTTGTGCCTGTTAGAGGCATCGCAATCACCAGCTTGATCCTGATTGGATTGGGCTTTGCCAACATTTTTCCCCTGGTGTTCTCGGCCGCATTGGAGCGAATGCCCGCACGCGCCAACGAGATTTCAGGCCTGATGGTAACGGCTATTGTGGGCGGCGCAGTTCTGCCGCCCTTGATGGGCCTGGCAGCAGATATCAGCACGGTTCGCATCAGTTTCCTGGTTCCGGTCGCGGCAATTTTGTATGTTTTGGCTAGCGCCCAATTAGCATCCAACAAGGCAAGAAGTGTTGCAGTTGCGAAGGCTTAAGAGCGAGCAATGGGGAGCGGGTCAGATAATCAATCTGCTGTGAGTAAGAGTCTGGTAATCTATTTTGCGGCCCTGGATATGTGATCTGGGCGTTATCGTACAGCACGCAGCCGATGGTCCCATCTGACGGCGCTGTTCTCCGGCTTCATTGGGAATGAAGAAGTTAGGCTCGCGCTGCCGTTTGACTTCTCTGCAGGTCCTTCCCCCTCGCTGCCGCGCCATCTGTTGGCTCCGGATACCTCTACATCGATGCGTCCGATCAATGGCTCAAAACCTTAAGTATATGTCTTATTATCAATACGTTAAGCCGTCTCGCCAAACGTCCTGATGGAAACTTTCACGTTACACCTAAAATGATGGCGAAACTTTTACTTATTGCGGTCCTTGACTTTCATCTTTTGGGGACTTAGATTCCGTAAGTTATTGAAAAACAAAGCAGTATGATTTCAGCTTATGCGTAAATCCACACCTTGCACGTTGAACCACGACGGCCATCGCTCAATGATGCGTTGCTCAAGATGTCTCTTCATCGCCACCACTCCTCGATCTCGCGGACCATTACGGAAGCGCCTTCCAGGCGGTAAGTGCCCCGATGAGCTGATCCATGTTCTCGGGCATCAGCAGTGCCCTTCAGAGCCCGCCGTGAGGCCCTGGGTTGGGCAGATCGACCACGCACAGGGGACAAGTTCCATCCTCATTGGCCGTGAACTGGACATCGAAGTTCACACTGGTCTCCAAGGTCTCCACCGTGCGGCGGAACCGGGCGACAGGCGGCGCGGCCTTCATATACAACAAGCGGGATTTCATAGTGGGTTCCAGTATATGGTTATCGCCTGCCGGCGGTGGCAGCGCAAGTCGGCCTCAGGAGTCGCTCAAGCACCTTGGCCTCTCGATTCGTCACCGCCAAGCATGCGCATGAGATCCACGAACTCAGGACCGTCATCCGGAATCGCTGTCTCGGGAAATAGTACCCGGTGCACCGCGCAGCAGATCCAGCCCTTTCGGCGATCCGGGAGTTCCACCATGTACATATCGTAGTGTGGGTACGCGCATGTACAGGGCCGCACGTTTCATATGGTTGACCTCAATAATCCGGTTAAGCAACCTTTTCCACTGGCGGCGCCTTAATCTCTCGGTTGAAGAGGAGGTGGGTACCTCGTAGTCTTTGTCCTTTGTTCATGTCTGCCTTTTTGGTGACTGCCGTTGATTTGTGAACTGGTCTGTCAAGAATTAGTCACCGTCCGTAGCCAAAGACCTCGATGCATATCGCCACGATTCCTGCCGCCCCGAAGATAGCGAATGGAAGGTACCAGCGAATAACGAAGAGCCCAACAGTAACGCCGATCAAGAGAACCGCGCGCCACGGAACGAGATTGAATTTTTTGTCATGAATGAAGATTTCAACGGGAATTCCAACAGCAGCAAAGGAGAAGATCGCCCAAAACGCCACACCGAAGATCACGGCCAGCAATATGGCGAGAACGCCGAGAACCCCGACAAAAGCCATCGCAGCCTCAAACAACTCTCCGAGTAGTCCCATTTGATACCCCAATAGGTATCTACCGAGCCCAAGTCGATTTGGGGACACCCAAGCGAAATATATTTACACACTGAACCGCCTGGGGACCAAAATGGTTACCAACGACCCGCCGAGCCCATGTGCAGCAAACGTGCCAACCCGCCATTCTGCTATTGCAATAGGGGTACTTTTGAGGCGCTCGTAATCCGTCACCCTTTGGCGACCCACAGGGCCATGATCTTCTGGACGGCGGCATCCCGCTTGGGCGTGTCCATCGGGAAGGTGTCCCTCTCTGCAAACAGGGTCGCCATCTTTTGGTTGTAAGCCACCCACTTGGCTTCGGCAGCAAGCTTGGCTTGTTCGGCACTCTCGGATTCAGGCATGTAACACCTCACACTAGATATCTACCGAGCCCGACGCGATTTGGGGACAGGCATGGCTGAATCTTCCTGACTTATTTGAGCTTTACCGCGAGAGACCGGCTTCGCCGTAAGCGCAGATTGGTATCTTTCAATGAAAATGCCTCTGCCAGGAACTTGTCACCCGCCCACTCGCGCATGTGCTGGTAGTCTTCGTGCTTCGGGTCCATGAGGATGTCGAGGAGATTTGCATAACCTCCGGTGCCGCCACAATCCTCTGGAGGACAGTTCCGGGCACCGCCAACTACGCGGGGGTACTCAGCATCCGGCTCAATAGAGACGATTTCTTCGAGCTTAACAGCGTGCTGCCAGTAATCGCCGAAGTCGTAGATGTATTGAATCTGTGCCCCTGGCGTTGGGAGTAGGTCGAAAAGATGGATCTTGCCTTCAAGGATGACTTCGCCCGGTTCGTCATACGTTGAATCCGGAACCCCGTATCTCTGCTTGCCAACCAGGAATTCGTGCAGGTGGTAGTTCTCCCAGCCCATCACGATTTGCAGAATACGATGGAACTGTCGGAGCGTGGTCTGGGAGGAAAGCTCTATCCGCCTCCAGATCGGGGGCTTGATATCGAGAAGTGAAACGTGAATGCGGTATATGGCCACGGACATCCTCCTACGCTCAGGCAACCGGTCGAGCTGCGCAATGGGGAAGATTGGAATTTCCGGCGAAGGAGCGTGTCATCCTGACCGTTCCTCAGCTTCGTCGGAATTGCCGAACACCTCTTTCCGGATGATTCGTTCAGTTGCTTCATTCAGGTACTCATCGAGCGCATTCTTGATCTCAAGGAACTCCGGCCAGAGCGTGTTGGTAATGAATGACCTTGGCGCCCGCAGAACAACTGTCGAGTGCCGTTGGCGTGGGTACCGGTAGGGCTCCAGTCCGTAACGACGGCAGAGCGCTGTGAAGATGCGCCTGTGCCAACGATCAAGAAGCTTGAACTGCGTCTCTAAAGGCTTCTCAATCTTCTCCGCGGCGGCAAGGGCTTTCCTGACTCTGTTGATCGCCGCAGCCGCGGCATCTCGCTCTCCGGCAATCGTTGCTCCTTCAAACAGCGCGGAAATTTTGCGTAGCTTTTCCCGGAGTTCGTCTTCTGTGCTCACCAGAGTCGCTCACTCGTTAAAGTGGTATGCCGCTTGCCGTGTTCATTCAAGAATACTGGAGAAAACATCTCCATCACGGCTCCCGACCCATCAGTGTAATGGCCGGCGCGTGGCGTCGGAGAGGGTGACTGCCGGAACAAGCAGGCCGCGAGATTGGACGGAAGCTTTCAATTCAAATTTGCAGGATAGAGAGCAGGAAACCATCGTTCCACAACACTGATGGGAAAGCCAAGGCGTACGGGCGCTCTCGGTCCGGCGGAAACCAGCATACCGCGCTCAAGAAGTTGAGAAAGCACAATACGAGCCATGCGCTTCTTATAAGCCGTGAGTGCGGGCGCCTGTCCGCGCTCAAACTCTCCCGCAAGCAGGGCTTCGCGTAAAAGCTGAAAGCTACCTTTTGGCAAGCGGCAAGCGTGTACTTCCTCCTCCACGTAAATCTCAATTCGGCGCAGAAGTTCTTGGGGTTCCAAGATGGAGCGCATGAAGTCGATCTGATCCACGCAGGTGGCCAGAAAGAACTGGCAGAATTGGACGAGTGCCGCTTCAGAGAGATTACCTCTTCCGTCCAGATCGTTGTGAAGTGGTTCATCCGCCGCCATCAGCAAGGCCTTATAGTTGCTGACATTGCGAGCCAACCCACGCGCAGCGGACCATAAGCTGCTGCCCACTCCCAGACGCTTCAGCATCGCGTGAGACATCAATCTCGCAACACGTCCGTTGCCATCATAGAAAGGGTGAATCCAAAGAAAGCGATGATGCGCTGCAGCCACCGCGACGATCTGGCGGAACTTCGAGAGATGCTCTGGAGAATAAGCCTCCTCAAGCCGGGTAAGGAACCGAGGCAGGGTCGATGCGGCGGGTGGCAGATGCCTGTCAACCACAACTTCCCCGTCACGCAGATCGCCTGGCTGAACATGAACGCGCCGGTTTGATTCCAAGTCTTCCGCCCAGAGCAACTCATCCGGAAGACGGCGACCGAACGCTAGGTGCAGCCATTGTGCATAAGCTGCCGATGCAGGGAAGGAAGGGACATCGTGCCCCTCATCGATTGTCTGCTGGACCTCGATATGGGCAACGGCTTCTAGTTGCAATGCTCGCCGCTTCGGCTCTGTGGAGTAGTCCTTGCGAAGGGCACGGTCTATGTCGCGAGGACGAGTGTCGTGCCCCTCGATGAGATTGGAGAAGTAACAATTCATCGAGCGAACCAAGGTACCAACAGACGCGGCGATGATGTTGTTCATCTGCCCCGCCAACGCACTCGCCTTTGAAACCAGATCGAAAGCAGCGTTGTCGATCTCGCGCTGGCCCTCTTGGGGCAGCATTGGCTCCATCCAGGATATGTCGGTAATCCCATACTTCTTGGGCATATATTGTGCTGGTTCCGGGGGGAATGTGTCTTTTGCCTCGGGTTGCGAACGATGCCCTTTGCTCATTCAAGGACGCCTCAACTAAGAAGAGACGAAATTCCTGCAAGAACCGCTGCCACTGCTTACAAGTTACAAACATTCTTGAACACGGATATCAAATCTCCTATCGCCAATAACAAGCATTGAAAATCTGAGGACTATTTCCACTCTTCATGCGATCGCTACAGTGCGCAAGCGTTTTCAGGTCATGAACCTGACCATTTCGTCATATCCACAAACATTCAATAGCTCCCTGAGACTGTCGTAAGAGGGGGATCCCAGGTAAATCGTTATTGATTTTGAGCAATTCTGCTTATTCCCTTTCGACTTATTGTGTCTTGAGTCGAGGACTTTGGACTTATGCACGGGACAAACAGAACTAACGTTGCTTGTTCGGGTAAAACGCTGATCGTAAATGTCCAATCCCTGAGTGCGCCAAGACAGTTCCTGATGGGATCTGCTGACTGATATCAGCCCCCGCATTCTTGTGATGAGTCCAATGTTGGGACGCAAAGGGATCCAAGGATCAGGCGAACGGCAGGTTTCTGGATGTCCAGCGGGGGACGGCACAAGGTGAACAGTCGATCCTCAACACTCAGCGGAGAGGCGATATGGCGTTTTGCGGAGTCTCGACAGTAGGAGAAGCGGCGGCATTCCCGACGGCAAGGATGGTCGACATTCGTGAGGGCGTTTGCAGGCCCACGTGATGCAAATTCCGCAGGCAAGATCCAAGGCAAAACAAGCCAAAAAGGCCGTCTTGGGGTCATTCAATCCTGAGCGTGCCTCAACTCATCTTTACGAGGACTCACAGATGCATCGCAGGTTGATTGTATTCGGATATATCCTGGCGGTCGGCACTCTAATGCTTGAGGCGGCGGATACCGCACAGTCCAACCTTTCTGCGCCTCAGATCGTGGATAAGAACATCGCGGCACGAGGCGGCTTGCAGGCTTGGCGCGCGGTTCAAACCATATCGGAAGAGGGGAAGATGGGCGTCGGCGGAAATCAGCGAGCGACTCTTCAGGTGCCTATGCCAAACAAAGAGGGCAAGGTGCCCGGTCACGTGCGGCCGAAAGAAGAGGTTGAACTACCGTTCGTAATGAATCTCGAGCGTTCGCGTAAATCACGTTTTGAACTCAAATTCAAAGGTCAAACAGCGGTACAGGTATATGACGGCACAAAAGGCTGGAAGCTGAGGCCATATCTCAACCGGCTTGAAGTCGAGCCCTATTCGCAGGATGAGCTCAAGCAAGCGTCGATGCGTACCGATCTTGACGGTCCGCTGATTGACTATGCTTCCAAGGGCATCCAGGTTGAGTTGGATGGTATCGAGAAGGTAGAAGACCGCGATTGCTACAAGCTGAAGCTCACCATGAATGACGGACGAACAATCCATGATTGGATTGATGCGCAAAGCTTCCTGGAAGCCAAGATTGAAGGGCAGCCGCGGAGGCTCGATGGTAAGATCCATCCAGTCGAAGTCTACTACCGTGATTATCGGCCTGTAAGCGGACTTCAGATTCCCTTCGTTTTGGAAACCAGGGTTTTACAGGTGGGAACGACGGCGCGCGGTTTCAAAGATCCCTACGTGCCAGCCGAGAGAATCACCATTGATAAGGTCGTAGTGAATCCAAAGCTGGACGCATCACTGTTTTCAAAGCCGGAGGTCGCAATGGCATCGAAGGGCCATTAGACGGGATAATGGACTTCGGCAGGGTCAAGAATGACCACTCTCTCGTGGGGGCATCATTGATCGATTCGCTGGTGTAGGTGGTGTGTGAGGTATTTGCGACCGAGCACTTTACAAGGTTTTACAAAGCCCTTACAACACTTTACCTGCTGATTGATCTTGAGCAAGAACAAACATTCAGAGCTGAGTCACCTTCGACTTGATTCGGTCTTCCGGTGGGCTCTGTTAGAAGAAAGAGAAGAGATAGGCGAAATCCGGCTTGTACGGGTGAGACCGGCATTTCAGCAAGCCTCATTATTTCTTAAGGCGCAGAGCTTGGTTGTTGAGAAGAGCCGGGTCGCTTGCAAGGTTAGGAATCTGGAATTAAAAACAACCGAGTGGATTGAGGGTTAAGAGTGGAGTTAGTTTCCAATCTCGTTTGGATGTTTCTAGCTGTCGTTATTGCGCGGCTGTTGCTGTGCAATGCGCCTTCTAAAGGCCTGAGTCGGCGCACGCAGTTTGTCGCCGTGGCAATGCTCATTCTGATTCTCTTTCCGGTCATTTCAGTAACCGACGACTTGCAGGCAGGGCAAACCCTAGTCGAGGACGACGTCTACTTACGCAGAAACTTGATCGGTGCTAGCCCGCACTCGGCCTTTCCCGTTGTCGCTGTGCTGTCTCCACCTGTGCTCACGGAGCCATTTTTCTCTTTTTTGCGTTTTAATACGCTTTACTACTTGCATGTACCGATATTGAACGCCCCCCCTCTTTCCGCGATCCAGAACCGTCCTCCGCCGACATTCTGATCTCTCTCTCATCTCTCGTGCATTCACCTTTTTTGGTTTGAAGGTGTCATGAGCCTGTCGTAAACACTACGACGCAGAGGTTGCCCATGAATCGAGCGCACCTGTCTTCGTCAGGTCCGGGAGCCACTAAGCTTGCTCCTCTCGAGTTCGCTCTGGATGCCGGGCAATCAGCACTTCTCAGGGGTAAGGTATAGGCGAAACTTGTGGACTCGATCGCCAGCCTTGAGACAGATGAAGCCTAGGTCCGAGAGATGAAAGTTGTGGAGAGCGCGGACTTCCTCCGTCTCAGCCAGCCCGCGGATTTGCCGAATGAAGGAGCGTGAACAACTCTTCAAACGGCACGTAGTTTAGGTACTTGGCGGCAGCCAGTGACCAACAAACAATGCGTAACCTTTATTAGAGACCCCTTCGGACCTGAACCCCACCACCGTGGGCTCGCACGAGAGACTTGGTGCGGGAATTGGCGGTAATCATCATGATTCCGTTGCCCGCAGATCAAGTCATTGGAGGCGATATGGATCGAGTGAGACTGCCACTTCTGAACGACATTTATCAGGAGCGAGGCTTCTGGAAGGTTCGCTGCTGGGAAGATGCGAACGATGAGCCGGAGTTTGGGGGGGAGCAATGGCGCGAAGAGTTATGTATTGGCCCTGCCTTGGGTCCAGACCGGCTAACAAAGAAAGAGGCACAACGGCTTGCCTGGGAGAGTTTTCTTTCCAGACTGCGCCGGGATGAGATGGCGGGGCAAAACGAAACGGCAGCGCAATCTAAGACGGCAGTGCAAAGGGAAACAGCAGCGCAATCTGAGATGACAATCAGAAGATTTGTTGAGACGGCCTTTGTGCCAGAGCATGTCTTAGTGAAAAGGCTGGCCGGCCGTATTTACTACCAGGCGATCCTGAAGCATGTGCTCCCGCCGGAGGAAGTGGACCGCATTTTTCGCGTTACCCGTAACAATTCGAAGGCAAAGCTGAATGCGATTCCGGATTGGCCTTACCTAGGCGACCTGCGAATCCAGGATTGTGGTCCTGAGCATGTGGAGCGGCTTATTTCGACCGCTTATGCACGAGGGTACTCGGCCCAGACGGTCATGCACATCCGCAACGTGGTCAGTGCCATTTTCTCCCATGCAAAGAAGGTGCAGCACTACCAGCGCGACAACCCTGCGAAAGCGGCGGTCTTGCCCGAACGTCCGCACAGAAATCCCCATCTGCTCACACTCACCCAAGCAAAACAGGTTCTTAGAGCGATGCGGTACCCGGAAAAGGAAATGACGCTGATCGCCATGCTGACAAGCATGAATGTTGCCGAAATCTGCGGTCTTCAATGGAAGTACGTGAACTTGACCGGTTCTTGTTCCAATATGACTGGCGAGCCGATTCCGCCAATTACTATTGCCGTCAGGAAGCGGTGGTACCGCGGGGAATTAGACAGTGTGCGCAGGGCCAGTGCCCGAAACCTTCCAATTCCTGAGCTTCTACTTCCAATGCTGATCAAGCTTAGCGGGAGGGGAAGGTGGACGGGGCCGGACGATTTCGTGCTCGTGTCAAGGGTTGGCACGCCAATCAACGCAGTTAATATCGCAGCCCGCAGATTGAGAACCATCGGCAATGAATTGCAGATGCCATGGCTTACCTGGCACGTTTTTCGTCGAGGCCGTTTTGCACTTGAGGCCGAACTTAGCGAACAGTTCTATATTCAATTGGCAAGCGTCTTTCACTCAGAGTCGCCGCAAGGCGTTCAGACCCACGAAATGTGACGTACGTTATTCTAACCAATAAGGATAAGTGGGAGTCAGAATCTGAAATCAAGAAGGCGGGCCGCGAACCTCGCGATGGAGGGCGCTTGGCCCCTTCTAATTCCGCCCGCCTCACTGGACTAGTGTTTCCTCAAATCTGAACACCAGCCTCTTTCGCTCAAGCCGACATCCCGCCGCTCATTTTCTGACTTCCTGCCTGCGGCACAATGCTGGACCGTCATTGCGATCCCGCCGCTATTCAACAACACACACTTTTAGCCTTGGAAAAGCAATTACCACGGCTCTGTGCAACTCAATTTGACCTTGCTGTAACAGGTCCTTGATCAGGTTCCGAGGCGGTGGGGAACTGCGAGTTTGCCGATGTGGGCCATCGCCAATACCGGCCTTGCCAAAATTATTTTTTCTAAAGATGTCGCGATTCTCAAAATATCAATCCCGATTCCAGCAGCTTCCAGAGCTCTGTCATTGATGCAGTTGAACCATGCTCTCAAGTGCAAGAAAAATCCCTCTATTTGAGCAGAGGCCGCCCAGTTTTGCGAGAAAGTGAAGCAACAAATCCACATTCGGGGTCAACGTTGAGCTTAGTCAAAATCAATCATTCAAAGCGTTGCAACATCGCACGCATCCCTTCGGGGGTTCTTGCGCTGCATCAAAATGACAGAATTGTAATCTTCGGATACTCGTCCACGTTGGGAACTGATGTCCAACATGGGCGGAAAGTACGAAGCTTAAGAGCCGGCAAACAGAACCTGCACGTCGCCGTTGCATCGTGATCTATTCCCGTTCATTGCGCGGCAAGTTAGCTCTTGCAGAGATGTGAGTTAGCTTGCTAGGCCCGGGCCGCGATCCAGAATGCGGCAGTACTCCTGATACGCCGGGCAGTTGAGCGAGGCGCACTGGAGATTGTGAGTGCATTAGGAATCCGTTTACCGCAGGAATGCGGCACAGCCGAGGCGATCCGGTTGCATGTTTAGTTGAGTTACCACATTTGCTCTTTCGACGAGAGCTGCTACTGCAACCAGAGTCGGCTGCCGGCGCTGTTTGCGGGTCAAGGTGAGGAGGGCTGCACAACCATGAGGAAGTCGTACCAGATTTGGATCACCATACTCATCGCCGTCTTCGCGGCTGTCGCCGCGAGCGCGCAGTCGTTTCGCGTGCAGTGTCCAGCTTTCACTATTACGCACCCGTTGACCGGGACCAACTGCGGCACGAACCCGACGAACGAGGGATGCAACAATACAGAACCTGCGTACAACGGACCGACACAATTCACGAGGCCGACGACGGGGTCATCGCGGTTTGCTATGCCGACGTCGGGGACCGTGAACGGTGCCATCAAGTGCCAGCAAATCTCGGGCGGCGACGGATATTCGACGATGGCAGATGGCACGCAAACGTTCATGTTCTCGTTCGGACCGCTCTCTGGCCTGGCGGATGTTGCGGCCGGCCATCCATCGACCCAGTTCCCAAATATCTTCAACACCTCGTATCCGGGCACACTCACGCGCGGCGACCCGGCGACGACCGACGGGGCGGTCAGCGGCGCCGTGCCGTGGACAGGCGCTCCGGGACCGGTCTTTCAGGCGTTTACGTGGAACGGTGCGGTTGGCTTGGTGCCCGAAGTCACAACACTCGTGACCGTCGCTAACCTCGTCGAGGGTCCTTTTCTCGTGACCACCCCCGCCACCACTGCCCCCGGCTGCCCTGCTCCTACTGCTAATACAGTAACCGCGTGGACAGACGCTCCATTGGGCCTTCCTGTCGGAGCACAAGTCGTGATTACAAACGCTGTTGCTGAGGGACCCACCCCAACCCCGCCTGGCTATGCAGGCACCTGGACAATCACCTGCGTGGGAACAGGGACCGGTATGAGTCCCGACGGAGTCGACGAATACCCCTTCCAGTACATCGACACCACGGCAGGACTGGCTGCAGATACCGGGAATGACCTGGCTGCCACCGCCTCTTCACCCGCAATGATCGACGGGCATGTGGATCCCCGCCCCATCATGGATGTCGGGGTGATGAATGGCAATATTCCGGCTCCTCTGGCCGCGTTTGACGAGGACGACGAGTTCTTTCTCACCCTCACCAACGTGGGCATGATCATGCGCCCGGACCTATTCGAGCAGCATACGGTCCACTTCCACGGCTACCCCAACGCCTCGTCGTTCTATGACGGCGTGCCCGACGCATCCGTCGCCATCAACATCGGCGCAAGCTTCACCTACTACTATCTCGCTCCGGATGCCGGGACTTACTTCTGGCACTGCCACATCACCCCGCCAGAACACTTGCAGATGGGCATGGTGGGACAGCTTTATGTGCGGCCGCGTCAAGATCGGGTGCCTGTGGGTGGAAGCCTCTACACGTATCTCGGATATCAGAACGGGATCTCCGAGCCCACAACAAATCCTACAGTGGATCTGCGCACGGCTTGCAACACGGCTTCCGACATTCTGTGCAGCGCCAGGATGCCTGCTACCACCAACACTGTTGCGCAGGCGACAGATCCTCTCGTCATCGATCCAGCGACGGGCGCGGCCGACCTTCCCAACAAATATGTCTACAACGATGGGGACGGTTCAACGCAATATGACGCTGAGTATCCCCTCCAGATGCACGGGTTCGATCCGAACTTCCACTTCGTCGGCATGACGTTCAACCCGGAAATGTTTGTGGACATGAAGGACAAGTACTTCCTGCTGAACGGGCGGAGCTACCCTGACACAGTTGCGGCCGGGCCGCAAGCGACAATCTCGAGCGATGGCCAGATGCACTACTCGCAGCCACTGCCGGCCATCATTAACATTCCGAAGGGCGGAAAGGCCTTGCTGCGCCTCGTCAACCTGTCGGTCACCGAGTATCACACGATCCAGAGCCTGGGTGTTCCGATGCACGTCGTGGGATGGAACGCCAAGCTGTTGCGGGACCAGTCCGGGATCAACACGGAATACTGGACCAACTCGGTAACGCTGGGCGGTGGAGAATCGCTCGACGCGATTCTGGACACCAGCGTCGGCAAGCCAGATGGGACAGCCTATCAGGCAGGCGAAACCTACTACCTTTTCACTCCACAACTCGATCACCTCTCGAACGACGCAGAGAATTTCGGTGGCCTGATGACCGAGGTCCATATCTGCAACAGCGTGACCGGCAGCACATTTGGTAACACTTGCAATTAGGAGAGCAGCAATGAGGCCAATGAACATGAAAAACGCGATGTCCAAGACACAACTGCTCATGGCGCTGGTGGTGGCAGCAACGCTGTTTCTCGCGCCGGTTGCATTCGCTGCTGCTCCCGGCATCACCGGGGGAGTGAGCACACCGGTCTTTAATCTGACGGCGCAACAAGCGTATCTCAACATGCCGGATGGAGAGGCGGTTTACTCCTGGGGCTATGGTTGTAACGGGTTGCCGGTGGGCTTTGCTCCCGCGGCTATCACCAACGCGTCCTGCCCCTCGATGCAGGTGCCTGGCCCCACGCTGATCGTCAACGAGAACGATGTGGTCACGGTCAACTTGCTAAATGGTCTTCCAGCAGCCGCTGGCAACACCTCGATCCTGTTTCCCGGTTTCAACGTGTCGACCAGTTGTACTGCAACGACCCCTGCAGGTCAGCAGGGCCTGTTGACATGCGAAGCAACTCCAGGTGCCACGGTGACCTACACGTTCACCGCCTCAGCGCCTGGTACGCACGCTTATTACAGCGGAACTCAGGGCGACCTGCAGATCGAGATGGGGCTGTATGGCGCTGTCATTGTTCTTCCGGCGACCGTTCCGGCAAACTGCACATCCGGCTACCATGCCTTGAACATGGCAGCGAAAGCTAATTGGGGCGAATCCGATTTCCGGCTATCGCAGGCTGCGTACGATCACCCTGGGAGCTGCTACGACCGGGAATACCTGTTCCAGTGGGCCGAGATGGATCACCGGATTCACCGGCAGGCGGAGGCGCAGGTAATGGCAAGGGTAGGCTGCACGGCGGGGAATCCGGGATGTAGTCTCGATGTTCAGACCGAGCCCTACCATCCCGCGTACTTCCTGATTAATGGCCGTTCGATGCCTGACCTCATGGATCCCAACTATGCATACGAATATCCGCACCAGCCCTACAACGGGAATCCGCACATGCATTCGGGCGAGCTGACGCTGATTCGCACCATCGGCCAGGGGCGGTGGCAGCACCCGTTCCATGAGCACGCCAACCACGTCCGCATCCTGGCGCGCGATGCCAACCTGGTTCTGAGCAGCAGCACCACTCCCGTGGCTTATACCTCAGGCCTGACAGGAGACACGGCGGTATCGGCTCCGGGGCTTGCCGGCCTCCTAATGTTCAACACGGACACGACGCCGGGAGAGGCTTTCGACGGCATATTTTACTTCACCGGCAGGGGATTGAACTGGGATGCCTACGGTCACCATCCGCCCATTTCGGGTACGACTGCGGGTACCGCGGCCAGCGATCCTTACGGGGATCCGCTGGCTACGCTCCCCTGCACGCCTGACGTGAACGGCTACAACTCGGGCACGCCGACGGCAGTGAACTTCATGGAGTGGTGCCAAGACCACTACAAGCCGGTACAAGCCGCCCCATTCGGCGATGTGGCAGCGGGTGGGCCGGCGACTTTACCTGATCCGAATGTTCTTACGAACGGCGCCTGGTATAGCGGCACGCCCTATTTCGGTCCGGATGCCAACACCCGCGGGGGGACACCTTCGTGTGCAACCAACGCCTTGACCGGTGCTGCGACGCCCAACAGCAACTGCACGAACCTGCAACCTTCGAACGTCCAGGCCAACCCCCCCAACGAGCGTGGCTGGGCGTTCATGTGGCACTCGCATAACGAGCGCGAGATTACGACGAACAACGTCTTCCCCGGCGGCATGCTGATGATGATGCTGGTGGATTCACGGGAATTTGTCATCGACGAATCGAACTAAGAGCAGGCTGTTTGCCTGCCTCCTAAGACCGCCAGCCTGATCACCCCCGGCCGGCGGACAGTGAATCTATGTCCAAAAGGCAACGAGAGCGAGAGGCGACAACGATGATCCGGATCAATGATTGCAAATGCAAACCTGCATTGAAGGCCGCAACGGTAGTGAGCGCGTTCCTTCTCTTCGTGGCGGTTGCGGCCTTTGGCCAGCAGCAGATCAACTTGTCGGTGGGGCCCGCTTCTGCAACCATGCCGGATGGCACGGTTGTTCCGATGTGGGGCTACACTTGCGGAAATGCGGTTACAGGGTCTACAGCGACCTGCGCGCCGTTGAGTGGAGCCAATCCCGCCACTTCCGCCTCAGCCTCCGGTGCACTCGGAGGAATTTACGTCATCAGTGGCGGATCGGGCTACACGTCTGCGCCCACTATCGTTATTAGCGCCCCGACCGGAGTCATTGCCGGCGTGACCAACGTTACGGCCACCGCGACTGCGGTAGTTAACGGTGGCAAGGTGGTTGGCATCAATGTGACCAACCATGGAGCTGGCTATATCGCAACTCCTACGTTCACGATCTCAGGTGGCGGTGGAACGGGACTCGTCTTGGCGGCGAGTCCAGCGTGGTCCCCGGTACTGATAACGGTTCCGACGGGAGCGACTGGAGGCCTCCAGATCAACCTGACAAATAACCTTTCCTTTACCCCCGCCGCTGGCGGCGCGGCGAATACCATTCCCACATCCATTGTGATTGTTGGCCAGGTGGGCGGCGGCCTTGGCGGGGCACCGACCACTGCGGCGAGTCCCAGCCACGCCAACGCGCAAGGATGCCCGACATGGTTTATTGCCTCCGGCGCCACGCCGCCGGGCGTCCCATGCCCGGGGCCCCAAACTGGTTCTTCAGGCACGCCTCCGGCCCAGGGGCCGCGTGTTCAATCCATGGGTACCGAAGTGACGGCGGGATCAACCACCTCACTGACGTGGGCAGGGCTTAAGCCGGGAACCTATCTGCTCGAGTCTGGCACACATCCTTCGATTCAGGTGCCCATGGGCTTGATTGGCATGCTAGTAGTCACCACTGCGCCGTCGGGCGCCACTGCCGGCAACGCGTATCCCGCAGTGGGCACGACTCCGGCTGTGCCCTACAACGCCGAAGTTCCGCTGGAATTTAGTGAAATCGATCCCGTGCAAAACAAGACGGTAGATTTGGCTGTTCGTACCGCTGGTTTCAGCGAGACGAAAGTGTGGTCCGGTATGCCGATCGAACCGAACACGGGTCTGCCGGGCTGCGGCAACCCGGCGTCAAGCACATATCTCACGTGCTATCCCCCGGCGGTGAATTACACGCCGTTCTATTTCCTCATCAACGGGCTCGCGTTCGACAAGGCCGCGCCTGCGAATTCGCTGTTCGCGGCAACGGCGGGTGTCGCTGGTACGCCTCCCGTGCCGGTCACAACCGGAATCTCCACTACTGGAACAGTTTTGGTCCGCATGGTGAATGCGGGCTTGCGCATGCACGTGCCCTCGATCGTCGGATCAACAACTCAAGGGTTTAACGGGGCGGGTGCGGCCGCTGCGGTTTCAGGGTTCACCTTGATCGCAGAGGATGGTAACCCTGTTCCGAACCTGGCGGCTCCCCGGGTGCAGACTGACGTCTTTATGGCCGCGGGCAAGACATACGACGTGATGGTCAATGTACCGGCTACTGCCACCACCCCGGCGCTACCGATCTACGATCGCGAGCTAAGCCTGTCTGCCAATTCTTCCGTCCGAGATGCCGGAATGCTGGCTTACATCGGCGTCAACGGCGCCCCGCTCCCAGCTGTGGTAGGGGGGACGATCGGTGTATTTGCAGCAGCGCAAGCCAACCAGGATGCCTACGGCTCTGTCATCCCATGTTCGGCTGCCCCGTGCACTCCTCTGGCCGTGGCAGACCCATCCAAAGGTGTGATCGCGAACGACGTCAATGTATATGGCGTTGCGCTGTCGACTTCTCCTGCCTCCGGCACGCTGACTTGCAATGCTTTGCCGGGGAGCGCGACCCCAGGACTCTGTGCCAACGGCACGTTTACCTATACTCCCAATCCGGGCTGGACCTCAACCACAACAGACTCGTTTGGATATTGCGCAAACGGTGCGGCTGCGGGCACTAGCGGCCTGTGCACAACGGTTGCCTTGAGCGCGTCGACGCTTTCGGGCCCCCCTGTTGCGAATGCCATTACCTACACATCCAAGATGGCCACATTCCTGAAGATTCCATCGCCCGGCGTCCTCTCGGTAGACTCGGACCCCAATGGCCTTCCGCTGCAGGTGGTCCTTTCCAGTGTCACACCGCCATCAGGCGTAACAATCAATATGGACCCGAACGGCGGGTTCACTGCAAGCGTACCAAGCGCGGGCACCTACACCTTTACCTACATCGCGCAAAACTCCCAGGGGAGGCAGAGTGCTTCCACGAACGTCACACTCATCTTCCCGCAGCCCAGCAATCTGCAGGTCAAGGTACTGGATGCCCAGTTGTATAACAACTGCAACGGGAATAGCACCTGCATCAGTGGATTGGTGCCGATTACCGATTATCGCTGGATCATTGAAGAAGACAAGACCTTTTGGGTCGACCCGAACTGCACAACCAACAGCAGTATCTCCACACCGGGTTGCCCTACCGTAGTGGGCCCGGCGGGGCAAAGCACGATCCCAACATTTGGTGTGAATTTCCATACCAGCAACATGGATTTCGTCGCCCAGGGCTGCACCGGGCCGCTCTCGTGCGAAGGCGGCCAGACCATGTACGACCCTACCTCCGGAACTCACGTTCCGGCGGTGTGCGACCTGGGCAACGGCGCCTGCCGGCCCGATCCCACAGGAAATGGATCTACCCCGGTACTGCCCAGCCAGGTCGTTCTCGATCCCTCCAAGCGCTATTACATCTCGGTGCTGCCTGGTGATGCGGCCAATCCGTTTCCTGCGTACCAGGGCCAGCCGGTTTGTTCAACCACTGGCGGAAATTCGACTACTGGGACATGCGGTCACACAATGAGCGGCGCTCCGGTCCCACCGGCCTGCAACATATTGGGTGGGCCAAATGCATGTACTACAACTTCCGCCTATACGAAACCCGTCACGGTGCTCACGCTGCCCACACCGCTTCCTACCGGTAAGCTTTCGGTGATCGTGTTCGAAGACGACTTCCCGGTTAATGGCGAGCAGGATGGGGGGGGGCGGAAACGGCACGGTTGCGCCGATTGAGCCCGGCCTGGGCGGCTTCAATATCGTTTTATGGGACACCTATGGCGGACTCGGCGATGTGACTGGGCAGGATACTTACGACATGTTCAACCAGCCCTTATCGAATAGCCTGGCGGGGACCAAAGACCCCGTTACGGGGCTCGATGCCTGCCCAATTTCGGCCACCCCGCTTCAGGGTCCGGCCGGTGCGGGGACGGCGCCACTTCCGGGCGGCATGACGGGCATGATCCCGACTTGCCCGAAGTATGAGGCAGACGGGACCACTTTATCTCCCTTGGCTGGCCAGGCGGTCATTGCCAACCTCATGCCGGAGAAATTCAGCGTCCAAGCCTACCCCGGGGCAGACCGGATCGCGCGCGGCGAAGAGTGGATCCAGACCAACACCCTGGATGGGCAGCATCCCCACGATTCCTTCATCCGCATCGGTGAGCCGAGCTACTTCCAGGAATACGGGCCAGCCGGATATCACGTGGCCATCGGTTTTGCCAACCCGGCGATCATCAACGCCCGCGCCAAAGATGTCTGCGCTGGCGCCGGCAGCCCCGGTGCGGTCGGCCCATGCACCAACACAATCGACGGACAAGTGGATGTCCAGCGCCTGAGCCGGACACCGGACCAGAGACTCTATCCCAGCGGTTCCCGCGATGCCTTGGCTTGGACCCAGTGTTGGGTCAGCTTGGGTGACCCCGACGGCGAGGACTTCATGTTCACCAAGTGCGACGCCAATGGAAACTTCAAGTTCACCAATGTTCCCGGCGGGAACTGGAGACTGACCATTGGCGACCAATGGAATGACCAAATCATTGACGGCCTGTCGACGCCAGCGAACGTGGGGTGCGTCCCCGCAGCGGGTGCTTCCACCTGCTCGGGTGGACTATCCGCCCTCCACTTGGGGAATGTCGGTGTCCAGCAGTGGCAGTCGAATATCTACACCCGCACCTTCATTGACGATAACAAGGATGGAATCTGGGAACCCAACGAGGTTGGGATTCCGTTCCTCTATACAAGGATCCGCTACCGGGATGGACACAACTCCAACTCTGCGTTGACTGATTTCAATGGCGTTGTCAATTACAACGAGACGTTCCCCCTGTTCAACTGGTATGTGGTGGAAGCGGATACGACCCGCTACAAGACGACGGGCATCCACACCGTTTATGACTCGGGAGGACCTGCTGATGGCTCATCCTCCTGCGGGACTTCGAATGGCGCCCGGGCGTGCGGAACTTCGACTGCTTATAATTTTCTGGCGAACACCTATGAGGCTGTTCCTTTGCCCGCTGACCTGTCCGTTCCCGGCGCGGTCTATTGCGCAAAAGCGGATTGCACGGCGGAGGCTACTTCGTTCGTAGCCGGCACGCCGATCCCCAGTTCGCCAACCGCTTCTACCGGTCGCATTGATCCACCTTGGGTTCTAGCCGAGGGTTGGTCGGGGTTGACAAGCCAGGGCAACTGGATCGACATCGGGAAAGCGCCGTTCGCAGCTTGCCCGCCGGCCTGCACCACCGTTACCACTACTCCCCCGGGAGCCACTTCGCCCACGAACGCGCAGGTGGGCGAGAACGGCGGTATCTATGGACTCGTGCAATATGCCTCGACGCGTCCCTTCGATGATGCGTCGCAGATGATTCAACAGCCGTGGGAGCCGAATGTTCCGCACGTAACGATGAACCTTTACCAGGAAGGATTTGCTGCGGATGGGGTGACGCCGACCCTGACTTTGGTAGACACGACCCAAACCAGCAGTTGGGATGACTGGGCTCAAGGGTTCTACCCAAATTCCACGGCTGGGTCAGGCGCTGGTGCGGGAGAAAAGCCGTACATGAGCTGTCCAGGCCAAGGCACGGATGCCAACGGGACTCCTAACCAGGATCTGTTTTACTTCACGCTGTTTGACCAGCCGAATTACCTTGACTGGTACGACTCCATACACAGTGGTGGCACGGAGCCGCTTCACCCGCTCCCGTATAACTCTCAGTTCAAATGCTATGACGCGATGCACATCTGGAACCAGATGCAGCCGGCGGTTTACGACGGTAAATACACGTTCCCGAGCGTTCTTGGCATTAACCCGACAACGGGCAAGCAGGTTTCAACCGTGGGATCGACCAATGGCGTGACCGCCACGATGCCGGGAACCAACTGCACGGTCTGCGTGCCGAATCCCGATTCGACTGATAAGTGGCGTTATGGTACCCCGATGCTGCCGCCTGGCAAATACGTGGTGCAAGTAGTCATGCCGCCGGGCTATGAGGTCTATAAGGAGGAAGACAAGAACCTGCTGATAGGCGATAACTACATCGCGCCGGTCACCCAGCAATTCGGTGGGCTGGGTACGGACATCTTCATCATGCCCGACCAGGCCTCCGTGGCTTCCATGTACGACGAAAGCGCCTCAGGGTTCAACCCCACCAACTACCAGGACGAGACTACGGCATTTGCGACGTCGGATGAACTCTCAGGCGTCCCAGGTTACCCCGGCTTTCAAGATCCTTTGTGGCCGTGCGTGGGCGAGATGCGCATTGTTCCCGACTACCTGAGTCTCTTCCCGCAGGCTAAAGAAGTGGCTCCATTTGCCGGAGCGACTCGCCCTCTGTGCGACCGCAAGGAAGTGACGCTGGCCGACCAGATGTCGGTGTCGGCGAAGTTTGCCATCTTCACCTCGACCCACATTGCGTCGAAATTCACGGGCGTGATCACCGACGACTTCACCTCGGAATTCGATCCGTTTGCACCGCAGTTTGGCGAGAAGTTCTCGCCGCCCAACTTGCCGATTTCCACGAAGGATTATCTCGGGAACGAAATCTCTCGCGTGTATTCCGACCACTGGGGAATCTATAACGGGTTGACCTACTCCAGTTGGGAAGTGAACCCACCCAACATCACCGGGTACTCCCCGACGATGATGACGCAGTGCATGAACGACCCGGGCCCGATCATGGACAACAACCCCAGCTCGCCGACCTACGGGCAGTTGATCACTGATCCTCTGTACAACTCGGCGTACAGCGACTTCTGCTATGAAGAGCCCTACATGCCGGGCTTGACTGCCTATCTCGACACTCCCGTTGTGCCCACGCAAGCGAACGTAGGTGCGGCATACAACGATCCAGATTGCAGCTATCCCGACGCCACGCCGGCGATCAAGGAAGTAGACGGCGACGGTATCGGCCCCTGGGTCAGCAAGGCCGGTGTAACCCTCACCATTACGGGGCTTGGCAATCAGCAGGTGAGTAACAGCGCGTACTCAGGTCCATCTGCGAACACGGCTCCTTTCAATATGAAAACCATCACTCGCCACTATGGATTTGGCACTCAGTGTTTAAGCCCTACAGCGGGCAGCTCGACTTGCAATACGCTGTCCTCAGTGACCATAGGCGGAATTGCGGCAGTCATCGACAGTTGGTCGGACACACAAATTGAAGTAACAGTGCCGAACGGGGTTCCCAACTGCGCGATACAGCAACAGGCGCAGTACGGGGGATCGACTTCGCAGTGCGGCCAATTGGTCATCACAGCGGGCAATGGCAAACAATCGATCGATACCGTCACAGTCACCATCGGCGGCAAAACGCCCACCCACGTTAGCGCCAACCAAACGATTCAAGGCGCGATTGACGCCGCTGCTCCGGGCGACTTGATCATCGTCGACCCGACATGCACGACCACCGGCGCGTCACCGGCGTCGACCACGTGCAGTGCCGCCGCGGTTCACGCTGCGACGCCAACTCAAACCGCTTCGGCGGGAGCCCATAGCGAAATGCTGCTGATGTGGAAGCCAGTACGGCTCCAGGGTGTTGGCGCCGTTACGTCCATCATCGATGCCAATGCCAGTCCGGCGGGCAAGCTGCTCGATCCTTGGCGTCGGCATGTCAACTGCCTGTTCGGCTTGTCGCTGCAAGGTGCGCCGTCCGTTGGAAATAGCGGTGGGACGGCGGCTCCGTACGATCCAACTGGCCAGTACAGTTGCCCTGATGCGGGTTGGAATTACTACACCACTCCTACCGTGGTCGGTTATCCGCAGATTGACCGCTTGCCGCTGGAGGCAACGACGGGCTGGGATGCTACGGTTAACGGCAACCTCGCCGAACAACTGCAAGAGCCCTCGCTGATGGGCGCCTATGAAGGCGCGGGAATTACGGTGCTAGGCAAGGGCGTGTGGGTCCCACCAGGAGCGAACTACTGGACGGACAGCTCTGAGCTAGGCGGGTTCCCGCTCGACCCCGTGAGTGCCTTGCTGCTTCAAGATGTTCCAATATTTCCATCAGACGATGAAGGAGCTACGATCGGGCCACAGTATTCCTACTGCTGGACTACTACACCAACTGGATCAACAACAACTGAACTCGTTCCCAACCCCTATCCCAGCAACTACGAATGCAATCCGTCCTCGATTGACGGCCTCACGATCAGGGACAGCTCCCAGGGCGGTGGCGGCATCTTCGTCCACGGCTGGGCGCATAACTTGCAAATCGCCAACAACCGCGTCTACAACAACGCAGGCACGCTCTCCGGCGGAATCAGCGTCGGCCAGGGCGAATTCCCCGTAGCAATCAAGATGGTGGCCACTGGCACTACCCCTCCTGTGGGGCAGTTCTACCTCGACGCGCCTCCTTCCTGCCAGACCGGCACGCTAGTCGGCCAGCAAATGCCGTACTGCCTGGATCTGCACGTCAACGTACACAACAACGACATTTCAAGCAACTCCTCGCTTGGTGATGAACTGTTCTCCGGCACTCTGTCGGGCGGCGGCGGCGTCAGCTTCTGCACCGGCTCTGACTACTACAAGTTCAACTACAACTGGGTGTGCGGGAACCTCAGCTCGGCCGAAGGCGGAGGTATCGCTCACCTCGGATTCATTTACCACGGCGACATCGAGCACAACTCGATTCTTCTCAACCAAAGCACCAACCCAACCATTCCCACGAACGGTGGTGGAATTCATGTTATGGGTACACCCGATACCGATCCGGTGTGCGGTACTCAAATTGACCAGGACTGCCCGCCGGGACTGAGCGACGGCACGGGTCCGGGATTGGTGATCAACGCCAACCTGATCCAGGCCAACACGGCCGAGAGCGGCAGTGGCGGCGGCATCCGCCTGCAGCAGGTCAACGGAACCGATGTTTCCACTTTCCCGACGCAGCCGACACAGTGGAACAGTGCCTCCATCACCAACAACATGATCGTCAACAACGTGGCGGGTTGGGATGGCGCGGGAATATCGCTGCAGGACTCGTTGAACGTGTCCATCATCAACAACACCATCTCGAGCAACGATAGCCTTGCCTCCTCGGGCGTGCTTACTCAAAGCATTGGGACCCCTGAGGCCAGCGCGCCAGCGGGGAATTGCGTGCAAGCCAGTGGCACGGTGTCGTGCCCGCAATCCTCTGGCGTGACCAGCACGCAAAACTCCTCGATATTTACCACGTCGCTCACCGGGTTGACTATTACATGTCCAACTGGACAACCCAACTGCCAGGGATTCTCAAACCCGCTTCTTCAAAACAACGTGATCTGGCAGAACCGCTCGTTCCAGATCGGAGTGGGCAGCCTGGGTACAGGGAACCAGAACCAGCAGAACCTCGTCTCGCTGTTCGACGCCTTCACTGGGACAGCCGCCCCAGTGCAGACGGCTTCCGGCCAATGCTCGACGGGCGTCAGCTACTGGGACATCGGCGTCCGCGGCGACACGGGGCCGAGCAACCACGGCTCTGGGTTCACACTCAACCCGACGTATTCGGTAATGGACGACCCGGCAGATTACCCAAGCGGATCTAACTTGGGATCCGATCCTGCCATTGTCAGTCAGTATTGCAATGGTTCGCGCGTGCCGCCAACCTGCTCTGTGGCGGATGGGTGCGGAGGACCCAGTGGATATGGCGTGCCTCCGGGTATTGTCGACACTTCGACACCGAATCCGGTCTTTAGTCTCACTCCAGCCGCCACGGTGGACGAGGGCAATAACTGGATCAACGTGAGTTGGGGTCCGCTGTCGCTGAGCGACGATTCGGTGACAGGTGGGGCGAATGGAAACTACGGTGGCGGAGCTTTGTTTGCCAACTACGCCCTGGCAGCGGGTTCCCCGGCCATCGATTACGTTCCGCTGAGTGCAACTACCCTTCCCACAGCAGTGGCGCCGGATCTTTCCAGAGACTTTTTTGGAAACCCGCGGCCCGATCCGGCTAACCCGAACCATTTCGATGTCGGCGCGGACGCCGATGTCCCAGTAGCTGACGCCCGTCGAGCATTGGCCGGAAGCCGTCTGCACGGTCGCGAACGTGGCGATTACCGGCACCGGTCTGACCGGAGCAACGGCAGTAAACGTGTCCGGCACCGGCATCACCGTCAGCGCCGTTACCGCAGTGAATGCCATTACGGTCACGGCAACCTTCACCATCGCGCCGACGGCCACTCTGGGCGCTCGGAACGTGACCGTGACCACGCCGGCAGGTACCTCCAACGCCGTTACCTTCACCGTGATCGCTCCGCCCGCACCGACTCTGACGTCTATCGTGCCTGCGTCTGAAATCCGAGGTACATTCGAAAATGTCGTGCTCACCGGCACCAACTTTGTGACCGGGGCCACGGTCGTCACCACTCCGGCGGCAACCGGTGTCACGATCAGCGGCGCGGTGGTAGTGAACTCCACAACCATCGACGCAACCATCACCAGCACCACCGCGGCAGCCATCGGCTCGATCAACGTTGCTGTGGTGACGGCCGGCGGCCCAAGCAATACGGTGCCGTTCGCGATCACCGGTCCAGTGCTCACCTCGATCAGTCCAGTCTCGGCCAATCGTGGTACCGCCGGCCTCGCCGTAACGCTGACAGGATCGGGCTTGACCGGAACCGTGGCACTCAACATATCGGGTGGTGGCATCTCCGTCGGCGGCCTGACGGTCGTCAGTGACAGCACGGTCACGGCGACGCTCGATATCGCTCCTGGCGCCGCAGCCGGGGCGAGGAATGTGACAGTGACCGCACCGGGAGGCACCAGCAACGCCGTGACCTTCACGGTGACGGTGCCGCCAAGCGGGCTCTTCTCGATCGCCCCCAACACGGGTGCTAGAGGTACCGCACAGGCTGTAGTGCTCACCGGCATCAGCCTGACTGGAGCAACGGCGGTCAACGTGACGGGTGGCGGCATCACCGTGAGCGGCCTGACGGTAGTGAGCGACACCCAGGTTAATGCGACGTTCACGATCGCTCCCACGGCTACCCTGAGTGCTAGAAACGTATCCATAACGGCGCCCGGCGGGACCACTACCCCCGTGACCTTCACGGTTGTGAATCCGGGAACGCCGATTCTCTCCTCGATCACGCCCAACTCTGGTCTCCGTCGCACGGCTGCTGTTGCCCACCCGGTTGCGGTGACCCTCACTGGCAGCAACTTCACGGCGGGATCGACGGTCAACGTAGTGGCGCCGGCAAACGGC